>Ga0207933_1003032_pt1 | contig 10288 bp, 9 predicted proteins | sample NGESurdeep092012_4_FD_184488 | JGI IMG/M metagenome (GOLD analysis project Ga0207933, IMG submission 184488) | Arctic peat soil microbial communities from Barrow, Alaska - NGEE Surface sample F53-3 deep-092012 (SPAdes) | ecosystem: Environmental > Terrestrial > Soil > Wetlands > Peat ...
CGCATCGGCGATCGGGGGAAGCTCACCGGCGGAGATGCTCGAGACCCTCCACCGCGCGCTCCTGCGCCAGCCGCCGGGGGCGGACATGTGCACCGTCTGCCTGATCGTGCTCGCTCGCGAACAGCACGCGGTCCGCCTGACGATCGCCCTCGCAGGACATCCCCCGCCGCTTTTGATCTCCCCCGAGAGGGAGGTCGAGCAGGTCGGCCGCAGCGGCACGATCCTCGGCGTCGTCGACCCGCTCAACATCTTCGAGAGCGATCTCACGCTGGGGGTGGGAGAGACCCTGCTGCTCTATACCGACGGCGTGATCGAGGCGGGCCGGCCGGACCGCCTGCTGGGCGAGGAGGGACTGCTCGAGCTCTGCCGGACCGCGCCAGAATTGTCGCTGGCGGAGTTTCTCGGGCACATCGAGCGCGCGGCGCTCGAGCGTGCGGAGGGTCGCCTGCGCGACGACATCGCGCTGCTGGCGCTTCGCATCGACGGCTAGGAGCCCGCGCGGGGAGGATCTGGGCAAGCGGGTACGGCCCGCCGAGCCCAGGTATGGCCCGCCGACCCGGGGACGGCCTCAAACCTGTGCGCTAAGGTCTTATCGATGACGGACGTGGGCAATCTCCTGATTGGGGTGAGCAGCGAGGGGGAGAGGGTGGTGTTCCGGCTCGACGGCGAGCTCGACCTGGCCAGCGTGCCGACGCTGGAGGATGCCGTCGCGGGCGCGGCGCTCGAGCACGCGACGGAGATCGTGCTCGATCTGCGCGGGTTGGAGTTCATCGACTCGACCGGCCTGCGCGCGATCCTGCTGCAGGAGGAGCGCTCGACCGAGCGCGGGCAGGCGTTCGCGCTCGTCCGCGGCCCCGAGCAGGTGCAGCGCCTGATGAACATCACCCACGTCGACGAGCACCTGAAGATCGTCGCCTCGCCCGAGGAGATCCTCCCTTAGCGGGCCCGCCGACCCTCGGCCACCCGCGCGTGCACCTGCGCGAGACCGGCTCGACGAACGACCGCGCGCGCGCGCTGGCGGAAGCGGGGGCGCCGCACGGCACGCTCGTCACCGCCTCCTCGCAGAGCGCCGGGCGCGGCCGGCAGGGCCGCGGCTGGTCGGCGCCCGCGAACAGCTCGCTGCTGATGTCGCTGCTCCTGCGTCCCGGTTCTCCGGGCGGCATGCCGCCCCCGCCACCGCCGGGGCTCCTGCCGCTGATCGCCGCGGTGGCGGTCTGCGACGTCGCGGGGGAGGACGCCCTGATCAAGTGGCCGAACGACATCGTGCTCGTTCGATCGGACGTTCGATCGGACGTTCGATCGGACACCCGCCCACCCGTCCGATCGACCGACCGCCCGTTGAGGAAGCTCGCGGGGATCCTCGTCGAAGGACGACCGCAGGCCGGCTGGGCGGTGCTGGGCATCGGCCTGAACGTGGCCGTCCGGATCGAGGAGCTACCGGTCGAGCTGCGGGCGGGCGCCGCCACGCTCGGACGTGGCCGAGATGCGATCGAGCCCACGCTCGAGCGGCTGCTCGCCGCGCTGGCGCACCGGCTGGCCGCACCGACGGCGCAGACCCTCGATGCCTGGCGCTCGCGCGACGCGCTCCACGGGCGCGAGATCGCGTGGAGCTCCGGGCAGGGACGCGCGCGCGGGATCGACGCGGCGGGACATCTGCTGGTGGCGCTCGACGGCGGGGGGCTCCGCGCGCTCGACGCCGGAGAGGTACACCTGAGGTCCGTCGGCTGAGCTCTGCTCACTCAGCCGAAAGCTACTCACTCGGCTGAGCCCCGATCACTCCTCGGCGTGGTCGAGTGCGTCCTCGACATTACGCTGCAGCTGCTCACCCGCGCCCGGCGGCAGTCCGCCGCCGTTGCCGTCGTTTTCCTTCACCGGCGCGCTCGAGAGCGCCTCCGTCAGCACCGCATCGCTCGGCGTCCGGGCCCGATCGTGAGACTGGGACTTGGCTCGCTTGCCACGACCTCGCCCGCTTCCAGGCTGCCTGCCGTCGCCGGCGCCTGTACGCGCTCGATTCTGCCCAGCGGCGCCGCTTGCGCCGGCCCCCTTCGACCCCTTGCGCCGGCGACGCGCGTTGCGCGCGCGGCGCTTGGGGAAGTTGCGCAAGAGCTCGCGGGCAAGCGCCGGGGGCTTGCGCGCCATCCGCGTGCGCGCGCCGCGCAGTGCCTCCTCGGCCTCGGGCGTGTGCGCGAGCGCGGCGGCCAGCAGCGCCGCGGACAGCCGCCGGTCCTGCTTGCGCGCGGCATGGATCAGCCGGCGCGCGTTGCGCGCGTGCGCGCCGCCGGCGGAGTTGACGAGCAGGCCGAGCAGCCGCTTGGTCTCCGGCCAGCGCTGCACCGCGTACTCCTCGTGCACGTCGCGCGTGTACTCCGCCAGGCGCCAGATCCAGGCGTTCGCCTGGTCGCGGCGGCCGATGCGGCGCTCGACCAGTGCGCGGAGCATGATCTTCGAAGCTTCGCGGCGCTCGTCGCGGGGCCAGCCACCGATGATGTCGATCGCCGTGTCGAAGGTGTCCGCGTCGTCGAGGGCGGGGATGTCGGTGAGCGCGCGCAGGCGCAGCTGCGCGTTCTTGTTGCGCTGCACGGCGGTGATCAGGAAGCGGCTCTTGAGCTCGCCGGTGCGGTCGAAGTGGAGCATCGCCCGCGCCCGGCGCCAGCCATTGGGCGCCACGCGCGCGCCCGCGAGCGCCGCCCACACGTGCTGCTCACCGTAGTCGAGATGCTCGACCGCGATCCGCCAGAGCTCGCGCTCGAAGACCTCGAAGCGCCGCTCCTCCTCGGCGCACACGGGCAGCACACGCCGCTCGACGCGCATCCGCCGCCCGCGCCCGCGGCGCACCGGGCCGACGACGATCGCGCCGCCGCGGTAGACGTCGCGGTCGAGCAGCGAGTGGAGCGTCACGACGGGGTCGTCGTGCTTGGTAGCGGGGTGCACGAAGTCGACGACCAGCCCCGCCTCCTTGCCGGGATGGCGGCGCGTGACGCGGCCGACGCGCTGCTGGTAGATGCGCTTGGAGGCGGTCGGCGCGAGATGCACGCAGACGGTCGCGCGCGGGCTGTTCCAACCCTCGGCGAGCAGCTGGGCGTTGATCAGCACGTCGATGTCGCCGCGCTCGTAGCGCGCGAGGATGCCCGCGAGCTCGCGCTTGGGCGTCTCGCCGGAGACGGCCTGCGCCTTGATCCCTTCCGCGCGGAAGGCCTCGGCGAGGTTGTAGGCGTGGCGCACGCCGGCCGCGTAGACGACGCCGGGGACGCCGTTGAAGCGCGTCTTGTAGAGGTTCGCGGCGGCCATGTTGAACGGCTGCTGGTCGAGCAGCTCGGCGAGCAGGTCCTGGTCGAACTCGGTGTCGACCTCGCCGCGGCGCAGCGGCACCTTGGCGATCGTGCGCACTCCCGTCCCCGGCGAGATCCGGATGCAGCGCAGCGGCGAGATCACGCCGCGCCGCGCCGCCTGCGCGAGGTCGAAGCGCGAGGTCTGGGTCGGGAACAGGTCAGTGACGTGGCGCGCGATCAGCGCGCCGGTGGCGGTCATGCCGATGAAGATCGGACCCGTCCACGCCCGGATCGCGCCGCTCGTCTTCTCGCCGAGCGCGGTGTGCGCCTCGTCGCAGATCACGATCGTGTAGGCGCTGGAGATCTTGCCGGCGTTGCGCACGAACCACTGGTAGGTCTCGACGGTTACGGGACCCATGGTCGAGTCCTCGCCGGTGAGCAGCGGCCGGGAGATGCGCTTGGAGTAGCCGCGGTCGCGCAGCTCGCCGTGGAACTGGTCGACGAGGTTGCGCCGGTGGGTGAGGATCAGCACACCGCCGGTCTGGGAGGCCTCGACGAAGCCGAGCGCCGCGACCGTCTTGCCGGCGCCGGTGGCGTGCTCGAACCAGAAGCGCTTGGCCGCGTTGGGATCCTCGGGCTGCTCGGCGAGCGACTCCTCCTCGTCCTCTTCGACCCAGTCGCGGGGCTCCTCGTCGGAGTCCGACTCCTGGAGCTCGGGCTCCTGCTCCTCCCCGGCGAGCGGGTCGACCTCGTCCTCGAGCTCGTCTTCTTCATCGTCGTCGTCGTCGTCCTCGTCGGGCGCGGCCCGCTGCACAGGGCCGAGCTCGTCGTCGTCCTCGTCGTCCTCGTCGTCCTCGTCATCGGGCTCGTCGTCCGGCTCGTCGTCGTCCTCGCCGTCGCGGGCGGCGCGCGCGGAGTCCTCAACCCGCGACTCCGCGACTTGATCCTTCGCGGGGGAGACCTCGTCGGGGCCGAAGATCTCAGCCGAGGCGAGCAGCTCCGGCGAGGCCGCGGCGCGGCCGTTGGGGCCGTTCTCCGAGGAGGAAGTGCGCAGCGCCTCGGCGAGCAGCGCCGTGAGCGTGCCCGACAGCGCGTCGACCTGGTGCGCGGAGAGCACGGTGCCGTCGACGAGCTTCGGCTCGTCCTCGGAGAGCACGCGTTCGAGGCCGAGCAGCAGCGAGAACTCGCGCCGCCAGGCGGTCGAGGGGTGCTTGGCCTGCGCATCGAGCTCGGCCAGAGCCTGATCGAGCGCGCGGCGCCGGGGGGTTGGGGTCCCACCCGCCCACGCGAGCGCGACCGCGGGATCCTCGCCGTCGTGGAGGAAGCGCTCGCGCACGAACTTACCCGCGCGAGCGATGTCGGCGGAGGAGGGAGTGGACGCGGCCGCGAGGGCCACTGAAGTGGGCTCGGCCATAAAGGCTCTGGACTACGAGACGAGCCGCCGTAGAAAGAACTTCGACGTGGCTCGGAAAAAGGCCGGCACTCAACCGGCGAGATTTGCCGGGTGCTGTGAGCAGCCCGGCCTCTGGTGCCCTTCAGGATATAGCAGGTCGCGGTGCGATAGAAGGGAGGGCGGGGTTCCCATCATTCTGCGACCCTTACCGGGATGTCCGCAAACCGCCGTCCACAGCGCGTGCTCGTGGCGCTGGGCGGGCTCGTCGCGGTGGTGCTGCTGGCGATCGGCATCGTCCAGCTGACGCGCTCCGCGCAGACGCCGCTGCCGCCGTCGGGGCTGACCGTCGCGCAGATGCAGGCGCGGCTCGCCGGCGCGCCGGCGCCGCTGGCCGCGCTGCACGCCCAGGCCAGCGAGCTGCTGGGAGGCGAAGCGCGCGCCCTGGACGCGCGCTTGGAGGCGCTGCGCGGGTACCCGGTGGTGATCAACAAGTGGGCCTCGACCTGCGAACCGTGCCGCGCGGAGTCCGGCGTGTTCCAGCGAGTCGCGGTGAGCACGGGACGCGAGGTGGCGTTCATCGGCCTGGACTCCGCCGACCCCACCCGCGGCGAAGCGGAGTCGTTCCTGCGCACCTTCCCGCAGAGCTATCCGAGCTACTACGACCAGAGCGGGCAGCTCGGGGTGGCGGTCACCGACTCCTCGTTCACGCCCGTTACCGTCTTCTACGACCGCGCGGGCGGGCGCTACATCCACCAGGGTCCATACCTGAGCGTGGCGAAGCTCGAAGCCGACGTCCGCCGCTACGCGCTGGCGGCCTGAACGATGTCCGAGACGACGAGGATCGATATATGCCCGAGGTGAGGATCGACCCGCTGAGCGGGCACAGGACGATCGTCGCCGGCGAGCGCTCGAAGCGCCCCGGTGGCCAGCCGACCTGCTCGCCGGCGGAGCCGATCGACGCCGAGCGCGACCCGTTCGCCGAGGGCCACGAGGAGAGGACCCCGCCGGAGCTCTACGCGGTGCGCCCCGGCGGCGGGCCTGCGGACTCGCCGGGGTGGACGGTCAGGGTGGTGCCGAACCTCTACCCGGCGCTCACCCCCGCTGAGCCGGACGGCGACGGCGAGGTGGATAGGGCCGGAGGGGCCGCGCTCGCGGAACCGGCGCGGGGCAAGCCGGAGCTGTTCACGGCGCTGCCGGCGACGGGCGCGCACGAGGTGATCGTGAACGGACCGCAGTCGGTGCTGTCGCTGGCCGAGCTGGGAGTCGAGCAGGTGATCGCCGCGGTGGAGGTGTGGCGCGCGCGCATGAGGGCGCACGCACAGAGCGCCTACCTGCAGCTGATCGTGAACGAGCGCCGCGAGGCGGGAGCGTCGCTGCCGCACACGCACGCGCAGCTGTACGGGTTGGACTTCGTCCCGGCGCTCGTCGCCCGCGAGCGTGAGCGCGCGAGCGCCTACACGACGCGGACGATGGGCGGGAGCCTGCTCGGCGATCTGCTCGCCGAAGAGGTGCGCCTGCGCGAGCGGATCGTCGCTGTCGACGAGGAGGCGGTGCTGCTCGCGCCGTACGCATCGCAGCTGCCGTTCCAGCTGATGCTCGTCCCACGGCGCCCGCGGGCACGCTTCGAGGACGGCGGGCCGTCCGGCGCGGCGCTCTTGCACGAGGGCCTGCGCCGCCTGGCGCGCCATTTCGGATCGAGCCCGCCGCTGAACCTCTTTGTGCGGACCGCCCCGCTCGGCGCCGAGCACTTCTGCTGGCGGATCGACATCCTCCCGCGGTTGACCCACCTCGCGGGGTTGGAGCTCTCGACGGGGGTCAACCTCAACATCGTCGCCCCCGAGCACGCGGCGGCGCTGTTGCGCGACGCATAGGGATGCTGTTCCTGCGGCGCATGCGCCGCAGGCGGGGCGGCACATGTGCCGCCCCGAGGGAGGGCCGCATGCGGCCCTCCCGGACATGCCGCATGCGGCATGTCCTTCCCAGATAGTCTGCCGGGAATGCCGCCCGAGGAACGCTTCGTCCCCCGCTTCGCCGCCGAGCCGCCGCTCGAGGAGCTGCCCTATGGGCGCTGGGCCGAGCGGTTGAGCGCGGAGTTCCTCGGCGCCTGCCTGGCGCTCGACACCGAGGAGGCCGACCTGGGCGAGCCCGGTGAGATCAGGTGGTATCCCGACAGAACGTGGAACGGGCGGACGTACGTGCCGGGGACGTCGATCACGGTGAACGGCTACGAGCTGTTCGGGCATGTCAGCTTCGTCCCCGCCGACGAGGGCGGCGACCCGAGCGACTTCACCGCGCTGGTGGACTTCACCGAGGAGACGGCCGAGCGCAATCCCGACTGGAAGCTCGACCTCTGCGACGAGGTGATCGGGTCCTGGCGCGGGCACGCGGGGGCGGTGGCTCAGATCACGCTGATCTGGGGGCGGCCGCTGATCTCCGGCGGGGCGATCGTGACCGCCGAGCTGGCCGGCCTCGCCGTCGATCAGTGCGAGCTGCACGAGGAGCGCTTCACGCTGATCGCGCCCGACGACTATCGCCACGACCTGCTCGAGATCAAGCTGTTCGCGGCGCGCGGCGAGGAGCTGGCGTGCGAGTCGCTGTATACGGGGGACGAGGACGAGGAGGACCGATGACAGTGCCTGGGCCGGTCAAGACGGAGCACCATCTCGCGAAGGCGCTGCACCCGAGCCCGCGCGTGCTCAAGGAGGCGATGGGCGAGGCCGAAGGCTTCAACGCGAAGTTCGCCGTGCTGATCACGCGACTGGTCGGCACGATGTGGTGCGCCTACCTGTTCACCGTGATCGCCCTGCTCGGGTTGGGCCCGGCGCTGAAGCCCGGCGGCGAGGGACTCGTCGCCTGGATCGCCCAGACGTTTCTGCAGCTCGTGCTGCTGTCGGTGATCATGGTCGGGCAGAACGTCCAGAGCCTCGCCGCCGACGCCCGCGCCGCGAACACGTTCAAAGACGCGGAGACGATCCTCGACCGGCTCGATCTGCACACCCAGGGCGGGCTGAAGGCGATCATGGACCGCCTCGACGAAATCGAGGGGCAGGGGACGGCGCTCGGGCACGCGCCCGGCGCCCCACCCGGCCCTCCGAGCGCGGGCAAGCCACCCGGTGAAGGGACCTGAGGCTCGATCGCCAAGTCCGGGCCCGGACCTACGCGAACGTTCGTGTCTACCGCGGCACTCAACGTTAGATCGCTCAACATCTGATGTAAAGGATCGATACACGCCTCTACGCGGTGGCCGGGATCGGGACGTCTCGCGCGGTGCAGCATCGGCGATCACGACCGCCAAGCGAGAAATTTCCGTGCAAATCTTCAGCGAAGGTTTACAATTGCACGGATGATAAGGCGACGGGTAGCCACTGAACTCGCTGCGCTGCTGGACCAAGCGCCGGCCGTCGCCCTGCTCGGACCGCGGCAGTCCGGCAAGACGACGCTGGCGCTCGAGATCGCCGAGGGGCGGCCATCTGTCTACCTCGACCTCGAGTCCGCTGCCGACCGGGCTCGCCTCGCCGAGCCCGCGCTGTACTTTGCCGACCATAAGCAGGAGCTCGTGATCCTCGACGAGATCCACCGTGCCCCCGGCCTGTTCGAAGCGCTGCGCGGCGTGATCGACCAGGGCAGGCGCGAAGGCAGGGGCACCGGCCGGTTCCTGCTGCTGGGCTCCGCCGCGATCGAGCTGCTGGCCCAGTCGGGCGAGAGCCTCGCAGGGAGGATCGCGTTCGTCGAGCTCGGACCGTTCGACGTCACCGAGGTAGGCGCAGCCGAGCTGGACCGGCTCTGGGTCCGCGGTGGCTTCCCGGACAGCTTCCTTGCGGCCAGCGACGCGATCAGCCTGCGCTGGCGCCGGGACTTTATCCGCACATACCTCGAGCGCGAGATCCCGCAACTCGGCCCGCGCATCCCGGCCGAGACGCTGCGGCGGCTGTGGACGATGTTCGCGCACCATCAGGGCGGGCTGCTCAACGCCGCGCAGCTCGCGCGCGGACTCGGCGTGAGCGGGGCGACGATCGCCCACTATCTCGATCTACTGGTCGACCTGCTGCTCGTACGGCGCCTTGCCCCCCGACTGCCGAACGCCGGCAAGCGCCTGGTGCGCTCACCGAAGGTATACATACGCGACAGCGGCCTCGTGCATGCGCTGCTCGGACTAGCCGACAAGGAGGCGGTGCTCGGACACCCAGTCGCCGGCCTGAGCTGGGAGGGCATGGCAATCGAGAATCTGCTCGCAGCGGCCGGGCCACAAGCGCAGGGCAGCTTCTACCGGACAAGCCACGGCGCGGAGATCGACCTCGTCCTCAGCTGGCCCGACGGCGAGGAGTGGGCGATCGAGATCAAGCGAAGCCTCGCGCCAACGCCGGAGCGCGGCTTTCACTCCGTCCTCGCCGACCTCAAGCCCCAACGGGCGCTCATCGCCTATCCCGGAGCCGATCACTACCGTCTGACGCCGCCGATCGAGGCAATCGGTCTGGCCGAGCTCTGCCAACAGGCACAGGCACTGGCGCTCTGAGCACCACTGGCCGGCGTCGATGTCGTGGGTGGGCGCGCTTGCTCATCGCGTGAAGAAGGATCGCGCCCTGACCGGATGAACTGCTCAGCCCGGTGCGGGCGCGGGCAGCCAGGCGTGGCCGGCGGTGAGCTGGGCGAGCACGGTAAGCGGGCGCTGGCCCTGCTTGCGCGCCGTGGAGATATAGGAGCGGACTCGTAGATAGCGCTCAGCGCCCTGCTCGGTGCGCCAGCAGCCGGAGATCTTCTGCTGCAGCTTGACCATGCGTATGTCCTGCCGGTCGAGATCTCAGCGCCCGTCATGTCGAAGATCAGTTGGCGAGCGCGATCGTAAGGGATGTGCTGGAAGACATGCAGATAAACGCCGAGCGCGCGCAGCTCGGGCCCATGCCTCGGGCTCGTGCAGGACCTCGGCATCCGGCACCTCCACGCGCTCCAAATGAGCTCCCTCGTGACCCTCCTGGCCGCCAGGCTTGCGCTCCGAGCGCCGTCGCAAACTACGATCCTTCTTCGCCGCCGGCTTGGCGTAACCGTCCGACGACGGCGGCTTGGACGAGTTACGCGAGTTCTGATCGAGCCGCTCACGCAGCTCCGCGACTACCCGATCCTGCTCGACGATTCGCGCCTCGGGCTTGGCCACCAGCGCCTCAAGCTCGGCATAGCTCGGCCGTCTCGCAACGTCGCCTGCACCAGCCACGGCTGCAAAGTTCCCTGCAAACAAGCAGAACCCTGCTCACCCCGAGCCAGATCCCCACTCCCGCCCACGCCGAGCCCGCTCCCACCTAAACAGTTACGGAAAAGGAAGTCCAAATCCGCTTTCTAAAGCCATAATCTCTTGCTCAAAGGCAACGGTGCGTTGCTTTTTGTCTACATTGATACATGAGTGATGCATTAGTCCTTTGGATCACTGGACTTCATCGTGCTCATCGTGCTATGCCAGCCGAGTAGGTGCGGCTGTGACGTATGTCGTGAGTGAGACCCTCAGGTCCCTGCGGGAATCTGTCGAGACCCTCGTTTGTACGATGACTGAAGTCTTCCGGAATCCGGAAGGCTCTGTAGCTTGTGTGCCGTGACGCGTATACGGCGCAACTGCGCGAGACCCAGCGGCTGAAGAAGG
>Ga0207933_1003033_pt1 | contig 10287 bp, 7 predicted proteins | sample NGESurdeep092012_4_FD_184488 | JGI IMG/M metagenome (GOLD analysis project Ga0207933, IMG submission 184488) | Arctic peat soil microbial communities from Barrow, Alaska - NGEE Surface sample F53-3 deep-092012 (SPAdes) | ecosystem: Environmental > Terrestrial > Soil > Wetlands > Peat ...
CCCCCCCGAGCGGGTGGTGGTGGTGGTCAACGGCCAGGGGGGCCTCGATGATCCCGGGCTCGAGGCGCGGGTGCGGATGGTCCGGCTGGATCGGAACACCGGTCCGGCCGGCGGCTTCCGGGCCGGCCTGGTGGCGGCGTTCGACGACCCCACCACCCGGTGGGCCTATCTGTGCGAGGACGACGTCGGCCTGTTCTCGCTGCCGGCGCCCCGTCTCGGTGAGTTGCTGGAACGGGTCGACGCCCGGGGTGACGTCCCGCCCCCGGTCGGCGCCGTGGTGGCCTACGGCCGGGTCTTCGTCGGGCGCGGTGCCCACACCGTCAACGTCGTTCCCCGCCCCGGGGTCCCGGACGGACTGGCCTCGGTGGACGTGGCCTGCTGGGGGGCCACCCTGGTGGCCCGGTCGGTGGTGGATGCCGGCATCCTCCCCGATCCCGAGTGGTTCTTCGGACTCGAGGACTTCGACTTCTTCTGCCGGGTCCGTCGCGCCGGCTTCGAGGTGTTGGTGGACGCCCGGGCCGCCCGGCAGGTGGCGGACCAGCAGACCAACGAGGGCCGCCAGGACGCCCTCCGCACCCGCCGGCCCACCGACGAAGCCGAGGCGTGGCGCTCCTACTACCACTCGCGCAACTCCATCGCCCTGGCCCGACGGCACGGCCGACCCAGCTGGTTGGCGTGGCACCTGGCCTACTCGGCCCGTCATCTGCAGAAGGCCACCAGCCGGGCCCAGCGCGTGGCCATCGCCCACGGGCTGTGGGACGGTGCCCGGGGACGCATGGGCGAGGACACCCGCTACGGCCGCCGGGTGGGTGAGTTCGATCCGGTGACGCCGTCGGGCGCCGCCCCCGGCGCCCCCCGTTGACCCGGTCGGAGGGCTGACCCGTGTGTGGGATCACCGGACGGTTCGACCCGTCGTCGGTCAGTAGCGCCGAGGCCCTGGCCCGCCAGGTGCAGGCCATGACCGACCTCCTGACCTACCGGGGTCCCGACGCCGAAGGGGCCTGGTCCGATCCCCGCCCGGGGATCCACCTCGGTCACCGCCGACTCTCGGTGGTGGCGCTGGGATCCGAGGGCAGCCAGCCCATGCACTCGGCCGATGGGCGGTGGGTGGTCACCTACAACGGTGAGGTCTACAACCACCGCGCCCTCCGTGGGCGGCTGACCGGGACCGGCCGCTCGTTCCGGGGGGGGTCCGACACCGAGGTGCTGGTGGAGGCGGTGGCGGCGTGGGGAGTGGAGGCGGCGCTGGACGCCTGTGAGGGCATGTTCGCACTGGCCCTGTGGGACCGGCACCTGGGGCAGCTGCACCTGGCCCGCGACCGGTTCGGTGAGAAGCCGCTCTACTACGGGTGGGTGGACGGTGCTCTGGCCTTCGCCTCCGAGCTCAAGGCTCTGCGCTCCCTGCCCGGCTTCGCCGCCGACATCGACCGGGATGCGGTGGCCCTCTACCTCCGGCACAACTGCATCCCCGCCCCGCACACCATCTACCGCGGTGTGACCAAACTCCTCCCCGGCCAGCTGGTGACGTTCGCCGCCGACGCCCGGCCCGGACGCCCCCCGACCTCCCGGACCTACTGGTCGGCCCGGGACGCCATCGAACAGGCCCGGCGTTCCCCGCTGGTCGGCACCCCGGAGGTGCTGGCCGACCGGTTGGAGGAGGTGCTGTCGGCGTCGGTGGCCGACCGCATGGTGGCGGACGTCCCCGTCGGGGCGTTCCTCTCCGGCGGCATCGACTCCAGCCTGGTGGTGGCCCTGATGCAGCGACTGCGGTCCACCCCGGTGCAGACGTTCACCGTGGGCTTCGCCGACCGGGGCTTCGACGAATCGGCCGAGGCCGCCGCCGTGGCCGCCCACCTCGGGACCGACCACACCCCGCTGCTGGTCACCGACGCCGAGGCCTCCGAGGTCGTCCCCCGACTGCCGGACATCTGGGACGAGCCCTTCGGCGACGTGTCGGAGATCCCCATGCACCTGGTCAGTCGACTGGCCCGCAGTCGGGTCACCGTCAGCCTGTCCGGCGACGGGGGCGACGAACTGTTCGCCGGGTACAACCGCCATGCCTGGCTGGAGCGGCTGTGGCGCCGGTCCTCGATCCTACCCGATCCCGTCCGGCAGGCGGCCGGCTCGGCCCTGGGCCGGGTCCCGGCATCGTGGGTGGACGGGGCGGCCCGGGCCACTTGGCTGCTGCCTGCCCGGATGCAGGTCCGCAACCCGTCGTCCAAGGTGGCCAAGGTGGCCAAGGTGCTGGCCTCCTCGGGACCCGAGGACGCCTACCTCTCACTGGTGTCCTACTGGGACGACGCCGAGTCACTGGTGATCGGGGCCGGGCCCACCGTCTCGGTCGCCTCCCGCCCCGAGGAGTGGCCGACACTCGACGGCCTCACCGAGCAGATGATGTGGCTGGACACCGTGGGCTACCTGCCCGACGACATCCTCACCAAGCTGGACCGCGCCGCCATGGCCACCTCGCTGGAGACCCGGGTGCCCTTCCTCGACCGGAGCGTCTTCGAGACGGCCTGGCAGCTTCCCCTGGCCATGAAGCTGCACGAGGGCACCACCAAGTGGTTGGTACGCCAGGTGCTGTACCGCCACGTTCCGGCCGAGCTGATCGAACGTCCGAAGATGGGGTTCGGTTTCCCCATCGGTGCCATGCTCCGCGGCTCGCTGCGGCCCTGGGCCGAGGAGCTGCTCGACGAGCGGCGCCTGGTGGCCCAGGGCCTCCTCGATCCCGGTCCCATCCGAGCGGCGTGGCGCCAGCACCTGGGCGGCCAGCGCGACGTGGCCCACGAGCTGTGGGCCGTCCTGGCCCTGCAGGCCTGGATCGATCGGTGGGAGCCGACCCTCGGTCGGTGACCGGGGTCGGCCGGCCTACCGCCGAGCCGGTGCCACGGACACGGCCTCGAGCACCAGGATCAAGCGGCTGGTCCTCGGGCCGGGGCTGAGGGACAGGTCGATCCGGTTGGCGCCGGGCCGGACGTCGACGATGGAGCGGATGGCGCGCCGGCCCACCGTGGAGGGGATGGGAGTGCCGTCGGGTCCGGTCAGGGTGACACGGGGTTGGGGCACGCCGGGGGGGAGGTGCAGCACCAGGCGGGTCCGCCGGGCGACGGTGCTGGTCACGTACAGGGAGCCGTGACCCAGGAGGAGCGGATCCTGGCCGAGACCCTCGAGGGACCACCCCCCACCGGCGAAGACCCGCGTGCCCTCGGCGGCGCTGGTGAACCGGGGGACGGGCGTCCGGATGGTCGACGCCCGGTCGGCGTCCACGGAGAGGGCCAGGCCGGCCAGCTGCAGGTTGGCCGAGCCGTCGTCCGGGGTGATGTAGTGCATCCCCTCTTGGCTGATCCGAGCGCAGGGCCGCACGGGCGATTCCAGCTTCGTCGACTGGTTGGCCACGTCGTCGTCGGCCAGGGTGCCGGCCCAGTGATTGTGGTCGAGGCCCACCCACAACGGGTACTCGAACACGAGCCAGTTCTCCAGGGCCGCGTCGCGGCAGGTGGACTCGGCGAGGGCGCTGCTCACCGTGGCGTAGGCCGCCGCGTCGACGGCTACGTCGCCGCTGCAGCAGGCCACGAAGTACGGCGCCAGATAGTTCCCCTGACTGACGGTGTCGAAGGTGGCCGAGGGGATCAGGGGGCGGGTGGCGTTGTCGACCAGCTGGGGGAGGCAGGTCACCACGAGGATGATCAGCACCACGCGGGTCAGCCACACCGAGACCCGCGACAGGGCCAGGGCGATGAGCGGACTCCACGCCACCAGCAGGACGATGTCGTACCGCACGTCCCACAGCCCCCATTTGGCCGTGAAGGTGAACGACAGGTAGCCCAGCCCGAGACCGAGCGCCAGCGCCAGCGCCGTCCGCAACGTGCGGGCGCCACGCGCCACGGCCACCACCAGGACGACGCTGCTGGCCAGGATGAGCAGGATCATCAGGGGATCGGCCCCGCTGGCCTCGTTAGTGTCCGATGACGAATAGTCGGTGACGCCGAACGTCGTGTAGGCGGGGGTGACGCTGTACCGGTCATCGTGCTGGGCCACGTGAAGGGCGTCGAAGGCGCGGTGGAGCACCGGCAGTGCCGTCCGGGACAGCTCGTACTCCCATCCCGAGTGTCCGTTGCCCACGTGGAAGTTGTTGGACAGGTTCCGGATGACGTTCGCCGTCCCCGCCTCCAGGGTCAGGGGCGCACTGGAGGCCGCCGACGAGGTCGGCCCCACAGGGGATCCGAAGAGCTCGGTCTCCTGGATCACGAAGGGGCCGGCCACGACCAGCAGCCCGATGACGGTCATGGCCGCCCAGGCCACTGCCCGCCTCGGGGCGGGCGGCCGGCGGACGGCCGCCCGACGTCGGAAGAGGGCCAGAGCCAACAGGACCACGGCGGCGGGCAGGAGCATGAAGGGGATGGTGGCCTTGGTCATGTAGGCCAGACCGGCGGTGACCCCGAGCGTGGCGGCCCGCGCCGGCCACCCCGCCCCGCCGGACTGGGACAGGATCACGATCAGCAGGCCCATGCCGACGGCCGCGGCGAAGACGTCGTTCTCCGTGCTGGAGGCCAGCAGGACCAGGGACGGAATGGTGGCGCACACCACGGCGGCGCTGATCTGCACCGACCGGCGGGCCCCCAGCATGCGGGCCACTTCGGACGCTCCCACCACGGCCACCGCCGCGGCCAGCAGGGCGACGACCGCATCGAGGCGGTCGGAACCGCCCAACAGGTGGAGCTGGGCCTGGGTGTACTCGGCCAGTGGCGCGAACTCGATCTGGGGGAGGTAGTGGGTGGCGAAGGGGGCCACCGTCCGGTTCTGCACCCAGTGCTCGATCCGGGCCAGGTGATAGACGAGGGAGTCGGAATTGCTGGGCAGGTAGCGCAGTCCGAGGTAGGCCACCAAGGCGAAGATCACCGCCAGCACGGCCAGCCAGACGCGGTCCTCGATGCTGAGGGCGCCGACGCGGGCCCGGACCCGGGAGCTCCAGCCTCCGGTGGCCCGGATGGTGGCGGCCCGTCGACGGAGGGGGGGGACAGCGGTGGCCGCCAGCACCACCAGGGCCACGCCCCACAGGGTGGCGACCACGCCACGCGTGAAGTGATGGCCCACGCTGCTCACCTCGGTGATGACCAGGACCAGCGCCTCGAAGCCGACGAACGCCAGGACGAGCGCCCCCCGCCGCGACAGGTTGCCGAAGCCCCAGGCTTTCCGGTACGCCGCCACGTTGAGCCAGGCCAGTCCGAACGTTCCCGCCAACAGCATCGGCATCAGGGGCCGGCGCCCGTCACTTCGCCCCCATGGCCATGGCGGGACGGTACACCCGGTGATCCGGAGGGGCAACGGCGCGGCCACGCTCCGCGGCGGCCGGTCTGAGCCGGGACCGGTGGATTCGCCTCAGGGGGTGGACGGGTCGACGGTCCGACCGTCGGGGAGATCGGTCCACAGCTCGTGACCGAGCAGCTCGAACAGCTCCTGGTTGTAGGGCTCGAAGTGGTTCTGCAGCCGGTCCAGCAGCTCGGGACTGGCCTCCTCGAGTCGGCGTGCGGCGTTGGAGACCGGGAAGGGCTGCTGGTGGGGGGCGAGGCCCAGCCAGGCCCGGGCCCGCTCCGAGGTCGAGGGGTCGGTGTAGAGCTTCTCGCTCTCGAGCACCAGGATCCGTTCCCGTCCCACCGCGTCGAACCAGCGGCGCAGCTGGCCGGCGTACTCGCCCCGGGCCACGTAGGAGTAGGCGATGTGCTCGAGGCTGCGTTCGCCCCGCAGGAACCGCTCGGTCTGGGTCGCCAGGCGAGCGGGCTCCAACTCGAGCGCCCGCTCGAGTGTCTCGGTCTCCCACCGGCCCTGCTGTCGCCAGTGCCAGTACTGGGAGATGGCCCGTTGCGCCGGCTCCCGCAACAGCACGATGAACCGGGCCGTGGCCGGGAGGTCGGTGGCCACGCGGGCCGGAGCCAGCGGATGGAAGAGGAGGTAGGGGCAGGACTCGCCGGAGATCCGGCCCCGGTGGGCCAGGGGGAAGTGGGCGCGGTACCAGCGGATGCCCTTGCCGTAGTGGCCGTCGAAGTAGTGGACTTCCTTCTTCATGGCCGGGGCCACGTCGGGGTGGCTGGCCAGCCACCGGTAGAGCGAGGTGGTGCCGCCGCGTTGGGTCCCGAGGATGATGAAGTGGGGGAGCGGCCGATGGCTGGCCGTCAGGTACCGTCCGGCGAAGACCGACGACGAGGTCACACGCCCGAGCGGCGCGCGCCGGGGATCCGGATGGTCTGCGCTGCCCCGTGCGGCCATGGCCAGATGGTAGCGCCGTGGTCCGGCCGCTCTTCCGCTTCCGCCCGGACGTGCCGGCAGCCCTCATCCGACCCCCGGACCAGGTGACCGCCGTGGTGGACTTGGCTAAGGTACTGCGGTCGGCGCACGGCCCCACCGGTCGGGTGGCCGACCACTTCGCTCGATGTCGGCGACGACAGGGACGAGGTGGGACGAGGTGGTGCCGGAGGGGAGAGGGGGGTCATCATGCCGTCGACGTCGAATGCCGCCGCCACTCCTGCCGCGGCCCGCCGACGCGGCTGCCGGGTGGTGACCACCTCGCTGACCGCCCGGGTCCTGTTGGCCAATCAGCTGCGGTCCCTCGACGCCATCGAGTGGACGGTGGTCAGCGGTGACGCCTATGACGATCCGCCCGAGGGGGTCCATGTCGAGGTGGTGCCCATCCGGCGGGAGTTCGCCCTCTCCGATCTGTCCTCTGTGGCCCGACTGTGGCGGTTGCTGCGCTCGGAGCGGTTCGACTTCGTCCAGACCCATACCCCCAAGGCCTCGTTCCTGGGCCTGCCCGCCGCCCGCCTGGCCGGAAGCCCGGCCATCTATACCATCCACGGGTCGCTGTACTTCGCCGGGAACGACCGGAAGGCCAACCTGCTGGGCTGGTGCTTCGAGCGGTGGTGCTGCACATGGGCCGACCGGGTCCTGGTGCAGAGCGCCGAGGACGAGCGGGTCCTCCCCGCTGTGCGGATCTGCCCTGCCGGCAAACTCTCGTATCTGGGCAACGGCATCGTGATGGACCGGTTCACCGCCCCGGTCACCCCGGCGCTGTCGTCGGACCGTCCCCTGGTGGTCATGGTCAGCCGCCTGGTCAAGGAGAAGGGGTGCGCCGACTTCCTGGCCCTGGCCGCCGCCCTGGCCGGGAAGGCCGACTTCGTCCACGTCGGACCGTTCGAGCACGACCAGAGCGACGCCCTGACCGAGGCCGAGGTGGCCGAGGCCTCGGCGGCCGGCACGGTGCGGTTCATCGGGGCGGTGGATGACGTCCGTCCCTATCTGGCCTCGGCCGACCTGGTCGTGCTGCCCTCGTACCGTGAGGGGATCCCGAGGGTGGCCATGGAGGCGGCGGCCATGGGCCGGCCGGTGGCCGGCTACGACATCCGGGGCATGCGTGAGGTCATCGACCCGGACTTCGGCCTGTTGGCCCCCCGGGGAGACCTGGCCGCGTTGACCTCGATGGTGGAGAAGCTGCTGGGGGATCCCGGTCGGCGGGCCGAACTGGGTCAGCGGTGCCACACCCGCGTGGCCTCCCGCTTCTCCGAGGACGGGGTCGTCGAGCGGCTGGTCGAGGTGTACGACGCCGTGGGGAAGGGGGCATGAGCACCCGGGTCTGCCTGACCGTCGACGTCGAGGACTGGTACGACGGCATGGCCGAGCTCGGACAGCACCTGCCACGACCCGAAGGGGCCAGGAGCGGCCTGGCCGGACTGGCCGAGCTGCTGGACCGTCCGACGGTCCGACCGGTGGTGACCCTGTTCGTGGTGGGCAAGTACGTCGACGTCCTGGGGCCCGAGCTCGAGGAGCTGGTCGGGCAGGGTCATGAGATGGCCAGCCACGGGCCCGACCATGGCCATCTGCCCGAGGACCCCACCGCCCTGCTGGAGTGGTTGCGGCGCGGGCGGGCCGTCCTGGAGGACCGGCTGGGGCGGCCGGTGCGGGGCTTCCGGTCCCCCCGGTTCGACGTGCCCGCCACCATGGGGCTGGACCGCTACCGCGATCTGCTGGCCGACGCCGGCTTCGAGTACGTGTCGGACACCCGGGTCCTGGGGTCGGCCTCCCCGGTCCGGGAGCTTCCGGTGCTGGCCCGGTTCGGCTACCCGTTCGGCGGGGGCAGCTACCAGCGCCTTCTGCCCGCCGCCGCCACCCGCTCGGCGGTGGATTCGGCCACCGGCCCGGCCGTGCTCTACTACCATTCGTACGATTTCGGGGCCACGCTGCCGACCACCGCCTCGATTCGGTCGGTGCCGGTGGCCAAGCAGCTGGTGGGACGGGGGAGGATCAGGACATTGTTTGGACAGATGCTGGATCGCTACGGCAGTGAGGCGTGTGGTCATGCCGGAGCGTGAGTTCGAGACGTACTTCCACCGCCGGGCCGGGCGCTTCGCCGCCTTCTATTCCAGCGAGCCGGTAGCCCGGATACTCGGACGGGGTCCGCTCTTCGACCGGCTGGAGCTGGCTGTCGACACGGCTCGTTCCCTGGCCGCCACGCGGGTCCTCGATGTGGGCTGCGGTAGCGGCCCGCTCTTCGCCCCCCTGGCCGCCCAGGGCATCCACGTCACCGGGATCGATCCGGCCGACGCCATGGTGGCGCTGGCCCGGGAGCAGGCTGCGGTGTTCCCGAGCCTGGTCGAGGTGGAGCAACGGGGTTGGGAGGCCATCGAGGAGGTCGACGCCTATGACCTGGCCGTGGCCCTCGGAGTGTTCGACTACGTCGAGGATCCGGTGGCCCTGTTGACCCGGATGGGACGGGCCGCCCCACACGTGGTCGGATCGTTCCCGGCCCCCGGGCTCCGACTCCTCCTCCGCAAGGTCCGCTACGGCGCCCGGGGCGTGGGCGTGCACGGCTACCGGGCCAGCGGCTTCGACCGCCTGGCCGCCGGATCCGGCCTCGAGGTGGCCGAGATCCATCCGCTGGGGCGGGCCGGCTTCGTGGCCCATTTCCGTCGGAAGGCCGAACCGACCGGGTAAAGCCGGTCCGGTCTACGTCGTGCTGGCGCCGTGATCCCGGTCGAAGTCCCGGTCGGTCCAGGTGGTGATGGGGAACCAGGCCAGCACCCGGCGCAGGGTGGCCAGCTGGTCGTCGTCCAGCCGGTGTTGCCAGGCGTCGGAGAGCTCGGAGGCCACCCGTTTGACCACGAAGCCGGAACCGGGGGTGTTGTGCTCGTCGAGGAACTCGGCCGCCGTGCCGCCCCACTCGAGGCCCATCTCGGCGTAGAGCTTCTGGAACTCGGCGACGGGATCGGTGCACAGCTGCTCGTGGCTGCGCACGTGCCACTCGGGATGCCGGGACGCCGCGTCCTCCAGGACCGCCACCAGCAGTCCGATGCGCCAGCTGATCCGCTCGATGGGGTCGGGACCCGGCAGGGGCACACCCCAGGGCTCGAGGAAACGGGTGCGGATCTCCGGCCGGGTCTCCAACGTCGAGTTGCGGGCGTCCTTCAGGTTGACCTCCAGCCAGCTGGCCAACACGTTGGCCGGGTGGCGGAGGAGCATGAGCACGTCGACGTCGAAGGAGTCGGCCAGCCACTCCGCCGACAGCTGGGCGTGGATGGACTTGACCACCAGGCGCGGTCCCCCCGGTGCGTGCGTGGTGGACCGGGGGTTGCGGGCCACCATGCCGGCCAGCCACGTCACCGGATCCGGACGCCCCTCGTGGATGCGGTTGACCGCCCCCGGTCCGAGCAGATGCCGGGCCAGGCGGGCCCGGCCGTCCTCGTGGGCGCCGTCGAGGACCCACGACCAGAGCCGGTGATAGGGCGGGCAGGCCTCCCCGGGCCGCAGGACCGGGTAGCGACCCACCGCACGCTTGGCGTGGATGGACGCCGGCACCTTGTCCTCGTTGTCCGGCTCGCCGAGGGCCAAGGTGCCCGGGCCTGAGCTCAGGGCCCTCATGGTCCAGGTGGTGCCGGACCGGGGCAGTCCCACGATGAGGACGGGACGGGAGGGATCGGTCATCGGGCGACCTCCGACGGGTGGGACGTCCCGGGCGCGTGGGCCAGCAGCCGGAGCATGGCCCGGGACGGAAGCGCGGGATCACCGCGCCGGATGCCCACGGCAGCAGCGGTGTCGGCCGTGGCCAGCACGGCGGCGGCGAACCCGGAGGCCAGGGGGTCGGACCGGGCCGAAGCGGCCAGTTCGCGGAGCAGGGCGCCACGGCCCGCGGCCTGATGGGCGATGGAGGCCCGGTGGTAGGCCCGACACGCCGGGGTCATCTCCGCCTCGTGCTTGTCGACGAAGAATTGCCGGCCGCCGCGGTCGCCGGAGCCCTCCTTG
>Ga0207933_1003034_pt1 | contig 10285 bp, 6 predicted proteins | sample NGESurdeep092012_4_FD_184488 | JGI IMG/M metagenome (GOLD analysis project Ga0207933, IMG submission 184488) | Arctic peat soil microbial communities from Barrow, Alaska - NGEE Surface sample F53-3 deep-092012 (SPAdes) | ecosystem: Environmental > Terrestrial > Soil > Wetlands > Peat ...
ATGTGGCCAGAGGCGATATCCGCAAGCATCCGCTGGGTTTCCGGATTGCCCATCACCGATTTTCCGCTCACGGCTTCCAGGTGATAGACCTCGCGGACGCGCCAATTCTTGAGCGCAACATAGTCACGGGCGCGTTTTTCGTGGTGCTCCGGGCTATCGCCTCTCGCTTGATCCTCCGTGGAGACCCGAATCCATATCCCCACGGGCTTCGTCTGATTCTCTTCGTGATGTACTGCGCTCCGCATGAAAACCTCCATATTCAGAGTGGGGATGGTATAGCTGATATCGCATGAATGCAAGGCCAATAACGCTAATTATATGAATTATTTACGGTCGCCTTTGAGCTTCTTCAATGCCCCCAAAATGACCTGAGAAATCGCCTGCTTTCGTGCCTTCTGTTCGCCTTCGGCAACGGACTGGTAGTCGACCTTCACCTTGTAACCGAGCACCTTCTCTTCCCGCCCAGCAGCGTGTGCCTCAAGCGTTTCCACGAAGGCGAAGAATTCTTCCGTCGTGAGCACGTGGACCCGGGCGCGCTCCGCTTCGCTCACTGCCGCCGCAACCGCATCCCTGGCCTTCGCCATCATCTTCCGCTCCGAGAGGATCAGCACGACGTGCTCGAACCCTGCGGTAAGGCATTTCTGCACGTTCCCCATTTCATGTTCCACGGTTGTTGTGATCGAAATCTCGCACGCAATGGAGCGTCCGTTCTTTTCAAGCGCCACATCGACGGAACCGAGACCACCCAGAATCTCTTTTTCAATCGTCGTTTTATACCCCCTGCTCGACGCCCAGCGCCGCACAAGTTCCTGGAGATACTTATGTTGCGGGCCGCCACGGCCTGAGGACGGCGGAGCGGATGGCAGTTTCACACGAACGCTCGGCGGTGGCTCGGCAGCCGGCGGGTGTGGTCGCGAGACCTGCACGGGCGGCGGTACCTCCTCTCTCGTGAGCGCCGCCTCAACGACATGGCGAGGCGTCGCATACCGCTCCCGCGAGAGTGCGATGATCCGTTCGCGGCGCAGCTCCGCCGTTGCCCGGTCAATGACCGGGAGCGGCAATGTCTTCAGATTGAAATCGAACTCGGCCCGCTCGACGCGGCAGATGGCTTCGCCCACTTGAAGGTTCTGGAGGTCCTTTGCCTCGAAGAAGGAGAATCCGTCCGCAAGCCGTTTGGCATCGAAATCGCCCAATCGGAAACAGACGCGGGTGTACGGATTCGCGATCACGGCGCTCGCCACATCTGCGTCACGGCTGGCAAGCTGTTGGAGTTCCTGATGGGCGAGGATGAGACCCAAACGATACTTGCGGGCTCCCGAGAGTATCGCGGCCATCGAGGGCGTCACGAAGTTGTGGAACTCGTCGATATATAAATAAAAATTGCGGCGCTGGGCGGCGGCGGTCTGCTGGCGGCTCATGGCAAGCTGCTGGAACTTGGAGACGAGGAGCGTGCCCAAGAGATAGGCGTTTTCTTCTCCGATGGCACCTTGGGCGAGCTTCGCAAGGAATATTTTTCCTTCGTTCATAACTGCGCCAAGGTCGAGGCGATTTTCCTTCTGAGCGACCATGTATCGGATGAACTTGGGCCGCAGGAAGGTATCGAGTCGCGTGAGGATAGGCCCCTGAGGCTTTGCGACGAGCATTGGGAAGGTTTTCTCCCAGTAGTAGACGATCTCGTGATCTTGAACCGTCTGGAGGAACTTTTTCCTGAAGCCGGGATCGACCAAGAATCGCCGGAGGTCGATCAGGCTCCCGCCCTCGGTGCTCTCCAGGAACGCAAGCACGGCGTTCCCGAGTACCGAAGTCATCTGGTCGCCCCAGCTCGTCGAGAGCCTGCGGAAGACGGCGACGAGATCGGACCCCAGGAGATTCTTCTCGATCTCCGAGTGCGCTTTGAGGACGTTGAACCCTACCGGGTATGCTTCGTCCGACGGATCGAGAAGCACCACATCGCCCCAGCGCGCCTCGGGGATGTGGCCCAGGATTTCGTCGATCAGATCGCCGTGGGGGTCGAGTACCGCAATGCCCTCGCCGTGCTCTATGTCCTGCATGATGAGGTTGAGGAGCAGGGTCGATTTGCCGGTGCCGGACGCGCCGATCATGTAGCAGTGCTGCGAGCGGGCTTCGCCGCCGAGCGATACCGGAGTTGTCTTTCCCGCATGGGTATTCTCACCGAGGACGAAGGGATGACCGTGAACGATTTGCGGAGCGGCTTTCGTCCGGGCATCGTCGCGCTTGAGCTGCGGGACGCGAACGGATGCCGATGGCAGATGTGCTACGGAAACCAGTTCATCGGCATTGAGGAGCATCCCGGAACGGTGTGTTTTGCGGGCGCACACGTCCCCCGCGTGATCCTCATCGTGATACCCGTCATTCGCAAGCGCCATGAGTTCGTTGCTCATGGGGTTGGCAAATTGCGTGAGCGCACCCCCGAGGTCTCGTGCGATAGCCCAGGCTCGCGCTTCCGTGTCACTCTGGGCGGCAACGCGGAGCACTACGGCGTAGAGTGGCTGCGCAACTTTCTCGCGGGCCTGTGCCACCATTTCCGGTGCGTCTGCGAAGAATGATCGCCCCTCCCCGTTCGAGACAGCGCGCACCATGCTCTCAGCCCACGGAGCGCGGACGGCCTGGAAGAGCACTTGCAGCAATCCCATTTCCCCGTCGCGGATACCGGCAAGCGCCCCCGTGATGCCGATCAAGGGATCGATTTCGAATCCACGAACCGTGCGGAGCGGCACCGTGCATTCACGTGAGAGACCGAAGTCGATGATAACGGACGACTTCTTGCGTGCCCAGAGTCCCTCAAGAAATCGATCACGCTCCGTGATGACTGATTCTGGGAAATGTGCGGAGAGCTGTTGGGCAAGCTGTGTCCGGTCATTGCTCCCGCACGCGAACTGGGTATAGATGGCATCCTTGACTCCCACCACTTCAAAACCAATGGGACGCGAAGCGTAGGTAAGGCTCGTGAGGAACCGCTCGGCGGCTTCTTTCGCCACTTTGGTTCCGGCGGGGAGAGCGACTTGGAATTCGATGAGGGGGTCGTCATCGAAATACGGCTCGGGATCGGACTCGCGCTCTTCGACGAACGGCGGGGGCTGGGGAGGTGCGGCGCGTCGTCCGAGAATGCTGTCAACGAACGAACTGAGCGCGGTGGGTTTGCGTGCATCATCCACCGCCGGTCCCGGCTCAGCGTAGTGGTAGAAGAAAGGGCGGAACGGCGGTTCAAGTTCGACCGGAAAATCCCAAATCTGCCAACCCCGTCCGCGCCGTTCCCAATCGTAAAATTGCGCAGTGAGGCGCTCCTCCAGCGTGAGCGGGAGCGTCCCACTGGGCGGAATGATCTCACCGTCTCCCTGCATGCACCATCCTAGCGCTCGTAGAACTTGCGCATGATCGGTTTTCTCTCAAACTCGGTGAGCGCACGGGCACCCTTTGCCGATAGCACCTGGTCGACCACTTCAAGCACCGCCGTATGCACCATGGCCTGATACATGAGCGTGGTGTCCGTCCGGTAGTAGGTGGATGGCTTGAATAAGTATTGGTAAAGGCTCCCGAATACCGGAACGGCGAGGACGATATCTTCCACATCGGTACCGAGCTGCCCTTCCTTGAGGAGATAACCGAGAAGGAATATCCCGCCCATGCCGAGAATAAGTCCCCAGAAGAGGCCCGAGAAGCCGAACACTGTGACGAGCACAGCGATGAACCCCAACCCGCAGAAACAAATAAGGACTGCCCATAGGAGCGCGTGCGAGGGCGGGAGTTCGGCGAGCCACCAAGAGAAGAAGAAGCCGGTGCCGAACGGTGCTGCGCAGATATCGAAGGCGAGTTTGCCGCGCTTGATCCGGAGATATTCCCGCCGTGCGGTGAGTACTCCTCCCTCGCGCCAGTCAATCCGCGAAACCGAGTAGTCGGGAATCTGCCGTGGTTTGATCGCCTGTTCTACGGCAGCATAGAACTCCATTGTGGAAGTATTGAAGTTTTCGATCGGGTGATGCCAGTTCGAAATGACGTTCGCGTCTTTACCGAGCTTTGCCACGAATAGTGCCTCCTTTAATGTTGCTCTGCATAGGGGAGGTGTCAGATCTGCGGATCATGCTAACACTGGACGGAACTGGGGCCTAGCTTGATTTCTTCGCCCAGCTCTCCGACCCGGCGAAAATGAGACTAGTAGACACAGACTCTACGAATGTCGCGCGCAAACGATTTAGCTTGCTTTTTGTCTCCTGAATAACTCGGCGGAGTGCCGAAAGCACCTTGAGTTCAACGACCGCGACGCGGCCTTATAGCTGCTTCCTTAGTGAAGAGCTGTGTGAGGCAGGATGTCGATAGTTGCTAATCTTGACGTAAATCATTGAATATGAGACATTTATGTCGGTTCGAGGCATGCCTGTGAAGGCATCGCCTTTCGACAGTCTTGCCTCCTAATCCAGGAGGATCAATGCGAACAACTCGACTGATCGTAAGGGCAGTTGTACACGGGGAGTCTCTTGCCTCGCAAAAAGGGCAGGCACCCTATCAATTCAGGAAGGGAGATACGGGTATCATGTTTTGGCAAGGTGCTCCCGACCAGCATACGCTCGCACTCATTACGGTACTCTGGGATCTCGATACTGAATCGGTGCCTCGGCCAACGATTCCCGCGCATGTAGAGTGCGCAGGCCTCGAAATCGCTGATACCTTTCGATACTGGGGAGTTGGCTGACCCCAGTCAACCCGAGAGACACGAACATTCGTGTCTCTTTTATTTACCGACGTTAAGTAGTCTACCCACCAGAACCGAGGGACAGATTGCCAACACTTCAAAGAACATGCGTGATCTGCTCGGCGATTCCTTTAGAGGTTAAGCCTGTTCGTGATCGGCTCCACTCGCTGCAATTCGTGCGCAACCAGGAAGGCACCGTCTTTGAACGCGGTATTTATGAGGCGTTTGATACTTCGTGGATCGTCGGAATAGCTGAGACCGGAAAAGGAAACTTGGCTGCCGCGCTCGTGACGCAGCAAGCGCTCCAATTTTTCCACCCTGAAATCGCCCTATTTGTCGGGATTGCTGGTGGTGTAAAAGACGTCGCAATTGGCGATATAGTTGTGGCAGATAAGCTCTATTACTATGTCCAGGGCAAAGAGAGCGAACGCGGCTTCTACGCCAGACCTGAAACCAATAATCCGACCTATCGCCTCCTGCAGTCAGTGAGAGAATTTCATAGGAGTTCGCTTTGGAAGAACGGCTTTGCTACGGGCGGTACGCGTGTTCCCGCTCTACACATTGGGCCTATAGCATCCGGAGAAACGCTTGTTGCCACACGACATGCGCACACTGGAGAAATGCTACACAGCACATACAATGATACGCTCGCGGTTGAGATGGAAGGCGGGGGGTTTCTCAAGGCTGCGCATGTCGAGAACTGCGATGCTTTGGTAATCCGCGGCATCTCAGACCTCCTAGATAACAAGCAGGAGACTGACGGATTAGGATCACAAGACATAGCTGCGCAAAATGCTGCTACGATCGCATTTCTTCTATTGCGGCAGATTGGGGACCTTTCTCGTTCAGCAGCCTCTCTTCTGGAGGGCGGTAACGCAGTGGTAGCTCACCCTTTATCAGTCGCCAGCGATCCAAATCCTCACCCGGACCCACGACAGTACCGTACAACTAAGATCGCTGATAGCGAAGCTGTTACCCACGTAAAGGGAAACATCAATAGTCACGATCTACGGGTCGTAATTGCATCTAACGATTGGCTTGTAGGCGCCGTGAATTTTGATGAAGATTTGCACTTTTCATCTTTCTATACTCGCCGCTCGTGTTCGACCTATCTCGACAGTCATCCTTCCCTAGGGTATTCACATTTGGTCGGTATCTATGAAGACTTCCGTGAAACCTATTACGTCCCGCGCCATGAATGCATTCGCGTCGCTCAGGAAATGATTGGGGCCATGCGATCCGAGCCCGCATGGATGCAGAAAACAATTGAGGCTATATATCAACGGTGCTCCGAGCTCAGCAGCGTCTTCAAAGATGAGATGACGTCTTTTGAGGAGCTATCCGATAAGACGCTACTTACCCTCTATAGAACCCATAATGATGCCCACATACGTCTCTATGAGGTCGCACGTATTCCTGAAGCCCTTGATCGCGGAGTAGCCACATTCACAAACTATCTTTATGACTACCTAAGATCTCGCGGTTCAGCGGCAGGTAGGCCGATCGATCATAAGACCCTTCACGTGGAATTTGAGGCTATGACCTTCCCTGAAGAGATGAGCGCGATCTCGCAAGAGCGCATCGAGTTCTATGACTTACTCAAAGCAGTCAAGGATTCAGTGAGTGATGTCGAGGCCCTGTCCACTGCTGGCAAGCGGATGTGGCTCAGGCTCAATCCTGAAACTCGGAAGAAACTGGAGAATCATCGTGGCAAATGGGGATACTTGGGCTATCACGGCTACGGAACGCGTGCAATATCAGACATCGAACAATATGTGATCCGGCTTCGCAATGGAATCAAGCTATCAACAGCTAGCCTCTTAAGCCGAGACCAATACCTTGGTGCGCTAGAAGAAGCCGAGCGAACACGTGTGAAGAGATTCGAGCATTATAGGGTAGACACCGCACATCAAGCTCTTTTCCGATTCCATTCGCGAATAGGCATCGTCAAGCTCTATCGCAGGCTGGCGCAACTCCGAAACTTCGTATTCTTAGACCAATTACTCTCCGATGTGTCGCGCAGGAAGCACTGCACAGAGGAAATCATTCGAGCGATTCTGCCCGAGGAGATTGAGTATCTCTTGGCAACCAATGGGAGCATAAACCAGGCTGTTGTTCTGCGTGCGAAATTCGCTGCACACGTTATCGCGAACGGAGGCGAGACCGTATTTGCTGGTGAAGGGTTCTCTTGGATTCAAGATCATCTACGAGAAAAGACGAAAGAGAGGGATTATCCCCGAACCCGTCTACAGGGAACTCCTGTCTGTTCGGGCGTGGTTCGCGGACGCACATGCGTGGTCATTCGCCCAGCAGATGCCGACGAGGCCGGATTTCGCGAGGGCGACATTCTAGTGAGCGAGTCGACCGATCCCGATCTCGCCGATTTGATCCAGATTGCCGGTGGCGTTGTCACGGAGCAGGGCGGTGTAAACTGTCACGCCGCCATAGTGTGTCGTGAGTTCGGGAAACCGGCCTTAGTTGGGGTTAAGCATCTCTTAGAATGCGTCAAATCAGGTGTATCCGTTGAATTGAACGCCGAGGAAGGCTATCTGCAGCTGCTAACTGAGACAGACCACAAGTGGGCAATCAGCGATCATCACCTGAGTCAGGCTTCCCTAGAGGAAAGTGGTAACAAGGCTATTTCATTAGCTCAAATGCTTCAGGTCGGCATCAGAGTGCCACGATTCTTTGTCGTGCCCCTTGTCCAGTTGAAGAAGGAGCTGGCTGCCACGCCAGATGATGCTGTGGGCTCGCTATGGGACGGCATTCGGTCGGAACTTCAGGCTGAATTGGAGATTCTACGCGGTGACCTTTTCATGATAAGACCAAGCATGCCGCAAGAAGACTCGGCAGTCAGATCATATGCGGGAGAATTCACGACCGACGCCCACGTAGCGCGGCAAGACGTAATCATGAGAGTTGTGAACCAAATTCAAATGCTCGCGCTTCAAGATGAAATTCAGAACGGTGGCTCGATCATCGTCCAGGAGATGATCCTGGGAGACTACTCAGGAGTCTGTTTTTCGCGTGATCCTCTTAATCCTGCCGGTGAACAAATGTTGGTCGAAGCAGTTCCAGGGGGGAATGTGCCACTCACTTCCGGTGCCGTGGTCCCGGCCCGGTTTCTGGTAGACCGTAATAGCTGCGTAGCCTCGATCGACGAGAGGACTCTCCACTGGCACAACTTTATCCCTCAGGATGCGTGGCCCTCTTTAGTCAACGGTGTTCTGAAGATCGAAGAGATATTTAAGACAGCACAAGATGTGGAATGGACTGTGAAGGAAGGAACCCTATGGATACTTCAATCACGTCCAATTATTATGACTGGAACTGCTACGCGGGACGCGGAAAACGGCAAAGTGCAAAGGCGCGCTGAAATGCTGGAGGCTCGTAGTGCGACGGCAATCTATGCTGCATACAGGGTGCCTCCCAGTGTTCAGCTCCACATGTTGCGCGTAGCCGCACTCGGAGCTTGGATATGCGATCGGTGGATCGGGCCGCAAATAGACCGCTCCAGCATCATTACCACATGCTTAGTGCATGATATAGGGAATATCGCAAAAGCGAACTACGATGTCTTTCCGCTTCTCTTCCCCGAGGAGATGCAAGATATTGTGTACTGGAAGGCGGTTCAGGCCCAGATTCGTTCGCGGTATGGTGAAACTGATCAAGAAGTTACCTTGAATATTGCCAAAGAGCTCAATCTGTCGGGAAGAATTCTCCACCTGCTTGAAGCGAAGACCTTCCAAAACAATATCGCTACGGCTGGGGCGTTAGACTGGGACAGGAAGATATGTGCCTATGCAGACCAACGAGTGGGCCCAAGCGGCTTAATGTCGCTTGATGACAGATTGGACGAAGCAGTTAGGAGATATGCAGGGGTTCCGACCGCGAGTGTAAACGATCAGAGGCATCCAATATTGCGCAGAAATGCTTTTCTAATCGAAAAACAAATCGCGCCAAACATCTCGGAGAACCTCCACGTAATAACGACACAGGACCTCGAGGGCTATCTATCAACTCTGCGAGAGTTCGCACTCTGATCGAGAGGCACCTCGGCTTTGAACGTTGTCGACGGCCATTCGGAGTTGCCCAGAAGAGAACTTTGACGACCTCGAGCGCATTTGATTGCATTAGCCAAACCGGCCATGAGATCCCTGACACGTTCTGGAAATCATTGTGCGTCATGCGCTTATGCCTTTTTGGGCTACGTCGTCGGAGGATATCATCGACGACCGAGGCAATCGAAGAACAGGAAGGAAAAATTAACGAACCCCCGTCAAGTTATTGATATACAATTCTTTCCATCCAGGACTTCCTGTGATTGAGGGGGACGTATGCAGAGCGACAAGAAGATGTTTCTCAGTGGTATCGCAGGAAAGTTAGCTGTTCTCGTAGGCGGCGCGGTCGCCGCAATGAGTGCGAATGCATCGCCCGTCACCGCTGTCCTGCCCCACACCCAAACAAACACGATGTCCTCGCCAAGCGATGCGGCGCAGAAGTCGCTCGCTCCAAAGCTCATATTGAAGCAGCAAAGTGATGGCTTCAATATGATTGCGAGCCACTCTTCCCACTCGTCGCACTCCTCCCATTCCTCTCATTCGTCCCACTCATCCAGCGGATATTGACGATGGATCAGCCCCACTACGCGGCCGAGCCTGGCGTGCAGCAGGTGATGGTTGAGATAAACCTTGCAGTCATCAGCACTGAGGCGCTACTCAAAACGTGCCATTGGTTCTCACGGGATTTTGTCTGCGAGGTACGCAATCGCAGCGACCAGATCGCAGACGTAGTCTTGACCCCCCGAGGTTCCGCATCCGCTTCGGATCTTTCGTTGGCGAGAGACGCCTTCACTACCAGCGCAATGGATTTTGCCTTGCGTGAAAAGATCGAGGCGAAGACTTCCGGTATACGGGACATTCTGCTCGCGAAGGCATTCTCCGAATCCGGTGTCCTAGAAGATGCTCCCGAGGGCGTATTCGGCGATATAGTCGAAGAGACGAAGCCGGACGGCATGTTCAAGATTTTGAGCAACCCTCAACGCTGACAGAAGGTCAACCATGGCGCGTGCTTTCTATCCGCTTGAACGCTTTGCCCCGGCTCCGACAGCATTTCATCTGCTCCCATTCCGGTTCACTCGGTTGAGCGGGAAAGAACTCCTGGTCAATGAAGCCGGTGAGTTCCTGTTTGCTCCGACCGGGACGGTCCAAAGTTTGACGGACGAGTATCTCGATACCGACTCAGAGCTGTACCGGGACCTCAAGGCCAAGCATTTTCTGTACGACGCGTCGTCATCCCCGCTGCTCGATGTATTGGCGACGAAAGTGCGGACCAAGTTCGATCACATTACCGGCGGCACCAAGCTGCATATCTTTGTCGTCACCCTTCGTTGCGAACATTCCTGCGATTACTGCCAAGTATCCCGACAGACGGCGACGCGCGGCCAGTTCGATATGAGCACTGCGACGGCGGATCGCGCTATCGCCATGATGATGGACAGCCCCGCACGCGCCGTGACGCTTGAGTTTCAAGGAGGAGAGCCACTGCTCGCCTTTGATGTGATCCAATACAGATCGG
>Ga0207933_1003036_pt1 | contig 10284 bp, 10 predicted proteins | sample NGESurdeep092012_4_FD_184488 | JGI IMG/M metagenome (GOLD analysis project Ga0207933, IMG submission 184488) | Arctic peat soil microbial communities from Barrow, Alaska - NGEE Surface sample F53-3 deep-092012 (SPAdes) | ecosystem: Environmental > Terrestrial > Soil > Wetlands > Peat ...
CAAGACAGGCAAGTACCAAGACAGGCAAGTACCAAGACAGGCAAGTACCAAGACAGGCAAGTACCAAGACAGGCAAGTACCAAGACAGGCAAGTACCAAGGCTCGTGATCAACGTCTGAAATATATGCAAGTAACTGGGAGGTAACGATGCGCGCAGGTTTCATCTTTAGCGAGGTCCGAATTGGACTGCGCAGAAATCTGACTATGACTTTTGCAGTCGTTATTACTGTTGCGATCTCGCTTACTCTGCTCGGCGTTGGTTTTCTCGCAAATTCACAAGTGCGGGTCATGAAAGATTATTGGTATAACAAGATCGAAGTCTCGGTTTTCTTGTGTGGCTCACTTTCACAGTCATCTTCTTGTTCAGGTGGTCCTATTACGGACGCACAACGGACATCGATTCAAAATGATTTGCAATCGCTTCCAGCTGTGCAGACGGTTTACTACGAGTCGCAAGCGCAGGCTTATCAACATTTTCAAGATCAATTCAAAGGTTCCGCGATTGCTCAGAATGTAACTCCGGATCAACTGCCTGAGAGTTTCCGAGTTAAATTAAAGGATCCGACACAATTTAATATCATTCAAAGTGCTTTCGCCGGTCGTCCTGGAGTCGATACCGTTCAAGATCAGCGGCAAATTCTTGATAAATTCTTTAAACTGCTCGGCGTACTTAGAGATGGTGCGCTTCTAATAGGAATCGTAAGTGTCCTCACGGCAGCCCTCTTAATCAGCAACACTTTACGGCTGGCAGCATTTAGCAGGCGGCGTGAAACGGGTGTTATGAGATTGGTTGGTGCCTCTTCATTCTCAATTCAACTTCCTTTCTTACTTGAAGGTTTGATCTCTGCCCTTCTAGGATGGGCGGTTTCAACTGGTTTGTTAGCTAGTTTTAAGGTCTTAGTCGATGCGAAAGTGGCGCCTCTGCTCTCATTTACTCGCTTCTTTAGGTGGTCTGACGTGTGGGTTGCCTCTGGCGGACTGCTCGCTGTCGGCCTCGTTGTCTCCTCTCTCGCATCCGTTGTAACACTTCGCAAATATCTCAAGGTCTGAATTCATTTCCGCAGGTACCCATGTCAAAGAATTCTTCAGATTCGTCAGATAATTTTGAACCCAGCGAAGGCAGCGAAAAATTCGATGCTCTCAATTTGCAATACTTAAACCGCGACCGCGACCGCGACCGCGACCAAGGCCAAGGCCAAGGCCAAGGCCAAGACCAAGGCCAAGGCCAAGGCCAAGGCCAAGACCAAGACCAAGGCCAAGGCCAAGGCCAAGGCCAAGGCCAAGGCCAAGGCCAAGGCCAAGGCCAAGACCAAGACCAAGGCCAAGACCAAGGCCAATTCTTGTTTGATTCCAATTCGCAACTTCCGGACGCGATCAATCCACGGGTAACGAGATCGGGTTTGGTGGATTCGGCAACAGTTAAAGGGGTATTGATTGCGGCCGTACTTGTAATAGTACTTGGTACAACATTTTCGATCGGTTATCTCGTCAGTGAAAACCAACATCCAGCATCGCTCATTGATCAAGCTATCGCAAGAGTTTCCAGCGGAGATGCACATTCACCGACTGAAATTTTATTACAACGCGCCGCCATCGAAGCTGTTCTCAAAGCAACTAAGGACCGTTGGTCGAATTATTTCCCACTTACCTCTGCAACCGCTTTTGACGCAACTCTGGAGGGAAGGTATTCAGGAATAGGGATCTGGCTCCGCCAGACCACTGAAGGTCAGTTGGAGATATCAAGTGTCCAGTCGCATTCTCCGGCTTCGCAAGCGGGCATCAAAGTTTCCGATCAACTCTTAAAAGTAGATGGGGTTGGAGTTGTTAACGCCACCGTGGCGGATGCCATTGGTGCGCTGAGAGGGAATCCAAATACTCGGGTTGCACTTGAATTAAGTCGAAAAAATTTGAAATATGGAGTCAATGTTCAGCGAGCATCTGTATTAACCGGCGATGTTCTTGCATCTCAGATCGCTCCGAAGACTCTTTACATCCAAGTTTCGGCAATCTCATTTCACTCTGCCGACGATGTCGCAACAGCATTGGCAAGATATCCGCATTCGCGTGGCGTAATTCTTGATCTTCGAGACAATCCCGGTGGAGTACTCAGTGAAGCAGTTTTAATTGCGTCACAGTTCTTAAGTCCGGGTCCCATCGTTTCCTACAGTCGAAAGGGTGATCTTCCGCAGGTTTCAAATTCCACCAATAATCTTGCCGATACGGCGCCAATGGTGGTTCTAATTAATGGTTCTACGGCAAGTTCTGCCGAAATAATTGCGGGTGCGCTCCAAGATCGTAACCGAGCAGTAATTATTGGAGATCAGAGTTATGGAAAGGGGACTGTTCAAGAGATTACTACGCTTTCTGACGGTTCTCAGTTGGAGATTACCGTTGGCCAATACCACCTTCCTTCAGGTCGGGCAATTGATCAAGTTGGTATTACTCCCGATTTGAAAATTTCGGAAACTGGCGAAATTGCCAAAGCAATCTCGATTCTGGCTGGCTTGGTATCGCTCGATTCTGGAAAGCAAGCATCCACGAAAAGGTAAATGAAGCCTGCGCGTTCGATGTGTTCCGATTTAAATGACGCCTTCTGTTACACCGTGTAGCCCTACTCCAGGATCGAATCAATCATGTCCAGATCCTTTTCTAGAGCAGTTCTCGAACAAATCATGATTGTTAGGCACGGTAGACTACGCACCTTGATCTAATAATTCTGAATTATTCAAAGCAGTCAATTAATTGAGAGAAGGTGATGAAATGGTTAAGGAGATTGGACGTAAACTTATTGCGCAAAATAAGAGTGCTCGCCACGACTATTTCATCGAAGATGTTTGGGAGTGCGGAATAGTCTTGACTGGAACGGAAGTGAAATCTCTTCGAGCTGGGCGTGCCTCGTTAATCGATGGTTTTGCCATGATGAATCATGGGGAACTCTGGCTGAGCAATGTTCATATTCCTGAATACAACGAGGGGACTTGGAATAATCACACTCCAAGGCGAGACCGCAAACTTTTGATGCACAAGAAAGAAATAGATAAGATCTCCGGAATTATTAAACAGGGTGGATTGACGCTTGTTCCACTCTCACTTTATTTCAAGGACGGAAAAGCGAAGGTCGAAATCGCACTGGCTAAGGGCAAAAAAGCTTACGATAAACGGAATACCTTGAAGGAGAAAGAAGCGAATCGTGAAATGACGCGGGCGCTTTCTCGAAGGACATCTGGCAAGGCCTAGCAATGCCGCTAAGTATTGGCTTCAATATGGATTGGCTTCAATATGGCTTGGCTTCAAGTGGCTTGGCTTCAATATGGATTCGCTTCAAGTGGCTCGGCTTCACTAGGGATTCGCCTCAAGTGGCTCGGTTTCACTAGGGATTCGCCTCAAGTGGCTCGGCTGACTTACACTTAGCCAGCAACCTAACCTATGGGGGTGAACGGTCTCGACTTTAGATGTTGAGGCAGAGGAAGCGGGCCGAGGAAGCCGGGATGATCTCGTTAACCAATAACCCTGGCAAAACTATAAGTGCCAGCACAACTGACACTGATTTCGCACTCGCTGCTTAAGCGATAGAAATCCGTTAGACCGAGTGCGCCTTCGACTCGGAACCTAGCGTCGCTAGAAGGCTTACCTTGATGCAATGTTGCGGGTGCATCCGGGGAAATTAACTGCAAATGAGTTCGTTGACTACATGTTCGCGTGAGAGTCAGGACTGAGAAAGCGTTTAGCGGACTACGCCCGAAGAAGCTCTGTGTCAGTACTAGAGGACCCGGGTTCGATTCCCGGCACCTCCACGTGTCACTATTCCTCGCATGAAACGTGCGGGGATTAGTGCTTTGGGCGTAATGGGTGGTTCTAACGGGAAGAGGATTCTCGTGGATTTGCGCGCTATTTGAATCTTTGGTGCCAATGGAAAAGTGTACAAAAACTCGACACCAATTTTGAACTTTATTTATGCTCACGTATGGAAGACCTTGCTTGGGCTCACGTATGGAAGGTTGCGAGGATTTTCATCGCATTTCTATTGCCCTATTGCGAAAGTAGAGTTTTGCCGATAGATTAAAAAATGATTAAGTTTTAATGGACGAATGAGGATGTGAATAAGAACGGTGGCGGAACAGTGGAAGTTTTCGTCGCACGTATCGGTCTAACAGCTAGGGGAATCGTCTACGTATTAATGGGCTTTCTTGCTTACCTCCTCGCTGGTGGTTCCCGCACAGAAGTCGACCAAGGGAGCGTGCTAGACAAGGCTCTACTTCACCCGGGAGGACGGTTGCTGGTGGGCTTAATGGCTATTGGCTTCGCATGCTATGCGCTCTGGCGATTCTTTGAAACTGGTTTCGGCGCGACAGATGAAAAAGACGGAATGGAATATCGATTGATCTCATTTGTGCGCGGGCTTATTTATTCATCACTCGCGTTTATGGCGATTTCGATTTTTAACGGTTCGCGTCAACATCAGAGTAGTCAACAACGAGGCTACGCAATAGATGTCATGTCGCGACCCGGTGGGCGCGTGATAATTGGTCTCTTGGGATTGATTATCGTCGGAGTTGGATTTATTGGCATAAACGAAGGAATGAAATACAAGTTTATGCGTTACTTCCAACGAGAGAAACTTTCCCCTATTGCAAACACTGGGATTCGAAGCCTTGGAAGAATTGGAATTACGGCACGGGGGTTCGTTTTTGCAATTACAGGGGCGTTACTTATTGTCGCCGCGTGGTCTCACAATGCTACAAAGGCAACAGGTCTCGATGGCGCACTGAAAACTTTGCGAGATCAGCCTTTTGGTGGATTGTTGCTTCGCGTTGTCGCCATCGGTTTAATAATTTTTGGAATTTACGGGTTAGCCGAAGCTCGCTACCGACACATCTAGCCTTTAAATACCAATCGACGTTTCATTATTCAAGGGAAGAGAGCCCGCTATCGACACATCTAATCCGCTGGCATCAAAAATTACTTGCTTATTGAAGAGAATAAGAAGTTTCAACATAATGAAGTGATAAAAGAAGTTTCAACGTATTGAAGGGATAAAACATGGTTCAAGAGAAGATGGATAAGAAAGTTATTGCATTAAAACTTGTTGCCGGAGCCCTCGCGCTATGGGGTTTGCTTTCGCTCATCGGTCTTCTGATCAAAAATGTCTTGGTTCATGGCGGCATTGGTTCCTGGGATCGCCACGTCGAAATTTGGTTTGTAGCGCATAGGAGCACTTCTCTAAATACCCTCACTTCTTATGCGCATAATTTTGGTGGGACTTGGTATGTCATTGGAATAGTCATTGTCATTTTGCCAATTTTTCGCTGGCGATTGGGACGATGGCACGAATCCGGTGTAATTCTCATCGTGATGATGGGAGAAGTATCGATTTTCTTGGCAGTGACATTTACCGTTCATCGCCAACGCCCGAATGTTGTTCGGTTGGATACATCTCCTCCGACGTTGAGTTTTCCCTCTGGGCATACCGCTGCAGCGGTGGCACTTTACGGTGGAGTAGCGGTCTTACTATTTAGTATTTACGGTCTTAATTGGAAAACGGGCCTTTCTGCGATCATTCTTTTTATTCTTCCAATAATTGTTGGGCTATCTCGTCTATATCGCGGGATGCATTATCCAACCGATGTACTTGCCGGAGCCCTTGGGGGAGGGCTTTGGCTCTCCCTTGTTATCTCGACCGTCTATCCAAAGAAAGTAAGGTCCGAGTACCGAAAAATTAGATTAGGGCAATTGCGATGAAAGACGACCCACCCAAAGTTCCTCCTGGCAGAACGGTATTCACTCCAGTTAATTGCTTAGTTGTAGCCATCACCTCTGGTATTTGCTTTGCAATCCTAACAATCTGGATTTCGAGACAAGGAAGTATTGTCCCGAATATGGACCGAAGTATCCACAATTGGGTAATGGCCCGTCGCAGTAAAATCAATATTAAATTTGCGCGGGGTATGACATGGGGCGGGGTTATTCAAATTGTGTTACCGGTGTTCCTAGTTGTTGCAGTTCTTGCAACCGATGCGGGACACACATTTACGCGGCGTCTTAAGTCAGGTGTTGTAATCACCTTGGTTGCCAGCGTGGGTGCTTATTTAGGGCTTTCGATCAATCATTTGCAAGGCCGAGTCCGGCCGCCAATGGCGGATTGGGCGGGAACTGCCGGTGGACCGTCATTCCCGTCCGGCCACACCACCGTCGCTACGATTTTTGCAGCCTCGACTGTTTGGTTGATTTCAACACGAGTTCACGCCGGGTGGCCTCGCGTTACTCTCTGGACAGCCGCGGTCCTTTATGCAGTTGCTGTGGGTTTTTCTCGAATTTGGTTAGGAGTTCACTGGCCCACAGATGTGATCGGAAGCTGGCTTTACGCTCTGACTTGGTTGGCAGCGAGTGCGGCGGCAGTTTTGTATATTAGGCGGCGGTGGCCGCATCCGCTACTGCACAAATAGTGATGGATACACGCGCTACCGCAAACTTATTGATCAGGAAACGATGGCCGCATCCTTCGGAACACAAATCGTGATTGATGAAGAGTGCACTTTAATATGCATTTTTTTTACGGCTTTGCGCGCGCTTCCATCAATTTCGTAGGGGAACGGTCTCTTGAAAGTAAACCGAAATTCCTTTCCATGAGTTAGTTCAACGAATGGTGATTTTTCTGCCTTCCCTTGAGTAACTCGTCCTAGCGTTCTGGCCCAGTCGATGGGATTTTTTGCAGTGATAACTGCTAGTTCGAGTATTCCGTCGTCTGGTTTTGCCCCCTTAAAGACTTCGATACCTCCTATCCCTTTGCTGACATTGCCAACGAAAACACACGAAACCTTGCCTTTGAAATATTCTTTACCGTCGACTTCGATCACTGCCTTAACGCGACGGGCGCTGAGGTTCTTGGTTCCGGAGTAGAAATATGCTAATCGACCAATTATGTTTTTCAATTTAACGTTTGCCTCTTTGATGACGAAAGCGTCAAATCCTGTACCTGCCATAACCGCGAAGTGTTCGCCATTGAACGAGCCAGTATCAAGACTACGTTCAGTTCCATGTAACCCAGCGGATACGGCTTTTGATATATTGGTGGGAATATTTAGATTTGTAGCCAAGAGGTTGGCGGTACCCGCCGGCAGGATCGCGAGTACGGCTTTGGTTTCGGCGAGTGCATCAATGCATTGTTGGACTGTTCCATCTCCTCCCCAAACGAAGATTACTTCGGCGCTCTTTGCCAGCGCGAGACGGGCATATCTTGGGGCTTCGTCACTTGTCTCAATTTCATACCAGAGTGGATCGGTATAGCCTTCCCGCGCTAAGGTTTCACGAAGTTCCGCAAGTCCGCCGCCGAGAGTTTTGTCGGCGTGTGCTATGACCGCTACATTCCCCATGATTGCTCTCCGATATACCTTGGCCCGATTGGTTGTCACACTCTACGGTGGAATTAGGCTTAGGCCTACGGGGTGATTTAGGTAAGTTTCTGAGACTGACTATTCTCGTATCGAATGACTCTTGGAACTCGGGAGGCGAGCGGTATTTTTTTACCGCACCGCGCTTTTATAAATACTTGATCTTTCGAGCTGACTGCCATTTTCAAGCGCTTCAATCCAGTGTTGAGTGCTGGCAACGGCCGCAAAGCGAGATTGGAGGATGACTAACGTCGTTTCGTGGATTTGTTGAGCGGTGAAGGTCCCGGCCTGATTTGTTAAGTTCAGGGTTCCGGTGGCATCTGATAAAAATTCTACGGAATATCCCAAATGTGTTGCATCCCGTGCAGTTGATTCGTCGCAATTTTGCGTCATAAATCCAACAATTACTAGCGTATCTATGGAATGAGTTTTAAGCCATTCATCAAGTCCCGTTCCAGCAAAAGCTGAAGGCATTGTTTTTTCTATAGAAAACTGTTGGGAACGCTCTGCGACTACTTCGTGCAATTCGATTCCATCACTCCCTAGGGCAAATATAGGTGAATTCGCAGGAGCTATTTGTTTTACTACTACGATCGGTATTTCTCGACGACGAGCTTCATCCATAACTCGTCCAATGTTAGACAAACTTTCCCGCAAGTCAGGAAATGTAATCGGAAGAGCCCCAGTAACGTATTCGTTCTGGACATCAATAACGAGTAGCGCACGATTACTCATTAGACCCCTTTTGTTCTTTAAGTAAATCTCTAATTTCTCGGAGCAAAATCAAGTTCTCAGCATCTGGAGTCGGAGTTGATTTTGCTTCGGCGTGATGCCTATGTGCGTTTATACGGTTAATTGGATGCACAATTAAGAAGTAAAGTCCTGCTGCAATAATAAGGAAATTAATAACTGCATTGATAAATGCTGCCCAATCGAATGCGACGCCATGAATGACAAATGCTCCACCATGCACACCACCCCCACCGAAGACTTGGATAAGCGGTTGAATGAATGATTTGGTCAGTTGCGTGACAATGCCGGTAAATGCTGCACCTACAACCACTGCAATTGCGAGGTCTACAACATTTCCACGCATAATAAAATCTTTAAAGCCTTTTAACATTTTGCCTCCATTGCGGACTCTTGATAGTCATAAAGAGTATTGATCCATAGTCCGAAATGCTTACCGACACGACGATTGCCGAGATGGCCCGTGCCGAGATGGCCCGTGCCGAGATGGCCCGTGCCGAGATGGCCCGTGCCGAGATGGCCCGTGCCGAGATGGGGTGCTTTCGACTTCAGGAGAAGCGAACTTGGATCAACTTGGATCAACTTGGGTCAACTTGGGTCAACTTGGGTCAACTTGGGTCAACTTGGTGTACGAACTAGTCGCTGACGCCGTACCTTTCTGGTTTGGTGTTATAAAACATTATTGATTTTGTCGGGCGAAATAAAGTTGAGGTTGGAGGTTGCTTCAAGCAACCTCATCGATTCGACGAACCTCAACTTTGAAAACTTTCCCCTCTGGGGAAGTCCACTGGCAGGAACCATCTTCAAAGGAGGTCAACGTCCAGCCCCCATGAGTTTTCATCCGATGGTGGCGCCTGCATAAGAGACCAAGATTTTCTTTAGAGGTCTTTCCTCCTTCTTCCCAAGGAATTGCGTGGTCTATATCGCAAATTCGAGCTGGTTGCCGGCAACCTGGAAATCGGCAACGACGATCCCGCGCAAGTATGAAATCGACGAGTGCCTGCGGCGGTTCATATGTTGTTCGGCCATAGTCCAGCAGGTTCCCGGATATGGGATCAGTTATAAACCTCTTCCATTTTGCATCGGTCGCTAAGAGTCTTGCAGCGGATGCTGGAATTTCCCCATACCCGGCCAAAATGCCTGGGTTTTCCTTTAATCCAAGAAATGTAGGGAGATCCAGCGTGAGGTTAAGGGTGACGGGGCGTCCATGGGCGAGATTCTCATTTGCGGTAACCGTGAGAAATTGTCCGGCAATGGTGGCGAGAGCATCAGCTCTCAATTGATCAAGTGATAGCGGTTCGCTATACGAGGAGGAGATATCGTCGGCGCCAGATTGAGTATGAACAGTTGGTGATGATGCAGTTGGTGATGATGCAGTTGGTGATGATGCAGTTGGTGATGATGCAGTTGGTGATGATGCAGTTGGTGATGATGCAGTTGATTTCGCATGACTAGACGCGAAGGAGCACTCCGAACCATAAATTGACGAGATATTGGTGAGGCTTCCTGTCATTCCCTTATCGCGATTTGCTCGAGCCAATTTATCAATTGCCAGCCAGATTGTTTGTGCCTCAACGGCCGGCAACAGCGCCATGATCTGCGCCATTCCATGAGGTTGTGGCGTAAAAGTCACTCGTCGTCCTTGTTGGGCAGTTGCAACTTCAACTTCAAATTCTTGTGGATCCATTTTGGCCACGATGCTTCGAACCTTGTTTGTCACTTGAGTGGGGGTATGGAATTCTGAATATGCGATTGCGGTCGCTTCAAGGTATTTCAATTGGTCCGGATCAATACCGCGACGAAGAAGGGCGGCGCTCTCTTTCGCGATCACAGTTGCTTGCGCGCTTGATATTTCACCATTTGCTAGCGCAAAACAGGTTGCCGGTAAATGCTGAGTCAATACTCTTGCGATATCTATTCGAGATTGAGCGGTCACTGGGGCAAGATTGAGGGTTGATGCGATCTCTTCACGCTGAGGATCATCGACGCTGGAATACTTCCCTTGGTCGGTGGTTGGTTCGGCTCCAGCAACCGCGACAATCGCGATCTGCATTAGACCTTGAAGCCAACCACCCTGCTTTTCGAGTGCTTCTAAATAATCCACTCGACCCGAACGATTGAGAGATTTCGGATCAATTTTGACTAA
>Ga0207933_1003039_pt1 | contig 10282 bp, 9 predicted proteins | sample NGESurdeep092012_4_FD_184488 | JGI IMG/M metagenome (GOLD analysis project Ga0207933, IMG submission 184488) | Arctic peat soil microbial communities from Barrow, Alaska - NGEE Surface sample F53-3 deep-092012 (SPAdes) | ecosystem: Environmental > Terrestrial > Soil > Wetlands > Peat ...
CTGACATCGTACAAACCAGGCGCATAGGCGGGAGCCGTGCTGTGAGAGACGGCCAACTGACCAAAGCGGCGCAGGCATCCATCGCAGGATGCCTGCGCCGCTTTCTCTACCTAGAAGCGGTCGAGGGTCTTGCGCTGAAACTGGCTGTGGAGCGAAGCCGCGGTATCAGGGCTCACTATCCGGAGCACGAGATAGGCTATTCCGCCGACTATCAGAACCTTGATTGCGATGCTGAGGACGAACATCGCTATGCCGAACAGCAGGCCGAGCACTATGCCGCCTACGATGAGAGCGAGGCCAAGAAAGAATATGGTGCGCAGCATTGTCGTAATCTCCGTTTAGAATTGTACGGAGAATGACGTCTCCGCATCGATTCCAGGTTGAATTCCCACGCCCGTTTGACACACCGCGGTTACGAAATGGTTGCTGACGTAACTGTTGTCGGCACGGGAATAATAGCGTTGACGGCGGCATTGGAGCTGGCGGACCGCGGTCTGGATGTTCGTATGGTTGGCACGACTCATTCCGGCAACGCATCATCGGCGGCCGGCGGGATGCTGGCGCCGTCGCTGGATCCTGCTAGCGGCTCGGCACAGGCGTTTGCCGTGGCGTCCCGCGATCGATATCCATCTTACGCTGCCGAGCTGGCTGCGCGGTCCCGGTTGCCTATCGCGCTCAACCGGCTTGGGGTCCTGGAGGTCGCGCTTACCGACGAGGACGCGGCGGAATTATCGGCAAGTTTCGAACGACCGTCCCGTTGGCTGAACAGTCGAGAACTAATGTTTGAAGAGCCGGCGCTCTCCGCGGCGCTTGGCGCGGTGATGCATCCGTTGGACGGGTGCGTGGATCCCGTACAGCTGATGGATGCGCTCAGCGCCGCGGTCGCCCACCACGATCGGATCACGATTGTACGGGAGGACTGCGCATCACTCCACGCTGGCGAGCTTGGCTGCAGCGTCGCCACGGACGCGGAGAATCGATACGAGTCCGACCGGGTGATTCTCGCGGCTGGCGCGTGGACGCCGCTCATCGCCGGGGCCGGATCCGCTGTCGCATCCATCCAGCCTCTGCGTGGCCAAATGATGGCCATCGACGGAGCGCCACTCAGACATGTGAGCTGTGGCGCTGGCGGCTACCTCATCCCGAGGCATGACGGGGTCACCGTGGCGGGCAGTACGATGGAGCACAGCGGTTTCGAGTCCGCGACAACACGTGATGCTTTACAAACGATTCGGGAGCGAGCGGAAACTCTGTGTCCGGTACTCGTGGGCGCTCCGACCCATTCAACGTGGGCGGGGCTGAGGCCAGTTACGCCCGACATGCTTCCGATAATCGGAGTGGACCCTGAGCGACCGCGAGTGATTTACGCTTGCGGTCACTCTCGCAACGGAATACTTCTCGCTCCGCTCACCGCCGAATGCGTGGCGGACATCGTGACTGGCCAGGAGCCACGACACGACCTCAGCCGATTTCGGCCGGGTCGCGTATAGGCTAGATTTGACAGGCTATGGCTGAATCGCTGTACCAGATTATGGGGCGCCATAGGGCAGAACCCCTTCCCGAACGGAAACCGTCCTGGCTCAAGGTGCGGGCGCCTGGCGGCGCCAATTACGTGCGCCTGACACAGATGATGCGGACGCTGAACCTGCACACGGTGTGCGAGGAGGCTCACTGCCCCAACATCGGCGAGTGCTGGGAACACGGCACCGCCACATTTATGATCCTCGGCGACGTCTGCACGCGGAATTGTGCCTACTGTGCGGTCGCACACGGCCGACCGGCGTCTTACGACATCGCGGAGCCCGAGAGGGTTGGGGACGCCGTCGCCGAGCTGAGGCTGCGGCATGCCGTCATAACGTCGGTGGACCGGGACGACCTACCCGACTACGGCGCGTACATATTTGCCGAGACCATTCGACAGATCAAACAGCGCCTTCCTGACTGTTCCGTTGAAGTGCTGGTGCCAGATTTTCAGGGCAACCGTGACAGCATAGCCACGGTTCTCGAGGCCGGTCCCGACATATACAACCACAACACGGAGACGGTGCCGCGGCTGTACAAAAAGTGCCGGCCCGGCGGTCGCTATCCCCGTGTCATGGACATCTTTCGCGCCGCCAAGGAACTGGCTCCGGACATCCCCACAAAAAGCGGGTTGATCCTCGGGATGGGGGAGACTCTCGAAGAAGTCGAACTCGTCATGCGGGACCTCCGGGATGTTGATGTCGACATCCTCACGCTGGGGCAGTACCTCCGTCCGTCGGATAGTCACATTCCACTGGATCGTTACGTCACTCCGGGCGAATTCCGCCAGCTTTACGAAATTGGCATGGCACTTGGTTTCCGGCACGTAGAATCGGGACCACTCGTGCGCAGCAGCTACCACGCCTGGGAACAGGTTCAGGCGGCCGGAGTCAGCTGAGCTGCGCCTTCAATCGCTCCGCACTCATCATCGGGAAACATTGCGCGACACGTCTCTGAGAAGCATTGCGATCGCCCCGTATTGCGGCCGCAGCTTCCAGCATCACCTGCACGTATAAAGGTCATGTCTAAGAAAAACACGTCCAACTCGGCAAGCGCGAACGCGCGTGATACCGCAGTCGGCTACCTGCACTCGATGCTCATGCAGCGCCGATTCGAAGAAAAGTCTGCAGAAGCTTATGCGATCGGCAAGATTGGTGGCTTCTGCCACCTGTACATAGGTCAGGAGGCAGTGTCCACCGGAACTATGGCGACGCTTCGTCCAGACGATTACGTGATTACAGCGTACCGCGATCACGGTCTCGCTCTTGCGCGCGGGATGACACCGCGCGAAGTGATGGCGGAGCTGTTTGGTCGCGCTGCTGGCTGCTCCGGGGGCAAAGGTGGATCGATGCATCTTTTTGACCGCAAGCTCAATTTCCTCGGCGGGCACGGAATTGTCGGTGGGCACATTCCGATCGCGACGGGAGTCGGCTTCGCGATTTCGTATCGCGGCGGAGATCAGGTCTGCGTCTGCTTCTTTGGTGAGGCTGCAGTGAACATTGGAGCATTTCACGAAGCTCTGAACATGGCGTCACTGTGGAATCTTCCGGTTGTGTTCATAATGGAGAACAACCGATATGGCATGGGCACGGCGATTGGCAGATCGACAGCGCAACAGGATGTGGTCAAACGCGCCGAAGCCTACGCGATGATCGGTATATCGATCGATGGACAAGACGTATCAGGCGTGCACGACCAGATTGGAGCGGCGGTCGAGCGAGCGCGTAAGGAACATCGGCCTACCCTGGTAGAAGTGCGCACGACGCGGTTCATGGGGCATTCGATGTCCGACGCGGCGAGCGGCACTTACCGCACGAAGGAAGAACTGGATCAGAGCATGCAGCGCGATCCGATACTGCTTCTCAAGAAAAAGATGTTGAGCAACGGAATGCTCAGCGAGGACGAATACGTAAGGATGGATGATGAGGCGAAAGCTGCGGCGCAGGACGCGTGGGATTTCGCCGACGCGTCGCCGGAACCAGGGCCCGAGGAGCTGTTCAGTCACGTGCTGAGCGACGGGCAGGCGGAGGCGGCACAGTGACCGTCATGACATATCGCGACGCACTGAATCAGGCGCTTCGCGAAGAACTCAAGCGTGATGATTCGGTGTTTCTGATGGGCGAAGAGGTCGCGGAATACAATGGGGCGTACAAGGTATCGCGCGGACTGCTTGAGGAGTTTGGCCCCAAGCGTATCGTCGACACGCCGATTACCGAGCTTGGGTTTGCCGGTGTAGGTGTCGGCGCGGCGATGGCTGGGCTCCGGCCGATCATCGAGTTCATGACATGGAACTTCGCCCTGCTCGCACTCGACCAGGTGGTGAATGCTGCGGCAAAGATCTTGTACATGTCCAACGGACAGTACAAGATGCCGATGGTGTTTCGCGGACCGAACGGGTCTGCACTGCAGCTTGCGGCGCAGCACTCGCAGGCATGGGACAGCTGGCTGGCACACATTCCCGGACTCAAGGTCGTATCTCCGGGCACGCCGGCCGACGCCAAGGGACTGCTGAAAGCCGCGATCCGCGATGACAATCCTGTAATCGTGCTGGAAGGCGAGATGCTGTACAACACGAAGGGCGAAGTGGACGATAATCCGGATCTCATCGTTCCGATTGGAAAGGCGGAACTCAAACGCGAAGGCGACCATTGCACGATCGTGACGTTTGGAAAGATGGTGCTCGTGGCTTTGCAGGCCGCAGACCAGCTTGCCAAACAGGGTGTGAACGTGGACGTACTGGATCTTCGAACCGTGCGACCGATGGACGTCGAAGCAATTGCAAATTCTGTTGCAAAGACGAATCGTGCCGTAGTGGTGGAGGAAGGCTGGGAAGTATGCGGCATCGGCGCTCAGGTGGTGGACTACATCCAGCGAGAGTGCTTTGACGACCTCGACGCTCCGGTAGTGCGAGTGCATCAGGCGGATGTGCCGATGCCATACGCCAAGAATCTCGAAAAGCTCGCGAAGCCGGACGCCGCCAAGACGATCGCGGCGGTGAAGCGCGTCATGTACCTGGAGGACTAGAAGACCATGGCGACCAAGGTACTGATGGAAGCGCTGTCACCCACGATGGAAGAAGGGCGCCTCGTGAAGTGGCTGAAGAACGAGGGCGACGCGGTGAAGACCGGCGATGTGCTCGCGGAGGTGGAGACCGACAAGGCCGTGATGGAGCTTGTTGCGCGTGGCGATGGCGTGCTTCGGAAGCGGCTGGCGAACGAAGGCGATTCGGCAGCTGTCGGGACTGTTCTTGGCGTCATCGCGGCGCCTGGCGAGGACATAACTGCGCTTGTGAAAGGCGCCGGCCCGACGCCTGTCGCTTCGGACAACACGCCGCAGCCGCTCGGCAAAGCTGCCGACGCCGGCGATGTAATCGCGAACGCCAAGGAATTCGAGGGAGTCACATCGATCCCGTCACTCGCGGTACCAGGTCAGTCGCAAGGCGAGGCATCCACGCCGCCGCAGGAGCGGGAACGTCGCGGGCACCAGCGTATCGATACGGCGGCGCGCGCTTCGACGGAAACAGGGACACCAACTCCGTCGGGTCGTCCGCGTTCGTCGCCGCTCGCGCGACGGCTTGCTTCGGAGCGTGGCGTCGATCTCAAGACTCTGAGCGGATCCGGCCCTGGCGGCCGGATCGTGAAGCGTGACATCGAGCACGCGCCAACAGCTCCCGCGCAGTCAGCCCCGCGCGCGATCCGCGCCAGCGACTATCAGGACATACCGCTCACGCTGATGCGGAAGACGATCGCGAAGCGACTCGGCGAATCCATCGGACCGATCCCGACCTTCTATTTAACAGCTGAGTTCGACCTCACGCGGGTGGCGGAGCTACGCGACGCGATGATCGCGCAGGGTCCGGAGTACAAGGTTTCGTTCAACGATATCGTGATCAAGGCGACGGCTACCGCTCTGGCGCAACATCCCCAAGTGAACGCGCACTGGACCGGAGATGCAATCCGGCAGTTCAATCGGGTACACGTTGGAATGGCGGTAGCGGTCCCTGATGGTCTCATAACGCCCGTCATCTTCGACGCCAACGAGAAGGGACTCTCCGACATTGCCGCAGAAGCCCGCGAGCTTGCCGGCCGCGCGCGCGAGCGCAAGCTCAAGCCGGAGGAGTATACGGGCTCCACGTTCTCCGTCTCGAATCTGGGCATGTTCGGAATCGACCAGTTCACGGCGATCATCAACCCGCCCGAAGCGGGGATACTCGCCATCGGCGCTGTGGAAGAGAAGCCGGTAGTCGTGGATGGCGATCTTGTGGTGCGTAAGCGGTTGCGCGTGACCATGAGCTGCGATCATCGGGTAATTGACGGAGCAACCGGCGCGAAATTTCTGCAGACGCTTCGCAGATTGATTGAGAACCCACTGATGCTCGTGTTCTGATGAGCGAGTCCGACTGCCAGGTCGATTGACTCGTTGCATAATGACCTTTTCTGGGAATATCCATGTCTTCTTATGATGTGATTTTCATTGGCGGCGGACCCGCTGGCTACGTTGGCGCAATTCGATGCGCGCAGGTTGGGATGTCCGTTGCGGTAGTCGAACGCGATGGTCTGGGCGGGACGTGTGTCCTCTGGGGATGCATCCCCGCGAAGGCGCTTCTCGAGTCAGCGTCGATCGCCGAGAAGGTCAAGAAGGGCGCGGCGTTCGGAGTTACCGCGGGTAGTGTGAAGCTGGACTACGGCGTTGCCATGAAGCGTTCGCGCGATGTGAGCAACCAGAATTCGAAGGGTGTCGAGTTTCTGTTCAAGAAGAACAAGATCACATGGATCAAGGGAACCGGACGCATCACCGCGAAAAATACGGTGGCAGTGAAATCTGCCGACGGGAAGGAAGAGAAACTCGAGGCACGGAAGGCGATCTGTATCTCCACCGGCTCACGCGTGAAGGGGCTCGCGCAGGCCGGCCTCGAGCTCAACAAGACGACTGTTCTATCGTCAGACGAGGCGCTGATTCTGGAAACCGCTCCCAAGACGATGGCAATCATCGGCGCCGGCGCAGTCGGCTGCGAATTCGCAGACGTTTTTGCTGCATTCGGAACTCAGGTAACCATAGTCGAGATAGCCAGCCAGCTTCTGCCGCTAGAGGATGACGAGGTGGGTGTGGAGCTCGCGAAGGCTTTCAAGAAGCGCGGCATCACGATGCTCACCGGGGCCAAACTCGGAGACGTCAAGATCGGCAAGTCCTCGGTGAAATTCAGTGTCGAGATTGCCGGCAAGAAGCAGGACGTGGAAGTCGAGAAGGTACTGGTCGCTGCTGGCCGTGCACCGAATATCGAGGACATCGGCATCAAGGAGCTTGGTGTAGCGATGACGGATCGCGGTTTCATCAAGATCAACGAGCGCATGGAGACGTCTGTGAAGGGCATCTATGCGATCGGCGACGTGGCAGGGCCGCCGATGCTCGCCCACAAGGGAGAGCGCGAGGGCATCGTGTTCGCGGAATATCTCGCCGGCCAGCCTCACGTGCACAATGTGAACTACGGCAACATTCCGAACGCGACATATTGTCACCCCGAGGTGGCATCCATCGGAAAGACGGAACGCGAGCTCAAGGAGAAGAACATCGCGTACAAGGTTGGACGGTTTCCCTTCTCCGCCAGCGGCCGCGCGCGTACGTCGGGTGAAACGGACGGATTTGTAAAGATCCTTGCCGATCCGAAGTATGGCGAGATCCTCGGTGCGCACATAATTGGCGCGCATGCTACGGAAATCATTCACGAGCTGGCAGTTGCCCGCGAGAATGAGTTCACGGTCGAGGAAGTCGAGCTGGCAATTCATGCCCATCCGACGCTGTCGGAAGCAATAGCAGAAGCAACGCTCGATACACTCGGCAAGATGATCAACTTCTAGGCGATGGCGGACAGGGAGTTGCTGGTCCTGAACCTCGGCGAGCGATCGTACGCCGAGGTTCTTGCGTTTCAGCGCGACGCCGCAGCACGCAGGATAACGGGCGAGCTGGATCAGGATCTGCTGATTCTAGTCGAGCATCCCCCAGTTGTCACACTTGGGCGTAGAAAGGCGGACAACAAACTGCCGGTGTCCGAGGAGTTTCTAAGATCGCGCGGCATCGAGCTGTTCGAAGTCGAACGTGGCGGAGGCGTCACGTTCCACGGGCCTGGCCAGCTGGTCGGATACCCGATATTTGACCTGCAGAGGCACAAGCTCGACCTGCACTGGTATCTGCGACAGGTCGAGGAAGGACTCATACGTACACTTGCCGCCTACGACATTGCGGCGGAGCGGAATGCTGGCTTCACAGGAGTCTGGACATCGGGCCGAAAGATCGCTTCGATCGGCGTTCATGCGCGGACATGGGTAACGTGGCACGGATTTGCTCTCAACGTGACGACCGACCTCTCGTATTTCAATCTCATGACGCCGTGCGGGATCGACGGAGTGGTGATGACATCGATGAGCCGCGAGCAACCGGCACGCGAGATAACGCTCGCTGAAGTCGCGGCCGAAGCGGCCGCGCAGTTTGCGCAGTTGTTCGAACTGGAAGCGAGAGAAGTCAGCTCGGCGTAAACGACGGCCGCGATCCTCAAAGGGCGGCGGATGGGCCACGGTCTGCATTCTGCCCGGGCCCCGGCATCGCATCTTCGGGTATATTTCGGGCATGACGCAAGGCGACCCCACTGTCGTCCCGCTGAGGACACGAGTCGTTTCCCCGCAGAGCACGATTCGCGATTTTTCGGCTGAGCTCAACCCGGATCAGCTTGCGGCGGCAACGCACGGCGATGGACCGCTTTTGATCGTCGCCGGGGCCGGCAGCGGCAAAACGCGAACGCTCGTTTACCGCGTGGCTCACCTCGTGGATCGGGGCGTCCGCCCAGAGCGGATCCTGCTGCTCACGTTCACGCGCCGCGCGGCGCACGAAATGCTATCGCGCGCAGAAAGGTTGATCGGGAGCGCCAGCCGCAACGTTCACGGTGGAACGTTCCACGCAACCGCGCATCGGCTTCTTCGCCGCTTCGGCCCTGCGGCGGGACTGCCGAAAGACTTCAGCATCATGGACCAGGGTGACTCCGCCGATCTCATGCAGATATCGCGTGCAGCGCTGGGTCTCGGAGCGGGCGCCAAGCGCTTTCCGAAGAAGGAAACCCTGCACTACGTGTACTCACGGCATGTCAATACCGGCATTGCGATGGAAGACATCGTACGCGAAGAGTATCCGCGATTCATCGAGTACATCCCCGACTTCACGCGCCTCTACGCTGACTATACGGTCCGCAAGCAGGAGAGGAATCTCGTCGATTATGATGACCTCCTGTTATTGTGGGCCATGCTGCTCGAAGCAAGTCCGCAGATCGCGGGAGACATCGCTGCGCTGTACGATCACATTCTGGTGGACGAGTATCAGGACACCAACGCGCTTCAAGCTCGCATACTGCGCGGCATGGCGCGCGCGCACTCCAATGTCACGGTAGTTGGGGACGATGCGCAGAGCATTTACTCGTTCCGTGGCGCGACGATCCGCAACATCCTCGATTTTCCAGTGCAATTCCCGGGTACGCGCATCGTGGCACTCGACCGCAATTATCGCTCGACGCCAGAGATACTGAACACGAGCAATATTCTGATCGATCGTGCCGGAGAGCGGTTCGCGAAAACACTCTGGACCGAGCGCGCCTCTTCATCGCTACCGGTCCTTGTCACGGCCCGGGACGAGCCGCAGCAGACGCGCTACGTTGTGGACAGAATTCTCGAGCTGCACGAGGAAGGCATCGCGCTTCGGAATATCGCGGTCCTCTTTCGCGCTGGATATATGTCGGCCGATCTCGAGATCGAGCTTGCGAACCGGAAGATTCCCTTTGAAAAATGGGGCGGCCTCAAATTTCTGGAGGCGGCACACGTCAAGGACGTGCTCGCGTTCCTCCGCGTGCTCGAGAACCCGCGTGACGAAGTCAGTTGGTACCGCCTTCTGCTGCTTCTGCCAGGAATTGGCGAGGCGACTGCCCACGCAGCGATGGACGCGCTTGCGGCCGCAGCCTGGGATTCGGCGGCGTTCGGCGGATTCGTCCCGCCTCCGCGCGCACGTGCGGCGCACGCGGCGCTCATGGGGCTTCTGAGTGGTTTGCGCAACTCGACTGCTGCCAACGACGCCCAGGTGGCCCGCGAGATAGGACACGTACGCACGATGTACGACACGATCCTTCGTGACCGGTATGATCGACCGGAGCCGCGCCTGGCGGACCTCGACCAGCTGCAGACCATCGCCGCTGGTTTCGCGGATCGGACGACCTTTCTCTCCGCACTGGCGCTCGAGCCGCCGAGCGCGACCCAGGATTTCGCGGGCGTTTCAGCAGAAGCCGAGGACGACGCCCTCGTTCTGAGCACAGTTCACTCCGCGAAGGGCCGGGAGTGGGATGCGGTGTTCGTCATCTCCGTAGTGGACGGACTGTTCCCATCGACGCGGTCTCTCGGGAGCGACGATGAGTCTGAAGAGGAACGCCGCCTCATGTACGTGGCAATGACGCGAGCCCGGAACCACCTCAGCCTGGTTCATCCGCTCAGCTCGTATGGCAGCCGGCGCGGCGCCGACTACTCGTTGACTCAACTATCGAGATTCGTGGACCAGGGAGTGCGCGCGACAATGCAGCACATTGCGCTTGGCGCCGACGACCGCCCGGCGGAGCCTGACGTGGCACGCGCTCCTGGTCCGATAGTGGATCTTCGAGCGCTGCTGCGGGGCAGGTTTGGAGTGTAACGGGAAAGGTCCCCTTATCCAGCCGCCCGCCGTATTGCCCCGAACGGAT
>Ga0207933_1003040_pt1 | contig 10277 bp, 11 predicted proteins | sample NGESurdeep092012_4_FD_184488 | JGI IMG/M metagenome (GOLD analysis project Ga0207933, IMG submission 184488) | Arctic peat soil microbial communities from Barrow, Alaska - NGEE Surface sample F53-3 deep-092012 (SPAdes) | ecosystem: Environmental > Terrestrial > Soil > Wetlands > Peat ...
CAAAAGTCCAAAATCTCAAACCGCCGCAAAATCAAGCGAGCCGGCTGGAGCAACAAATTCCTCGCAAACCTCATCGCTCAAATCTGATATGCGATCGCCCTGCGGCGGATACCGCATTCACCGCATCATAGACCGCCGACGCGATCGCGATGCGCTTGTTGAAATCGGCCGACGTGTACATGCCGTCGATTGCGTCGATCACCTCGTAGGCACAGTCGATGAGGGTGATCGTGTCGGTCTGCGGCGTCACACCGTCGGTGCCATTGAGCCCCAGCTGAAGCGTGGGCTGCAGAGAGACGGCGTTCGCCGGCACCGTGACGGACACTTCGGTGATATACCGGCTGGCGGATAGCGCGTTGCTCCGGAAGATGCGCCGGTCGCTGGTCGCGATGACGGCGAAGGTCGAGTCGTGGAAGATGACGTTCGGGAATGCTGGGCGCCCGAAGCCCACCCCCGCACTGGTCGTAGTCTCGTACAGCAGCACCAGCCGGATACGCTTGCCGGCGAGGTTATCCGGGTTGTCGGTGTCGAGGGTGTAGACCCAGGAGAGAAATGACATACCGCTCGTGCCGCCCACGGGGATGCTCATCCCCATTACCCTGCCGAACACGCTGACGGCGACCGCGTCGCCCAGCAAATCCGGCTCGGGGATCAAACGCGACATCATCGACCGGGACAGGGTGCGCTCGGCCACCGTGTACCGGATCGCCCGCTGCAGGCTGTCCCCCGCGCTTCCGAGGGCGCTCTCACCCGCGTCCATGACGCGGTAGCCGAGGCTCCGCGCCACGAAGCTGGCGTCGGCCGCCGCGACGCCGGTGCCGGTCACTTGCAGCAGAACGCCAATATAAGCATCGGTCGCCTGATGATGGCCTTCATCGCGTCGCCGACATACGTGACGGGGGTCGCCGACCCGCTCGCCTCGGTGTTGGCGGTCGTCCGGGTGCGCGCCGACGCGGAGACGACGATCGCCGGCGACCCCGGCATGTTTGCGGTGCCGGCAACGAGCGCGATCTCGATCGTGCGGCCGACGAGGTCCGCGACATCCCGCGGCGTCAGGGGCAGAGCCCACCATATGAAGCTGAAATGGCCCGTCTGTCCGGTCGGCACCTTGATACCTGGCAGCACGCCATCGACGCTTACCGTGACGTCCCCATTGAGCATGCTGGCCTCGCGGAAGTCGCTGCGCGGCCACATCTCGGCGATCTCGATCGGCGCCGGGCTGGAGGGAATTAGAGCATCCGCCGACCCGATGCGTTTCCAGCCGGCCGGTGAAACCGACCAATTAAAAATCCCACTATTTGCCACCGTCCCGCCGACCACGGGGTCGGTGTGTGTGCCATCATCCGTCGCGATCACGGCGCCTTGAAAAGCGAACGTGCCGGCGATCTTATTTAATTCTGTCCAACTCCCGGCATAAATGGCCGATGACAAAGTCGCCTGGACTTGCTGTTCAAGCGATGCGATCGGACCGCTCGCGAGCATCTGCTGCGCGAGCGCGTCCACGCTAATGCGCACCGTATCGGTTAAGCCGTCGGCAGTTCGATTGCCGAGCAGCTCATCAACAATGCCCGCCGCGGAGATTACCTGTACCGATCCCGGTCATAATGCCGATCCCCTACACCGCGCCGACAATGGAAAATAAACGGACCTCAAAAAGCGTGACAGTCACGCACGTTAGCGAACGCCTCCGCAGGCCATTACAAAGTCCCAAGCTCAAGCACAGCGTCGATGGCCCCATCGATATCGCCGCACTCGAACACTGCCTCCGGCGGATTGGCGATATCGCCGAGCGATATGGTGGCGCCGTTGAAGAGCAAAGCCATGAAGGGACTTGTCGAAAACTCAAATCCCGCGTCGCCAATTGTGAAGTCCCCAATCGTGACGGCCACCGTCGCGGTATTGCCGCTCGCGGTACCGCCGAAACTGACAGTCCTCGCGCGAACGTCGATGATATCGCCAACTGCGTAGCTGGAGATTAGGGCCGACGCCTCGGCTCCGTTCACGACGAGGGTGGTCCATGTGAGATCGGCATCGATTTTTGTGTCGATCTGGTACGCCGCGACGGGCGCGCCTGCGCCGGGTTTCAGCGTGATTAACAGCCCTGTCTCGGTTCCTGTGGCCCCTGTTCCGGTAGCGACGGAAATGAAAATCGGAACAGCGGGCGCGACGTCGGTAAGGCCGATCTCCGTGCCGACGCGTCCATTCCATGCTGGAGGCACCTCGGCGTCGGTCAGCGTGTCAATTTCGGGCGCGGCGGCAATTAAATGGAGATTAAATGCCATTCCATCGGTCGCCTCGACCGACTGCACAAAGCACAGCAAGCTTTGCTGGCCGGCCGGCCCGAACATCACGATCGCGCCTATGTCGGGCGCTGGACCGGAGCCGGTAAGGCGCAGCGCGGAAACTTCGCCGACCACCGTCGCGACCGTCCGCAAGATGCTCGTCCCGACCTGGTCGGCGCTATCGGCATAGTGGCGAAATTGCACGACATATGAGCCGCCGAACGCCATGGTGACGCTGTCGTCAATCTCGACCAGCGCGCCGCGCACCGATTTGACCCGCGCAGCCTTCTGCAGGCGTGACAGGACAACATAGTTGAGCGCCACCAGGTCGCCCCGCGTCGCGACCCGCGCCGCGCCGTCCTGGATGGCCTGGATCGCATCGGCGCGATATTGCGCTTCATACATTTCGGCGCCGGGCTTCGATCCAGATTTCGTCCGAATCGGTCTTGCCAGGCAGGCTTAGCTCCTCGGTCACGACGATATCGCCGGTGTGGCCCGGCCACGGGATGACGCGATCCGATTGCTGGTAATCATTGGTTTCATCGAAAAAGGTGACATGCATGGCGTCGGGCGGGTCGGGATAGGTCCGTGACCAACTGAAATTCCGCGCGTTCCTCGGCGTCACATGATCGATGATCAGGTCCTGCGGCCTGTCGATGACGACACCCCATTTGACGCCATCGTTGCGCGGCGTGGCACGCCCGGCCGCCGCGATATCGCCGAGCGCGTCCCACAACGACATGTCCTGATTGTGGACACGGTCATATTTGAGGTTTTTGGCGGCACACCATTCCGACCAGTCGGCGAGGAGGTCGAGATCGATATCGCTGTCGGCCGCCGGCGTCGCGACAGTCGGCGCTTGAAGTTGCCGGCGCAGGGCCGCCGCCGGCGATCGCGTCGCCCGCGTGATCCATGTGCCGGAGTCGGCATCCCAATCGGGTAGGAGGCGCGAGACAATGCCGCTCAACGTATCGAGCTGGCCATTGAGCTGGTAGGTCGCGCGCACTCTGACCGCCGTGATCGCCACCGGCACAGAGAAGGCCAGCGGATATTCCGGGCGGAATGACTGCAACACCTGCCAGAAGCTGCGCGATTGCGCCTGCGCGGAGGTACCCTCTGGCGAGAGCCGATCCAGCTCAATGACCCATGCACCCAGCTCCGGCAGCGTCCAGGTATATTGACGCCACATCGGCTCCGTGCGCGCAGCGACGATGGTGAGCGTCGTGACCTCGACATAATCATCGTCGGTCTCGGTAATGCGGTGCTGACGGATGCGAATTTGCACCTGGTTTGGACGTTTCCGTCGCTGTTGGTTTCGAATAGCCCTTGCGGAAATCCGATGATGACGGACGCTTGCGCGGCGTCGGTTGCGGTCTAGCGCACCTCCGGCGTATCGACGGGGACCCCGCCGGGCAGGATGAAGCCGGCAGGGCCACGCGGCCGTGGCCGTGTCAGTTCGACGTTGAGCGGCTCCTCTATAGGTTGATTTGGATAGAGGGTGACTGGATCATCGTCGGGGTAACCAAGCCGCGTTTCGATCTGGATGTCGTCGTACTTCGCGATCGGTGTATTTTCGCCGATCCAAAGGTCAGAGATCGCAACCGGGCCGGCCGACCAGATGAACAACGCCCGGAGATACTGCACATCGCCGACGATCTCGGTATAGGACGGCGCGGCGAAGACCGGGGCCACCCGGTGGGTGCCGAACACCTCGGGCAGCACGCCACCTGGATTGGCTTGGTTTTGCCATCCGGTGATGGAAAACGTGGGCGCCTGCGCGGCTTGCGCGCGCGGCCCGATCAAGGCATTGAGCAGCAACGACCCGACGATGCCGACGGTGGCTGCCGCTACGGCGCCGGCGATACTCGCCGCAGTCGCCGAGGTGAAACCCAATGCCGTAGCGATAAGCGGTCCAGCCAGCGGACCAATCGCCACCGCCGCGATCGCGACGACGATCTGAAGAATCGATCCGAGGGCACCTTTGCCGGGGACGATGCGGATGATCACGCGCACGCCCGCCTTCGGCCGTAGCGTCCGCCAATATTCCGGCGCGGCCACCGCCATCCGGTCGCCATCGGCAAGCACCACGCGACACCGGCCGCGCGCGGCGGCCGGTAATCCCGGAAGCGCCGCGTCGATGATGGCCTCCACGGTCATGCCGGGCGGCAGCGTCAGCGCGATGCGCGATCGGGCTGGATCAAGGACCGGAAGGGTCAGGACCTCGGTCATGTGCGACTCGCATAGCGATAGAAGCCGACGAGCCGCCGCCAATGCTGCGGCGCCGAGACGCTCTCGATCTTGCTTGAATCCTCGCCCATCATGTGGAGGATTAGGCCCGAGGCGAGCACCACGATGCCGATATGGCTGACATGGCGCCCGTGGCGAAACAGGGCCAGATCGTAGGACCGCGCCGTCTTGACCAGATGCCAGTTGCCGAGCGATCGCGCCGCGACGATTGCCGCGTCGATCTCCGCCTGTTCACCGGCCGACACATAATCCCCGTCGTAACTCGGCAGTTCTACGCCCAGCATCTCGCGATAGACCAGGCGCGCCAGGCCCCAACAATCGCACCCCTCGCGATCGCGTCCTTTGTCGAGCCACGGAATGCCCACATAGCGGGTGCTCCAATGGGCGCCGCTCGTCGGAACAATCCCGGTGTGGTGTTCCGCGTCATCCGCACCACGCAGGCCGGCTCGGTCGTGAGGAATTCGCGGGAAATGGTGAGGGTAATCGACCCGGAATCGCCCTCGGCCGACATGAGCTTGAGGCCAAGCCATTCGGCCTCAACTGTCGAGGGTGACGATGCGAGCACGATCGCCATATCGACCGTGGCGCGCTCGATCGTGGCGCGCAGCGGCGTCGCCATGTCTTGATCCACGGCATCGAGCACTATGCTGGCGCCGGCCGGCGCCGTATCCTGATCGTCCGGCACATCGCCGACATGAGAAGGAACGAATAATCGGCGACGGCGCCGCCGTCACTGTTCCAGGTCGATTGCGTCCCGTAGGCGAGGGGTTCGATCGACAGCCGTTGGGTGGCGTCGGTCGACAGGCGGATCGGCGCGTCGAGTGACGGGTGCGAAATCTTGATCAGGCAAATCTCGACTTCGTCGGAGGCCGCGGCGTCGAACGAAAGACGCTGATTGAGCGAGACTCGTCTCATGGAAACACCAGCACGGCGAATGAGATGCGCCAGGTGATGCCGGTGACGGTCATCGTCGGTGCCTGGTCGGCGGCGAATATCGCGAGCCAGGACGACGCTATCGTGATCGGAATTCCGTCCTGCGTGACGATGGAATTGCCCTCTCCATCCAGCAGTCACACTCCGTCAGTGCTCGCATCGGGTATGAAGAATGGCAGCGATGCATCGGCAGTATCTTCCCGCCAGAAGCGCTCAAAGCGCGCGCGCTGGTCGCGGGAGACGTCGATCGCCATGGTGACGGCCGCCGGTGTCGAGGATCGCCGGCGCAGATGCGACGGTCCCGCATCGGGCTGGCTTTTCAGCCGGCCGTCTCCGATCTGGTGCTGATAGGAATCGCGGCGCGGGCGCGGCAATTCGAATGGCCAAAGGGGTACTGTCATCGGCGCCTGAGAGCCGGCCTCAGACCAAAACTCGTTTGGATCGCCGTATTGGTCGCGGAGCCAGGCCGCGAGATCGCGCGGCCCACGGCCTCCTCAATCATGATGGTCGGGCGGCGGCCGCCCCTTTCCATCATCCTCGGAGCCGGTGGTCACCTTCGCGCCGGCCATGTTGTTGTAGACGACAGGCTGCACGACAATTTGCGGCGGACTGCTGGTCGCGGCGCCCTGCGTCATCGAGCGTGGATAGATCGGCACCACGTTGACGACGCTGCCGGGACCGACCAGGCCGCCGCCCGCATACCCCTTCGCCCCGCGACGCAATGCCTCCAGAAATGGCACGCCGAGCCGCCGCGTCGCCGGCGCCGAGAAGACATATTCATTCGCGTGCACGACACCGGCGGCCGTGTCGTCGCTGCCAAATCCCGTGAAGCCGCCCGAGCTTAGCGGCGTCAGGGGCAAGTCATTCGCCGCCGCCGCGCTGAAGGCTTGCCCGCCCTGCGACGGGGTGAAGAGACTGCCCACGAATTTGGCGCCGAGGCCCAGCAACGCGCTGATGCCGCCGCCGCCCGCTCCCGATGCCTTGATCGGCAGATTCCCGAAATCATCGAAGCCGCCGGCAAGACTGCCGAGAGAGCTTCCAGTCCCGACGACGCTCGCATTGAAATCGTTCAGATGGTCGGTCGTGGTGCCAAGTGATTTAGCGATATTCTTGACATAGTCTTGGGTCTGGCCCGGCAGCGCGGCCATGTTGCCGTTCCATTGATCGGCGTTCCCCGGCCCCCAATTGTAGCCGACCAAAGACCGCGTCACGTCGCCGTTATAGCGACCCAGCATCTGCGACAGATATTGCGTCCCGCCGCCGATGTTCTGCGCCGGGTCGAAGGGACTGGTCACGCCCAGATCCCGCGCGGTGCCGGGCATGAGCTGCATCAACCCTTGTGCGCCGGCCTTCGACACGAGAGTTGGATCGCCTCGGCTTTCCTGATTGAGGACGGCCATGTCGAGATTGGAATTGACGCCATATTTGCTCGACGCGGCGTTCACCAGGTCCGAATAGCCGGCGGGCTGAAGCGATACCGAAGTGACGCCGGTGCCGGCAGCCGCGCCGGGGATCGAAATGCCACTCCCGCCGGCGATGGTGCCGTTGACGATGACGGTGCCGGCCGAGATCGTGGCGGTCGCGATCGCGCCGGCACCACCGAGGCCCGGTATCGTCGGCGTCTTCGTCGATTTCGCGCCGAAGAGATCGCTGAACCAGGACGTCAGCGAGCCGCCGACCGCGCCCTGACCGGTGCTGCCCGATTTACCGAATAGCTGGTCCGAGACGTTAGAAAGCACGGCATCGGTCGCGCGATCGGCCGTCTTGCCCAAGAGGTTCGACAGTGCCTTGCCGGCATCGCCGCTCTGGCGCAGATCGGAGATGAAGTCGCTGGTGGCGTCATGGAATGTGCCACGCACCGCGTCCATCGCATCGGACACCTCCTTTTGGCGGCGCTGTAGATCCTCCGACGCGCCGGCCATCTTGCCGTAGGCGCCGGCGACTGCCTCGATGCTCTCGCGCAGCGCATCGCTGATCGGAATGCCGGCCTGGTTGTAGCCGTTGATCAGTTCCTGCGCCTTTGTCGCGGCGGCGATCTGTTCCGTGCTCTGGCCGAACGTGTCAGCCTGGATGTGCAGCGCAGACGCCTGCTCTTTCAGCGATTGCGTCGACTGCCGCAAAGGACCTTCGATCGACGTTTTATTCAGCGCGTCGATCTCGGCCTGCATCGCGGCCTTGTCCTTGGCCAGGGCATCGGGCGCGCCGGTATCGTTGTGGAGGGTATCGCGGTATTTCTGCGCGATTTCAGACTGCTGGCGCTGATAGGGCAACAGCAGCGCATTGGTATTGTTGTCATTGGCCCCGCGCAACCGATCGGTCGCCCCCCGGTTGGCTTGGGCGATGACCGCCGCCGCCGCCGCTGCCTCGCGTTTGATGGCCTCGGCCGAGCTGACGGCCTGTCCCGACGATAGCGAGACGCGCTCGCGCTCGGCCGCGATCGCGGCGTGCTCTGCCACGGTCCGCGCATTGATCGAGCGGATGGCCAAATCTTCTTCGGCGCGAGCGCGCGCGTCCGTGGTTATGAAATTCGCACGCGCGCCGGTCAGGGCATCCAGGGCCTGCGTGGCTTGTTGGGTCGAGACGGTGGACCCCGCGAGCCCGCCGGGTGTCGCCAATGCTTTCCGCTGGCCCTCTATTTTCGTATCGAGATCCCGCACCGTCGCGATATCAGGCACGGCGCCAAGCGTGATCGACTGGATCAGCTTGGACGCATTGGCCGCCGCCGCTGCCGTCGCCTGCGCCTTCGCCTTCTGTTCCTCCTGCTGCTTCTGCGTTTGCAGTTGCGCGAGCTGGATGATCTGATCGGAAATATTTTGCTGTAGCTGATCCGGTTCTGATTTGGCTCCAGGCTTTCGGCCCAACATCCACTGCCCGGATTGCTGATTTATTTGAGATTGCTGCGTGAATGCAGCGAGTTGTTGTTGCGCCGCTGCAATCTTTTGGTCGAGCGACGGCGCAACGGCGCTTGAAATCACGCGGCCGGACCGGTCCCAGATATCTTCCACATTGTGCCAGCGACGGGTGAACCAATCGGTCTTGTCGGCGGTGTTTTGCAGCTCGGTTTGCAAGCCGCGAAGCAGCACCTGCTGCGCACCGAGCACATCGCCCTCGCGCGCCATGGTGCTGACCAGTTGCAATGTCGCCGCGTCGAGCGGTCCGAGCTTCTTTTGCAAATCGTCGGCGCCCTTGGTCGGCTCGGCGAACATCTGCGCGAGGTCCTGGCCCACGTCGCCGATGCCTTGGCGCGTCGCCGTCGCATAGCGTTTGCTGACATCGGTGAGCGAGCTGATGATCTGGGGCGCGATCCCTTGGTTCGCAAATCCGGCGGTCAGATCGATGGCGCTCCCAAGAGGGATATTGTTTCGCCGCGATGCCGCATCGGCCATGTCATTGAGTTGACCGAGCGTGAGGCCGGTAGCACGCCCAACCCCATGGATCGATTGCTTGAGGTCGTCTTCGTGCTTTTGCCAGCTATAGGCGGCGACGCCGGCGCCGACGGCCATGGCAGCGAAGGCGCTGGTAATGGCGACGACTGGTGTGAAGAGACCGGCGATCGCACCGCCGGCCGACTTTAAGGTCCCGGTAAAGCCGCCTTCCCCAACCGAAAAAAAGGTGCTGATGCGGCCGGTCTCGACCGCCATGGCGGTCAGCGGGTCCTGGCCGGCGATCAACATCGTGATCCATTCGCGGCCGATATGCGTCGCTTCCAATAGCTGGAGCCGATTGAGATTGACCGCCGCCGTGTGCTGGGTCACCGCGCCCGTGGCGCGCGCCAGCGCGGTTGTCGAGGCATCGGCGGCGCCAGGAATGGTCATGAGGGCCGTGGATGCCGCCGGCGCGTCGGCCGTGACCTGTTTGACCGACGCGTCGATCTGGTCGATCGCAGTCGCGGCTTTGACGGCGCCCTGCTGAAGGTCCGTCGGATCGGCGTCGAGGATCAGCGAATACCGCAGGGTCACGCGGCACCGTCATTGAGCTGACCTAGCGCCGCGATCTCCATGGTCTGAAGGTCGCGAAACACGGCCGCGCCATCGGCGCCTGACGGGAGCAATTTGTTCAACACCACGTCAGCGCCGGAATAGTCGAGGCCGCGCCAGATGAAGGCGCTTCCCGCCACGATCCCCCGCCATTGCGTGCCGCATCCCATGAACAGCATCACCGTGTCCCAATTCTCCGCCCACACCGCGAAATCATCGGCGGGCGCTTCGTCTTCCGAGACAGCGAGGCCGAGCGAAGCGAATTGCGCCCGGATATCGTCGTCGATCCTGGCGGCCTGTCGCGGATCGTCTCGCCCGGTCCAGGCGAGCGCCCACCGACGGGCCGCCTCTCTCAGTTTCCCGCGCGCGCCTCGTCCGTGCCGATCGCCTTCTGATAGGCACGCATGACGGCGTCCCGATACCAGGAGAACTGGATCGCGGCATGGAGCGCCTCCGGCGAAAACGGCACCGTCTTTCCGTCGCCATCGACGATGTCTCGCCAGCCGACACAGACGCGCTTGAGGAAATCGAATTGCCTTGCGCGCAGCTCCGCGCGATCGCCGATCTGCTCGATCTCGTTCTGCAGCTCGTTGGCTTGGTCGAGCGACAGCGCCTCGAATTGCATCTCGAACGTCTCGGTGATGGTCTTCCCGGCCTGCGCGGGGTCGGGCATCACGACATTGACCGGCCACCAGAACAGCCGTCTTTGAGCGAGTTTGAACATCTGAAAAACCTCGATTTCGGTCGTGTCCCTGGTGGTGGTGTAGGAGGCCGCTGACCGGCCCGCCGGAGCGACCGCCACGAGTCTGGCGCAGGCGGGCCGGTTAGCGGCCACCGC
>Ga0207933_1003042_pt1 | contig 10274 bp, 11 predicted proteins | sample NGESurdeep092012_4_FD_184488 | JGI IMG/M metagenome (GOLD analysis project Ga0207933, IMG submission 184488) | Arctic peat soil microbial communities from Barrow, Alaska - NGEE Surface sample F53-3 deep-092012 (SPAdes) | ecosystem: Environmental > Terrestrial > Soil > Wetlands > Peat ...
CTCGGCTGGTGCCGGCGCCGGCGCCGACTCGTCGCGTTTGCGCACCATCACCCAGCGCGCATAGTCCAGCACAATCTCGCCATTCTGATTGGCGCCACGTGAGCGCACATAGACAATGCCTGTCTTCTTGTTTGAATTCTCCTTCAGTCCGATTACTTCCGACGCCGCACTCAGCGTGTCGCCCGGATAGACCGCCTTGAGAAAACGGCAATCGGCATAGCCGAGATTGGCCACCGCATTGAGCGAGACATCCGGCACCGTCTTACCGAACACGATGTGGAAAACCAGCAAATCGTCGATCGGCGCGCGCGGATAACCGATTTTGGCGGCGAACAGGTCGGACGACTGCACAGCAAAGCGCGGTCCAAAAAGGCCGTTATAAACCGCCACGTCGCCCAACGTGACGGTGCGCGGCGTGGCGTGCTGGATCTTCTGGCCGAGCCGGAAATCCTCGAAGAAATTCCCGGTGTTGGTTTTAGAGGCGGACGCTTGGCTCACACGCGTGTCCCGATTCCGAAGTTCGCAAATTCTTGTTGCACCCTTTGATGCGAACTTCGGAATCAAAGGGACACTGGCAATTTTATGATTCTAGTGTGGTTTTGGGTTTAAAGTTCCTCTGCGAGCTTACAGCGATAAATGGAGGAACTTCAAATCCACCCGGCCGCCCATTCTCACAAACCCGTGAGCCAAACACCAGGTTTAAGCAACGGGAAACTGATGAGGACTTTTCCAAAGTCTGTGTTAGCCGGTGATGCATCCGCGGTCCCCGCCGCGCCGTATATTCTTTTGAACGTGATACAGAGGCAAGCAATGAAAACAGTCCTGTATTCGACTGTCTTGGCGGCTGCCATTGTGACCGGCGTCACCCTGGCGCCCGCGCTGGCCAGCGAGGCCAAAAACGAGCACGCCGTGAAGACGTCCCACATCAAGAAGATCAAGCGAAACGCGCCGGCCGCGAAAAGCACGCCCGCCGACGACCTCTATACAAAAGCGCGCGAACTTCAGATGAAGATAAGCATGTAGAATGGCCGCGCCATCTACTCGTTGATTGCAGTGCCGTTTAGGATGACCGCGCCGATGACCGCCGAGACCATCAACAGCCTTCCCGCCGACGCCGTCATTCATCCGGTGTGGGTGCGCGTATGCCATTGGATCAATGCGTTGGCGATCCTGATGATGATCGGCTCGGGCTGGCAGATCTATGATGCTTCCCCATTGTTTGACTTCACGTTCCCGCGCGCGATCTCGCTCGGCGATTGGCTGGCTGGCGCGCGCCATTGGCATTTTGCGGCCATGTGGTTGCTGATGATCAATGGCCTTGTCTATGTCACGCTCGGGCTCGCTACCGGCCGCTTTCGCCGCAAGCTGCTGCCGATCTATCCGAGCGCGGTCATCGCCGACACCAAAGCGGCGCTGACCTTCAAGCTCGCGCATAACGACCTCTCGCACTACAACGCCGTGCAAAAGCTTCTCTATGCCGGTATCATCGTCACCGGCATCGTCATCGTTCTCTCGGGGTTGTCGATCTGGAAGCCGGTTCAATTCCAGCAATTGACCACGCTGTTCGGCGGCTACGATTTTGCCCGTTACGTGCATTTCTTCGCCATGGCCACAATCGTCGCGTTTCTCGTGGTGCATGTGGCCTTGTCGCTGATCGTGCCGAAGAGCCTGCGCGCCATGGTGACGGGGAAATAAATCATGCGCAGACCCCATATCATTCCGGGCGTCGATCCAAAGCTTCTGATCAAGGATGCAGCCAGACTGATGCCCAGTCCGATGCGGCGGCAATTCCTGCGCGGGGCTGCGAGCATCGGCGCGCTCGCCTTCCTCACCGGTTGCGACATCATTGATGGCGATACCTCCGAAGCTGTGTTGAACAAGATTTCAAAATTCAACGACGGCGTGCAGGCGGCGTTGTTCAGCCGCAGCAAGCTCGCGCCGACCTATTCCGAGAAGGACCTGACCCGGCCATTTCCGTTCAATGCGTATTACAGCGAGGACGAGGCACCGGTGGTCGATCCGGCCACCTACAAGTTCGAGATTTCCGGGCTGGTCGATAACAAGAAGCCCTGGACGCTCGACGAATTGCACGCGCTGCCGGAAGTCTCGCAGATCACCCGTCATGTCTGCGTCGAAGGCTGGAGCGCCATCGGCTCCTGGCAAGGCGCGCGCCTGTCGAATTTTCTTAAGCGCATCGGCGCCGACACCAAGGCGAAATATATCTGGTTCAAATGCGCCGAGGGCTACACCAACACCATCGATATGCCGACCGCGCTGCATCCCCAGACGCAGATGACGTTCAAATACGACCACAAGCTGCTGCCGCTCGCCTATGGGTTCCCGATGAAGATCCGCATCCCAACCAAGCTTGGCTACAAGAACCCGAAATACGTCGTGGCGATGGAAGTCACTAATACCGACAAGGGCGGCTATTGGGAGGACCGGGGCTACGAGTGGTTCGCTGGCCTCTAGCGCCCGTCCTGCTTGTCGGAGGATTCCGGGCGGGTGATCAACCGTGCACCGCGCTGGAAGGTGATGTAGTCCCAGAACCAGATGAAGGCGACGACAAAGCGGTTGCGCAATCCGATCAGAAAATAAATGTGCACCACGCTCCAGAACAGCCAGCCGATAAAGCCGTGCAACTGCAATCGGCCGAACTTCACCACCGCCGCGCGCCGCCCGACGGTCGCCAGATCCCCCAGGTGCATGTAGCGGAACGGCTTGGGCTCGGGTTGCCCGGCGATGCGCGCCGCGATCAGCGTTCCAACATAATGGCCCATCTGCTTGGCGGCCGGCGCGACGCCGGGCACCGCATGGCCCTTGGCGTCATTCACGGTTGCCGTGTCGCCGATGACGAAAATATCCGGGTAGCCCGGCAACGACAGATCGGCGTTCACTTTCACGCATCCGGCGCGGTCGGCTTCGGCATTAAGCCAGCGCGCGGCCGGTGAGGCCGTTACGCCGGCGGCCCAGATGAGAGTGCCGGCATCGATGCGGCCGTCATCGGTGTCGACGCCGCGCGCATCGCATTTCGTTACGAGCGTTCCGGTCTTCACCTCGACGCCGCCGCGCGTCAGCGCCGAAAGCACATAATCCGATTGTTCGGTCGGAAAGGCAGGCAGCACGCGCGGTCCCGCTTCGAGCAGCACGATGCGTGCCGAACGCGGATCAATGCGGCGGAAATCCATGGCAAGCGTTTGCCGCGCCACATCGGCGATGGCACCGGCCATCTCGACGCCGGTGGCGCCACCGCCGATGATGACGAAAGTCAGCAAGCGCCGCTGCTCGGCTGTATCGCTGGTCACTTCGGCTTGTTCGAATGCGATCAGGATGCTGCGGCGGATGCGCGTGGCATCCTCGATGCGCTTCAAGCCCGGCGCGAAATTCGACCAGTCGTCATGACCGAAATAAGAGTGCTGTGCGCCGGTCGCGATCACCAAATAGTCGTAAGACACCTCGCCGGCATTGGTGCGCAGCATTTTACGCTGCGTATCGACGCCGCTGACTTCTTCCATCAGCACCGTGGCATTGGCCTGTCGGCGCAGGATATGGCGGATCGGCCAGGCCACGTCGGCCGGCGACAGCGCCGCGGTCGCCACCTGGTAGAGCAGCGGCTGGAAGCAATGATGGTTCTGCCGGTCGATCACGGTGACGCCGGCCTCCGCGCGGCGCAGCGCCATGGCGGCTTGCAGGCCGCCGAAGCCCGCCCCCACGATCACCACTTTGGCTCTATCGTCCGCCACGGCCGTTCCTTATTTGTCGCCGGCTTAGTGTCGGCCCAAGCACGCCCAGTTGCCAAGCCCGCGGCGAGCCTTTAGCAATCCTCGCTGCACTCTTGCGAGGTAACGGCGTATGGCGACCCATAATCTGCTCTTGATTCCCGGCGACGGCATCGGCCCAGAAGTGATGGCCGAGGCGAAACGGGTCATCGAATTTTTCAACACCAATGGTCCCGATAAGTTCAAGACCGAGGAAGCGCTCGCCGGCGGTTGCGCTTATGACGCGCACGGCGTCGCCATCACCGACGCGACCATGGAGAAGGCCAAGGCCGCCGATGCCGTGATTTTCGGCGCGGTCGGCGGGCCGAAATGGGACAAGGTGCCCTATGACGTGCGGCCGGAAGCGGGTCTGTTGCGCCTGCGCAAGGATCTCGATCTTTACGCCAACGTACGCCCGGCCATCGTCTATCCCGCGCTTGCCGATTCATCCTCGCTCAAGCGCGAGGTGGTCGAGGGCCTCGACATCATCATTTTACGTGAACTGACCGGCGGCGTTTATTTCGGCGAGCCCAAGACCATCACCGATCTCGGCAACGGCCAGAAGCGCGCCATCGACACCCAGGTTTACGATACTTACGAAATCGAACGCATCGACCGCGTCGCCTTCGAGTTGGCGCGCAAGCGGCGCAACAAAGTCACCTCGATGGAAAAGCGCAACGTCATGAAGTCGGGCGTGCTGTGGAACGAGGTAACGACGGCATTGCATCAGCGCGAATTCAAGGACGTGCAGCTCGAGCACATGCTGGCCGACGCCGGCGGCATGCAGCTGGTGCGCTGGCCGAAACAGTTCGATGTCATCGTGACCGACAATTTGTTCGGCGACATGCTGTCCGATATCGCGGCCACCTTGACCGGTTCGCTCGGCATGTTGCCGTCGGCATCGCTCGGCGAAGTCGATCCGAAAACCAAAAGGCGCCGCGCGCTTTACGAACCGGTGCATGGTTCGGCCCCCGACATCGCGAGCAAGGGCATCGCCAACCCGATCGCCATGATCGCGTCGTTCGGCATGGCGCTGCGCTACTCGTTCAATCTCGGCAAACAGGCTGACATGATCGACCAGGCCATCGCCGCCACTTTGGCCAAGGGACTTCGCACCGCCGATATCAAGTCGGAGGGCAGCAAGGTCATTTCAACGTCGGAGATGGGCTCGGCAATTCTCGCCGAGCTGGAATCCCTGGCGGCTTAGTACTCTATCCAGGGATTATCTTTGCCCGTCAGCGTGAACGGGCCGGGCAGCGGCGATTGGCTGGTGCCGAAGGCCGTGTTGTCGAGCACGCTGGTGGCGTGATGTGTCGGCGACTGCACGTAATTGGTATAGCCGGTGTTCTCGCCCGGGAATGTTTCGGTGCCGGGGTCGAGATAAGAGCGCTTTTGAATAATAATCTTGGTGCGAGTGCGGCCGTCTTCGTCGCGGCTCACGTACACTGTGTGACCGGCGGTGGTGATCACGGACCTCTTCTTTTTGACCGCCGCGTCGGCCGGCGCGGCCAGCAAAGCCAGACCGGCACAAATCGCAATCGCGGTGGCAAAAAATTTCAGTCGCATTGGGTCCTCGCCTGGGGTCTTATATTGCAACGCAGTCTAGCGGGGTTTGGTTCGCCGTAACAGGCCCAGCTACAAGCAATTGTTACCGCAAATCATTAAAAAACCGGCCCGCCTGCATGACGGAGCCGGTTTTGCGCGAATCAGCGGTAATTTCAGGTGCCGTAGTTCTTGGCTAGATAATCGGCGATGGCTTTGGCGTCGGCGTCGTCGATCGGCGCGCCGTACGCTTTGATCATCTTGGTCACTTCACCGGTCCAGCCGGCCGCGTTGAGGAACGGCGAGTTCATCGGGATGTAAGCGAGGGTATGGCAGGCGCCGCAATTGCCCTCGACCTTATCGACGCCGGATGCCTGCTTGAGCTTGATCACCTGTTCGTCGGCGAATGCAGTCCCGGCGACCAGCGTGACAACGGCAGCGATGATGAATTTCCGCATGGTCAATTCCCCCTATGCCGTCAGCGTGATGTTTTGCATCACATTGTTGTGGTAGCCGGCGCCGTTGAAGATCAGGTCAGAGACCTGACTCTGCCCGAGCTTATTGGTGGCGTTCACCATCACGGTGTTGGCGCCTTTCTTGGCGTTGATCTCGAAGCTCCACGGCCGTAACGCGAAGCGGCCGAGATCCTCGCCGAGTGCAGCTGTGGACCAGGTTTTGCCGCCGTCGGAGGAGACCTGCACCGTGCGGATGCCATAGCCGCCGTCCCAGGCCATGCCACTGACCGAGACTTTGCCCGCTTTTATCTTGGCGCCGTCGCGGTGGCTGGTGATCAGCGAATTCACCACCATTTCGGTGATCGGCGTGTTTGGCGCGTATTCCTGCGACGTAAAGCGTGCCGCGATCGGGAATATGCCGACCGGAATCCGGTAGGCCGGGTTCATCCAGAAACTTTTGAACGGCTGAGTCAGCGCATCGATTTTGTTGATGTGCTTCATCCAGTAGGTGCCGGTCCAGCCGGGCACCACGATGCGCGCCGGATAGCCGTTGAAGTGCGGCAGCGGCGCGCCGTTCATTTCGTAGGCGATGATCGTGTTTTCATCCATGGCCTTCCAGACCGGAATGCTTTTGACGAAGTCCGGCGTCTGGTCCACGACCGGGCCATCGGCGCCGCCGAACGCGATTTCGATCGCTTCTTTCTTGATCCCGACTTTGTCGAGCACGTCCTTAAGCCGCGCCCCCTTCCAGCGCGCGCAACCCATGGCGCCATAACCCCACTCGACGCCGGCGACATGCGGCTTCGACAGACCGCGCCTATTGCCCGAGCATTGATTGACCGCGACCACTTCGACCGCCGGCATTTTCTTTAAATCGTCGAGCGTGAGTTCGGCCTGGCCGTTGGCGCCGTCGCCGCCGATCGAAATCTTGTAGCCCTCGGCTGTGACTTCCGGGATGTCCGCCAGGTGATAGCGCACGAAGAATTCGTCGTTCGGCGTGATCGGCGTGCGCAGATATTCGAGCGGTGATTCATAGTTCGGCGGCCGGTCGGCAAGCTGGATCAACGGCTTTTTGCCCGGCAGCGTGCCCATGGTGACGTAGCTACCGACGCCCGCGGGCACACCGGGTGAGGTAGGCGCGCCGGCGGCCATGGCTTCGGAGAATTTAGGCAGTCCGGAAACGGCCAGCGCCGCTCCCGCGCCCGCCGTTTCAAGCAGGTGACGTCGTGTGATCATTGTTTCCTCTCCCCAGAGGTTATGTTGAATCCCGTCCGGCCATCGCCGCGGGTTCAGATATTCTTATTTGAATATGACGATGAAATAATGAGCCGGTCAATCGCAATGACGATGAGTGGGGCAGAAATCGTTGCCGCATTGCAGCGTAGTAAAAATGGTGACGTGAGAATTTCTCAGTGGCCGATGCGCCGCGGCTCGGGTCGGTTGGCCAGCGCCTTCCACAACAGTTTGTATTTGGGCGTGGACGCCAAAATCGGATCGTGCTGGCCGCAGTAACTGCGATTGAGCTCGGCTTTAGCGAACAAAGCGCTGACTTTGGGCTCGCTGCCGGCCGAGAGCAGCGTCAGCCGGTCGAGCGCGCAGGAAAGCGTCGAGCGCTCGATGAAATCGGCGCCGCCCTGGCAGAACCAGCCGGACAATTGCAGCATCGGATCGTCATAGGCGCGCACGAAGCCAAGACAATGACGCGGCGTGCCCCTCGAGGTTTCGAAAGGCACAATCTCGAGCGGGCCGAACTTGCTCGCCAGCTTCTCTTCTTCATGACGCAGAGCGGCCGGCCCGAGCGCATCGGCTTCGTCCGCGATCGCCGTTTTCGGACCGGCGAAGCGGCGGATTTCATTGCCCGGGCGATAAATCTCCACCTGCAAGAAGGGGGAAACGTCATCAGTCTTGCCGAGCGTGAGGATGTCCTTGCGCCCGCCGCCTTCGGTATGGCGGCGGATGACATAACTTGTGGGCTGATCGGCGGCTTCCGGTATCGCGAGTGCAAAAGCCGGGAAGGGCCGCTCAATGTCGCCCCATTCCGGCTGCTGATGGATCGCCGGCGCGGCGTTCATGATAGGGCCGGATTGAAAAATATGCGCGGCCGCCATGGAAAGCACGGCGATGCCGCCCAGATATGCGAGGACACGCACAAAGCTGGCGGGCAGTTCTTCGCGCCATGAATGCAAGGCCGGATGCATGCCCGTTTCCCCAGCAAGCCGCCGTTGTCTTGTGGGCAGTTCTCGCCTAGAAGCGCTGCCATTCGGTTGCGTTGGGGCATGGCCCCGAGGCGAAATTATTTCGGAGAGTTAACAATGGGTTACAAGGTCGCCGTGGTGGGCGCCACCGGCAATGTCGGGCGCGAAATGCTCAACATTCTGGCCGAGCGGAATTTCCCCGCCGATGAGGTGGTAGCGCTCGCCTCGCGCAAGAGCATGGGTCAGGAGTGCTCGTTCGGCGACAAGACGCTGAAGGTGAAGGCACTCGACCATTTCGATTTTTCCGACGTCGATATCTGCCTGATGTCGGCGGGCGGCGCCGTTTCGAAGGAATGGTCGCCCAAGATTGCAGCAGCGGGCGCGGTTGTGATCGATAATTCGTCGGCCTGGCGCATGGACCCGGACGTGCCGCTGATCGTGCCGGAGGTGAATGCCGACGCGGTCGCCGGCTTCAACAAGAAGAATATCATCGCCAATCCGAATTGCTCGACCATCCAACTCGTGGTCGCGCTCAAGCCGCTGCATGATGCGGCGGTCATCAAGCGCGTGGTGGTGGCGACCTATCAATCGGTGTCGGGCGCCGGCAAGGAAGCTATGGACGAATTGTTCTCGCAGACCAAGGCGGTGTTCACGCTTGCCGAAGTCGAGACCAAGAAGTTTGCCAAGCGCATCGCATTCAATGTCATTCCGGAAATCGACGTGTTCATGGAGGATGGCTACACCAAGGAAGAGTGGAAGATGATGATGGAGACCAAGAAAATTCTTGATCCCAAAATCAAGCTCACCGCCACTTGCGTGCGCGTTCCTGTGTTCATCGGCCATAGCGAGGCGGTGAACATCGAGTTCGAGAATCCGATCAGCGTCGAGGAAGCGCACAAAATTTTGCGCAACGCGCCCGGCTGCCTGGTGATCGACAAGCACGAGCCCGGCGGCTACGTGACGCCCTACGAATGCGCCGGTGAGGACGCGACCTATATCAGTCGCATCCGCACCGACCCCACCGTCGATAACGGGCTGCAGATCTGGGTGGTGGCCGACAATCTGCGCAAGGGCGCGGCCCTCAATACGATCCAGATCGCCGAGTGCCTGATTAACCGCAAGCTGATCCAGGCCAAGCGCAAGGCGGCGTGATTACACGCGTTTAGGCTTGACCGGCCGAAACTCCCCGCTCGCTTTATCCAATACCGAGAGGTCACCGCTCGCGACGCCGAAATAGGCGCCGTGCAAGGTGAGCTTGCCGCGCTCGGCTAAAATCTTCACGCAGGGAAACGTCATCAGGTTGTCGAGCGTCGCCAGCACCGAGGCCTGTTCGAGCTTGGTAAGATACTCGCCGAGCGGCATTGTGCCGCGCGGGCCGGCCGCCTTTACGGCAGGCGCGATCAGCGCCATCCAGTGCCCGATAAAGTCGCCGGGCGATAACGGTGCGCTCTCTTCGACATACGCGCGAATGCCGCCGCATTGCGCGTGGCCGAGCACGACGATGTGCTTCACCTTCAGCGCCTGCACGGCGAATTCGAGCGACGCGGAAACAGCGCGCGTCGCGCCGTCCGGCGTGTAGGGCGGCACCAGGCCGCTGATATTGCGGGCCACAAACAATTCGCCAGGGCGCGCGTTGAAGATGACTTCCGGCGAACATCGCGAGTCGCAGCAGGCGATTACCATGACCTCCGGGCTCTGCCCGACCTCCGCCAGCTCGCGATAGCGGTCTTGCTCGCGCGCGAGCTGGCCATTGGCAAAGTCGTTGTAGCCATCGATCAGTCGCTGCGGAAAGTTCATCGTCATCCTTGTGCTTCGGCGGTTTGTTAACGGCTCTCCCGTAATCAAGCAAATCGTATGCCCGAATTTCGTGCAAAGCGGTCATTTCCACGCGCGGGGACTTGCCATTTAGTCATAATGACGCCGCTGGTATCGGGCCATGTTCATTGCTTGTTCAGGTGGAATCGACGACTCAAGGCCTTGAAAATCGGAACGCATGCTGCAGCCGAATAAACCCATTATCACGAATATGCCCGGGATGCGGTTCCGCGCCCACGGTTTCTCGGCGCCGCAAATCGGCGTGCTGTTCGCGGCATTCACGCTGCTCATTTCGATCCCGATCTGGACGCATCCGCTGCCGCCGCTGTCGGATTACGTCAATCACCTGGCGCGCATGCACGTGATCGCGACGATCGCGAAAGATCCGCTGCTCGCTCAATATTACGAGATCGATTGGCAGGTCATTCCCAATCTGACCATGGATCTGATCGTGCCGCTGCTGGCGCGCTTCATGAACATCTACCTCGCCGGGCAGGTGTTCATCGTCA
>Ga0207933_1003044_pt1 | contig 10272 bp, 10 predicted proteins | sample NGESurdeep092012_4_FD_184488 | JGI IMG/M metagenome (GOLD analysis project Ga0207933, IMG submission 184488) | Arctic peat soil microbial communities from Barrow, Alaska - NGEE Surface sample F53-3 deep-092012 (SPAdes) | ecosystem: Environmental > Terrestrial > Soil > Wetlands > Peat ...
ATGGAGCGCGGTGGCGTGACCCAATCGAAGTACCCGTCACCGACGCGCGTCGCTCGTGGTCCGGGAAGGAACTCCACCAAACGCGGCGCCACCGCGACCGGACCGGCGCCCGGTCCCCCACCACCGTGGGGCGTCGCGAACGTCTTATGCAAGTTCATGTGCACGATGTCAAAGCCCATGTCGCCCGGACGAACGGCGCCCAAGATCGCGTTCAAGTTCGCCCCGTCGTAGTACAACAGGCCACCGACGTCGTGCACGGCCTTCGCGATCTCAGTGATCTCCTCCTCGAAGAGTCCGACGGTGTTGGGATTGGTGAGCATGATGCCCGCGACGTCCGGCCCGAGCGCCGATTTGAGCGCTTCGAGGTCGACGAGTCCGCGATCGTTCGACGGCACGGTCGTGACCTGGTAGCCCCCGAGCGTCACGGACGCGGGGTTCGTGCCGTGCGCGGAGTCCGGAATCAAGATCCGTCGACGGTCATCGCCGTTCGCTTCGTGATAGGCGCGCATCAGGAGAAGACCCGTGAGCTCGCCCGCCGCGCCCGCGGCCGGTTGCAGCGTCGCGGCGCTCATGCCGGTGATGGCGCAGAGCTTCTCTTCGAGCGTCACCATGATCTCGAGCCAACCTTGGCTGAGTGACGCCGGGGTGCCGGGGTGCACGGCGTTGAGACCGGGATCGGCCGCGATGGCGTCACAGAACTTCGGGTTGTACTTCATCGTGCACGATCCGAGTGGGTACATCCCGAGGTCGACGGAGAACTGTCGATGCGACAGCCGCGTGAAGTGCGCGACGAGGTCTCGCTCGGACACTTCCGCGATGGGAACGACGTCAGAATTGAGATGCGCCGCCGGCACGAGTTCACCGAGAGCGGTCGCGGGCACTCCGGTCGTGCGCAGTTGGTAGGCCGAACGGTTCGCCACCGACATCTCAAAGAGCGTGGGCTCGGTCTCGTGCCCCATCAGCGGTGCCGACGCGGCCCGTCCTCCAGAAAAAGGGGCGCTGCTCATCGGGTCAACGCCTCTCGAAGCACGTTGACGTAGTGATCGATCTCGTCCTTCGTTCTGCGCTCCGTGACCGTGACGAGCAGCACGTGGTCGATATCACGGTCAATCGAGGGGTCCTCGCCGCCACTCAGCGCACTCACGGAGAGTCCCGCGAGCACGTTGCTCTCGGCCATCGACGCGATGACATGGTCGGCTGGCTTCGCCAGGCGCACGGCGAACTCGCGAAAGAACGGCTGTGTCGACAGGGCCGTGACGCCCTCGAGGGCGAGAAGTTGCTCGTAGAGATAGTGCGCCCCTTGAGCGCAGCGCGTCGCCACCTCACGCAGTCCGTGCGTACCGAGCCAGCCCAGCTGAATCGCCGCGGTGACCGCCATCAACGTCTGATTAGTGCAGACGTTCGAGGTCGCCTTCTCCCGGCGGATGTCTTGTTCGCGCGCGCGCAGCGTCGTAACGAACGCGCGACGGTCACTCGAGTCCACCGTCTCGCCCACGATGCGCCCGGGCAAGCGGCGCACTTGTGCGGGCGTGCACGCGAAGAGTCCGAGGTACGGGCCACCGAAGGAGAGCGGCGTGCCAAAGGCCTGACCTTCACCCACGAACACGTCCGCACCCCACTGGCCGGCGGTCTTCAGCACTCCGGCGGCGACCGGGTCCGCACCGATGACGAAGAGTGCGTCGTTCTGGGTCGCTAGTTCTTTTGCGACGCTCAAGTCCTCGAGCACCCCGAGGTAGTTCGGGTACGCGGCCACGACCGCGGCCGCGCCACTCACGTCGACGCTTGCCCAATCGGTGACGCCGTCACGTAGGGGGACTTCCACGATCTCGTGGCCGGTACCGCGAGCGAACGTGCGCGCAACTTCGCGCCAGTGAGGATGGACGCCCGAGGAGATCACCATCTTCTGGCGGCCCGTGGCACCATGGGCCATGTTGAGTGCTTCAACGAGGGCGGTGGCCGCGTCGTAGAGCGAGGCGTTCGGAATCTCGAGTCCACTGAGTCGCGCCACCAGGGTCTGGTACTCGAAGATGGCCTGCAGGACACCTTGGGCGACCTCGGGCTGGTAGGGCGTGTAGGCCGTGACGAACTCCGAGCGGTTCGAGAGCATCTTCACGACGGCGGGCACTTCGTGGTCGTACGCGCCGCCGCCGGCGAAACAGGTCATCGCGGTGGCCTTGGCCTTGTTGGCGCTCGTGTACCCCGCGAAGATCGCCGCCACGTCGGGTTCACTCAATCCGTCGGCGAGATCAAGCCCGTTGACGAGGCGAATGGCCCCAGGAATATGCGCAAAGAGATCGTCAAGCGACGCCATGCCGAGGAACGTCAACATCGACGAGACGTCATCGTCAGTGTGCGGGAGGTAGTCAGCCATCTCAGACGACCTTTTGAATGAACGGCAGGGCCGTCACCGACGCGGCGATCTCACGACCACGCAGCACGACGGTGACGTCGGTTCCTTCTTCGAGTTCGGGTGAAAGTAGTCCCATCCCAATTCCGTGTTCAAGCACGGGAGAGAAGTTACCCGACGTGAGTAGACCTACGTGCACGCCGTCGACGAAGACCTCGCCGCCGTCGCGAAGTGGCTGTCGTCCAGGCGTCGCGACGCCCTTCAGCAGTCGCGCGACGCCGCGTTCACGTTCGCGCTCGACCGCGCCACGTCCCTTGAACGTCTCTTTCTGCCAACCCAACACCCAGCCGAGACCCGCTTCAAGTGTCGTCGACGACAGCGAGAGTTCGTGTCCGTACAGCGGTAGGGCCGCTTCGAGGCGCAACGTGTCACGCGCGCCGAGTCCCGCTGGCGTCACGTCCGCGGCGACCAGTGCGCGGAAGATCTTTTCGGCTACCTCATTGGGGGCGGCGATCTCGAGACCCGCTTCGCCCGTGTAGCCCGTGCCCGCGACGCGCACTTCCACGCCTTCGTAGTCGAATCGGTCGACCCGAAAACGGCCCACTTCAGCGAAACGCGGGTCGACGACGGCGACCTTGGAGCGGGCGTTGGGACCTTGAACGGCGAGGACACAGCGCTCACCGGTGACGTCGCGCCCGGGCAGCGCCGACGTGACGCCCGAGGTGTTGGACGCGTTGGGCATGACGTCGAACTCGTTCTCACTCACCCACCAGACGATGATGTCGTCGACGACGAGGCCATTGTCAGTGAGCAGGTGCGTGTACTGGGCCCGACCGGGCGCGATCTTCTTCAGGTCGTTGGTTAACGTCGTCTGCAACGCGTCGAACATCGAGTCGCCGTCACAGCGCACCGTGCCGAGGTGGCTCACGTCAAAGACGACGGCGTCGCGACGACAGGCGAGGTGTTCGACGACGGTGCCCGTCTGGTACTGCAGGGGCATCTCCCAACCACCGAAAGGGACGATCTTCGCGCCGAGCTCGACGTGGAGGTCGTAAAGGAACGGCCGGCGATCGCTCACGGTGTCCTACGCCGCTCGTCCGTCGATGACGCGCAGATCGTGGTGACGAAGCAGTTCGTGGTAGTCCCGCTGGTACACGACGAGCAGTGGGATCTCGGGATAGAGTTCGCGAAAGCGTCGGACCTTTTTGTTCTTCTTCGTCACGAGTCGTTGCTCGAGGACGGTGAGTTCGATGAAGAGTCGTTGCGCGGGAAGGAAGAAGTCCGGACGAAAACCGCGCGTCGGGACGCCGTGGTCGTTCCAGGCGAGAGGGAATTCGAGTGGTTCGTAGATCCAAGGGTGCCCGTACAGGGTCAACAACTGAGAGAAGAGTCTCTCACTCGGGTGGGCGAACGATTGATCGAGGGTAGGTACCGCGCTCGGGTGGCGACGACGGGCGTCGTCGCTCAACGTCGATGGAGTCACGCCGTGGCGGCCCCCTTCTCCGACGTAGCAACTTCTGCTTGACGCAACGTGGCTCGCAGTTCGGCGACCACCTTTGCGAGAGGGACGATGTTGAAGACTCCTTGACCACCACGCAGCAGGTCAACGAGTTCGCCGTCGTCGTGCGCGAGTACGGACCCCGCGTCCGACAGCACGAGACTGCTCGACGCGAGATCGACCCCGAGAGAGCGACGAAGACATTCGACGGCTTGACGCGCGCGAGCGAGCGAGACGCCAGAGTTGAGAAGAGATTTGATGACCTTGACTTCGAGGACGTCGCCGTAGGAGTACGCGCGCTTCGAGCCACTGCCCGTGGCGGGCGTGATCGAAGGCGTGACCAGTGACGTTCGCGCCCAGTAGTCCAACTGACGGTACGTCACGCCCGTAAGGCGACACACCGTCGGTCCGCTATAGCCAAAAGTCGCAGTATCAGTCACTCGTTGTCCTCCCCGACCGAGGTCTGGCCAGCCTAGCCCGGCGGACTACATAGATGTAGTTAGTTTTGCTTATCCGGCAAAGAGGTCGGGTCGACCAAGTGCCGGCGACGACGCCTCGGCGTGCAGCCGGGTAGGAATGCGGCCCGCACGGCGGGCCAAATACCCAGCCTTGACGGCCCCTTTGAGAGCTTCGGCCATCAAGACGGGCTCGAGGGCCCTGTTCATGGCCGACGCGGCGAGTACGCCGTCACAGCCGAGTTCCATCGCCAAGGCGGCGTCGGAGGCCGTGCCGACCCCGGCGTCGAGCAGGACGGGCACCTGCACGCGATCGGTGATCAACGAGAGGGCGTGGGGATTGAGGATGCCGAGTCCCGATCCGATGGGCGATCCGAGGGGCATCACCGCGACGCAGCCCAACTGCTCGAGGCGCTGGGCGACGATGAAATCGTCCGAGGTGTAGGCCCAGACCTCGAAGCCACGTCGAACGAGCTCGCGCGCGGCGGCGAGCGTCTCGGTGGTGTCGGGCAGCAGCGTGAGGTCGTCGCCGATCACCTCGAGCTTGATCAACGGGGTCGAGAACGCTTCGCGCGCGAGTTCGGCGACCTTCACGGCCTCCTCCGCGCTGTAGCAGCCGGCGGTGTTCGGCAACAGCGTCACGTCGAGTCGCTTCAAGAGGTCGTAGATCGAACCTTCGACGTTCGGGTCCACCCGACGCAGTGCCACCGTCGCGATGGTCGACTCCGACGCCAGTATCGACGCCTCCAACACGTCCATGGATCGAAAGCCGCCGGTACCCACGACGAGTCGCGACGTCGAGTGAAACGATCCGACTTCGAAGATCTCGTGCACCGTTCCAGCGTACTAACCAACGTCGATAACTAGGGTTGGAGGGTGCAACCGATCACCGCTCTGTCGATAGCCGGATCGGACTCCGGTGGGGGTGCCGGTATCCAGGCCGACATCAGAACCTTCAGTGCCTTTGGCGTGCACGCGACGACGGCGTTGACGGCGATCACCGCCCAGAACACCCTCGGCGTGAGCCACGTGCAGACGCTTCATCCTGACCTCGTCGAAGCCCAAGTGCGCTCGGTGACCTCCGACTTTGACGTCGTCGCCACGAAGACGGGCATGCTCGCCCAGGCGAGCACCGTCGAACGCGTGGCCGCCCTTGCGCGCGAAGGGCTCCTCCCTCACCTCGTTGTCGATCCCGTCTTGGTCTCGACGAGTGGTCACGTCCTGATGGCCGACGGCGGCGTCCAAGCGTATCGAGACGAGCTGTTCCCGCTCGCGGAGGTCGTGACGCCCAACCTCCGCGAGGCCGCAGTGCTCTGTGGCGTCGACGTCGGCGACGTCTCGAACCTCGACGACGTCGCCGCACTCGCGAGAACGCTCCTCGCCTTCGGACCTCGCTACGTCCTCGTGAAGGGTGGACACTCCTCCAACGCCTCTAACGTCGAGCGAGCGCCTGATCTGTTGGTCAGTCTCGACGGTCTCGTCGTCTTCGACGGTCCACGCGTCGACACGCGCAACGATCACGGCACGGGGTGCTCGCTCTCGTCAGCCATCGCCGCGGGACTTGGCCTCGGTCGCGACGTCCCCGACGCCACGCGCGACGCCAAATCCTTCGTCCTCGCGGCCCTTGCGGGCGCGTCGTCGTGGCGCCTGGGCGAAGGGCGTGGACCCATCGACCATTTAGGATGGGGTGAGTGAGCGATGAGCCGAAGGCCCCTTTAACGACTACGACCAGTCTGTGGCCAGCGGCCGCCGTCCTCGGCGTCGCGGTCATCATGTTGGTGGTCTTCATGGTCATCAACCTCATGGCTAACCAGGGCGTCACCAAGCTCTCCGCCGCGAAGACGCCCGTCGTCGTCGGAGGATTGAAGCGCGACCTCACGCCGGGTCCGGCTCTCACGTACTGTCGACAGGGCCAAGAAGTCCCCACGAACATCGACGACGCTTTCCTCGTACCCGTCGGCACGGTCACGCGCGCTGGCGCCACCACGCCCAACCTCGGGGCGGGCGACTTCGACTGCACCCAGCCCATGACGACCACCCACGCAAGTTCCGCCTCACTCATTGGCTTCTTCAACGCCCAACTCGAAGCGCGGGGTTGGAGTCTCTTCTCCAAGGGCGCGAGTAACGGCGACGCCCAGTCGCTCTTTCAAAAGGCGGGCACCGACGGCTTCTACTGGGAGGTCGGCGTCACCGTCACCAAAGCCACTGCCTCGTCCGTCCAGTGGACCTTCCAGATCTACCAGAACTCCGAAACGGTCTAGCTAACCTGCGCCACGAGTACGGGCGCTTCGACTTTCTTCTCTTGCGTGACCACGGCCCAGAGGGCGAAGTTGAGGGGATAGATGACGTAGCCCGCGCGCGTCGCCGTAGCGACGCACATCATCACGGTGAAGACGACGCACAAGACGCCGAGAAGCTGTGAGAGCGTGAGCGGCCAGTGGGCCCGCGCGTACTTCGTCACGAAGTACCCACCGATCAAGAGCGCCAATGGCGCGAGGAAGTGCCCGAGGACGGGGGCCCACGTCGTGAGGATATGACCGGGCAGTGCGCTGGCGGCCGGAGAGGAGACACCCGCGAGACCGAGCGGGAACGCGAAGACGTTCGACATGAAGGCGGCCGGTGCCTTGAGGACGAAGGGCACCGTCGTCACGAGCACGATGGCCCCGATCCACACCAGCAACCGTCGCCACGTACTTCGACCCTCCGGATTCCGGGTGACTAACAAAGCGCCCGCCGCGAGGGGCCACGCCGTCAACTTCATCGCCGCGGCGAGTCCGAAACTGATGCCAGCCAAGTTCGTCTGTCGTCGCTGCAACGCCGCGACGCCCAACAACAGCAACGCGAGGATGGGCATGTCGTCACCACCCGTCGAGAGGAAGAGTGCACCGGTAGGAAGCGCGATGAGTACTTGGGCCACGCGAAGCTTCTGTGATTTCGACAGGCGAAGGAGCGCGAGCGCCCAACCACTGGCGAGAAGTGTCATGAGCGTCATCACGATCCGCGCGTCGGTGAGACCCTTGCTCAGCTTCGTGTCGGCGGACGGGAGGCCGAACACGCCCATGAGGGGAAAGTATGGGAAGAACGACTCGAAGGCGGGCAGTCCCTTGATCTCGTTCACGATCTCGCCATGTTTTTTGTACGCACGGTAGGGATCGAGACCCTTGCTGAGCAGCGCCCCCGATCGCGCGATGACGCCCACCTCGGGCTGCGCTTGGCGCCAATGCGTCTCGAGTCCGAGCGGGATGAAGACCACTCCAACCATGACGGTTCCAAGCAAGACGACCCGAACGAGGTGCTCTCGGCGAAAAGCGCGCCGTCCAAGCACCAGCGCGACGATCGCGACCAACAGGTAGGGACCGACGCTCAGGTAGCCCCACTGCCACTGCGCCGGTTGGCTCGACGTCCAGCCGAGCATGAGGGCGAACGCCGCGGCGAGGAGGTAGAGAAGTCCGTCTCCGGTGAGAGTGCCGAGCGACGTCCACCAGATCATGAAGTGATCGCGCACGTTCCAAAGACGCGCCAACATGACGTCAAGTGTACTGAACACTCGACGCGGCGCCGCGATCAAACTACTTCGATTGATGGTTCTTGGCCCGTCGAAGCGGGTACTTCGTCACGGGGGGCACCGGACCCAGTAAGAAGCGTTCGATGAGTCGGACGCACTCCTTGGTGTGTTCTTTCAATACGGCGTGCGACGCGCCCGGCACGACCGCGAGCTGGGACTCGGGAATCGACTCGTAGAGCGAGACCGTGTGGCCGAGTCGTGCCACGTCGTCGTCGCCCACGAGCACGAGGACAGGCACCGAGATGCCCGCGAGTTGGGTCGTCGTCATCGTCGGCTGCGTGTGCGCCATCTGCGTGAATTTGTTCAGCACCACGGCGGCGTGGTCGATGCCGTCCGGCGAATGCTTCGCGTACTTCATCGCGAACTCGGCGAAGCCTTCGCTCTCGGGCGTGAAGTCATCCATCGCCACGAGGCCGTCGTAGTGATAGTTCGCGCCCACGGCGACGACGCGCTTCAACAGGTCCGGCCGGCGAATCGCGACGAGCAGCGCCACGTTGGCGCCGTCAGAGTGTCCGACGAGATAAACCCTTCGATCGAGCGACGTCAGGAACGCGATCGTTTCGTCCGTCATCGCGTCGACGGAGAAGGGCTCGTCGGTATCGGCCGTTCGACCGTGTCCTCGGCGATCGAACGCCGCCAACGCGTACCGCTTCGAGAGCGGTGGCCCCAGCGTACGAAGGAGGGACGCACTACTGCTGAGTCCCCCGTGCAAGAAGACGATGGTCTTTCCCTTGTGCTTGGGTAGCAGCGCCCACGTGGGATGGCCGTTCAGCACGATTCGAGTCACACCGGGAATGGTATTGCCTTCGCCGAGATCGAAAGCGCGATGAATAGTCTGGGACGGTGAAAGCGTTCGTGATAAGTGAAATAGACGAACAACTGACCTGTGAGGTTGGCGACAAGTCACCGACGTCAGCGGACCCCAACGACGTCCTTGTGCGCGTCGACTACTCCAGTGTGAACTTCAAGGACGCCATGGTCGCCGCCGCCCCGAGTCGCGTGCGGCGCGTCAGTTCACTCGTTGGAGGCGTCGACGCGGCGGGCACCGTCGTCGCGTCGCACGACGAGAACTTCGCCGAAGGCGACCGCGTCGCCGTGCACGGAGGGTCGCTGGGCGTAGGGCGCGACGGCGGCTTCGCGACCGAGGTGTACGCACCGTCTCGCTACCTCTCGAAACTGCCCGAAACCTTGTCCACGTTCGACGCGATGGTGATCGGCACGGCGGGCTTCACGGCCATGGCGAGCGTGCTCGCCCTCGAGGATCGAGGACTCGCGCTCGGCGAGCAAGTACTCGTCACGGGCGCGACCGGCGGCGTGGGTTCTCAGGCCGTGACCTTCCTCGCGCGTAAGGGCTACGATCCCGTCGCGTCGACGGGATCTCCTCAGTCGTCGGAGTGGCTTCTCGAACGCGGCGCGACGCGGGTTATTGCTCGCGACGAGATCAGCGACCGACTCGAACGCGTCCTAGGCACCGAGCGCTGGGACGGCGCCATCGACTGCGTCGGCGGCGCGACGTTGGGACAGATCCTTCGTTCGCTGCGCTACGGCGCGAGCGTCGCGGCGAGTGGGCTCGTCGCGAGTGCCGAGCTCGACACGACCGTCTATCCCTTCATCACGCGCGCCGTCACGCTCATCGGCATCGACGCGGTCGAAGCGACGAGTGCCGCGCGCGTGCGCGTCTGGCGGGCCCTCGGCGACATCGCGTCGGTGGTGGACTTCACGTCGTTCGTGGACCGCGTCGTCTCCCTCTACGAGTTGCCACAAGCGCTCGACGACGTCCGGGCTGGCGCGACGCGGGGTCGGATACTCGTTGACGTCAACGCCGTCGCGCCGTGATGATCTAGTAGAACGGGCTCACCCAGATCTGGCCCTGGTTGCAGGGCTGGACCGGGTACGGCGGCGTCACGTTGATGACCGGGCCGTTCGCGACGAACTGGACGCTGAGTGTGACCGCGCTCTCACACGCAGCCGCCCCCGTGGGTACGTCCGAGTACGCCAGGGAGAACGTCGTCGTTGAGTTCTGGTTCAACGTGAGCGTCGTCGGCGCGTGATTGGCCTGGGCACCGCTGAACTGGTGGCGGTCAGCGGACGAGGGGGCGTCGACGAGCGTGGACTTGAGTACGGCCCCGAGGCGGTCCTGGAGCGTCATGAGGGGCCAGCCCTTCAACGTGCACGATCCAGCGGTTGACTTCGTCAGGGTGACGCTCGCCTCAACGGTGCCGGCCGCGCCCTGACCTTCGTTGTACGCGCCGGAGAAGTCGTTCGCGCTGCAGGCGGTACTCGCCAGCGTCGTCGTCGTGGTCGCTAGTGACGTCGTGGTGGTGGTCGTCGTCGTGGTGCTCGTGCCAAAACCGTGTCTGCCAAGGGTGTAGATGGCAATGAACGCGATGAATATGGCCACCGATAT
>Ga0207933_1003046_pt1 | contig 10266 bp, 10 predicted proteins | sample NGESurdeep092012_4_FD_184488 | JGI IMG/M metagenome (GOLD analysis project Ga0207933, IMG submission 184488) | Arctic peat soil microbial communities from Barrow, Alaska - NGEE Surface sample F53-3 deep-092012 (SPAdes) | ecosystem: Environmental > Terrestrial > Soil > Wetlands > Peat ...
ATTAGCACTCCGGCGGAAAGCGGAAAGGGCGAACGCCTAGCCTCTCAATTGCGCGGCAGCTGGACCCGCCTCTCGTGAGGCGGGTCGAAGTTCGGTTCTGGGCATGTCCGGCATTTGCGCCCGCCTGATCAGGGTCGAACTGCAAGACAACCGGAACGAGAGCGAATGTGTCCGACGGCCGTACCGTAGATCAAGGCGTGACGTGACAAACGCATCGAACTTTCGAGCGCGCGGTACCGGAAACGGTGCGCAACAATTGGTCATGCCCAGGGCGTGCGTCGGGCTGATCGGGCTTGGCGCCGTAGGCCGGGAAGTTGCAGCACGGCTGAGGGCGGACGGAGCACCGATCGAAGTCATTGCACTGGCACGCCGCGCTGTCGCGGATGCCAATGTTGATCGACTCGTGAACCGGACAGCGGACCTGATTGCGGCACGGCCCAATCTGGTCGTGGAGGCGGCTGGCCACGGCGCGGTCACCGAGCACGTTGTGCCGATCCTCAAGGCCGGCATTCCGGTCGTGCTCGTATCCGTCGGGGCTTTGGCGGACGACGATTTGCGCGATCGTATCATGGAAGCCGCTCAGACGGGCCGAGCGAATCTGATGTTTCCAGGGGGAGCGGTCGGTGCGCTCGACTACATCCGAGCCGTATCGAAAGTCCCGGACCTACGTATTCGCTATTGCTCGCGGAAACCGATTGCCGCTTGGAAGCAGGAGCTGATCGCTCGCGGCCTCTCACCAGACTCACTGAATGGCGAGGTGACCCTGTTCGAAGGCACTGCGCGTGAGGCGGCTCTTGCCTTTCCGCAAAACCTCAATGTGGCCATGTCGCTCGCGCTGGCTGGTCCCGGGATCGAGGGCGTCGAGGTCCGTGTGGTTGCCGACCCGAAGGCGACGGGGAACACGCACGAGATTGAGATCGAAAGCGCTGCGGGAAGGGCCGCTCTCATTTTCAACAACACACCCTCGGCCCTAAATCCAAAGACCTCGGTTCTGACGGCACTCAGCATCGTTTGCGCGGTCCGCGAACACCTCGGCATTCTCAATACGGCGCGCGAAGCAGCTGTCTAATTGCAACTGGAGTTTTTCATGAACGAGGTCTTCGAAATATCGTCGTTTCTCGGCAGCGAAGTGTTAACAGGAGGAGATAGCTTCGAGCTTGTGCGCCCGCAGGACGGCAAGCTCGTGGCCAGAATCATGGAGGCGGGGCCGGAAGGCGTCGAAGCGGCGGTTCTAGTCGCTGCAGCCGCATTCCGGTCGCATCGGAAGTCCACGGTTCAGCAGCGGATCGAGTGGCTGAAGAAGGCCGCGGCCGCCCTGACAACGGAGGCAGAAGCGATAGCGCAGACCATCTGCGAAGACGTGGGCAAGCCCATCCGCAGTTGTCGTTTCGAGGTGCGGCGCGGCGCTGAATTGCTCGAAGCATGCGCAGCGGCGTTGCCTTTTCTCAATGGGGAAGTGCTCCCGCTCGATGCCACGGGGCCGGGTGCAGGACATTACGGATTCACGCGTCATATCCCATATGGGATCGTGGCGGGCATCACTCCCTTCAACGCGCCAGTCAATCTACTTCTGCAAAAGGTCGGTCCAGCCATAGCTGCTGGCAACGCTATCATCGTCAAGCCGGCTCCGGCGGGGACGCGGACCGCGATCGAACTGGCGCGCATTTTCCAGCGTGCCGGGTGGCCGGCGGGGCTCTTCACCGTCCTCACGGGAGACAGGCTGACTGCATCGGCACTGGTAGCACATCCGGAGGTTCGCGCCGTATCGTTTACTGGTGGGACATCTGGAGGCGAGGCGCTGGCACGCGCCGCCGGGGCGAAAAAATTCGTCGCTGAGCTCGGTTCGAATGCTGCAAACATCGTTCTCCCGGACGCTGATCTCGACGACGCGTCGAAGCGCATCGCCGCGGCTGCTTTCGAAGCCAGCGGCCAGCAATGTATCTCGGCTCAGCGGATCCTGGTTGAACGGTCCGTGCTGGAGTCGTTTCTCCCAAAGTTCGTCGCTTGTGCTCAGGCCCTGAAGATCGGCGAGGCCGCTGATGCCAGCACGGATGTAGGGCCGATGGTGAGCCGAGCCGCGGCGGACCGCGCCATTGCGATGTGCGAGGATGCCATCGCCAGAGGCGCGGCCTATGTGCTCGCGCCGTGCCAGAACGGAGCTTCGGTCACACCGGGCATTCTCCGCGATGTGCCATTTGAGGCGCGTCTCTGGGGCGAAGAAGTCTTCGGGCCGATCGCTCTGGTCACTGCCTTTGACCGCGTTGAGGAAGCGCTTCGGCTTGCCAATGATTCACCATTCGGCCTTCAGGGGTCCGTTTTCACTCGAAATCTACAGGCGGCCTTTCAGTTCGCAGAAGATTTCGACGTCGGCGCGTTGTGGATCAATGAGGCAAGCCGTTTCCGGCTCGACTTATATCCCTTTGGTGGTGTTAAGACGAGCGGGTACGGCCGCGAGGGCGTCCGCTACGCCATCGAGGAATTCTCGCAGGTGAAGTTCATCGGAATACGGCCTTAGCAGCGAAACGAGAGTGGCCACTCTTTGTTCGCTTGCAATAATCCAGAACCTGTCGGTTAAATGGACGTCGAAAGGATGAGCGATGGCAATGATCAAAGGTCTCGACCACTGGGCGATACTGACGAAGGACGAAGTTAAATGCGTGGTCTTCTATCGGGACGTCTTGGGACTTAAGGTCGGCCCACGTCCCAAGCTGACGTTTCAGGGCATCTGGTTCTACTCCGGCGATTATCCGATCGTTCACGTCATCTCCGACCGGGAGTTTAGGTCGGGACAGACTGGGGCGTTCGATCACATCGCCTTTGCGATGGACGGCTCGTACGCCGAAATGGAAGATCGACTTCGCGCTAACGGGATTGCTTTCAAGTCCCGGCTTATCGAGCGCACCGGCGTGTATCAGATCGCATGTTCAGATCCCGATGGCAGCGGCGTCGAACTGAATTTCCAGGGCGTCTCGCCGAATGGGGCCGCGGCCGGCTGATCCGTTCAACGTGGGTCGGCTATGAAATCAAGCATTGCGCGGCCAAGCTCATCGTCCGCAGTTCCGATGTGGGCCATAGTCGACGTGTGATTGTGGCCGCGAAGCCATACGACCGGGGGAGAGCGGTTCTTCGCAGCGGCTAGCCGGAACACGAGCTCGGCGCAGTGCAGGTCCAGCAGGGGGTTCTCGTATTCGCCCCAAGCGACAAGCGTGGGCACGCTTGTCGGGCCGACATGGCTTACGGGCGAGAGGTCGTCAAGCGAGGAAGCATCCGACGTGCCGTAGTAGGCAACAACCTTTTCCGCATTCGGGTTGTCCGGCCTGTTTTCAGCGCGAACCCGTCCGCTCAATACGATCAATCCGGCCAGTCCTGGGCCGGCGATCGGATGCCGACGCTTGTCGTATCCATAGCTGGCGGCGTGCGCCGCGCCCGCGGAGTGTCCCATCAGGAAAATGCGGTCTCGATCGATCCCGAGCTCTTTGGCATTGGCGCAGGTCCATTCCACGACCCGGCCGACGTCTTCTGTCGCGCCCGGATAGCCGACGTCGCCGCCGAGGCGATAGCCGATATTGATCGAGACAATGTCGTTGCGTGCGAAATACACTGGCACATTCGAGTAAATGCTATCGGTCCGATTCCGATGGCCATCCATGAAGGCCCCGCCATGGACGAATAGCAGAGCGGCGCGTCCGGTCGCCCGCGTTTCGGGAGAGTAGAGATCGAACTGTTGCCGCGGATGCGGGCCGTAGCTGATATCACATCGGACCGATATCCCGTCGCGTGGCACCTCACGCAGAACCGCGCTGAATTGGGCGATCATGCTTTGTATATTTGCAGAGCGATTGATCTTCCAGCGTGGTCCGATTTCGGCCATCGCAGCACGAAGCGTAGCTGGGATTTCCGGTCGACCGTGCTTCGGCATTTCCGTTACCTTGTATATCTTAGGACCGAGCCAGAATTATGCGTAACGACTTCAGAACGGAAGTCATCTGGAGCTTTGCGGCGTCACGCTAGCTGAGATATAGGAGAAGACGAACGTCTTTCTGGAGGTTCTTCAGCGTAGATCAAGTCCTGATCGCGTCGGAGCCGGACCGGCCGGGAAGGGCTACTAACGGTCAGCTCGTGGCCCTGGCTGTGTGAAAACGTGGCCGCTGTTATGATTCTTCCGTGATTCTGTTGGGGGAATCCAATGAAGCGCTTTGTTGCGGGGGCGGAACATTGCCGAAAGTGGCCACGGAAATGGCGCTTGCAGTGCTCGCTTACAATCTGACCCGGGTTTTGAACATCGTCGGGACCAAGCGACTGATCACGGCGATCACTGTCTGAGGCAGATGATCCAATCGTCAGGGTCACCGAGATCCGCCACTGCCGCGTTTTTACACGACCAAGATCCAAAGCGGACAAAGTCGAGGACGGCGAATTGCTGCCGGTGCTGACCCTTACCTGATATCGCGGCGGCTGTTTCCACGCCGCATACGATAAGCTTCATCCATCAGGGTGCGATCAATCGATGCTAAACAGCCAGCGCGCCGCCGTCGATTGGTAAGGGACTATCTGGCTCGAGAATTCTGCAAAACATAGAGCCCGCGGTCGTGTGCGCCTTCGGCGCCGAGCTTCGACAGGTTCGTCGCCAGGATGGCGTCGCATGCGGCATTGGCGGGTTCCTGGGCGCCAGCCTCAATCATGATGAGCCATTTCGGGATCGCGACGGCGCGACCTTTACGTTCAGCGGTCTCGACGTCGCTGGCGGCCTGGTCGGCAACACACAAATGTACGCCCACCACCCCGACGAAGTCGATGACAGGCGGCAGGACGCGATGCCGTAACCTCGTCTCGAGTTCGGCCTCGCGGCCCGCAACCGGGCCGAACTGCAGCGTCAGCATGTATCCTCCGTCGCCGCAGGATTGACTGAACTTTACCCGGCAGACGCCGCGCGAGGTGTCGCGGAAATACTTCGGCACCACGTCTTTGGTCCATGGCGTCGGATTGTTGAGTCGATTGAAATAATCCTGGCCGCTCAGAACCTCCGTGCTCTGGGCCTCGTACAACGTGAAATATTCTGGGTGGCCATATATGGCGATGTAGCGGCGGCCGCGTAGAAATCCGGGAATGCCGACGCGTTCCGGCATGTGCTCGCGGTTGTGCCATTCGTAGAACCGCTCGCGGCCTTCCGGCGCGATGCCGTTCCAGATTGCGACAACGCCTTGACCCAGGATCGTCATGACTTGCTCCGCTTGCTTGGCGTCGCGAGGTCTAGTGACCGAGCGAGGCGATGAGCTCCGAGCTTTGGTGGAAGACGCCGCGTGATAGGAAGATGTTGGTGATCTCTTCCGTGATCCTGAGGAAGGTCGGATTGCGCCGCGCGTCGAGACCGCGCGGCCGCGGAATGTCGACTTCGATTATTTGTTCGATGCGGCCCGGTCTCGGCGACATCACCACGACACGATCGGCGAGGAGCACCGCCTCGTCGATGCCGTGGGTCACGAACAGCACGGTCTTCTGTGATTTCAGCCACAGCGCTTCCAGATCGACGCGCATCTGCTCGCGCGTTAACGCGTCGAGCGCGCCGAACGGCTCGTCCATCAGGAGCAGCGAAGGATTGTGTACCAGCGCCCGCACGATCGCCGCGCGTTGGCGCATGCCGCCCGAAAGTTCGCGCGGATAACGGTCGAGGAAATCGCCGAGGCCAACGGCGCCGAGCAGCCCTCGCGCGCGCTCGACGAAATCCCTGGTTTTCATCCCGCGCAGCTCGAACTGAATGAGGACGTTGTCGAGGACATTGCGCCAGTCGAGCAGCACAGGGCTTTGGAAGACGACGCCCACGTCGGTGAGCGGGGCGGTGACGACGCCCTTCGGTGTCGTCACCGTACCGGTCGTCGGCCTGGAGATGCCGGCAACGATGCGCAGGAAGGTGCTCTTTCCGCAGCCGGACGGCCCCACGATCGCGATGAATTCGCCGTCCATGATCATCAGATCGATCGAGGAGAGAGCGACAATGGGGCTATCCTTGCTCCCGAAGCTTTTCGAGATGCTTTGGGCGCGGATGGCAGCGATTCTGGTCGAGCCGTCGTTCACGTTGTGGAGCCGGTCGCTCATTCCTTCGGCATGAACTCGTTCGTATAGAATGCGCTCGCCGGCTTGTCGGTCTTCAGGTCGCGATACTCCTTCAGTATCTTCATTGTGCGCTCCCAGTCGGCCGGGGCGCTGTAGCCGAACGGCTTGCCCTTGTTGGCCGGCGAGGCAATGAAGGAGATGTCGGTCTTGATCTGCCCCAGCTGCGACTTGCGATTGAGGTCGGGGCGCGCTTTCAACAGCGCATCGATCGCCGCGCCCGGGTCCTTGATCGCCGCCTGCCAGGAGCGGGCAGTCGCCTTGACGAAGCGCTTCACCAGATCCGGGTTTTTCTTGATCATCGCCTCGCTGGTCATAACGGTCATACCGACCGTATTGGCGCCGTGGTCGGCGAATTTCATGCCGACCGGATCGGCCCCTTTTTGCTTCACCAGGAAGTACTGGTCGTCGAGGCCGCCGATGATGGCGTCGACGCGCTTCTCGAGCAGCGCCACGACCTTGCCGGCGGGATCGATCTGCACCATGCGAATTTTGCTCGGATCGATCCCGGTGGCCTTCTCGAAAGCCGGGAACAGTTGCGTCAGCGCGTCACCGGCGCTGATAGCTAGGCGCTTGCCTTCCAGATCCTTCGGAGTCTTGATGCCGCTCTCTGCGAGCGAAATGACGCCGAAGGCGCTGTTGGCCTGGATCGTCATGATGGTTTTGACCTCGGCGCCGCGCGAGGCGAGCAGAATCACGCTCGAAGAGTCGGCGACACCGAAATCGTCGGAGCCGGCAGCCACCGTCTGCACGGTATTTGCGGAGCCGCGGCCTTCGTTGAGCACGAGGTCGATGCCCTCGTCCTTGTAGTAGCCGCGCTGAAGGCCGAGCTGGAACGGCGAATGGAGACCGCCGAAATACCAGTTCATGCGGAACGTGACCTTGTCGAGCGCTGAGGCCGGCCCAGATGAAAGGATGGCGGCAACGGCGATGGCGGGCGCGATCAGTTTCAACAGTCTCATCGTTTCCTCCCTTGGATCATTGTTATACTTGACTTCAGGTGATGTCGGCGTGCGTGTCCGAACCGATCCTCCACGGAATCATGATGCGCTCAACGAGCTCGGCGATGAAATAGATGCCTACCCCGATGGCACTGAGCAGAATGATGGTGGCGAACACCATGCGGGTGTTGAGGTCGCCGTTGTAGCGCAGGAGCAGGTAGCCGAGGCCTCGGTCCGAGGCGACGAACTCGGCGACCACCGCCGCCGTCGCCGATAGCGCGGCGCCCACCTTCAGGCCGGTGAATATCTCCGGCAGCGCGTGCGGCAGCCGCACCTTGAAGAAGGTGCGCAGGCCATTGGCCCCTGTCGTGCGCACGAAGTCGACGACTTCCGGGTCGATCGACTTGAAGCCGGCAATCGAGGAGACGACGATCGGGAAGAACGACAGAAGGAACACCAGCAGTAGCTTCGGCGTGAAGCCGAAGCCGAACCAGATGATAAACAAGGGCGCCACCGCGATCTTCGGCACGATCTGCAGGAACACGACGAGCGGATAGACGGTCTCCTCGGCGACGCTTGAGAAGGCGATGAGCAGGGCGAGCGGAATGCTCACGACGATCGCGAGCGCGTAACCGGCAATGATCTCGAGTGTCGTGTCCCAAGCATTATTCAGCAGGTTCGGCCACTGATCGGAGAAGCCCTGCGCCACGCTCAGCGGCGACGGCAGGATATACTCCTTGACGCCGCTCTCGACCGCCACTTCCCAGATCAGGAACAGAAGGATAAATCCGACCAGGAAACGCGACCGGCGGAGGAGACCGGCGTTCATGATGAACCGCGCCGACACGACCCGCTTTGCAATCGATTTCGCCTGCTCGGCCATCCTTGTTCTCATACCGTTGAAGCGAAGCCGCCCCCGTCCATCAGGATGTTCTGGCCGACGATGAAGCTCGCGTGCATGCTGCACAGATATGCGCAGGTGTTGCCGAACTCTTCCGCGGTGCCGAAGCGCTTCACCGGCACCTGATCGGTCTGCTGCTTGACGAACGCATCGTGATCCATGCCGGCCTGCGCGGCACGTGTGCGCATCGGGTTCATTTGCCGCTCCGTGGCGAACGGCCCCGGCAGTAGGTTGTTGATAATGACGTTGTCTTTGGCGACCTGGCGGGCGAGTCCGGCCACCACGCCGGTGAGGCCGGCGCGCGCCGCGTTCGACAGCGGTAGGTGATAGAGCGGCGTCTTCACCGAGCGTGACGTGATGTTGACGATGCGGCCGAAGCCGCGCTTGGCCATGCCGTCGACGGCGGCTTTGATCAGCATGATCGGAGCGACCAGATTGGGCACCAGCCCTGCGAGCCATTTCTCCTCATCGAGGTCGCGGAAATCGCCAGGCGGCGGGCCGCCGGCATTGTTGATGAGGATATCCGGTTCCGGGCAGGCCTCGAGCAGCGCCGCGCGTCCCTCCGGCGTGGTCACGTCGGCAACAACCGGCGTTATTTTAACTCGGCTGGTGTCGCGGATCGCCTTGGTTGTCGCCATTACCTCCATCTCGTGGCGGCCGTTGATGACAACGTCGACGCCCTCGCGCGCCAGCGCTTCGGCGCAGCCGCGCCCGAGGCCCTTGCTCGAGGCACAAACGATCGCCCGCCGTCCCGCTATCCCGAGATCCATATCATCACTCCGAACCGAACAATAAAACGAGAGGCGATCAGACTGGAATCCACGCCAATGCCCGGGTCTCCGTCAGCCGGCGCGGACAAGCCTCCCAACTGTCGCCGCCATCATCGCTGCGGAAGTATTGGCCGAGCGCGCTGGACGCGAACAGCAGGTTGGGATCGGCGCTGTTGGTAGCAACGAGCCAGGCCGAGCTCTGCAAATCACCGGGCAGTCCAGCATTATCCCAATGTTCGCCCCAGTCACGCGTCCGCAGGAGACGCCCCCACGATCCGGGCGGACCATCGCCATTGGCCACGAAGGCCACACCGCTGTTGTCGGCACGCGGCGTGATTGTTCGCGTGTAGGGCTTCTTCGACGCGAACGGCTGCTTCGTCCACGTGTCGCCGTTGTCGCGGCTGACGTTGAGACCTTGGTTGGTCGTCGCGAACAGGACGCGACCATTGTGGTGCATGACGCCGACGTCGTGTACGTCGTCGGAGATGAGCCCGTTCGACGTCATCTTCCAAGTCTTGCCGGCATCTTCGCTGCGATAAACCCCGCCGACCTCGAGCCCGGCCCAGACCAAGTTAGGATCCTTCGGATCGAACAATATCTTGGTGACGCGTGGATACGTCACATAAAGGCACGTCGCAGGGATGCCGCTGTCGGAGGTTTCCCAGTTCTTGCCGCCGTCGGCGGAGCGGAAGATGGCGCCGGGCCTCGTGCCGACGAGGATAAGATCGGGCTCGCACGGACTGCGGGCGATCGACCAGACCTGCATCCTGTCCGCCGGCGAAGGGACGTGCTCAAACTTGTGTGAGGCAACGTCGAGACGGTGAACGCCACTGTCGGTGCCAACGAGCAGCTCGCCGGGGCGATCGGGATGCCAATTGAGCGCCCACACCCGTGTCTCGCTATAGAGACCGGCCGCCCCCCAAAGCCGATCGAAGGTCTGGCCGAGATCATTGCTGTACCAGACCGAAAAACCTCCTGTCCCAATATACAAACGTGGTGTCACGGCATTCCTCGTCCCATAGATGCGTCCGTCTTGTTGTGTGCAGGCGTTGCGGACGCGGTCGACTCTGGCGTAAACCAATGCGCCATGTCGGTCAATTGATTCCAATGTAATCCAATGAAGATGGCAAGTTCTAGCAAACCAATCAGATCTATTGGTGTGGGTCGTGGCGACGCTGCTGCGGCCTTACTCCGGATGCGAGGCCTGATTCAACGCGGCCGCTTCCAGGGCCGGTTGCCCCCGGAGCGGGAGCTCGCGGTGGAATTGCAGGTCGGCCGCTCGACCTTACGCAAGGCACTGGAGGTTCTGGAGGCAGAAGGTCAGATCTGGCGTCACGTGGGTCAGGGCACCTTCATCGGCCGGCGGCCGGCGCCCGGTCAAACCGAGGCGCGGCTCAATTTTGGAAATATCTCGCCGAAAGAATTGCTCGACGCGCGGCTGATACTCGAGCCCGCAATCGCGGCCTGCGCGGCGGCAACGGCGCGGCCGGCGGACGTCGAGCGGATGCGACTCTATGCGACCAAACGCGAGATCACGAAGGACCCG
>Ga0207933_1003047_pt1 | contig 10260 bp, 6 predicted proteins | sample NGESurdeep092012_4_FD_184488 | JGI IMG/M metagenome (GOLD analysis project Ga0207933, IMG submission 184488) | Arctic peat soil microbial communities from Barrow, Alaska - NGEE Surface sample F53-3 deep-092012 (SPAdes) | ecosystem: Environmental > Terrestrial > Soil > Wetlands > Peat ...
GCTCGCCACTGGGGCCGTCCACCCACACCTTGTCCTGGACCGCGTAGCAACACGAGGTCTCCTCCTCCACGGCCGTGGAAAGACCTTCACCGACGAGACGGGCCTGGGCTGCCGTCACCTCGTCGGTAGTGGGCACCTCGACGCCGAGATGATTGAGCGTCCCGGGGGTCTGGTTGACGTCCTCGATGAGGACGAGCTTCAGCGGGGGGTCAATGATGGCGAAGTTTGCGTAGCCAGGGCGCACCTTGGCCGGCTCGGTTCCGAAGAGCTTCGAGTAGAAGGTGATCGCCTCATCGATGTCGGCGACGTTGAGTGCAAGCTGGACACGGGACATGGTCACGTCCTTTGATAGATTGACTGATGTCGATGCTAACGGCTACATCGATAGATGTCAATGCGAAGAGGTGCGCTGTGGCCAAGACCAAGCAAATCGTCGACGTCAACGAGTCCGAGCTGTGCTGCGGCTCGGTCATCGAGACTCCGCTCAGCCATCCCGACGCCGTCAAACTGGCTCACGTGCTGGCAGCGCTCGCCGACCCAGTGCGACTTCAGCTCTTCTCGATCGTTGCGGCACAAGGCGAGGTCTGTTCGTGCGACCTCGAGGCGCCTCTCGGCCGGAGTCAGCCAACCATCTCGCATCACACCAAGTTGCTGGCCGAAGCCGGACTGATCGTCGGCGAGAAGCGTGGTCGGTGGGTGTGGTGGCGCATCGAGTCCACCCGCTTGGCCGATGTGCGGAGGGCGCTCGGGGGCTGAGCGCGCAAACGGGTCTGGGAATCACCGCTAGGGAGAACCCTGACCTCCGCCCGTTCATCCCCGACGTATTGCAGTGGGGCACTCGACAACGCCCTGCTCCCACTTCCGCGGTGAAGGTGTCATGGCAAGGCCACTTCCTTGCAGGGTCTTGCTTGCACCATCAACTGGGGCGATCCCACCAGAGGGTCACGACTTCTTGTGGCACTTGCTCGACGTCGTCGAGATACGAGCCGATCTCCGCGTCGTATTCGAGACCCACGCATAGACGGCGTCGAGCGAACGCGACTCGCTCGGGGCGAGGCCAGTCGTGCCAGAGCGAATGGTGCTGGAACCGGTCAATGTTCGTGTCGTAGCCGAGCGCCCTGGCAACGTTGGCGGCATCGGTGGCAGTGGGCCCTGTCGGCCGATCGATGCCGTGGAACGCCTTCCACAGTGGGCTCAGGTCGCTCTGCGGGTGTCGGTCGGTCAACTCGATCACCACGCGCCGCTCGGCATGACCGGTGAGTTCAATGAGAAATGGGGCTAGGTCGCCGACGTTGTAGAGGACGTGGTGACACACGACTACGTCTGCCTCGGGGGTGGTTGGGGCGACATCAGGCCAGCGACCGATGATCTCAGAGTGCCGAACTCCGTTGCGCTCAGCCCCTTCTGCAAATACGTCGAGCATTCCCTGGCTCTCGTCGACTGCGACCAGGAGTGCAGCCGGAGGTGCCAACGGGAGGCTTGCGGCGCCACCGCCTGCACCGACGTCGAGTACTGACCCGCCCGGGGCAATCGCCTCGATGGCACGCCGCTTCGAGGGGTTCAACGCGGTATTGGCCAGTGCCCGATCGGTGGACAAGGCGAACAAGTCAGGTGGGAAACCCCAGGGTGACTCCGGTGCAGCCATCAATACGGACTCTGGGATGGCCCATGAAGCCAACTGACGTGACCAACGGTCAGAGGCTTCCCTGGCAACCACTGGTATCGCCACGATCACCAAGCATAGAAGTGGACTGGTAGCGGATGAATGGTGCCAGCGTTCGAAGTGGCCACACATCGCCCACAACGAGTGACTGCTGGGGTGCCGAGGTCTTCTGCCCGGTGAGCCAGCTGTCGATCATGTGGGGCGTGAGGGCGCTCAGCTTGATCGATTCCAGGACTGGGACGATGGCCTTCTCAACAGTGCGTCGGTGCTCCCGCAGGGTGGCCGACGCTCGATCCGGCTCCAGATGGGCCAGCCAAGCCCCCAGTGCCTGCGCAACGTTCGTGGTGTTGAGTGACAGCTTCCCGGCATCTCGATCGGCCACAAGGCGGTCCAAGGCCTTGTGCGCCTGAACCTCGGTTCCCGTACACCGGACATCGGGTTGGACCTTTCGCCTAGTCACCGGACCGTTGCCCGAGAGCCGGAGGCGCCACCTCCCGTCGGCGAGTCTTTCGACCGTTCCGGTCCCATACCTGCGCGATTCGGAGCAGTACGAGGCCAGAGTTGGGCCGCAGTGGGGTCAGCTGGCCTACACATTTCCGGCCACCCCCGCTGAGCAGGGACTCCTGGAGCCTGGGAGGAGAATCGAACTCCTGACCTACGCATTACGAGTGCGTTGCTCTACCGACTGAGCTACCCAGGCGTGAGGGAACACGCTATCCGACGAGGCACGGTTACCCGGCCGACCAGCCTGCCAGGCCTCGTCCACCGCCGTTCAGTCCACCATGCCCGACAGCTCCACCATGAGGGCGTCCATCAGCAACGACTCGTTCGGGTTCCGGCTCAGCGCCGCCGAGGCCTCGTGGATGGCCTCGACCTGGCGGACGGCCCGCCGCCCCTCGGCCGCGCTCCCCGAGGAGTGAGCCCCCTGATCGGCCTCGATCGTGTCGACCAACCGGTCTCGGTACACCTCGGCCAGCGTGGCCAGCCCGAACCGGAGGTCGTCGGTGCGCCAGCGCCGCTCCTCCCGCTTGTGCCCCTCCTCCACCTGCCTCCGCCCGGGGATGGACTTGGACCCCATGATCTCGGCCTGGTCGCTGAGGGCCTCCAGCTCGGCGGCGTGCTGCTGCCGCAGCGGCGCCAGAGCTTCATCGGCCGCAGCCAGCAGCTCGGACGAGACCACGGCCGCGGCGGCACCGGACCCGTCCAACCGGGTCGGCACCGATCGCCACCGCTCCTGTCGACCGACGAAGCCGGCGTCACTGACCAGCAGGCGGGCCCGGTCGAGGCTCCCGCCCGAGGCCCGGGCCACCGAGTCGGCGTGCTCGGGGTCGACGCCGTGCTCCACCAGCCAGGCCACCACCGCCCCGGTGGGTACAGCATCGAAGGGCACCTGCACGCAGCGGCTCACGATGGTGGCCAGGTGAGGCGGGAGGTCGTCGGCCAGGAGCACGAAGACCGTGGACGGCGGTGGCTCCTCCACCGTCTTCAGCAGAGCCGGCACCGAGTCGCGGGCCAGATGGACATCGGCCACCATCAGGACCTGACGGGAGGCCTCCAGGGGCCGCCGCTGGGCCCGGGTGACGATGGTCTGGGCATCGGCCACGGTGATCGAGGGACCGGTCCGCTCCACCACCACCAGATCGGGGTGGGTTCCGGCCAGGGCCCGCCGACAGGCGTTGCATGCCCCGCACCCTCCGTCGGGGCAGAGCAGCGCCGCGGCCAAGCCCCGGGCCGCCGCCCGTTTCCCCGACCCTGAGGGCCCGTGCAGGAGGTAGGCGTGGACCGGTCGCCGGGCCGCCGTCGTCAGCTGGGCGACTACCCGGGGCTGACCCACCACCTCCTCGAACAGCTCCGGCACCGGTGGCTCGCTCACGACGGTCCACCCAGCCGGCCGTGCACGCCGCTCCACACCAGTTCGGCCACCTCCTCGATGGTCTGGCTGCCGTCGACCACCAGCCAAGGTGTGTCGCCCCGGCAGGCCAGTTGCCGGTAGCCGTCGGCCACCCGTTGACGGAACCCGTCCCCGGCGGCCTCCATTCGATCCTCCACCGATCCGCTCCGCCGGGCCGCGCCCAGGGCCGGATCCACCGCCACCAGCACGGTCAGGTCCGGGGCCAGCCCTCCGGTGGCCCACTCGATCAGGAGGGTCAGATCCCCGAGGTCGAGTCCCCGCCCGTATCCCTGGTAGGCCAGCGTGGAGGCGGAGAACCGGTCGGTCACCACCCACTCCCCCCGCTCGAGGGCCGGCCGCACCACGTCGGCCACATGCTCGGCGCGATCGGCGGCCATGAGCAGCGCCTCGGTGCGTTCGGCCACAGCGGGCCGGTGGGGGTCAAGAAGGAGCGCTCGTAGGGACACTCCCAGGGCCGTGGCCCCGGGCTCGAAGGTCAGGAGGGCCCCCAGGCGGTCGGCCAGCAGCCGGGCCTGGGTGGACTTTCCGCACCCGTCAATCCCCTCGAGCGCGATGAGGCGACCCGGTGCGCTCGCCATCACCTAGAAGGGTGGATCCTCGTCACTGCCCCTGGCCACGGCGAGGGTCGGTGCCGCCTTCTTGGCCGCGCTCTTGGTGGCCGCAGCCTTCTTGGTCGGGGACTTCTTCTTGGCCGGGGACTTCTTGGCCGCAACCTTCTTCTTGGCCGGGGCCTTCTTCTTGACCGCCTTCTTACGGGTAGACGGTCCGGCCGCCCGGCGCTCGGCCAGAAGCTCGGCGGCCCGCTCCACGGTGAGGCTCTCCACGTCATCGCCCCGGCGCAGCGAAGCATTGGTGGTGCCGTCGGTCACGTACGGCCCGAATCTTCCGTCCTTGACCACCATGGGCAGTCCGGTGTCGGGATCGTTCCCCATCTCGCGGAGGGGACCTTTGGCGTTGCGACCCCGGGTCTTGGGCTGGGCGAACAGAGCCAGGGCCTCGTCCACGGTGACCGACAGGATCTGGTCCTCGGTCAGCAGACTGCGGGTGTCGGTCCCCTTCTTCAGGTACGGACCGAACTTCCCGTTGTGAGCCACGATCTCCTCGCTGGATACGGGGTCGGTACCGACCACCCGGGGGATACGCAGCAACTCGAGGGCCTGCTCGAAGGTGAGCGTGGCCGGGGACATGGAGGCGAACAGTGAAGACGTGCGGGGCTTGGGACCTCCGTCGACCAGCTCGCCCAGCTGGACGTAGGGGCCGAAGCGACCGGCCTTCACCTGCACCGGCAGTCCCGATTCGGGATCGTTGCCCAGTACCCGGTCCGAGGACGGGGCGTCCAGCAGGGCCTCGGCCTTCTCGACGGTCAGCTCGTCGGGGGCCAGGTCCTCGGGAATGGACACCCGGTCCTCGCCATGCTGGAGGTAGGGGCCGTAACGGCCCACCCGGGCCACGATGTCCTCCCCATCGGTCCCCACCCCGATGGGGATGGAGTTGATCTCGCGGGCGTCGATCTCCCCCAGGTAGGTGCTGACCTCGCGCTTCAGGCCGAGGCCGCTCCGGTGCCCGGCCACGGCGATGCCGGGGGGCCCACCGTTGGCCGAGGGCGCATGGCCGCTGTTGCCGTTGCCGTTGCCCGGCTCGGTGCTCCCGAAGTAGAAACGGGTCAGCCAGGGCAGGGACTCCTCGGTCCCCGAGGCGATGGCGTCGAGGTCGTCCTCCATCGATGCGGTGAACCCGTAGTCCACCAGGTCGGCGAAGTAGCGCTCCAGCAGTCCGACCACGGCGAAGGCGGTGAACGACGGGACCAGGGCCGTCCCCTTCTTCCACACGTAACCCCGGTCGAGGATGGTGGCGATGACGCTGGCGTAGGTGGACGGGCGCCCCACCCCCAGGTCCTCCATGGCCTTCACCAGTGAGGCCTCGGTGTAGCGGGCCGGCGGTTGGGTGGCGTGCGAACCGGGCTCGAGGTCGGCCACCGAGGCCGGGTCGCCCTCGGCCATGGGCGGCAGGTGGACCTCACGGTCGGCCAGCTCGGCCTCGGGGTCGTCCTCACCTTCCACGTACGCCCGCAGGTACCCGGGGAACTGGATGACCTTGCCCGAGGCAGAGAACTCGGCCTGGCGGCCCTCCACCCCTGTCGGCCCCGAGGCCGTGCCCAGCAGCCGGACCTGGGCGCTGGTGCCGGTGGCGTCGGCCATCTGCGAGGCCACGGTGCGCTTCCAGATGAGGTCGTAGAGCCGGAACTCGTCCCCGGAGAGGGAGCGCGAGGCCTCGTCAGGGGTCCGGAAGGTCTCACCGGCCGGCCGGATGGCCTCGTGCGCCTCCTGGGCGTTCTTCACCTTGCGCTCGTACCGTCGGGGCTGAGCCGGCACGTACTCGGGACCGTAGAGCGAACGGGCCTGGGCCCGGGCTGCGTCGAGGGCCTGGCTGGACAGCGTGGTCGAGTCGGTCCGCATGTAGGTGATCCAGCCGTCCTCGTAGAGGCGCTGGGCCACCTGCATGGCCCGCTTGGAGCTGAACCGGAGCTTCCGGCCGGCCTCCTGTTGGAGGGTCGAGGTCATAAACGGTGCCGAGGGCGAGCGCCGGAATGGCTTGTCGGTCATCGAGCTCACCGTGAACGCCGTCTCGGCCAGCCCCGCGGCCAGGGCCCGGGCCTCCTCCTCCCCCAGGACCACCACCGAGCCGGGAGCGGTGAGCACGCCGGTCTCGTCGAAGTCCCGACCCGAGGCCAGGGCCACCCCGTCCACGGCGGCCAACGCGGCGCTGAACGACCGTGGGGTGCCCTCGGCCACCTCGGCTGCCTCGGCCGTGAAGGTGGCGTCGATCCCCCACCAGCCGGCCGAACGGAAGGACATCCGGGCCCGCTCCCGCTCCACCACCATGCGGGTGGCCACACTCTGGACCCTCCCGGCCGACAGCCTCGGCATGATCTTCTTCCACAGCACCGGGGACACTTCGTAGCCGTAGAGTCGGTCGAGGATACGACGGGCCTCCTGGGCGTCGACCAGTCTGCGGTCGAGGTCCCGCCACTCGAGGACGGCACGCTCGATGGCCGGGCGGGTGATCTCGTGGAACACCATCCGCTTGACCGGCACCTGGGGCTCGAGCACCTCGAGCAGGTGCCAGGCGATGGACTCACCCTCGCGGTCCTCGTCCGAGGCCAGGTAGACCTCGCTGGCCTTCTTCACCAGCTGCTTCAACTTGTTGACCTGTGACCGCTTCTGGGTCGAGATCACATAGAGCGGTTTGAAGCCGTTGTCGACATCCACACCCAGGCGACTCCACGACTCGCCCTTGTAGGCGGCCGGCACCTCGTCGGCTCCCCGGGGCAGATCCCGGATGTGGCCGATGGACGACTCCACCACGTAGTCCGAACCCAGCAGGCCGGCGATGGTCTTGGCTTTGGCCGGGGACTCCACGATGACCAGGGGCTTGGCCCCGGACCGGGGGCGCGAGGCCCCCGAGGCCCGGCCGGGACCGGAATCGCTGGGCGTCTCTGTCAGGTCAGTGGGTGGCATGGCTGTGGGGCACAGGGTGAACGGTGGGGCAAGGCGTTGTCAACCCCACCCCCTGGTCACCGGGGCCACACGGCTCCACTGACCAGGGTGTTCAGTCGTGCGAAGAATCCATGGCCACCGTAGCGGCCTGGTCGAGTGCTGCAGCTTCGGACGCCGGAAGCTCGTCGTCCATGGACTCGGTCTTGCGCTTGGAGAAGGCGATGGCGATCAGCAGGACCACCAGGGACACCCCGGCGATGGCCAGGCGCGCACCGGTGTGGTGCTGGAGGCTGATCACCGCCGGAAGAATGAGCAGCGAGACCAGGTTCATGACCTTGATCAGCGGATTGAGGGCGGGTCCCGCGGTGTCCTTGAACGGGTCGCCGATGGTGTCACCGATGACCGCGGCCTTGTGGGCCTCGGACCCCTTGCCGCCCTCGTGACCGTCCTCGATGTACTTCTTGGCGTTGTCCCACGCCCCACCGGAGTTGGACAGGAAGTTGGCCATCAGCTGGCCGGTGAGGATGGCCCCGACCAGAAACGCCCCGAGGGCGAAGTAGCTGATGCCGAAGCCGACGATGACCGGGGTCAGGATGGCCAACAGGGCCGGGGTGGCCAGCTCCCGCTGGGAGGCCGTGGTGCAGATGGCGATGACCTTCCCGTACTCGGGCTTCTCCGTGTAGTCCATGATCCCGGGATGTTCGCGGAACTGGCGACGTACCTCTTGGACGACGGTGCCGGCTGAGCGGCCGACGGCCCGGATGGCCAGAGCCGAGAAGATGAAGGCGATCGACCCACCGATCAGGATGCCGATGAACGTCGTCGGATGGGACACATTGATCGAGGTGGCCGGCAGGTTGAACAGCGCATTTCCCAACTGCGGGAGTTTGAGCTGTTCTCCGATGGTCTCGATGAAGGAGGCGAACAGGGCGACCGAGGCGATGACGGCGGAGCCGATGGCCACGCCCTTGGTGACGGCCTTGGTGGTGTTGCCCACGGCGTCGAGGCTGACCATGACCCGCTCGGCCTCACCCGTGAACTCGCCCGACATCTCGGCAATGCCTGCCGCATTGTCGGAGACCGGGCCGAAGCTGTCCTCGGAGACGATCATGCCGGCCGTGGACAGCAGTCCGATACCGGTGAGCGCCACCAGGTAGAGGGTGAGTTCGATGTTGCCGCCGCCGAGCCCTATGCACACGGCGATGGCCAGCACGATGGCGATGATGGCCCACACCGACGACTCGAGGCCGAGGGCGAGACCCGACAGGGTGAGGGTGGCCGGTCCCGTACGGGCCGTCTCCGCCACCTCTTTCACCGGACCCCGCTCCGTGGAGGTGAAGTGCTCGGTGATCTGGCTGGCCACCAGCATGAGGACCACACCGGTCAGGACGGCGTAGAACGCCTTCCAGTAGTGGAGGTAGGCGCCGGCCACCACGGCCGAGCCGGCGATGGTCAGGATGGCCGCCGTCCACACACCCCGGTTGATGGGGGCCATGGCGTTCTTGTCCTTCTTGCTGGCCCGCACCACGAACACACCGACGATGGTGGCCAGAATGCCGATGGCGGGGATGGCGATGGGGAAGATCACCGTCTTGGCGGCGTCGCCGCCCCGGTGGATGGAGCCGAAGGCGGTGACCCCCAGGATGATGGCGGCGATGATGGTGATGACGTACGACTCGAACAGGTCGGCGGCCATGCCGGCACAGTCGCCCACGTTGTCGCCAACGTTGTCGGCGATGGTGGCGGCGTTGCGGGGGTCGTCCTCAGGGATGCCCGCCTCCACCTTCCCCACCAGGTCGGCGCCCACGTCGGCCGCCTTGGTGAAGATGCCACCGCCCACCCGCATGAACAGGGCCAGCAGCGAGGCACCGAATCCGAACCCGATGAGCACCGAGGTGGCGGTGTTCTGGAAGATGAGCACGATGACGGTGGCGCCCAGCAGGCCGAGGCCCACGCAGAGGAGGCCAGTGATGGCGCCGGTGCGGTAGGCCACCTTGAGGGCGGGGGCCATCTTGCCCTCACGGGCGGCGGCGGCGGTGCGGACGTTGCCCCGCACGGCCAGGCTCATCCCGATGAACCCGGTGAGACCGGAGCACAGGGCTCCGGCGAGGAAGCAGATCACCCGGTAGATGCCGGCCTGGGCGAAGCTGAGGTCGGTCACCGTCCCCTGCACGCACCCGACGTGCAGGCTGGTGAACGTGACGTGTCCGGCGCACACCCATACCGGATGGGTCACCTTGGTGGCGGTGAAGAAGATCAGCACGGCCAGGGGGACGATGATGATCCCGATGGTCTTGAACTGCCGGGCCAGGAACGCCTCGGCCCCCTCCTGGACGGCCTTGGCGATGTCGATCATCGACGCGGTACCCGAGTCGGCGGCGAGCACGCCCCGCACCAGCAGCAGGGCCACCACGATGGCGGCCACGGCGCACAGCATTGCGAAGTACAGCCAGGTCTTCTCCGAACTGTGAAGCGAGAAGATCTGGTAACCCCCTTCAGCCAGGAGGTGGGTCATCGGTGTGGCTCCCTTCGGTGTACTGCGTGGTCATGGTTGGTCATGGTCGACATCCCTGCCGGCGCACCCGACCGCGGCCCATCGCAGACACTGAGAGAGCTCTCCCCCTGCGAAGCCACGGCCACGAGGCCGCACGCCGGGTCGCGCCGTGACGGCACGCCGTTACCGGCAACGGGGGGGAAAGATACTTACAAATGGGGCCTAAGGGCAAGGAAGCGCCTGGCTCGGACCCCGTCTGACCCCTCCCGGGGCAGGTCGGGCCGGTCGGTGGGCCCCGGTCTCAGGTCAGCTCGATGTCGGCCTCCGGACCGGCGATGAGCTCGTAGTCGGGGTTGAGGATGGCCTGGCGGCGGGCCCAGTCGCCCACCATGCCCTCCACCACCAGCCGCGCCCCCGGCTGGATCCCGGGGATCCGACGGCGTCCCTGGAACACGAGCAGGAGTCGGCCCGAGTCGTCGGCCAGCACGCACTCGAGGTTGGAGGTGCCGGCCCGGGGCTGGACCCTGACTGACTTGACCCGACCGGCCACCCGTACCCGGTGGCGCCACTGGGCCTCGCTGATCGGGGTGGTGCCCTCACCCCGGGCTCCGAAGGCGGCCCGGTCGAAGGCCGCCCGGGCCGTCTCGCGCTCGGCCTCCCGCGCCGCTGCCTTGACGGAGGCCCGGGCGGTGGG
>Ga0207933_1003048_pt1 | contig 10259 bp, 8 predicted proteins | sample NGESurdeep092012_4_FD_184488 | JGI IMG/M metagenome (GOLD analysis project Ga0207933, IMG submission 184488) | Arctic peat soil microbial communities from Barrow, Alaska - NGEE Surface sample F53-3 deep-092012 (SPAdes) | ecosystem: Environmental > Terrestrial > Soil > Wetlands > Peat ...
GTCCTCGCTTGCCCATACCAGTTCTCCTCTCGCTTCCAGAGAACCATTCCAAACGAAAATCCTCAACTTCAATCCGGCTTAGTTTTTGGGTCGGCTCACAACCGAGAAGCTCCAGTTATGAACGGGTGAGAGAAATGAGGCAGGTCAAAAGAGCTTTACCCCACGACTGATACGAAGCGCGAAGGCCTTTCTGCGTTCCAAGACACTTGGCGATCCGCTAGTGCCTATTACGTCGCATCCAATCGCCTGTATAGTTCGATGTATGACTGTTCGAATGAAGGACATCGCGAAGGATTTGAATCTTTCCGTTGTCACCATCTCTAAAGTCTTGCGAAATCACCCGGATATCGCCGATGGAACACGCGAACGGGTTCTCCAGCGTGTAAAAGAGCTTGACTATCAGCCAAATATCATGGCGCGCAGTCTGGTGACGGGCCGCAGCTACCTAATTGGGTTGGTCGTCCCCGATTTGCTGCACCCGTTCTTTGCGGAGATCGCCAAATCACTTTCAGCTGCCGTTGGTCAACGAGGGTACTCCCTGATGATCTCTTCGTCAGAGGAGAATGCTGAACTCGAGACTCGCGAGGTACAGCATTTGATGGCACGCCAATTAGACGGATTGGTTATAGCTTCAACAACAACGATTACGAATTTGTTTGATCGAATTGATCGCCAGGGACTTCCGTATGTATTGATCGACCGAGAAATTCAAGGCCTCACAGCCAACTTCGTGGGCACAAACGATGAAGCTGCTGGAAGGATGGCGACAGAACACCTCATTGATCAGGGGTGCCGTGTGATCGCTCATATTCGAGGAAGAAATAACAGCACGGGAATTCGAAGATTTGACGGATACAAGAATGCGCTTCAACGCCGAGGGCTCAAGTATTCCGAATCCCTGGTCGTCGCTCGTTCCAGTGTAGATATCGAAAGTATTCGGCTCGGCGCCGAAGCCATGCGTCTCCTGTTGAGACACAAGCCGCTCCCAGACGGGATTTTTGCATATAACGATCCACTGGCAATTGGCGCAATGGATGCGATCCTGGAAGCTGGGCTGCGTATTCCGGAGGATATAGCGGTCATCGGCTGCGGGAACCTGCATTACAACAGTTCTCTTCGAGTGCCTCTCTCGAGCATCGATCAAAATAGCGAGGCGATAGGCGAACGCACGGCTGCGATCCTGTTGGGGATGATCGAGTCGAAGGTTCGACCGCAAGCAATGAGCGTCATTCTTGAGCCATCTTTGAAGGTTCGCGCTTCAACGATCAGGAGTTCTGAAGCTGCAAAGAGCGGGGCCAAATATCAGCCTCGAGAGCGTTCCAAGCGCTCACAAACATCAAGCTCGTTGCAGAGGACACGCAAATCGTAAAGCATTGCTTGTGACATTCCAAGACATCCGTTTCCTTAGGCGAGAGTGACTTTCAGGGCGATTGCATCGTCGGAAAGCTTCTGGGCGGGAAGCCGGACATGCAGGCCTGACCCATCCTGGCGGTACTTGAGTTTGTCCTGGTAGCCCAACAGTTCGACGTTTGTGATCTTGCCCGGCGATTGTGGACTGACCGTTCCCAGGGCTCGAATGACTGCCTCGTCCCCAGGCCAGCCCAGCACGATTGCGTAGATGACCGTGTTGGCTTTGTTCCGTGTAAACCGAATGTCCTTAGGTCCCAGCTTGCTGACGCTGTTCCCCTGGAATGAGCCACTCTTCACTGCGTCCGGTCCCTCACCGTAGATCTTCCATGGGCGCGTGGCGTAGATGGCTTCGCCGTTGACCTGCATCCATTCGGTGAGACGGTCGAGGAATGCGATCTCCTTGCTATCGATCGTTCCATCGGGCTTGCCAGGAATATTCAGAATGAATGTGCCGTTCTTGCTGACCGTATCGATCAACCAATGGATGATGTCGCGTGGCGGAGTGTAGCCACCATACGTGCCGGGCTGGTTGAACAGGTCGCGCTGGTAATGCCACTCTCCTATGCAGGTCTCCGACTGCCAGGGATACGGCATGATCTTGTCGGTAAGGCCGCGTTCGTAATCGGCAACGACAGACTTGGCCAGACGGTCGGGGACTTGTTTCACGTTGACAACGGCCTCCATCTTTCCACCATGGGTCTTCAGGTTATGGTTGTAAAAGTAGGAGCCGATGTTCATCCCGCCCCATCCAAGAGGAAGCAGCGAGTTGTCGAAGTAGAGCAGGTCTGGATCATGCTGATCGATCAGATCGCGGGTGCGGTCGTAGAAGTTCTTCACGTACGAAATGTCGGGAAGCGCGTCGGCGGGGTGTTTGGCGCCGTACAACCGCTGTGGATCGAAGCCCTTCCACCACTGATTTTTGCCTTCTACCGCGGTGAGATCGCCGTCATAGGGAACCCCAGCCAGCGGGCCGGTCTTGTCGGCTCCGTGCGAGGGCTGGAACCACCACCAGTTGCGTGCTTGGTGAACCGTTACGCCGAAGCGCATCCCCTGCTTGCGCGCTGCCGCCGCCCAGGTTCCGACGACATCTCGATGTGGTCCGAGGCTCTGAGCGTTCCAGGGCTGGTGTCCGGAGTTCCACGTATCGAAGCCGTCATGATGATTCGCCAGCGCAATAAACAGCTTGGCGCCTGCTTTCTTGTATCGTTCGATAAGTTGATCGGGTTCCCAGTTCAACAAGGTCCACTGCGCGCAGAGGTCTTTGTAGCCAAAACGGGAGGGCGCGCCATAGTGGTCCGATTGAAACTTATTTTGTCCGGAACCTTGCATGTACATGTTGCGTGCATACCAGTCGCCGTCCTCAGCGACGCACTGAGGACTCCAGTGCGCCCAGATACCAAACTTGGCGTCGCGATACCACTCTGGCGCTTCGTATTGAAGCAGTGAATCCCAAGTGGGCTTGTAGGGACCGTCTCCACTCAGGTCGGCGATCGGAGAGTCGATCGGCACGCCATCCCACGATCCGCCCGGAATGGACAAGCTCGGCGGCTCGCCCCAGGCTGTCGGCTGCCACGTTTTTTCGTCGAGCTTTTCCTTTATGAATTTCCCATTTTGCAGAGCATAGAAGACCCGGCGGTCGGCTGGCGTAGCGCAGAATGCGGCATAGTCTTCCGTGAACGTGTCGAAGCCAACGGGTTCTGGGGTGGTGGGTTCTGCGGCGATGGCTGGCGCAGTGCCGACTGCAGACTGTTCCGTTGTTTCGACTGTCTCCGCCACGGCCGGCACGGCCACCGTTGCAGCCGTTGCTGCGATCAGTTTGCAAAAATCCCTTCGACGCATACATGCTTCTCCTTAGACCAGCTTCATCGTGCATGTGATTCTATGGCTGCAAATTCTTTGGTGCCGATGTTACGGAACTGCTCTTATGAAACACATGGAGGGTCGCCAAAGATCAAGGCCAAGCAATGACGCCCTTCATAAAAACGAGGTTGCCATCTACTCGTGCTTCTCCTGGACTGACAGCGGTTACGTCCTTCAGAACGCTCCCACGATTCAACGTGCGCCGTATCTTCTCGCCCATTAGCGTGCTCCTGATGCTGACCACAGACCCCTCGCGACTGTCGATGGCCGTCGCGCGGGGCCGTTCCATTTGCTTAGTAGCGCTTCGCCAACAAGCTGTCCACTGCTAGAACACAGTCGAGCGACTGAACCCCACATATTGGATGTTAATGGGCCATGTGGAGTTCAATTTTCAATCGGTGTTAAGGACCAGAACGGTCGCGATTGGATCTAAGGCGGCGGCTGGAAGGTGGACGTCAACCGCATTCGATTTATCCTCGAATTTCAGCGGCTTGTGCGCGGGGTCTGCAAGGAAGTAGGCACCCGTGACGTGCCTGGGAACGTTGTCCAGGTGGAAATTGCGGCCGGGCCAGGTGAAGAGCTCAATGTAGATCTTGTGAGGGGTAGTCGTCGAACGCCAGTTCCATGCGGGAATGAATTTCGGCTTTCCGTCCTTTTCCTTTTCAGTTGCGCTGAAGCTTCCATCTTCGGCCCCGAAGAGCGTTGCTTGCGTGCCGTAGATAGCCTCACCATTGACGGCGAGCCACTTGCCCATCTGGTGGAGTCGTTCGGCTTCCGGTAGCGGCACATTGCCCTTCGCATCGGGACCGATGTTGAGAAGGTAGTTGCCACCCTTGCTGGCTATGTCGATAAGATTCCGAAGCAGCGTCTCTGTGCTTTTGAAATTGTTGTCGTACGACTTGTATCCCCACGTGTCGTTCATTGTCATACATGCTTCCCAATCGCGGCCAGGGTAGCCCTTCGCGGGGATATATTGTTCCGGCGTATTGGTGTCACCCTCGTAGCCTCCACCGAGCCGATTATTCCAGATCAGATTCGGATGCTGGTTGAGCAGTGTTACGATTTCGCCTGCGAGCTCTGGCGTCATATCCGCGGTCGGGGTATCGAACCAAATCACGACAGGGAAATCGCCATAGTTCGAGAGCAGCTCTTTCAGTTGCGGGATGGCCTTGGTGTGCAGGTACGTGGCGAAGTCGCCGTCCTGCGCTTTATCCCAGTGATGCGAGGGTAGATCATGATTGCCGGTCTTATAGGCCGAACCGCCAGGAGCGGTCCAGTCCTGATCCTGAGAATAGTAAAAGCCAAGCTTTATGCCTTGTTTGCGGCACTCCACGGCCAGCTCGCGAATGGGGTCGCGATGAAAGGGTGTTGCCTGGACGATGTTGAAGGCGTTAACTTTCGAATCAAACATTGCAAAGCCGTCGTGATGCTTCGCTGTAATAACGATGTACTTCATTCCGGCAGACTTGGCGAGGGCAACGATGTCGTGAGCACTGAACGCTGTCGGGTTAAAGTGATTTGCAAGAGCTTTGTAATTCGCCACGGGGATGGAGGCGTTATTCATGATCCACTCTCCGATCCCCGGGATCTGCTTGCCATTCCAGGTACCTGCGAGCTCTGAGTAAAGTCCCCAATGGATGAACATTCCAAAGCGAGCCTCCCTCCACCATGCCATACGCGCGTCGTGCTGCGCGGGAGTTTCCGTGTCCTGGATCGCTGCGACGGGATGGGATGCCGATGTCGCAATGTGCTCACCTTCGACCTGGGCGACGCCGACCGAAGAGGAAAAAAACAAGAACAGGGGGAGGACTGGGGCGATGAATCGGAGCATTGTCAATTGCGTTCCTTTCGTGTGTCGAAGAAGGATGGTGATGAAAGCAAAAACGTATTACCGCTGGAACCTAAAGTGTTCTGAGCGCGATGACGCTTACGTTCGTGTCGAGTGCATGAGGAGGAAGATCGATCTGTACCCAGGCATCAGTTTGCCTGAACTTCAAGGGTTGCCCATTCGCGATGAGATGTGCGGAGAGAATCTTTGGATCGATTCCGCCCAGTTCCAGCGGTGCGGTGGGCCAGTCGAGGACATGGACAAAGATGGTGCTGCCCTTCGCCGTGGTGCGTAGACCGTTCATTCCCTGCACGGGGCCATAGGTCGTGCCGTAGATGGACTCGCCGTTGATAGCGAGCCAATCGCCGATGGCACGAAGACGTTGCTGAAACTCAGGTTGAATGACGCCGTCTGGTTGCGGACCAACATTGAGCAGGAAGTTGCCCCCCCGGCTTGCTACTTCCACCAGGCTGCGAATGAGAAACTCGGAAGACTTGTAATTGTGGTCGTTCTTGTTATAGGCCCAGGTGTCGTTGATGGTCATGCAGGTCTCCCATAGTTGGAAGTCCTCGGGTAAGGGAACGGCGTTGGGCTTCAGTTGTTTCTCAACGGTGCGGTCGATACCGCTGATATCTACGTTACGCGTGGGGATTGCATTGGGGATGAATTGCTCCGGTGTCTGGAAGTCTCCTGGTACGCCGATGCGATCATTGACCAGCGTTCGGGGTTGGAGCCTGTGAATGAGATTGAGGAAACGCTGGCCGTCGTACTTCTTCTGGTCGTTCAGGCCATCGAACCAGATCAAGGCGGCTGGCCCGTATCGGGTGAGTAGTTCGGTAAGTTGCAATTGCATGTAGTCGAGATAAAGTGGCCACTCTGGGCGTTCGGGCTGGCCTTCCCAGTTCACGCTTGCCAGCTTCGATGTGTCGCGGAAGCCGGGATGGTAGAGGTCGGGCGGCGAATAATAGAATCCCAGCGGCATATTGGAGTGTTTTGCCGCCGCCACGAGTTCCGCTAGAATGTCCTTTCCATATGGAGTGTTGGTGATCTTGTGATCCGTGTAAGCGGAGTCGAACATGCAGAAGCCATCGTGGTGTTTGGTGGTGAAGACCATGTACTCCTGACCTGCAGTGCGAGCCAGATCGACTAAGGCCTGTGGGTCAAACCTAGTTGGGTTGAAGCGCTGCGGAAGGGCGCGATACTCCGCCTCGGTAATGCCGCCGGGCTTTGGCCTCATGATGGGCCAGGAAGCCTCGACGCTCGCCAGTGAGTAAGGCCCCCAGTGGATGAACATCCCAAATTTGGCGTTGCGATACCAGGCTGTACGTTCATCCTCGAAGATGGAACCAAAGGCCGCCGTGGGTAGGAGCGGTAAGGCAGAGGCGGCGAGTGCAAGTTGAAGGAACTGCCTTCGAGGATAATTGCAAGCACTCATATGGAGAAAAAAGATAAGACTGGGGTCGCGGAGATGTCAAGCCAGAGCGTGAAATGACTGGTTATTGAGGCTAAAATGCCGTTTGACAGTGGGTAATACCGAGGCGTACGGTTTCAGAGATTCATAGATTTAAGTGCTCAAACTATGTCAACGCATTCATCTCTTTCAACGAAGGGTCTAGTGAAGACCAAGCTGGCGGAGCGCTTGCGGCGCGAGATCGTAAAGGGTTCGCTAGCTCCTGGCGAGCGAATCGTGGAAGGCAAGTGGGCACTGAAGTTTGGGGTGGCGCAAGGCTCGATTCGCGAGGCGATCAACATCCTGGCTCAAGATGGATTCATTCGCAAGGAGTCTGGACGGAGCGCCCGCGTGATCAATCTGAGCGAAGAGGATGTAGCGCATCTCTATAACCTGCGCGGCGCGATCGAAGGTCTGGCTGCGCGATTGGCTGCCGCCGGACAGCCTGATTTAAGGATCTTGCAGTCGACAGTGCACGAGATGCGTGAGGCGGCAATGGCAGGGAAACGCGAGCACCTGCTGGACTGCGATCTGCAGTTTCATATGGAGCTCTGCAGGCTCTCGCAGAATCCATACGTCATCGAGCAGGCGCGTCGCATTCTGCTTCCATTCTTTGCCTTTGTGCGGATGCGGGTAACGACCAGCGGGCAAGAGTCTACGGTGTGGGGCAAAGATCTGGAGGCACACCAGCGAATCGTTGACCTGCTGCGCGAAGGCGAGGGCGACGTCGCTGAGCAGTATGTGAAGAGAGCGATGGATCGCTTTGGGAGTGCGGCCTATGGGCTATGGGAGAGGCGCGTCTGATATGGCAGATGAACTGACGGGGAAGGTGATCGTGCTGACGGGGGGCGCCGATGGGATTGGCCGCGAGTGTGCGCTTGCCTACGGGCGCGAAGGTGCGAGGGTTGCGATTGTGGATCGCGATCTGGACGCAGCTCGTCGAACGGCAGCGGAGTTAGGCTGCGGCAGCATAGCGCTGAGAGCGGATGTCTCCGATGGGGAGATGATTCGCATCGCGCTGACCGCGGTGCTCGATCGATTCGGACGCATCGATGCGGTCCACAATAACGCCGGCATTTCGAGTCCCTCCAAACCGCTTCATGAGACAACGGAGGATGAGTGGGACGACGTGCAACGAACGAATGTGAAATCCGTTTACTGGACGACACGGTTTGCATTCGAAGCTCTCAAGGCGAGCCAAGGCTGCATTTTGAATACGGCAAGTATGGTGGGGCTGATTGGACAGGCAGAACACGCGGCGTACGTGGCAAGCAAGGGTGCGATGATCTCGTTGACCAAAGCGATGGCTGTCGATTATGCGAGCTACTCAATCAGAGTTAACGCAATCTGCCCCGCCGGCGTATGGACGCCGATGCTCGAGCGATGGTGCACTGAGCAGCGAGACCCAGATCGTATCCGGGAATCTCTGGACGACATTCACCTTTTGGGCTATTGCCCACGCGGAGACGTGATCGCAGACGCTGCGGTGTTTTTACTATCTGCTAAAGCGCGGTTCATGACAGGATGCATTCTTCCCGTGAGCGGCGGAGCGGAATTGGGTTACAGACGATAACGAAACCGGAGAGGCCATGCCTACCTACACCATCAACAGGATCTCCACTCGCGATGCGAGATACGATTTGCCTGCAGGGGCGGGAACGGATGCCGTGCATACCAATCCTGAATATTGCTTGGCGGTCACTCTGCTGGAGAGCGATCACGGTCTCTGCGGAACGGGGATCTGTCTCACGCTTGGGGAGGGAAATCAACTCGTATGTAAGGCGATTGAACTGCTGGCTCGGCCACTTGCCGGGCTGGAGATCGAACAGCTCATGGCCGACTTCGGGTGCGTGAGTCAGCGACTGGCGAACGATCCGTGTCTGCGCTGGCTGGGGCCCCACAAGGGCGTGGTCCATCTGGCGTTGGCGTCGATTACCAACGCCTGCTTCGATCTGTGGGCGAAGAGTCGCGGTGTGCCGCTCTGGAGACTTCTCCTTGACCTGACGCCAGAAGAGGTAGTTCGGTTGCTGGACCTGAGCTATCTGGAAGATGAGTTGACCGCACAGGACGCGCTTGATCTGCTCCGCGACAAGATGGGCAGCCGCCATGAGCGGGAGCAAATTCTTACGACGGGCTATCCCGGATACGACACTTCCGTTGGATGGATGGCATACGATGACGCGAAGGTGCGTGAACTGACGCTGCGCGCGATGGACCAGGGATTCACCGCCTTCAAGTTGAAGGTGGGCTCTCCTGATGCGGAGCGCGACCTGCGCCGAGCGATGATGCTACGCGAGTGTGTTGGAGATACTGGAACACTGATGCTGGATGCCAACCAAAGTTGGAATCTCCCTGTCGCGCTTCGCCGCTGCCGGGAACTCGCGAAGGTGCGGCCGCTTTGGATTGAAGAGCCGACACATCCTGACGATGTGCACGGTCATTCCGTGGTGGCGAGTACGATCGCGCCAGTCAAAGTTGCTACAGGAGAGCACATACCGAACCGCGTGGTCTTTAAGAATTTCATGCAGTCCTCGGCGGTGCATTACGTGCAGGCCGACTGCACAAGATTGGCCGGAGTGAGTGAATTTCTGGCTGTGAGTCTCATGGCGAAGGAGTTCGGACTGCCGGTGGTACCCCATGTGGGCGACATGGGCCAACTGCATCAACACCTAGTGTTGTTTAACCATATCGCGATGGGGCACGAGGCATTGCTACTGGAACATATTCCCCACCTACGTTCTCACTTTGTGTTCCCAGCGCAAGTGAGCGGCGGTGTTTACAAGCCGCCACAGGAGCCAGGCGCTTCCTGCGACCTCAAGCCTATCCAATAGCGGAGCTAGGAGCTATGTGACTGAGAATACTTTGTACGGCGTTACCCTGACCATGTTCGCTGGCCTGATGGCAGGCAACTGCATGTTGCCCATGAAGTTCGCGCGATCGTGGCGCTGGGAGAATGTCTGGCTTGTCTTCAGTGTGGTCTCGCTCGTCATTCTGCCCTGGGCGCTTGCTATTATTCTGGTCAACCACCTTCTGGATGTCTATCTCGAGCTGACGTGGGGGCAGTTGGCCGTTCCGCTACTGCTGGGAGCGGGCTGGGGCATTGCACAGATCCTGTTCGGCATTTCAGTGAACCGCCTGGGGCTGGGCGTGGCCTATGCAATCATCATTGGTCTTGGAGCGGTTTTGGGAACGCTCGTACCGCTGCTGGTGCAGCATAATGCGGCAGTGACGGGGCATGCCGCGTACTTCATCTTCAGTGGTGTTGTCATTATGGTTGGAGGAGTCTTCTTCACGGGGTGGGGCGGGCAGATCCGTGAATACGCATCGAACTTTGCGGCGGGAACGAGCAATGTGCCCTCCCGTCAAGGGTATCGAGTCGCGGTCGTGCTTGCCGCTATTTGCGGCCTCATGGCACCAATGCTGAACTATTCCTTTGCATTCGGACAGGATATAGCTCAGGAGGCTGTCCGGATGGGAGTCCCCGTCCTGCACGCGGGATATGCGGTGTGGCCCGTCGCGCTGGCAGGGGGATTTGTTCCGAACATCGCGTACTGTCTCTATCTGCTATCAAAGAACGGAACGTGGAAATCTTTTCATTCCCCTGGGCCGGATTTCGGCTGGTCATCGCTCATGGCGGTCCTGTGGATGGGATCGATGGCGCTCTACGGCATGGGCGCGAGCTGCTTGGGACTATTCGGAACGTCCGTCGGT
>Ga0207933_1003049_pt1 | contig 10257 bp, 11 predicted proteins | sample NGESurdeep092012_4_FD_184488 | JGI IMG/M metagenome (GOLD analysis project Ga0207933, IMG submission 184488) | Arctic peat soil microbial communities from Barrow, Alaska - NGEE Surface sample F53-3 deep-092012 (SPAdes) | ecosystem: Environmental > Terrestrial > Soil > Wetlands > Peat ...
GCGAAGTTGCCACTCCGCCGTCGCTGCTGCCGACCGAACCTCGTCCGCCGCAAGAACCCGCGGATCGGGGGCGTATCCCTGGTTCCTCGCCACCGCTCGCTCGAGATCCGGTGCCATCGTCCACTGCCCCTTGAGCCCGCGCTGAGTCAGAGCGAACGCTATCTCCTCATCTAGCGTATTGAGATATGCCCGCGACGGCGGCGCGCTCCGCGACCAGCCCAGCGAATCGGCAAATGTCAGATACTGCACCGGAAGCACCAGCATCCTCTCAGCCGCGAGCCGCTGCAAGGGATGCTGCATCGGCGGTGGTGCGGTGTTCCGTGCAGCTCCCTGTGCCATTACAGGCGCCGCACACACGACTGCGAGAAGCGTGATCGAAGCAAGCTGCATTGCAGAAAAGTTAACCTGCGATCATTTTCACCGCCGACCGAACCCTCTTACTGCCCAACCCATGAGACGCTTCAGCCGCGCCAACTTGCACCGCACAATTCAGTCGCCTCCGTGCCGACTGTGGATAATCGGCCTTCTCCTCGCCTCGCCCGCGATTCCCGGCGTTGCCGCTGCTCAAAATCCTGCGCCAAGCCCGTCAAACTTCGATTTCTCCATCAAGAACATGATGCGAGGACCCGAACTCTATGGAACGCCACCCACCAACATCCGCTGGTCGCCTGATAGTCGCTGGATTTATTTCACCTGGGTGGACTCCGGAAGCTCCTGGAGAGCGCTCCCTGCTGAGTATCGCGTCCGCGCTGTCGCTGGCGCCAGGCCGGAAAAACTCAGCCTCGCAGAACGAGACTCGGCCGGCCCGTACGCGGCAGGAGCTACCGTATCCGGCGACGGCCATTTCGGCGCGATCGAATATGCGGGCGACATCTACGTACTCGACTACCGCACCAACACCGTTCGGCGTCTCACACACACGCTCGCCAGAGAGTCAAATCCGATTATCAGCAGCGACGACAAGCTGGTGTACTTCGTACGCGACGCAAACGCCTTCGCCATAGATCTCGCCACAGGCCTCACCACTCAGCTCACAGACCTCAGACCGGGCCCAGAGCCACACGATACCACGGGACCCAGAACTCCACAGCGCAAGAGGCTCGCCGAACAACAGCGAGATCTGTTCGAGGTCATTCGCGAACAGATCGCAGACGACAGCATGCAGAAAGTGCAGAAACTCGAGACCGACTCGCTGCGCAATCCAAAGCCCATTTATCTCGGACGCGATCGCGCGATACAGTCTCTGAGCGTGGCGCCGGATGGTCGCGGTGTACTCGTTACCATACGTACGCCCGCCAAAAGCGAGCCGGTCGAAATACCCTACTGGGTAACGCAGAGCGGCTACACCGAAATACATAAAGGACGCACCGTCGTGGGCGACGCGCAGGCGCGCATCGACCTGATGTACCTCTCGCTGGCAGATTCGAAAATCACGCGGCTGCATCTCTTCGCGAACGATTCGCTCGCAAGCTTTGTCGTCGTCAACGGATGGAATCAGGCCGGTACCGACGTGCTGGTGTCGGCCTTCAGGCCCGATAACAAGCAGCGCACGCGCTACACGCTCTCCACGACCGACGGTGCCCTGCACAACATCGAAACGCTGGATGACACTGCATGGGTCGGTGGTCCCTGCAATGCCTGCGCCGGATGGTATGACGATGGCAAGAGAGTGTGGTACGTCTCCGAAGCCACGGGCTACGCGCATCTCTACACCGCGGCCGCACACGGCGGCGATGTACATCAGCTGACCTCGGGTAACTGGGAAGTCCGCGACGTATCTCTCTCACGCGACGGACGCACCTTCGATCTCATCACTAACGATCCTTCACCGTTCGACGAACATCTCTTTTCGATGCCGGTGACGGGAGGCAGCATGACGCGCGTCACGGCGACACCGGGCCGCCACGCCGCGACTGTATCCCCGGATCGCCGCCTCGTTGCGGATGTCTACTCATACGTCAACAAGCCGCCGGATCTTTATATAATGCCCAACAAGCCCGGCGCCGAAGAGCGACAGCTCACGACCTCGCCGAATACTCAATTTCTCGCCGCGAAATGGTTCGCACCACCAATCGTTATGATTCCGGCGTCCGATGGCGTGAAAGTTCCAGCGCACATTTATCGGCCGGAAGATTTTGGCGTACATCCAAACGGCGGCGCGGTGATCTTCGTGCACGGCGCGGGTTACCTCCACAACGTCGGAAACTTCTGGTCTGAATACCCGCGCGAGTACATGTTCAATATCGATCTCGCTCGCAATGGATACGTCGTGATCGACGCAGATTACCGCGGCTCGGACGGCTACGGCCGCAACTGGCGAACCGCGATCTATCGACACATGGGTGGCCGCGACCTGCAGGATGAGGTCGATGCGTCGAAGTACCTCACAGCGACGTATGGAATTCCTGCCGGTCGCGTCGGCATATACGGAGGAAGCTATGGCGGCTTCATGACTCTCATGGCGCTCTTCACGGCACCCGACTACTTCGGAGCAGGGGCCGCCCTGCGCAGCGTTACCGACTGGGCTCACTACAATAACGGCTATACGTCCGCGATACTGAATCTCCCACAGAACGACACCCTGGCCTATCGCCAGTCGTCGCCCATCTATTTCGCCGATGGGCTGCGCGCGCCGCTACTGATGGCCCACGGCATGGTCGACACCAATGTCAACTACGAAGACATAGTGCGCCTCACCGAACGTCTCATCGAACTTGGCAAGAAGAACTGGGAACTCGCTTCCTATCCTGTCGAGAGTCACGGATTCATACGCCCCGATTCGTGGACCGACGAGTACACACGAATCTTCAGCCTCTTCGGTCGAACGGTCGGCAATCCGTCGTACAAGCCAGAACATTGAGATCAAACCGACTGACAAAAAGGGAGAGCATATGCTCTCCTTTTTTTGTTTATGACGAGTGCCCCGAAACTAGAACTTGCCCCCCCGCGCGCTTCCGTGAATTTCGGAGTGGTCGCCAACGGTTATTTCACCCGAGATGCCTTCGACCACCGCGTTGTGCCCGACCAGCGAATTGGTAAGTGTCGAATTGCTTACCTTCGCGTTGGTTTCAACGATCGTGTCAGACAGGGTTGACCCGTCAATCGTCGTTCCCTCACCGATCGATACGTTGGGACCGACAATGGAATTGCGAATCGTTACACCCGGCTCTACGTAAACCGGCTCCAGAATCGTCGAGTTCTCCACGGACTCCGGCGCGCGCGCACGTCCACGCTCCAGCATCGCGCGGTTGGTCGCAATCAACGTGTCGATCTTTCCGGCGTCGTACCAGCCCTCCACATCCACCACGCGGATCTTGGCGCCCTTGTCGATCATGTACTGGAATGCGTCCGTCAGATACCATTCGCCATTGTTCGGCGCCTGTTTGAGGACACTCGCGATTCCCTCGTAAAGCAGCTTCCAGTTTCTTATGTAATAGAGCCCGATGTTGGCCCGTTTCGAGATCGGTGTCTTCGGTTTCTCCACGATCTTTGTCATGAAACCGCTCTCGTCCGTCACCACCACGCCAAAGCGCTGATAATCCTCGACTTCCTTTGTCCAGATTATTCCGTCAGCGTCCGATGCGTCGATGATCGACAAGTCGGCATCGAAGATCGTATCTACGAATATGATGAGCACCGGCTGATCGACGTACCCGCGCGCCAGCGCAACAGCGCCGGCTGTGCCGTCCTGAACCTTCTGTTCCACGAACACGGAAGGGATGTCCGTGCACGCTCGAGCGAATTCTTCGACTTTTTCCTTGAGGTGGCCAGTGATGTAAATAATCTGCTTCACGTCGGGCAGACCCTTCACATCATCGAGCACATACTCCATGACGGGCTTCCCGGCCACGCGCAGCATCGGCTTCGGCGTGACGTGAGTATGTGGGCGAAGCCGGGTCCCCTTACCCGCAAGCGGGATAATTACTTTCAATGCGCCATCTCCTCTGGGTCCGGCAGGGGCGGACACGGGGCCCGCCCCTACGGCGCGCTCGTCCCCTCTCTACCATAGCGATCCTTCAGTCGCACAACGTCGTCAAGATGCGGTGTCGACGCTTCAAGCACATCGCAATCGGTCACCGCCTCCATCTGATGCACCATGCCCGGCTCGTTTCTGAAAGACTCGCCAGTCTTGAGGGATATCTCTTTCAGCTCGCCGCCAACTGCACCTACGCGATAGATCATCTCACCCCTCAGCAGATAGATGGTCTCGTCTTTTTTCTCATGGTACTGCACCGATAGTGCCTGACCAGCTTTTATGTGCAGTACTTTCCCCACGTAGAGCGGTGTGCTGGCCCAGATCATCTCGTGACCCCATGGCTTCTCGACGTACTTTACCTCCTGCTTGCCGCTCATCGTCTGTCTCCGTCGCTACGCGGTAACGCGCATGCGCGTTGCGAGCTTGCTCAGCCGACGGCTCACCGACCCGTCCATCACCGTGTTCCCAACTCTGACGATGATGCCTCCCATGATCGCCGGATCCACCGCGATCCGTGGCAACACGATCTTGCCAAGCACTCTCGATAGCTGGGCGCCGATGTCCTTCGTCTCAGCGTCCGTTACAGGCCGAGCCAGAGTTACCTCGGCGTGCACACGCCCCTCTTCGGCGTCGAGTAGTTTCATGTATTCCGTCGCGATCTCTGGAATCATCATCTGGCGGCGGTTGTGCACCATCGTCTGCAGAAAGCGCAGAAAGACGCGTGGCATGCTGTCGCCGAACGCCTGCGCGAGAATCTCGTTCTTTCGCTCGTAAGAGACGCGCGGCGACTCGAGGAAGAGCTTCACGCTCGGGTCCTGCGCTATCGCGTTCGCGACATCCCGAATCAGCGCGCCAAACCCTTCGCGATTTTCCGCCTTCGTCGCGAGCGCCAGCAGCGCCTCGGCGTAGTTGCGCGATACTGGGTTCGAGCGATCTTCCATCAGACGCCTGCCTTCGGCGTAAGCTTCGAGTTCGGAATCGAAGCGAGAAAACTCTCGACAAGCTGGCGGTTCGACTGGTCGTCAAGGTTCTTCCCGATCACTCGCGATGCACCCGCAATCGCGAGATCGATCGCTTCGAGACGCAGATCCGCAATGGCGCGGTCGCGCTCGGCGCCGATCTCACGGCGCGCTCGATCGAGCAGGTCGCCTGTCTCGCCGTGTGCCTGCTCGATCATCTTGCCGCGCACTTGCTCAGCCGCTGCGCGAGCGTCGGCAATGATCTTCTGAGCCTCGTCGCGCGCCGCAGCTATCTGCTCGCGCTGATCCTGAAGCAGCCGGTTCGATTCATCGCGATCACGTTGCGCTGCGTCGATCGTCTCGGCCAACGTACGCTCGCGATCTTCGACAGCCTTGGTGATCGGCTTGAAAGCATACTTCGAGAGAACCAGCAACAGTACTATGAAGATCACGAGCGTCCAGACCATCACTCCGCCGCTTGGCGAGAGGATGCCGCCGCCCCGAGCCTCAGTGGCCGTGTGCTGAACGGTTTCCTGCAGGAGAAAGAAATACATGAGTGGCACTATTTGGCGGAGCCACGGTAACGGCCGATTATCGAGCCGTCACCGCGAGACTCACAGGTTCGAAGCAGGTCAGGCCGGGAACTTGTTCTGGATCACAAACGACACGACGATCGCGAACAGCGCGACACCTTCCACCAGTGCGGCAAAAATCAGCGCCGCCGTCTGGATCTGGCCGGCACGCTCTGGCTGACGCGCCATTCCATCCATGGCTTGTCCACCAACGTGCCCGATACCGATGCCGGCACCGATCACCGCCAAACCAGCGCCGATCCCAGCGCCCATCATCGCCCACGCGCCCGAGTACTCCTTGTTCGCGGCCGCCGCCGCCTGAAGCAGAGGATACATCATTTGATCAAACTCCGAATGAATCGTATGACCGGATTTCCAACGCGCTCCGGTGTAGCGCAACCCGTCACCGGGACGATGTCCCAACGGATTTCCCGGGCCGAAACCCGGTACGTCTGCGAAGCTAATGGTTTTGCTCGACCCGATATCCGCCTGTCAGTGAGCCGCAGTGCGGATCTGTCCAATGAACACGGTCGATAGCAATGCGAAGATGAACGCCTGCAGCACTGACACGAACAGCTCGAGCAGCGAAATCCCGACCGCCATCGCGACCGGAGCCGGTGCAATGATGTAGCTCTGGAAAGTAAAAATCAATCCGATTAGCGCTAGCAATACCACGTGACCAGCCGTCATGTTCGCGAAGAGACGAATTGCCAGCGCGAACGGTTTGGTGATTTTGCCCACGATTTCGACTGGAGTCATGATGAATGTCATCCATGACTTCACCCCGAACGGCACGTCATGCGGCCAGTAGAAGATCGTGCTCAGATATCCGATACCCTGTTCGCGCATCCCCGCGATCTCCACCACCACGAACGTTATGAGCGCCAGTGTAGCCGTAACCGCGATATTGCCGGTGGCAGTCGAGCCGTAGGGAATCAGCCCACAAGCGTTCGCGAATAGAATGAAAAAGAAAAGCGTGAGAATGAACGGAACGAACTTGTCGCCATTCGGCCCGACGTTGGGAATGATGATCTCGTTGCGGAAGTATAGCACGAGCGCCTCCATCCCATTGCCGATACCAGACGGCGCCCTGTGGCCGCCGAAGGTCGTCTTGGCATGAGCCCTGGCAGCCATCAACATCGTGATCAGGCATAGCAGCGCCGCGATGCCCAACCAGACCACGTGCTTGGTCGGCGACATGTCGATGCTGAGCGGTCCGATGTGGATCGGTGCCCACCTCGGCAGCGCCAGCTCGCACACAAATCCCTGATGCAGGCACGGATAGTCGATCGCGTGCGAGTCTGTGATGTGTGGCGTAATGATGTCAATTTCAGGACCGGCGAGCAGCATCTATTTGGTCAACAAGAAGGGTTCGAACAGCGTTGTAACGAACAGCATGGCCACCAGAGACAACAGCGCCGGCGCCAACGGAAGACCAAGTGCCGGGATCACCGCAAAACCGTAAACCAGCACCACTACCAGCCTGAGGAGCGCGCCCACGCCCCAGCCAACGAGAATCCGCTCCTTTCCGAACGACCGTCCAATTAGCAGCGCCAGCACCTGCACGATCACCGCGACTCCAACGGATGTCCAGATGGCGCGACTCGTCTCACCAGTCATGACCCGTCCTTATCCTGAGCTTCCTGCGAGGCAATGAGCTTCCGGTACATGCTATAGAACGCTCCGCCGGCACCCAGGAATACGCCCAGGATCAAAAATACGGGGCCGGTCCCCAACCGCCTGTCCAGCCATTGGCCAGCAAACACGAAAAGCAGGATCGAGACCGCGAACTGAAGCCCGATCCCGGCGAACTCCGACGCCGATGGCGCACTCCCCCTGTCCCCCACTTCCAGCAAATTTAACGAGCTTGTGAAAAAAAGTTCAAGCCACCCCCCCAACACCCACCTGGCGCCGGATGTTTAACAGTGAGGCGTCCATAATCCGGATTTGTGATCCGCACCTAACTGCCGATACTCCAATCAGTTATATGGCAGTTCGCGCTTGCTACTAAGTGTTTCCGTTGATAACTTTGGCACTCGCGACGATAGCTCGATCAACCGCCTCCACGTCGCTAATTCAGTATGGAAAACCGTCTCATCATCACATCACTCTGCGCCGCTGCGCTCGTCTATGCTTGCGGACCATGGATCCACTCCCAGAGTGCCAGCTACAACGCGACGGATCATTCCACTACCGCACGCACCACAAATAATCACAAAGTTCCGGCAACTGTCGCTACCGAGCTCGACCTGGCACGCAGCGGCTCGCGCGTTGACTTCGCCATTCGCGTTACCAACAACACAAAAAAGACTGTCGAACTGCAATTCCCCAACGCGCGCACGCACGACATCGCAGTATTCGATTCTACCGGCAAAGCTGTCTGGCGCTCGAGCGCTGGTAAACTCTACACGCAGATAACGCAGGCGCTGACGGTAAGATCAAGCGACACGCTCACCATGGAAGACAGTTGGGATACACATGGCGCACACGGCGCCTACACCGCCGTAGCTCTGCTCGCAACTGACTCACACCCGGTCGAGCGACGCGTAGCGTTCACGCTTCCGTGATGCCATGGCGTGCGATTTCCGCGCGCGCCGCATCACTCTCAACTCCTTCCGTTTTACTCGCCATACTCGCTCTTCTTTCGTGCACGAGTAACTCCATTCGAAACGGTTCCGCGGGAGTTACATCCGAACAGAAGATGCACGTCGCAGGTGAGTTGCGCACTTACCTGCTGCACATCCCCGCCCACTACGACACCATTCGACGCGCACCGCTCGTAATCGTTCTGCACGGCCACGGTGAGAGCGCTTCCAATTTCGAGAAGTACACGGGAATGAGCGACAAGGCGGATCAGGAAGGATTCATTGCCGTCTACCCACAGGCGCTCGGCGATCCCAGTGACTGGCACACAGCTATCGACGGACCTGCCACGCGCGATGACATTGCGTTCGTTCGCAATATCATCGACCTCCTCGAACGCAATTACCGAATCGATCACAACCGTATTTACGCTGCCGGCCACTCCAACGGCGGCTTCATGGCGTACCGCCTCGCATCCACACTCTCCGACAAGCTCGCCGCAGTTGGTGTGACCGCCGGATCGATCGGAATGATCGATGACAGGAACGACACGCTGCGCATCGCACCGCCCGCACACCCGGTCTCAGTGATTCACTTTCATGGTATCGCAGATCCCTCTGTCCCATACGCCGGCGGCGCAGAATCCGACGGACCGGACAACATCGTGTCAGTGCGCAACACGATCAAATTCTGGATCAAGGCCGATCGGTGCGACCCCGGCCGTGTCACGCGGTCGATCTCGGACAACGGAAATGTCATCATCGACCGGTACCAGCCCTGCGCCAAGAACACGGCCGTCGCGCTCTACACCATTGTAGATGGAACCCACCGCTGGCCGGGAGACGACGTCCCCTGGTACACGTTTCCCGGCCGCGACGACTCCGACGTCGTCGCCACCGACGTGATGTGGGATTTCTTTGCCGCGCACCCGCGAGCCGACTGACCCGCCCCAGCGCGCCCAGCCCCGCCGCGCTCGCCCGACCCTTGCATATGGTCGGGACATGACAAAAGACCAGCGCACACACCTGGAGCGTCGTCTCATCGAGGAGCGCGACCGTATCACAAAGCTCCTCACCCGATACGCCGACCAGCACGAAGACGAGGATCAGGAAGAGGAGTCCGGAGACATCACCAAGATGCCCCTCCACATGGCCGACCAGGGCACCGATACCATGCAGCAGGAACTGGATGCAGTCATGGTAGACCGGGAGTCCAGTACCCTCGCGGAAATCGACGCCGCCCTCGAGCGGCTGTACCACAAACCAGACACATACGGCGTCTCCCAGGAAACCGGAAAGGAGATCCCCTTCGAGCGCCTCGACATCGTCCCCTGGGCGACGACCTGAGACATAACGGTTAGAAAATCATCGGTGCAATATCGAACGATGATTCGACACACTAGTTTTCCACGCTCCTCCGAACCGAAGGAGCTTACGTGGTCGTCCTGCACGCTCTTGGACAGTGCTTGATCCGAACGGCAATCACGACCATCACGCCGCGCGCGGAAATGTGTTTTGCGCTCGCGTCTTACCTCACAAACGAGCGTGGCAACCGGGTCCCGCGCCGTAAGCTCGAGAAGCTATTCTGGCCGCGAATGCATGCGGCCGATGCGTCGCACTCCCTCAGCGAGCTGATTCACAAGCTTCGCCGGAAGGGAGTTCACATCCACCGCGACGAAGCCTCGTGCATATGGCTGCCGCGCGACGCCGCCTCGATTGACATCGAGTCGCTCAGTTCCGAGCCTGCCGCCTCGCTTGCAACTCGAGATCTTTCCGTCCTGCCGGGCTACGCACCTCGCGCTTCCGACGCCTTCAATGACTGGGTGGATGAATGGCGAGCACAGATGCGGTTTCGCGTTCTCGATGATGTACTGTCGGCCATCAAGGCTCCGCAAGAATCAGGTGACTGGCAGGTCGTGCTCAGGCTTTCTGATCAGGCCCTTCGAATCGATCCCGAAAACGAGACGGCGCTGGTCGCCCGCGCACGCGCGGCCGCCGCGCTCTCGCGGCAGTGTACCGCTTCGTCGAGTGCGTCAAGCATTTCCTCATCGCCCCGTGACGTTGCCCAACTTCGCGAGAGTTCGCTCACGACGCCTTGGATTTCGCGACACTTGATCGCCGCCAACGGCGACACGACGCTCGTAGGACGCGACGCCACGATGTCGACG
>Ga0207933_1003050_pt1 | contig 10253 bp, 9 predicted proteins | sample NGESurdeep092012_4_FD_184488 | JGI IMG/M metagenome (GOLD analysis project Ga0207933, IMG submission 184488) | Arctic peat soil microbial communities from Barrow, Alaska - NGEE Surface sample F53-3 deep-092012 (SPAdes) | ecosystem: Environmental > Terrestrial > Soil > Wetlands > Peat ...
GTGGCAACTCCGCCAATCCAACACCCAACTCCGCTTCCACCATCCAATCATCTTCGCCCCAGAAGATCAGCCTGTACACACGGCCAAGACAAGACGCTTACGCTGCACTCTAGCTGAACTGAACGATGTGCTTGAGTTTGAGACCGAAGCATTTGAGAAACTGCAGCGCGAAGAATTCAGCGACGCGGCCGTTGAAGATGTTGATGAAGAGTGGATTGAGTCGTTCCTCTTGCCAGGGATCGACTTCGGAGTTGCGTCGGCGGTTGCGGCTCTCTCGGCACTGGGATGTGTGCCGATCACAAGTTGTCGAGGCAAATCATTGAGCGATGGCCACCGCCACGAAGCTCCGACCGTTTGCTTCTATTGTGACGAGGAGGCCATCCCGTTACTCATCCAATTTGCTGAAGCTTCCGGCGTGTCGATTGAGAACAACTCCGACATGCTTGAGTTGTATACAACTGACGTTAGATTGATGCCGGCTTTCGCTAGAGAAGCAGCGCGCTATCTGGCCCTCAGTGATCGCAATCAATAGTGCCGGGGCCGAATGGCTCTTTCGCTGCATCGTCAGGACCTGTGGGAAAGGAGCCCCTGGAGTCCACCTAACGTAGAATCTGCTGCCGATGAGATCGCAGAACTGCAATCTGCCACGAACCGGATTTTGCCGACTCGTGGATCAGCTATCGGTTGAGGCTGAGGTATGTCTTCGAAGCGGAATATCTTGCAATTACGCTGAGCGTACGACATATCGAAACGCCTGTCCAAAGATGTTCCGAAGTCACTTCCGAGGTCATTTATGACATTTTCCCAGAGCTTTTGTCGCAACTTCGGCTCTGTCGCGATCTCGGTCTCGATCGTCGAAACCAGATCGAGAACACTTGTACCTCCGGTGATCGGCTGAAGCAACATAGAAACGACGAACCCGTTGCCGCCTACGGGACTTGAAAGTTGCTCTAAGGCAAACTCGTGGGATCGGAACTGCCCTGTTGTGGCCTTGACCTCGATGGCTAAATTGGGGTAAGAAAAATCAAATCGGTCGAAAGCACCGGCACGCCAGACTCTCATTGAATCGGAAATCACATCGGATCGAACAATCGTGAAGAGTTCGGCCCACAGTCCAGTAATGCTTCTCTGGCTTGGGAGCGAAAATGCACGGAACAGAGCAGCAAGATTTTGTACGGTCTTCTTGATCTCCTCGGTATCGGCGGTTGTTGTGAGTTGGCCACGCACTGCGTCAAAGCAACGGATAAACAACTCGTGAAGTTCGGGTTCGTCCGAGGTGCAATTGACCAATGCGAAGACACCTTCCATCTCGCCGCTGTCGGTGGTGAGGCGGCAAGTCAGTTGAAAGTCCGCGCTCAAATAACGAAGCTGAAGGGAGGGATGGTATTGTCCCGTTTTGGCGTCGGCAAGGAGGAATACCGGATTACCATTTTGACTCTTTGCCATGTAATCGCCTCGGTCGCCTGGGAGCGGTACAGCGTCGAATTCGACGCCGGCATTGGAAGGGCTAAGGCTCTTGAAGTCTTCAAAGACACTGAACATCAGTTGCGCTCCTCAACAATTAGGCTTGTCTTGAGAGCGTCCGGGACATGAAGGGCGAACCACGTCACGTCCTTAATATCGGCCTTGCTCGCGTCACGAGTCTGAGTTCCCAGGTTGAATCGGCGCAAATGGAGGGTGATTCTTGCATCAGAGATGAAACTGCGATCGTTCAATGCATTCGCGCTCTGACTGAAGTAATTGTTGATTGGGGCGAACTGGTGTGTAGCTGCAAAGCCGCGGCCCGCATCCCTCGTTCGATATCCAGGAATAAGATCGTTCATCAGAAACACCTGAACGGTCGCGGATTGATCTTCCGACAAAAGAGCCCCAAGGGCGATGAGCACCGCACTATGATCCTCGGCGTCCTTCGGGTCCTTGACTTGAACCTTCAGCAGGAAATCCTCTAAAACGACGCGTAACGGAACGTTGTCGATCACATGATGCGGCAGCGAGGACTTGCCCGCAAATTTCGCCAACTGTGCCGCGTTGACTGCTGGCCCGAACCGGTTCTTCCACGACTTCTCGACTGTGCTCAGTAGAGTTCGATTGTTTGCGGCTGCGCCAGCATCCCGCTGAAGTACGTCGGGGACGATCCACGTTTCGACGAAGACTCTACGCGCACCAAGTCCAACAACGCTGGGTCGAGTCGGCCTAAGCATTGCCGTCAGAACGAAATCCCGGCGCCACTCGCTCAGAGGTTTTCCACGGGAAGCTTCTAAGGCGCTCCGTACAAATTCTTCATGCTCAACATAATCTGTGAAAGCGTCTTTGACATCCTGTTGCAAGAACACGCGGCAGAGGCCCAGATAGTCTCGCTTATATCCAAAGAAGCGAGCGCGCTGCTGTAGTGTGTCGGCGGCAGCGGACCCTCCCAGCGGTCTTGGCATGTAGGCAACACAAAGGCCTTCGACGGTATATCCACGATCCAGCTTTGCACCACCGACAAGAATCCAATAGCGGGTCTGCTTCCACTTGATCTTCTTTTCTGCGTCAGGTGTGCCATTCACCTCCACCGCGTTGAGGTCTCCAAATATCTCTTCGACCATCGCCGAGATTAGTTCCCTTAGGGGCTTGATCGTCGGAAACGATTTCTTGAGAGAGTCATACTCCTTTTGGAATCGCTTCAATACATCGGCTTCGTTCTTTGGCCATTGCTTCTCAACCGTGTCCATAAGGGACTTCAAAGCTCTGTCAATCCATGCCTTGTACTGCTTATGGGAGTGAGTCTGGGCTGAAGGATGAATCATCATCGAGCGGTTGCGATCTTTTCGTGGCTTGAGCGTGAGCGCGTGATGGGCTGACACAAGCAAGAAGTAACGCAGTGCAGAAAGAAGAGTCTTAGGGGGAGCGGTCAGAACATTGTTGGCCGAAGGCACTTCCCCGGGAGGGATGATCTCCGTTAGGGACAGACCGCTCTTGAAAAATTGCTTCCCGCCCGAGTACGCCGGACCAGGTGTCACGAGCTCTGCGAAACTGGGGTTTAGGATGTCTGTCTGCGCCAGCAAGAGATTCGCCTGCGGAGTTGCTGTGTAGACGAGGAATGAGTGGTGCGGCAGCACGCTGCGAAGCTTTGTGATTCGATCGTAGGTTGTGCTCTTCTCATCGGGACTGATCAGGCCCGTGCGGATTTGAGCAGCCTTGTTGTTAAGACTCGCTTGATCCCCCTCGTCATCAATGACGAGCGTCGGCACATTGCCGATTTTTAGACTGTCCAGCAGATCCGCCAGCTTGTCCAAACGATCCCAGTGCTTCAGTACCGTGATGAGGACAGCACGTTTCTTAGTGGGCTGCTTCTTCCAAGCTGCCAACTTGTTGTCAATCTGCGTTCCTTGAGCATCCGTTGAGGGGTTTGAAAGATGGTACCAAGCGTCATCGCCCTCGTCGATGCCCAGATCCTTTGTTAGACGTTCTTCGGACTGTTCGCGCAGGTTATTCTTTGTGCCGCTTAGAACGATAACAATGCCATAGCCGTTATCGCGAGCTAAAGACAACACCGTCTCGAAGGACATCGTTTTGCCACTTTGTACGTAGCCAACGACCAAGCCGGTTTCCGGGTCGGGCGGGTCGTTGGGGGGCAGACATCGTCCTAGGATCCGTTGAGCTTCATGCAAAACGGAGTCGGGAGATTTCGTCAGATCCTCAAGAGTTGGTCCATTCGGATCGCTTGATTTACTGGTCAAGAATTGCAGGGTGAATTCTCCCTGGACTGGGAGCCAACGGAGGGGCGGCTTTATGCTCTTCAGAATCTTGATCGATGTCGTCATTGCTGTATCACTGCTGAGAGAGCGCCCCTTAAGAGTTGATTCATGTGATGTAAGACAGTCCCGGGCGACTCTCCGGTGGAGTCTTCTGCGAGCACGAGCGAGATCGCGAGTGCTGTACCGAACCGAAGGAGCAACTCAACGTTTTCGTTGTGGGCGCCCAAGAACAGAAGCGAAAAGGGATGGGCAAGCGAGACCTGCACTCCAAGTTCGCGCGTCTTAGACGTGCTCTTCCCTTGAGACTCATCTTGCGACAAAGTGATCCAAAGTTCCTCGGAGGGACTAACTGCAGTCCTCAAGGTGATAATCCATCGGTACAGGCCGTCATCGACCTCTACAGTTTGCTCAGAGGCCTGCAAGGTTTCTGGCAAAAGAAGCTTTGGAATCGCTTCGATAGGGCTTGGATTTTGGCGCGCCTCGACAATGAGCGGGGCAACCTCTTGTCTGACGTATTCGGCCACCGAATTTGTAGCCGTTGCTGCCTTTTGTTCAATGCTCCGCCTGGTAGGTAGCGCTCGGTAGTTATCCGCCTGTGATAACAGATTCAGCGGCAGACTTTCGAGTTCTTCCTTGAGACAATCCAAAAAAATGGCTTCATATTCTTCCCACCGAAATCCATCCTTCGTATGACTAACCTCGAATCCTTCGATCTGCAACTCCCCGAAGAGGCGCTGATAAGGATAGCTATTGGTCTGTTTGAAGATTTCAGATGGTCTGTATGTATCGTCGTGACTACCTTCAATCAAACGGTCCCGCCGAAAGAGCGCGAATCCGGCTAGCGGTGTTGAGCCGATTTCACGGAGTGCGGCGAACCCACGAACGCGTTGGCCTTCGCCGAAATCGAAGTCGATTTCCTTGCGCCACTCCACTTGCTTCACGTCTGGTCCTTCAGCCGCCACTCCAGCTGAAACGTAGGGGACCGATATGAGTGTGGTTGGTATCTGATATTGAAGTCGTTCACCGTTCACGATCAGAACGAGACGCCCATCTCTCGTATACATCCGGTAGATGCTCGCAAGATGATCTTTGATCTTTTGCACCGTGCGCCCTTGGGGTGAGTGGTGCAACCCCGTAAGAGAGACCACAGTGTAGTGATCCTTTGCATCTGCCGGTCTGGCAGTTGTGCTCAGGCTTTCAATACGGTTCTCGACAATATGACGAACGTCGAATTTGATTGTTCTCTCAACGGCTTCACCGACGGCCTTGGTCCTAACGCTCCAAGTATGAGCGAACCAACATGCAGCGCTCTTCATGCCCATTCCGAACTCAGATAGACCACTTCTATCGTCCGGAATCTGGGCGGCTCGAAATGCTCGTGGAAAGTCGGCCTCTGCTATGCCTGCCGCATTATCAGTCACAGTAATGAAACCGGGGCCTGACGTGTCGATCTTTATATCGACCGTCAACTGATAGTCATCTCCGTCAAGCTGCCTGAGAATGGCATGATTCGCTACGAAGCTCTGAATGGAATTGTCGATGAATTCTGCCATCGCAAACCATGCTTTGTAGTTCAGATGGCGCAGCACCGAAAGCATCGTGACTTCCGGTCGTATTTCGATTCGGGAAGCGTTGCTCTCGGCATTCCTCACAAGCGTGCGACCGCCGTTCTCGGCAATGACGAAAATTGGGGCAAGAATGATGGGATCGGAGCTGCCACTTCGTGCTTCAGTAGAGCCTCAGCCACTCGCTGAACCACGCTCGAATTTACGGCATTTCCGAGAGCATGGAACGCTTTGGTAGGTGTTGACGGCAGTTGCTTGAGGCTCTCCAAGCTTTGTAATTTCGCGCATTCCTGGGGCGTCATGTAGCGCTTCTCCCACGCAATGATCGGAACTTGGGTGTCTGTCATGGCGATTAAGCTGGGAGCTGTGGTGCGGCGTTTGACGCGGACACCTGAGGCTCGGAACTGGATGACGTACTGCCAGATGTCGCGCTTGCCACCTTTAACATTCCATTCGAACTTCTGAAGACTTGAGGGAAACTTCAGAATTTGTTCCTGCCAAGGCTCAATCCAACTCTTGTTATCTTCGTAGAATTTGCGATTCTGGCGAATGAAATCCTTCTTCCACTTTGGGAACTGCTTCTGCTCAGTGCGCGCGTGACTGGGAAGCGCATACCAACGCTCATCCAAAGTGCGAAGGTGGCCCAACTTGACCCCTTGGCTCCCTTTGAAGCCTCTTAAACCGTCAAGGCCGAACTGTTCCACAAGCGCAAAGGGGGTCTCGTCCTCAAACGGGTATGTCGCGCCCCATTCCATTGACCAAAGCGGGAACGAAGGAAGCTCAACGTTGGCAGGGCTAAGTTTTAAGAAGTCATTCCAGACCGTAAGGCATTCCTTGACCTGGGGCGAGAGCTGTTTTGCCTCGGGAGGATTCTTCCCCAGTACAGTATCGATCGAAGTCTCCGCGTCGGATGTTGCAGGCCACAAAAAGCCGTCCAGGGAATCCATAGACCCCACGATGTAAACGCGGTCTCTGATTTGTGGGATACCAAAATTGTGTGGCGAGAAGCGCCTGGCTTCGATGTGATATCCCACGCCCTTAGCTGTCTTGCCGAGAATGTCTTGAATCCGCTTCCAAGTGCGGCCGTCATCGTGTTTAAGAAGATTTGGGACATTCTCCAAGATGAAATATCTGGGCTTCTTCTCTCTCAAGATTGCCGCGAGCTTGAAGAAGAGGTTCCCCTGTTCAGTGCATTCAAATCCGAGTTGATCACCTGCCTTTGAGAAGGGCTGGCAAGGAAAGCCAGCGGTCAGGACGTCATGGTCCGGTACATCTTTAGGCTTGACCTTTCGGATGTCACCGGCTGGACGCAGGCCGAAATTGCTCTCGTAAAGATCCTGCAGGTGCGTCTGCCATTCTGCCGCGTAGACGCATTCGCCTCCCAAAGCCTTAAGCGCCACATGGAATCCGCCCAGGCCGCAGAATAAATCGACGAAGCGAAAGCCTGCTCTCGACGCGTTACCCTTGTTCATTCTGCGAACCCTTAACAACTAGCGGAGCCCAAGAGTGAAGCGAGTAAAACCTAAGATGTGCTTTGCTATGCGACGCCTCGGAAGGGGATACCCACGCAAGCTCCAGGCGGTCCGGATTTTTAGAAGTACTCTGCATAGATCTCTCCACGGACGCACCACAAATGGTGCGTTTAGAATATCTGGAAGAGTGGTGGAAAAGCAAAGCCTTGGCAAAGATGTGCCTCAATTGATAACAATCCCGGTGCAAAAGCAGTCAATTTTGGCAGCGCAGGGTCTCTAAGACCTTGGTGAGAGCCGCGTGAGGATCTCGCTTCAGATCGGACTCCCAGAACCGCAAAACCACCCAACCTCGGTCTCGCAAGCTCTGTGAAATTCTTAGGTCTCGTTCTCGATTGGTCCTGATCTTCTCAACCCAGTAGCCTCCATTGTGCCCATTTTGGAGCTTCGGAGCGAGTTTGTTCCAATCACGACCGTGCCAGAAATCACCATCGCAGAAGATGGCAACACGATGTCGGTGAAAAACGACATCGGGCTTGCCAGGCAGGCCGGCGACATTCTTGCGATAGCGCAGTCCAGCACTCCAGAGCAGCCTTCTAAAGAGAAGCTCATGGGCAGTATCTACAGCGCGGTTCTGTTTCTTCGCGCGCGTGCTCGATGACGATGAAGCTGACAAGCCTTTGAAAGAAGGAGGGCCGCTAGACTTGATGTTTGCCAATCGCCCCCCACAATCAAGCGTCTCTTGTCAGGCTCGGTGCTCTTCTGCTTGTTCCGATCGCCATTCCTCGAGATCTTCTCTCAGGCCGGGTTGCTGCACGCCAGATGAGAGATGATTCACTAGGCGAATCCGGTCGAAAACGAACCCGTCGACTTCGCGGTTGATATCATGCCACATATCGTCGAGTATGACGCACGGGACTGCGAATGCAGGTACCGGATCGTTGGCCCAATGAATATATTGGGTCCAAGATTTCATAGGCAATTCCCTAGTCTTTTTGCGCCAATCATGTCCGGCTGCGCACTGCGACAGCACGACCAGTTGGCCCGATCGCCGCCTGTCGAAATCTGGCTCGGCGAAGGGCTTCCAGCAGATAATATCAACTCCGCGGTCTTTGTACCTGTCAGCTGGGGCCTCTGCGAAGCGTTCACGTAGCAGTTCGGCGACTTGTCTGACACGCGCCGCTATGGCCGTCTCGATGTCCTCAAGAACCGGCCAACCGAATACGAAAAAAGGTCCGCCGATATGTTGAGCGATGGCTTCAGCCGTCATACGCTCGAACAATTTAGGCTTGCTCCCGGATTGAATTGATGCGCCGTACAGTGAGAAGAACAGGCAGATCTCATATTCCAATCTCGCGTTTGAGACAGAATCATTACGAACGACCAGATCATCTTCGATCTGAAAAAATTCAAGGGCGTACATCTGATGTCGAGCGTAGAGGTGTCTCCACACATCAGATATGAACGCTTCTCCGGGCTCTGTCCCACTCGAATCACGAACGATCGAAGAGACCCGCGACCTTGAGAAAAATACTTCTCCCAGACTCAGTTCAAGCTCGACCCAGTCTGCTACACGAGAGGAATCATCGGCGTCGTCAAGAGATAGCATGGTCTATTCCTGCACCGTCTTAAACACTTGAGAGGCTGTGGCCGCACATTTTTCAGCTTCCGCAATGACGTCGGGGGTCTTGTGGCGATGAATCACTCCGAGCGCCTTCTCTAATTTCGTGTTTGCGGTCCCCAAAAGATTTCGTACCATTGATTCCTCACCGTCTGTTAATTCCCAAGCCTCATGCAAGTCGCGTGTCTTCTTCAAATACGCGATAGCACTGGGACTCGCGACAACATGGGAAAGATAATTTGTAATGTCGCGCGACTCCTTGATAACTGGAAGCTTCTTCGAGCCCTCACCATAGATCCACGAGAGAAAATCTTGGAGATTGGAAAGATGGGATTCGGGAATCGGATCGCTTAGAGGGACCTCGCTCAGCGGCAGTACCTTTAGCTCGTCGGACCGCTGAGTTGACTTCGACCAACCCAAAAACAGTTTTATGTTTCTTTGGCCTATCGCCAGAAGCATGTAGGAAAAGTCTTCCTTCGCTCTTGAGATATCAACGTCGAGTTCGACTCTCGCTTGCTCTAGCACTTTATAAGCTATGGCGTTTTTTAGAACGCCTTGGGATCTGTCTCCCACCTCGCGTTCGATGTCTTCGACGGAATAATCTTCATCGAGCATCGCGGAGATATAACGAGCTTTCGCATAGCTGTCCCACTTTTTGTTGCCAGTAATGTGACGAACGCCGAGATACGGTAAAACCTCTTTCCTTGTCGGATAGATGATGACCGGCAGTTCGTCGAGGTCATCACGCACTTCGGAGGTTATCTCCGGCCAGTTGCGGATGCGGAGCTTTTGTCGGGTAGTTTGATCTCTCAGTATCCTCGCTGTGGCCAGTCTTCGATTTCCTTCGACAACAGTGAAGCGAGTTGCTGGGTTTTTTATGAAAGCCAAATAGTCTGGACTAGCTGTTTGTCCCGCCTGAGGCGCCAACCCCGGAGGAAGACCTTGGGGTATCGCGACCAAGGGCTCTTCGTCGAAATAGCCATTTTGTCCCATCGGAGTGGCGATCTCTTCCAGGTCGAAGTGACTGAAGAGGTTTTGCAGCAAAGCGTCTTCGTTCTTGCCTTGGACCTCCTCTGGAAGGCGCGGATTATCCGGATCGAGACGCAATTGGTCTATAGCGACATTTAGCAAGGGCCGCTTTCGACCCAGACCCGCAGCGGGAAGTTTAGACATTTGGCTCACTCAGGCATTCGGGGAAAGGATACGTGTCACTCGCGCGAGTCGAGAGGAATGGGAACCTCGACGTGATGTTCGGCTCCGAACTCTTCACCATTTGCAGTGCGCTCACTATGAGTTTCATAATACCCGTCAGTTATCGTATCAGCTTGCGCTCGGCCGCTCTTGCGGGTCGGTGCCCAGATCGTGCCCCATAAGGATTGCAAGACGGCCTTTGGCAAAGTTCTCTGCACTCGGCCAATCGGGAGATACCCAGAGGCTCTCGCTCCGCTTGCCGTGGGTCTCGTTGACGATGAAGAACGAGACTTCATTGCCGTATTCCCGAGCTGAATCCAGCAATTCGTCCCACAAAAAGTCTTCCCCTTCTCCGTTGGGCTGGCCCAATGGAGGTAGTTCAGCAGCTTCGTAGGTTTTTTCCACTCCCAAGGCAGACCACAACTGGTTCAAAGCATCATTATCCATGTTGCGGAACACCTCACGCGCATAGCCAGGATCGTAGGATTTGAGCACTTCAATCTTGGCATCTCCGCTCTGTTGTTCGAAGAATGTCTCTTGCTTTGGCATATATACCTCGGCGGTTTCAAGTTTGAAGTGCAACGGGGTTGAAGGTACGGTGCCAGTATTTCACGAAGTCGAAGTTGGGTAGGAAGACTTCGGCTGGGCACTTCCAGCCGAGGGTCTT
>Ga0207933_1003051_pt1 | contig 10250 bp, 10 predicted proteins | sample NGESurdeep092012_4_FD_184488 | JGI IMG/M metagenome (GOLD analysis project Ga0207933, IMG submission 184488) | Arctic peat soil microbial communities from Barrow, Alaska - NGEE Surface sample F53-3 deep-092012 (SPAdes) | ecosystem: Environmental > Terrestrial > Soil > Wetlands > Peat ...
TCTAGTCGACCATCAGAGTCCGAATTTCGCGAGGATCGCCCCGTTTCGAGGTGGCATTCTCTGTCGTTCATTTTATCGGTACGACTTCACCGCCCCCCGCCCAACAACACAGGTCCACAATCGGGGGTCTAAAGGGGAACGCCGATCGGCGCAAGTCAGTCATAGCGAGCAGCGCGCGCTGCTCGTCCCAGGTCAGCGGCAAGGGCACTATATGGATGAGGCGTTCTGCATTGAGTTCCGGCGGATGATGCCCCCGCAGAATCCCCTGCACGATGTCGGGGGCCAGAAAAGCCAGGTGGGCCACCCGTGTCACATACGAACTCGTGACCTGCTCCTCGCGCGCGCTGACGCCGACGCTGTCACGGCGACCGGACCTCAATCGCGCAAACCAGTCAAGCGCTTTCACCACGATGGCGACCAGCCTCTCGGATGCGGGCCCATCATCCTGGACCCGCCAGGGATGCGGATGTCGAGCCCATACAAGACAAGCGATGGAATAATCGCTCGGAGAATGCCCATCAGCCAACCCGAGAACGAGAACGTCGCATGCACGGCTTCAAGTTGACCCGCCACGCCTAACGGTTTCTCGCGACCTACGGAATGGCTGCGTCTTACTTTTTTCTGCGCCGCCATTTGCTGGCTGCCCAGATTTGCCGCGAACTCATGGGTCTACGCTTCGCACAATGGAGCGAAGTGATCAGCCTCGGCTTCGTCAGCTAATAAATACCATCGTAACCATGGAATCCTCGGCGAAAATTCCCGGTTCGAGGCTTCTTGGAACGTAACTTGCCAAGGTCATCACATTTAGCTGACCGCCGAACGATCAGCAGTTCAGTCCCGCGCTATAGGCTTCTCATCGAAATGATGAATAAGGCGGTTTACTTGTCTGGCGCTGGAGCGGGTGGTGCCACGATCACCGTAGTGCCGTCACCGGGCTTGCCGGTCTCGCCTTTGTTGCCCTGGTCGCCGGTTGCACCTTGGTCGCCGGTTGCACCCTGGCCGCCGGTTGCACCCTGGCCGCCGGTTGCACCTTGGCCACCGGTTGCACCTTGGCCACCGGTTGCACCTTGGCCGCCGGTTGCGCCTTGGTCGCCGGTTGCACCTTGCGGCCCGGCGGGCCCCGGCGCAGCAGCGGGCGCGGCGGGAACATTAACCACGGTGGGTTTTTCACAAGCGCCCAAGCCCAGCGCGGTGAGCAGCGCCATCATCAGTATCGACCGGTTCATGACGAATCCTTTGGTAATGGAAAAGCGTGGCGAATGGCCGCCAGATGTCCGCGAACAACCCAGCTCGACTTGGTGTGTCGCACTCGGTACTCAAACAGAGTAGCCCGATGCCCCACATAGGTCAGTGCGCTAGCCAACACAGAAGGAAAACTTCCCCTGCGGACCTGGCGGTGCACCGGTGTCGTTCACCTTGACGTGTTGTTTGGCGAAGGCTTCGATCGCCCGATCCTTCTGATTGCTTTACCGCTGGGGACATCTGATACCGGGCGATCTACAACATCATGAAAGCTATTGAGTTGTTATTGGACAGTGACAAAACCTGGTCCGGTTCTCTCTTCACCGGACCAAGCCGACACCCCGGCTTACCCCCTGCCGCAAATCCGGGCATTTGGCGGGCCAACACTTCCCCTGCCTGCCTGGCATAGGAGTCTTTATCGCTTGATCGCGTTCCACGGTCATCGTATCGCGCTGGGGACCCTAGGCTTCCCTCTTTCGGTCGCGAGCCCCGTGCTAATTCCCTGTTCGAGACGGGATAGGTCCCTGTTCCAATTTCGAACAAGTGCCTCCGATTTGTGTGCATTGCAGCGCCGGAGCGAGCCTCGTCATGTTTCTTGGGACGGCCGTGCCAGAATTAGCGACCAAATTCCCTGCAAAACTTTCTGTTTCAGGGAAAAATCGTCTGTGACGAGCTCGCACTAGACTGAACCCGCCGCCAATCATCAATGCCATGCAGGGGCGCGCCCGGCTTCTTCTGGAAGCATTTCAGACCCGGGCAGCGGCTCTAGAGCGACAGCCGCGCCTGGTTCCTTTCTGGCCTTAATCGCGCGACGCCCCTGGCAGCGCCCTATTTTCTTCCGAACACACGGAGGCTATGACAGGCCGAGGTCATCCTTTAACTCGGCCGAACGCGCGTCCAATTGTCGACCGAGTTCCGCAAAGTCGAGGTTTTTTGTCCGCGCTTTCTTGAACATCTCGCCCTCCTCCTCGGCCACGTGATGATTGATGTACTCGCCAAGAACCTTGACCTTGGCGTCGTAGAGATCGTCACCAGGTTCCATTTCTTCGATTTGACCAATAAGATTCTTGGCGCTCGCATGCTCCACTTGGGCCTCATCCATCGTATCGATGTCCACCCCCGCTGCACGCAGTGCAGGATAGAAAATTTCTTCCTCGATCTGGGAATGGACGGTCAGCATTCCGCAGATAATCTCGGCCAATTCTCCCTTTTCAGTATCGCTGTCAAGTTTTTCAAATTGCGCGAACAAAGTCTTGACTTCCTTGTGGTCTTTCTTAAGGAGAGCGAGCGCGTCGGGCGCTCCGGTGCCAACGTTTTTCACGCTGCGGTGCTTCGCCGTGCCGGTGCCGGCGCGGGTAGTGCTAGAGGATACTTCTGGGGTTCTCGTGGTCATGACGTCTCTCCGAATTGAGATAGCCGTGCAGGCGCAAGCCCCGTACCCGAAGAACGGCAGATCAGCACTCGCCGATCCAATGAACCCCGAAAATCGCCAATGCCTTAGCGAACAACGCAGCCCCCAAGAGTGCAGGCGCTTTTTACACGGAATAGAATTTCTCCTTCCGTGACATCGTCATCTCAGCGGCGTGTTAAAAGATGCTGTTGCGCCGACACCGTCGACGCGCAAGGTCGAGCCTGTCTTGACCGAAGCTTCCGGCGACGCCACGGATGACAAGACTTGCTTCTTCATCCGCCGTCGCAGCACGCCGTATGAGGAAGTTCGGTCTGTTCTTCATGACAAGTGCAGGCTGTTTCTATCGACGTTCCTGTTTCTTCGCGCACCTTGCGCAACATTGCTTCAGTGGCTTCCGACAAGGCTGGCCCAGAAACAACGGCATCGACTGCGGCGCCTGTTTCACCGACCGTTTGAAAAGGCCACGGGAGATGGCGCGGCTAGCCGCGTTGATAGGGCCACAGTGGAGGAAAACGACTCGCCCCCCCCGGACAAGCGATCATGCCGGATAGCTATGCCCTGGAACGTCCGGCCCCGTGCGCACGATGCCACCCTGACAATCAAGGGCGTTGATTGTGCCGACCCGTTGAGCCCGCTCGTCGCCGTCCATCAGAGCAAAACTGACCTGCGGGGACGGACAGCCGGCACCGGGCCAATATCGGATGCGCAGTTCTGCCGCGTGTCCATCGCGCACCGTTTCGCCCTCCAATATCTGCTCGAAAAGCATCTCCATTAAATCTGGGAATCGAGCAATTCTGCCGCATGCTCCCAGAGTTTCTCGGACAAGGGGCGGCCGCGCCACTCGTCGTAGGTAATACGTCGCGACAACTTGCAGTCGTGCTCGAAGACCTCGACCTGACGTGTCGCGAACCGCTCATCGTAGATATTGAGGCTTGCCTCATCGTTCAAATGGAATGAGCGCGCATCGAAATTCGTCGAACCCACCGATGCCAAAAACCCGTCGACCAACAGCACCTTGCAGTGAAACATCGTCGGTTGGTATTCGTAGATTTCGGCCCCGGCGTCGAGAAGCGCACCCCAATTCGCGCGTGACGCTCGGCGCACCGTTTCGCGGTCGATATGCGGCCCCGGGGTGATGATGCGTACGCGCACCCCTCGTCGCAGCGACGCGACCAGCGTATCGCGAGCCAGTTCGTCCGGTACGAAATACGCGCTGGACAATTCGATTGAACGCACGGCGGCAGCGATCATCAGCAAGTACATGAGTTCCATACTCTCGCTACCGCCGGAAGGGGAGCTCGCGAACATCTGGGCAGCGGTGTCACCTGCAGCCGGCAACGCGGGGAAATAATCGCTGCCATCCAGCACTTCACCGGTGGCCTTGACCCAATTGTCGCCAAATACCGCCTGCATTTGAGCGACCACAGGTCCTTCCGCACGGAAATGGGTGTCGCGCCAGTGTTTCGGATCCTGCGCATGGCCGGTCCACTCGGTTGCGATACCCACGCCGCCGGTAAAGCCGACGCGGCCATCGACGACGAGGATCTTTCGGTGCGTCCGATTGTTGAGCTTTCTCAAGTTGTACCATTTTGGCGCGTGATAACGGCGAACATGAACGCCCGCGTTACGCATCTGCGAGAGAATTCCCTCATCCATCCTGTTACTACCGAGCCAGTCAAGAAGTACGTGAACGCTGATTCCCGCGCGAGCCCGTTCTGACAACGCCTCGGCGAACTCCTTGGCGATATTTCCCGCCCAATAGATGTAGGTCTCAAAGGTGATGGTCTTGGTCGCCTTTCGAATCGCCTGGAGCATCGAAGGAAAGATTTCGTCTCCGTTGAGCAGTGTCTCAAATTTATTTCCAGAGACGATGACAGGGCCGAGGAGAACGCCCATCGTGCGTTGAAATTGCGCATCGTGGATCGCATACAGGTGGCGAATCTTCTTTTTCACCCACCGTTCACCGATGGTGAGGTTAAGCACGACGAACACGACGAGCAGCGTGACCGCGACGCTGATGAAGATTGTTAACATGAGCGATCGCTTTCAGCCCATTGAGCTTTTGAGATTCGTCTATAGCGCGCATCACAGCAAGAATCACGCCGAAAGGAGCGTGGGTCGTACTTCAGTTGTCCGTGAGACTCGGGCGACGAACATGCGGGAAACATCGCTACGGTCGAGAACAGGCCAATACCACGTTCAGTAGCGATCGTCCCAACCCATCCAGCAATTTTATCGCCGCGAGCTTCGGCCGCCATATACCCGAATCAGCCGCCGACCCGAGGGTCCAGAATATCTTCCGTACGCAATTGCGGGTTATGCGGCTCGGACCATTTTCGCGGGTGTCGCCGTGCCAAGTGGTGGTCGCGTGTCCACATTTGAAGAGAAAGCATGATTCGAGTCTGGGAGCGATCGCGAATGACGGTGGTTTGAGCCAGCCTACATTCCAATTCATTGGCAACCCTTCGTTGTGCCGGCAAAGAACGTGGCCTATATTGTCGATCGTGCGTCCATAATTCAGATCTGACCAGAAGGGGCAATGCCTGTGAGTGACGATGACAAGGATTTAATTGCCAATGAAAGCGTTCATTACACGGGTCGAGTCAGTCTCTGGACGCAGGTCTATTGGATTCTGGCAGGGTTGGCGTTGATTTTGATTTCAATCTTCGGGATGCCGATGTTCTTGGGCAATCGTTTCGGATTGGTCGAAACATCCGGGATTGGCATTGGCTTACTGATTCTTCTTGCCGCCTATATCCGTTACCGGAGCAACAGTATCGTCATTACGAATAAACGGATTATCGTCAAATCAGGGATCCTGATTCGCCGAACGAATGAGCTGAACATCCGTAAAACAGAAAGCCTGCAAGTGGAGCAGTCCATCGGCGGCCGAATGTTCAATTACGGCTCCGTAATCATCTCCGGCACCGGCAGCGACCACGCGGCGATCCATGGCATCTCCAATCCACAAGGCCTTCGACGCGCGTTCGTCGAGGCCCAGAATCCGGTCTGATGCGGGGCCCGGCCAGCGGCTACACCGCGAATTCGGCACGCATCTGCGTACGCGAAAATGGCAGTTGACGCGCACGCACACCCGTCGCGTCGGCAATCGCATTGGCGATCGCCGCAGCCGTGGGCCCTTGCGCGGCTTCTCCCGTCCCCAGGAAAGGCTGGCCTGGCCGGTCGATAATCTGCACGTCGATTTCGTCCGGGATTTGTGGGAAACGCAGTATCGGGTAGCTCCCCCAATCGAGACTGGTGACGTGGGTGCCATCGAAGGACACTTGTTCCATCGTTGTCCAGCTCGCGGACTGCACGATGCCGCCCTCGATTTGGTTGCGAATGCCATCCGGGCTCACCACTTCCCCGCTGTCGACCGCCGCGACTGCGCGAATGACTCGCACGACTCCACTGTCACGCCACACTTCGACCTCACAGGCGATGGCCGCATAGGCCCCGAGATTCTTGTAGCGCGCGAAAGCAAAACCCCGGCCCCGTGCCGTCTGGCGCTTAAAGGTGGGCCAACCGAAGCGCTGGGCCGCCAATCGGATCACATCCTGGGCGCGAGGGTCGGCCATGTGACGCAGGCGAAATTCGACCGGGTCGGCGTTGGCGACGTGCGCCAACTCGTCCATGAAACTCTCGATCGAGAACACATTGACATAAGCTCCCAATGATCGCAGTGCTGACACGCGCAACGGCATCTGGGGCAAAAAATGATACGTGACGCGAATATTGGGCAACGTATACAGCGGTATCGCGTTGCGATCTCCGCCACCTTCCGGCTGGGGTATGGGTTTCGGCGGCGTCGGCGTGAACGGTTGAGCCAGATGCGTCGCTGCAAGCAGATCACCGGCAGCTCCGGGTCGCGTCGAGTGGGTATTGCTCCACACCTCGTATTGCCACTCGGCAATTCCGCCGCTGTCGTCGAGCGTGGCCTTCACACGGGCGATCATAGGCGGGCCAAGGGGCTCCCAGCCATGCTCGTCCTCGCGCATCCACTGCACGCGCACGGGTCGCCCGGATACCGAGCACGCGAGCAGCGCAGCATCGGCCGCGACATCATCCGCCCCGTTGTGACCATAACACCCTGCGCCCTCGACATGAATGCAGTGGATTTGCTCGTCCGAGAGATGCAGCATCTGTGCCAGCGCCTTGCGTAGCGGGAACACGCCTTGGGTGTGGCTCCACACGGTGAGCTTGCCGTCGACCATATGCGCAACCGCACACGACGGGCCGATCGATCCGTGCATCTGATAAGGGCGTCGATAGGTCGCCGCGACCGTTTTCCGCCCGCCACCCTCGAGGCTACCGTGCTCATCGATAATGAAGTCTCTGGCCGGTGCCTGCAGAATCGACAGGTAGAGATGATCCGGCGCCGGCAGCGTGGGTGCCTCCACGTTCCACAGTGCGGCAGCCGCCAGCGCGCGCATGGCCACGATTGCCTGAAACTCGCGCTCGGCGATGACGCCCAAGAAGCGCCCATCGCGCACGATTTTCACGACACCTGGAAGCTTCTCGATATCTGACGTATCGAGCTGTCGTAGAGTCGCACCCGGGCTGGGTGGCCGCACGATCCGTCCGTGCAGCATGCCGTCCATACGAATGTCCTGGATGTATGCCGCACCACCGGTCAACTTCGACGGAATATCGACCCGCGGCATTGACTGACCCATCACGCGATGGGTCAGTGGATCGCGCAATTTGCTTTCCGGGGTCGCGTTAACATGTAATGTTTGAGCTGAGACAAGTTCTCCGTAGCCCACGCTGCGCCCCTCCCCGCGAACCACACCGTTGTCAAGCGTGAGTTGCTCGGGCTCCAACGAAAGGTGCGCTGCGGCGAGCTCAACAAGCATGGCGCGCACTTGCGCTGCAGCATTTTGAATCGCGGTGCCGCTATCCTGCATCGAGTGACTGCCGGCGGTATAGCCTTCATTCGGGGTACGCTCGGTGTCGGCGGTAACCAAGGTAATGCGATCCGGCGCGAGTACCAGCTCCTCTGCCGCGACTTGGATCAGTGCTGTCTTGATACCTTGGCCGAGTTCCGCCTTACCCGTCATGACGGTGGCGTCCCCGTGGGCATCTATGAGAATCCAACCATCGAGAAGCGGTTGCTTCTTCAGACTTCCGGGGAGCCCTGCATCGGATGCGTGGTCGGCCTCGTCTTTTGCAAGCGACTTACGCCACGAGAATGCGACGACTAGCGCGCCACTCAGCGCCAGGAATTCTCGTCGTTTCATACGTCGTGCATCCGATTTGCGGCACGCCGCACGGCCCGCAGAATTCGCATGTGGGTTCCACAGCGGCACAGGTTGGGCGCCATATGTCGGCGAATCTCCACATCACTGGGCGACGAATTTCTCTCCAGAAGAGCCTGCGCGCGCATCATCATACCGGCGATGCAATAGCCGCATTGGGCTGCCTGTTCCTCGATGAACGCGCGCTGCAAAATTCCCGGCTGCTGCGTGGTGCCCAGTCCCTCGACAGTCTTGATCGTCCGACCCTCGGCCATCTCCACGGGAATCAGGCAGGAAAAACTCGCCTCGCCGTCGAGCATGACCGTGCATGCGCCGCACTGTCCCAGGCCGCAGCCGAACTTCGCTCCGTTCATTCCGAGTTCGTTGCGCAGCACATAGAGCAACGGCGTTGCCGGATCCACATCCACTTGACGTGTCTGTCCGTTGACGTAAAGCACGATAGCTGTCATTTCTTCGTCTCCTTCACGACTTTTTCTACGTGCAGCCACGGAGAGGCATTTGCCGCGTAACGCCTCAGATAGATCGCCAATGCTGTGAGCTGCTCATCGGTGAGCGACCCACCGAAGGCGGGCATCCAACGACCGGGCATGCCTTCAACGGGGGAGATGCCCTCCCGCACAATATGGATCAGGTTGCGCGGATCCGGTTCATACACGGCCGCCGCAAGCGGTAGCTGCAATGCACTATTCGACGAACTAAGACGTCCCTGGTCGTGGCAGGCAGCGCAGCTCTCGGCGTAGACCGCCGCGCCAAGCCTCATCTGCGCATCGTTAGCCGCAGGCAAAATATTGGCAAGTGGTTGGGCGGCACGTCGGCGGGTTGCCGTCGCCCGCGATTGATTACCGTCTGGCGAGCTAGCCATCAACGCGGTCACATAGACCGCGATCGCACGAATATCTTCCGCGCTTGCTTGCCCAAGACTTGCGACGACCTCTTGCATCGGGCCGCCCGCAATCGCGTGGTCGGATGCAATACCCGTGCGTAAATAGTCCGTCAGTTGCCCGACAGTCCACGGCAGCGGCGAGGGGGATTGCGCGTCCAGCGCGGGTGCATACCATCCCTCCGCCTCGCCCCCTTGTAGGGCGGCACGGCGTTGTTCCCCGCCGAGCGCGTTGCGCGGCGTATGACAACTGCCGCAATGCCCAAGTGATTGCACCAGGTAGGCACCCCGGTTCCATTCGACCCCCTGCGCAGGATCTGGCCTGAAAGGTTCGTTACGTAAAAAGAGGAGATTCCAGACAGCCACCGACTCGCGTACGGTAAATGGAAAATATAATTGATTGGCCGGGGGCCGACTTTGCACGGGCTGCCGTGTCATGAGAAAAGCGTAGAGCGCGTTCAGATCATCGTTGGTCGCGTGAGTGAAATGATCGTAGGGAAACGCCGGATACAGAAAGCGGCCATCCTGCGCGATACCCTTTCGCATGGCACGCTTAAAGGCCGCTTCCGACCAATTACCGATCCCTGTTTCCGGATCGGGCGTGACATTGGTCCCGTAGATCGTGCCAAAGGGCGTGGTCAACGGTACGCCACCGGCGTAGGGCGGCCCATCCTGCGCCGTATGGCAGCTGGCGCAGTTTCCAAGCGCGGCAAGTCGTGCGCCGTGGTCAACGAGCGCCCCGTCGAATCGCGTAATCGATCGGAGCGGCTCTGCCGCAATCGCCGTGTGCCACGGCTGCGCGACAAGCGCGACGGCCCAGAACAGGGCGACGGCGACGAGCACGAGGGTCGAAGGACGAGCGAAAATGGGTTGCTCCGTGCTAGGGCACGGATAGACCCGTGCAACAACCGTACCCGCCTCCCGATCGCAAAGCGCGCGGCCGAACGTCTGTTTAGCGATAAGACAAAAACACGCCCGGCGAGTCGAAGTCCGAGCCGTACGACGCTCTTGGCGCGGGCGGCCTGCGCATACGACTTTCAGAGGGCGATATCACGATGGGAATGCTTTGCCGCGATATTGCGCCGCATCATGCACGCCCGGTGCAGGACTGCATTGGATCGGGCGCCCAGAGGGATTCGTGGTGAGTCGGTTTGTGTCAGAACGCGCCTCCGCGCTTATCGAGGCACGCGACTTGCGCTGAATTTTCCGGCAACACCGTACCACAGCCATTTCAGTCAATACAATCACCGGAGCCCACCGTGAACATGACCCTCAGTATCGGACCACTCGTTTCACTGATCGCCGGCATACTCATTTTGGCCGTACCTCGCTTACTGAACTATATCGTCGCGATTTATCTGATCGTCATTGGACTACTCGGACTTTTCGGAGCCGGCAACTTTCACTTGAGGTAGTGGCGTAGACGTCCCGCCATTAAGATCTTAGTATTGCCCCTCTT
>Ga0207933_1003052_pt1 | contig 10247 bp, 12 predicted proteins | sample NGESurdeep092012_4_FD_184488 | JGI IMG/M metagenome (GOLD analysis project Ga0207933, IMG submission 184488) | Arctic peat soil microbial communities from Barrow, Alaska - NGEE Surface sample F53-3 deep-092012 (SPAdes) | ecosystem: Environmental > Terrestrial > Soil > Wetlands > Peat ...
CGCAGATGGTGCAGGACCCGCTGTTGACTGCGTTCGGCAGATACCACACCGGCATCTGGAACGCTTACGCCAACACCATGGCGCCGATGCTCCAGAAGGGCCATACCATGACGGAGCGGGTCGATGCAGTCGGCAAGCTGATGGCGCTCGGGGCGCTGATGTTCGTTGCCAAGCCGCTTGCGGACAAGTTCGCGCAGTGGGCGACTGGCGACAAGCACGCTTCGGAAATCCCGCGCGGTCCTCTGACCATCCCGGCCGACCTGGGCAAGGCTGCGCGCGGTGAGGATGACGTGGCAAGCGCGCTGCGTGCGACCACCACGCTCTCGCCGATGGTCTCCATGGCGCTGCAACTGCTCCGCAACAAGGACTTCGGGGATCGCAGCATTATCGAGCCCGGTGATGTGCGCAACGCCTTCAAGGGCTCGCCGCTGGCCGCCGGCAAGGTCGCCAGCCAGGGCGCCGAGTTCGTGGCGCGCAATGCGATCAGCCCGCTTAACGTGATCGAGAACGAAGCCAAGAAACCGAACGGCAGCTTCCTCGGCGGCGTCCGCGATCAACTTCTCGGGATCAAGCACCCCTCGCCCAAAGCAGCTAAATTTGAAGCCGGCGCAGCCCGAAAAGCTGAACAAAATGCGATGACTAGGCAGCGGCAGGGCGGCCGTGGCGTGCTGGAAGGCGCAGTCGATAAGCTTGGCTTTAAGTGATCTTTTAACGGTTCCGTGCTTACCGTCACGGTAACAAAATCTTAGGAGAGTTCCATGAGCTACATTAAAGGCGAGAAGCCCCGCGATCTGGATGCAGCCAAAGGTGGTCCCACCCTGGAGCGTGTCCGCAGCTTCCTCAAGGACGAGGACGTCGGCGAACTCGGGCCACCGAACAAGCAGGACTATGCCAAAAATAGCGCCAGCGGCGACGGGGATGAAAAGCGCACCGGTGACAAAAGTCTGTCCATGGGGTCACTCAAGAAATGAGCGAATGTGTTCATTTCTTACCTGATTTCCTTTGTCGACGTTGCCATCCGGAGTTGTGTCATGCGCCGCGGTCCAGCCTTGTGTCATCCCGACAAGAAACCGATCCCGAAGCCGGCGAAGCGGCCCCGGCGGTTCGACCCCTTTTGGGCGGAGAAGGATGACGTCGATGAAGACGGGCTTACAGACAACCCGGACTGGCTGGTAGGGGGAGAGTGATGAAATATCTCGCCCCCATGTGTCTCGTATTCGCCTGCTTCACGGCCCCGCGGGGCGAGCTAGGCATCTGGATAATGAAGTCCCAGGTGGTGAGCGTCCAACATGCCGTCGCCTGTGCCGACGGTGCCCACACCACGATCGTCACCCTTTCTGGCAGCGTGTGCGTGGTCGAGACCCCGCAAAAAGTCCTGGAAATCCTCAGCAAGACCAAAGATGATTAACCTGATCGCAGGATGGTCCGTGATCTTCATCGGCGCCGAGTACTGGGCGCTAGCGTTTCTCTATGCGGTAGACGGCAAGTGGGGCCTCGCCCTGACGTTCTTCGCCTATGGCCTTGCCAACCTCGGGCTCTACCTGGAAGCCCGCGTGTAGGAAGCCCGCGTGTAGGCCTGCCGGATCGCATTATACTGGTTCGGCGTTAGCTGCCCATATAGCTGGAATTTTTTGTAGACATCGTTCACGAAATCGTAGAACGGGAGCCCTGGCTGCAGCTTCTCAAAGATTTTCCGGAACATCATGTCGATCGTCACCTTGTCCGTGAGATGCGGCGCCGTCCAGTTTTCATCGGGCTCGTACACCGCGCCCGAGGTGGGGTAGCGTTCACCGCGGGTCATCGTGATGTTGACAACGCGGCTGGTGAGTTGCACCAGCACGTCCTCCCAGAGCATGTTCTCGCTCTTGACGATCTCGTTCGCCTTGCGGATCGCGGTGAGCGCTTCGCTGTCATTGGTGGAAGTCGTCATAGCCAGCACTTTGGCCAGCCGGGTTCTGTCAAGCACCTGCTGCTCCCTTGACAAATTCAGCCACGCTCTCGGGGGTTTCGAGCCCGTTCGCATCGCGGCGCAGCGGCACCGCGTTGTCGACACCCTCGAAACCCGTGGGTGCGTTCGTCCCTGTCGCGCCGGGCTGCATGGCGGCGCGCTCGATATCGGTCGCGTACATCATCATGAACTCGCCAAGCGACGACGCCGGGTCGATGTTCGGGATCAGGATGCAGGGCTCGCGGCCGGCGTCATGCACTGTCCCCGATGCCAGTCGAAGCTGCTTGCCGATCAGGGCGCCGTACTCTTTCTCCAAGGCGTCGTAGAGCGCGGTGCTCTGGTATTTTTTCTCCCGGAGCCACGTGTCGAAATCCTCGGACGCGATGACCAGCAACCGGTTCTCGATAGCGAAACGCGCTTCGATGCCGCCCTGTTGGTTGCGCGCCTGATGCGGCCCCTTGAGGATGACGACCGGCTTCGGGGGACGTCCTATCGTGTTGTGCATGTAGTTCGTCCAGATCACACGCTCGTTGGCATAGCGGGCCTTCAAATAAAGCGTCAGGACGGTCTCGATCTTGTCCGTGATCTTGGCGCGCATTCCTCGCTTGACCATCTCCTCGCGGTTCTGCGCGTAGACATCGTACATGAACCTTTTGATCTCGTCGGGATCGACGTCGACGCCCAACTGCTTGGCGTAGCGCGCGGCGCAGATCATGGAAGCAACGCCCGACTGCCAGTAACGCTCCTCGCCATTGCAACCGTAAAACGCTTCTACCTTGTTGGCTTCCTCGATCACTTCCTGCGTGATCACAGCGTGGTTCTGAGCGAGAAATTCGGCGTAGATTTCTCCCATGCGCCCATAGTTGCTTTCGCAGGCATTGAGGAGCGCGGTGGCCTCGGCGTCCTTCATCTGACCGACGCCGGTCGTGTTCAGAAGCACCTTCCATTCAAGGCAGCGAACCAGCGACGCGGTGTGGTTCTTGTTGCGGTTGAACAAGAACTCTTTGAAGCTCTGGTTGGACGCCGCCATGATCATCAGCTTCCATTCACCGCGAGCCTGGGTCGACTTGCCGTCTTTGTTGCGGCCCTTCTGCACGCCGTCGGAGGCTTCGTGCATGACTTTGGCAACTGTCTCGCGGTGCTTGTCGTCCTCGATCTCGTCCCAGTAGAACGGCAGGTTCTTGATCTCGGCCATCTGGGTTGTGACGTTGTTATGGGTCGAGGTTTCGGAGCCCTTGGTCAGCTTGCTGTGGCCCCACACGCTCATGCCCACTTTGTAGGCGGCGCTCTTGCCAGCGGCGCTATCGCCCCAAGCGCTGAACATGATGCTGTCCTTGCCGACGAGCGCAGCCAGCGGGCTGGCGAAGCTCATGAGCATGATGGCGTTCAACTCGGGACGCTTGCGGCGGGTCACCGTATCACACGCATCGTGCCATACCTGCAGTGTCCCCGTCGGCGTGTAGTAGCGCTTGATGTTGGGGTCGCCGATACCGCAGGGCCTCACTGTCCCGTCGTCCATGGCGATCTTGCCGCCGAACGAGAAGCCACGCCGTTTTCCATCTTCCTCGTACCAGCCGAACGGGACCGCCATCTGCGACGCCATTGCTGCACGGAGTTTGCCAAGGATGCTCAAATAAAATTCCTCCAGAAACCGCATACCAGCGGTGTTGATCAGGGTTCGACAGCGTTCGTTTGCGAGATATGCCCGGAACCCGGTCTTGGATATCTCTTCGTGCGGCACGCAGGCAAAGTGAATGAACCCCTTGTCGACGTCGACCGTGTAATTCAAACAGTCCGGGTGCTTCTGCGCCCAGAAATCATACAGTTTGGTCTGGAACAGCGGCACCAGTTCAGGCGGGAAGTCCTCGCCCTCTTTAGATGTTTTCTCCACCACTTTGCAAATGATGCCGTCCTCGTTCAGATCGAAGCCCGATGGAAGTCCCACCTGAGCGGCTGCGGGCGACTGGCCCATCTTCGGATTTACCGTGGCGGTAACGACCGGCCTTATGTTGAGCGGTGACTTCCCTTTCGACTTGAGCGGGCATGTCGCGCACGCCGTGCAGCCAGAGCCCTCAATGGTTGAGCAGCTTGGGTACCCAATTCCGCGGTCATGTCGCTCAGCCATCTTCCGATCGTAGAGCGCCTGTGTGTCCACCTCGGAGTATTCCGCATGACCTTTCGATATGGCATGGGCAACCGCATTCCCGTTCTCCATGAATGTTGTGCCGAGAACCGACAGGTTCCAGAGCGGTTGATTGTAGTCGGCCCCGCCGGTGCGGAGCGCGTGCTTGTAGAAGCCGCAGTTCTTGAAGATCGGCTCATAGGCGACGAGGTTGTCCACGAACTTGTCGATGCCAGCATTGAGGTCGGGCTCGTCGATCTTGACGACCGGGCCGGCGCGGAAGATCGCGGGATCGACTCCCTCCGCGAACAGCGAATGCGCTGGTCCTTGCGGGCCCGGCATGATCACTGGACCGGCGAACGTCTTTAATAGCGCAAGATCGGTATCGAAATCGTAAAGCTTGAGCGGGAGCGGGGATAGCTCAACCGGCTTCGGGGGGTCGTACTTGTGATTGAAGGTGCCCGGCATGCGCAGGATGCGCGCGATATCTGTGGTCAGGCCGGCGTCGCACTTGACGTTGTTGGCGAGCAGCATGTTGCGCAGGCCGCTGGCGAATGGTTGCCACTCCAGTGGCGTCAGGCCGCGCTTGCTGATCCAGTAGACATGCACGCCAGAGCCCGAGAACACGATGGCCGATGGCCGTGGCAGTCCGCCAACAGTCTGGAAGGTGAGGATCGCCTTGAGCGCTTCCTCTACGGAGCCGTATTTCTTGGGGTCGGTCGCGTCGACGTCAGCGTCGATCCAGATCGACTTCTGCATCAAAGCGTCCATGGCGCTGCGTGCGGCGATCACGTTGCCGCGGCGGTTTAACTTGGTCTTGCCCTGGATCGAGGTGCAGAACCACACGTCCTTGTTGTTGGTGGTGCCATTGAGCCAGCCCGCGAAGCTGACAAGCTGGGCCGGGTCGCGGAACGGCTTGCCAGGCGAGACTGGGTATTTGCCTTTGAGCTTGCCGTCTGGCTGCCGGGTGTCGTGATAGGAGTATTGCAGGTTCGCGAACCCGGGGTCTTGAGCCCCGGGCCACGCGATCACTGAGCCAATAAAGGCATTGACGACATTCCAGTCCGTCACGTAGACGTCCTTACTTGGGGAGGATACCAGCGATCCTTGCGTCGAGATCGTCGTCCGCCTCTTCGGCCACGCCCACGTCGGCGTCGGTGTTCTGGGCGGCCGCCGTAGTGACCTTTCCCAGTCCTCCCCCGAACCCAGCATCGACGATACTGGCCGCCGGCGTCCCTGCAGGTGCTGTCACCGCCGTGCCGACGTCACCAAACCCGGTGTCCACCAAGCTGGCAGCGTCGGCAGCTTTCTTTGCTGCTGCCTCCTGGGCGAGCCGCGTAGCTTCATGGGCGGCCATCCTGTCGGCTTCGACTTGGGCAGCTTTATTTGCTGCTGCGACTTGGGCAGCTTTCGCCGTGGCATAGTCCACTTCTTCCGGGGTCGGGCCGGGCACTGCTCGCTTTGCCGGCCCGCTGGTCACGGAGGCGGGGCGCGCCTTCCCAAGATCGCTCTCGCCGGTGATCCGGTAAGAAGTCGGGTCCTCACGCATTGGCATCACGAGCGCCGCCTCGCGGTCAGCCAGCGGCTGCAGCGCGCGGAACGTCATCTGCGGATGGGGCTTCTCCGGGTTGAACCCAATGCGGGTGATGTAGGTGGAGAAGTGGAAGCCTTGCGCCGACATGCCCTCGCCGAGCAGCGCCAGATCGTTGAGGCTGGCCGCGGGAACGCGCAGGAACACAGGCTCCATCAGCGCAGCGCCGAGGAGCGTCTTGGTCAGCGACGGCAGCACCAGCACCGCGATCCGCTTGTAGTCGGAGCAGTCGCGGGTCTTGCGGCCGTCGGGCGATACCTTGAACACGTTGCGCGGGCAGATGGCGCACGCCGTGCTCTCGGGCTTGGCGATGTCGGCATCTGGCGTCACGCCGTCGAGCGCGGCGCACAGCGGGCGCGTGCCAACCTGTCCGTCGACGTAGGAGCCGGGCGGGTAGAAGCTCTTGCTCTTGGCCGGCAGTTGGCGAAGCATGATCACGTCGAGGAACGCGAGCGGCGATCCATCGTCGGAGCGCGTGAAGTTGTGGGTCTCACCGCGCAGCCGCAGGCTCCAGACTTTGCCCTTGTAGCCGACGATGCCGTAACTCGAACCGATACCGTCGGCCAGACTTTCCGCGTGCGGGTCGAGCGCTTTGAACGCCGCCGCTGGTTGGATGCCTTTGAAGGCAGAAATGTTCATTAGATCGTTAGACATGGGGTGTTTCCTTGTTGGAGTAGACTGAGACACTGGCGATAAGTAACCTAAAGTAGCGGCGCGTCTGCACTACTCCGGGGTAAAAATCCGGGTGAAGGCCGCGGAAAATTTCCAGATGCGGCTCTCTAAGCCAGGGCCAGACAACGCGCCAGCGGCAATTATCATAGCCGCAACCAAAGAAGATGGCGCGCCTGGACCAGAACAAGAAGCCTTCCTTTTCTGGAAGGATCTGCTGTGCATAGGGTCCTAGTTTCATTTTCCTGACGCCCTTCTTACACCGACAGTTGAAATGGATGAAAGGTTGACGCCGGGAGGGAGCAGTCCCTTCTCGGCGACGTGATCGCGTACCGCGGTCGAGTTCGCCTTGCGGTCGAGGAGATCGAACATGCTGTTTGATATCACGTAATCCATGAACGCCTTGGGGTCGGCAAGGGAGGCTGTGTACCGGGTGGTGGTGTACGCAGTCCCTTCGGAAGTCTTAATGCTCTCGGCACCGACGGCTTCAAGGCACTGTTGGATGACACCCGTTAATTTATTCTGAATATCGACCAATTCCTCAAGCTCTTTCTCGTGCCGATCTTTCATCCCTTTAATGAGATCGCGAACGGCGACGTACTGCTTAACACGTTTCTCGATGTTTGCAACCACCTGGGCTGGGGGCGCCGACGTGGTGAGTTCAGTAGTCATGGTGTGGGTCTCTCCTGTTTGGTTATGCCCTGTCGGGCATTGCTTCCGATAACATCTCAAGCAGCGTATCTTGTACCTTCTGCTTGCTGCGCAACAATGAGTAGATGCGCTTCTCCACCGGCGTCGATTGCAGATGCAGAATTTTCTGCTTGTGCGCTTGCCCGACGCGGGTAATTCTCGCGTTAGCCTGATCATAAATCTCTAGGCTGGTAATTGGCTGGTACCAGATGATCGCGTCAGCCGCCGTGAGTGTGAGACCATGAGCGACGCACTGCGGGTGCGCGAGGAGAACCTTGAATTTCGTAGTGTGCTGGAACAGGTTGAAAATTTCTGACCTTCCAGAGACACCACCATGGACAATAGCAGCTTCGATGCCTGCTTTCTCCAGCACCGCTGCAAGGCCGTCGATTGTGTGCCTGTAGGGGGCATAGACAATTACCTTTCGCTCGTTCTCGTTGATCAGGTCGATCAGGGTTTGATGCCGTGGCATCGGCTCGTCGGTCTTGAACACTGGCACCGAGCCGATCGGCCCGGCGTAGACCCAGCCGCCAGACACCTGCAGCAGCTTGCCCATGGCAACGGCGGCGTTCACCGCGGTGACCTGCCCGCCCGCGATTTCGGCTTTGAACTCGCGGGCTAGCTTCGTGTAGGTCGCACTCTGCAGGTTCGTCATCGGGACGTCGATGGTGCGCGAGATCACAGGCGGCAGTTCGACCACGGTGTCCAGCGCATAGCGCACGTTTGGCTGCAGCATCGCCATGGCGCGCTCGATGGCTTCCGGTCTGGCTCGCCACATAAAATTGTTGATCTTGGTCATCAGCAGTTCTTGCGCCTGCCGGAAGTATTTCGGGCTGGTGTTGGGGGTGACGACTTTCGAGATGCCCCAGACGTCAGTTGGCTCGTTAGGCATAGGCCTGCCGGTAAGGCCCCATACAATCCTAAACCGTGCACCAAATTTGCGCATGTCTTTGCTGCGATCTGAATTGTTTCGGTAGACTGCCACTTCGTCGAGGCAGAGCACGTCAATGTCAGTGCGCTGAGATAGCTCCGCTTGGATGGTTCGAAGACCGTCGTGATTGATAACGTAAATGTCGGCGTCTTCCGCCAGTCGTTCAAGCCTTTGTTTTTTCGTGCCATGGAGCACTGCTACCTTCCGGTGGGGCACGGTTGCGAACGCTTCGGCTTGCCACACGAACCGCAGCGTCGATAGGGTGGCGACGACCAGCAGCTTGCCGCACAGGCCGTTACCGTGAAGGTAATCCCACGCCCAGAGCGCGGTCTTGGTCTTGCCGGTGCCCATTTCGTTGAGGACATATGACCGCGTCGCGGTGGTCATCATGTCGAAGGTGTGCTGTTGCACCTTGAAAGGCTTGAGCGATCCAAAGTCATAGTGCCAGAGCCCCGGGTTGGGGACATCGTAGCCCAGGTGCCGCAGCATGATGGTCTCTCGGATACCGTGAGGCACCGCGAGACCATCGTTGTCCAGCCCGAAGGCGTCCGCCAACATAGGAGCACCAGGAAACATATTGTCAGTCTGCCCGGTGTGCGGAACAACCAGCATCTGGTGCTTGCGGGATACGATCACATGCTGCATCGGCTTCACGCGTCGTTCAGGTCACAGAGGTCGACGATGTATCGGACGGCTGTGCAGGCAACTTGAACCGCTTCCTTGAGGGCCGCGGTAGAGGTGCCAGTGTCGTTCTTGACATGATCCCAAAGCTCCTCAAGCTCTTCGCGGATTACTGAGTGACCTTCGTGCGGCGAGTGCATCGGGGGCCACTTCGCTTCTGCGCGGAGGACTTCCGCACGGACGAGCGCGAGGGCGATTTCGATGTTGGTTTGGTTTTGGGGGATTGGGCCAAACATAATTTTGCTTTCGGTTCAATGCCGCGCACCCGACGTTGTTGGATCGTATACCGGGGTGCGCGACGGAGCCGGTATACAGCTTGCTTGTCTGAACCGTCTTTGGTGCGGACAAGCTTGAACCTGAAATCATGCACGAGCCCGCAATCGCAGCACTCCCACAAATGACGGGACAATAAAATCTTCCAGTCGCAGAACCCTTCTTTGCTTTTCGGGCTCGCCCGAACGATGGGGAATTTGGTGCGCATCAGCCGCACTCCGTCGGATCGGGCGGGCAGTATGGGATTTCCGTACCGGGGGACGTCGCCCAGTACAGCGCCAGCCCGCAGATGGCGATCACGATGTAGCCTATGATCAAGCGCTGCATGTTACTGCCGCAGTAACTGGTTGATCGTCGCCACCCGCTGCTGCGAGAGCGCGTCTTTCGGGTGTGTTTCAAGGTGCGCCATGATCCCGGCAAGCTGGCGCGTGAGGCGCTTTTGCTTGGAGGTGTTGGCGCAGGTGTTGTTGACGCGCCCCTTGGTTTTACGCTGCGGGTATACGCGATCTGGTTGGTCGGCCATAGTGGTTACATTCCCATTTGATACGTTCGACTGCGGCTTGGACAGAAGCTTCGTCATTCACTATCAGCACGGTGCCGCCGGCGTGCTCGATCGCTTCCTTGGTGGTCTTTTGTAGCGGCGTAAGATCGTGCTTCGGACTAGCCTTGGTCTCGACCGAGAAGAACAGGCCGTCGACGCACAGGATGAAGTCATGCGCCACGCTGCCAAAGCCGGTCTGCACTGGCATGAAGCGCCAGCACAAGCCGCCGAACGCGGCCGCGAGCGCCAGCTTGAACATAATCTTGACGCGCCCCTCGGGTGTCATGATCCGCCCCTTAAACGGTATGCGGCGCGTGTAGCGCGGCCTTTCTCGGATTGATGGTATCGCTTGTGCGCGGCTTTACCTTTTTCTGAGGCGCTGTATTTTGCCCCGTCGAACGCGCGCTGGATAATCCCCTTCTCGGACTGCTTGTATCTGGTTCGTGCTTCGCTGCCTAAAGGGGACGCATCGTAGCGCCAGTGAGCCTCTCGCCGGACAACTGACTGATTTATCTGATGCCTTACCTCGCGCCCCTTCGGTGACTGTTGGTAACGGCTCAGCGTCTCTTTCCCTTTCGGGGTTTTGAAATATCGGCTCTGCCGTGGCCAGCGCCATTCACTCTCAAGCAGGCTCATGGCTTCATCCATTCGTCAAAACTTGGCCGGGGGGTGCCGGGGTCCTTTTCGGTTACCGCGGCAGTAACTTCTGCTTCCGAGGCGCTCGGGGTGGGGGGCTTCTTGTTCGGGCCACGCAGCTTCGCCGACGGGAGCGCCTTCAAGCACTCGCTGACCGCCTCGACA
>Ga0207933_1003053_pt1 | contig 10247 bp, 7 predicted proteins | sample NGESurdeep092012_4_FD_184488 | JGI IMG/M metagenome (GOLD analysis project Ga0207933, IMG submission 184488) | Arctic peat soil microbial communities from Barrow, Alaska - NGEE Surface sample F53-3 deep-092012 (SPAdes) | ecosystem: Environmental > Terrestrial > Soil > Wetlands > Peat ...
TGCCACCGACAGACGAGAAGGGTTGTGTAGAGTTGTCATCGAAAAGGTGTCCTTCTTTTTGGTGAAATTTGTTGTCTAAGCAACTCAAATTCTACCTGATGGGGACACCTTTTTCGCGTATGGCTACTTGTTTAGACCAGCACTTTCACGGTGGATCCAGGCTTAGGGAGGAGGTCATCGTCGATTTGTCGTTGGAGCACCTTGAGTTTTCCCACGACCTTGTAGCGAGTACTGGCGGAGACATACTTGCGAAGAGGTCTACCATTGGGTCCGTAACCCATCCGAATGGCCCCGATCCATCGACCATCGGATTTCCTTTGGTAGATCGAACCTTCGTGGTTTGCTCGTCGTTTCGCCACCGCGACCCCTTTTCCGCATTGCCAGAACATCGGCTGCCCCAACGGTCGCATAGCACGGGGAAGTTCTCCGAGAGACACTCTCGTCACTCGTGATGACTCGCCAGTCAGAGTGCGAGTACCTCGGCTCAAGAAGGGTGGAATCTTGTCGATGCCATAATGGGCAAGTCGTAATTGTGGCCCAGCAAGGCTTCACGCCTTCAACGCGCCAGGCAACGGGTCATTCGCGATTCTAGGCTGCGTATCGTTCTGTTCAGATAAGTTCGTGGCGATGAGAATCATGTTGCCCCACTCTGACGCCAAGAGTCCTGGAAGCGCATGACCGACCTCGCCAGTTCAGTTCTTCCGATGATCCGTACTCGCGCCGACCTGCACCGCTGGAGCGACGCCAACCGACACGGGATGCTCATGCACGAGGCGGTGGACATTCTCGAGGCCGCGGTCGCTGACCACGCCCCCCAGGAGATCTTTGCCGTGACATCCAAGGCACTCGCCAGCTCCCTCACCGTCATCGCCCGATCGGACGACTCGAGTGGCATCATTGGCGACGCATGTCGTCGGTTGCTGGCGCTACATCCGGTAGCGGCCGCGCGAGCGAGTGCGCCCGTCGCACCACTGGTGAGGTGGATGATCACATTCCAGTTCGCTGGCGAGGTCGATTATTTCGAACTCGACCCCGTGGCCTACGCCCCCGCGCTGGGTGAGGAGGGCCTCAGGAAATATCGAGCCGAGCTCAATCGCATCGCGGAAGGCCTCGGACCCAACCCTCCCGAGGAGCAACGATGGTCGTCGGCGAATGCCCATGTTCGTTTTGTGCTCGAGTGGAATGAGCGCAGATTCGCGGTACTTGACAAGGACGTCGACGCGATCATCCGAACCCATCTCCGCGACGCCGAGGTCGCCGCGTGGTACCAGGACACGGCAGAGGCTCTCGTCGAGGTGGGCGAGTACTCGCTCGCCATTGATTGGGCGCAGCGTGGCGCCGAATTCGACGGAGGGCACCAAGCGGCCCGGGCGGCCGATTACTGGTGCGAACTCCTCGCGCAGCGGCGGCCCAGTGAACTGGTGGACGCTCGACTCACGGTGTTTCGTCGCTGGCCCACCGCCGGGCACGCGACGGCGCTGCACGAGGCGGCGGCCGATCGATGGAACGAGTACTACGAAGAGGTGTTGTCGGTATTGTCAACGCGTCCCGCAGAGGCGGTGAACTTCGCCCACTCGTCGCTCGGCGACATTCAACTGGCGTGGTCGTTGGCGCACACCCTTTCGCTCAACGACGACCGCGTGTGGACAAGTTTGGCGAAGTCCTACGCGAAGATTGATCCCTTGGCCGTCCTGCCAGTGCTGACGCGTCTTGTTGATCATGATCTCACCGAGGCGGGCGCTCAGCATTACATCGTGGCGGCGAGGAGACTCAAGAACATGCGCCGGCTAGCGGCAGGTTCACCGCGAGCAACTCAGGTTGACGATTACATCAAGGAGCTGCGCGAGACGCATCGGCGCCGCCCGCGCTTGCAGCGCGAGTTCGACCGTGCGGGCCTACCGTGAATCGCGGTCCAGTAGCGTGCTCGCCATGAAGCATCGAAACCCAAAGTTGTGCCTCTTCGGATGGAAACCTTCAGACTCCACTCCATTGCAGCACGAGCGGGTCCCACCGACCGATTGCTGAACCGTCGAGAAGTGCATTGATGAATGGCTTGACAATTGTCAGCGCCTCGTCGAGCGTCTGAGCCAGTGGCAAGAGCGAACGTCGTGCTTCGTTCCCATAGCCCGTCTTCCAGAGGGACAGATCGGGTACTTCGAAACTAGAGGGCAGGGTGATCTCTCGGTGAGCTGCCTCCCCACGAAGAGCCGCATACTGAGCTCCCGCATCAATCGACACCTCTGTAACGATTGCGACAAGATCAACGAGATCCTTGAAGCGGGTCGAGGGACGCTCTCCGTGTCGTTCGATGATGGCCATCACCTTGTCAGCCACATGGTCGACCAGAGGATAGGCCCGATAACCCAGCTGGGCGACGTTCGGCATGCCGACGCGAGCAAGGGCAGGCACGTCATCGGGTCGGTCGACGACGCGAAGCTTCGTGCCCACCAGGTCGATGTGAAATTGAGCCCACATCGTCGCTCCGACGTACGCGTCGACAGGAATGCGGAGGCCGTCTGATCCGTCTGCGTGCGGACGTGTCGAACCCACTTCGAACCTGAACCAATCTCCGAGGTCAAGTTTGGCTGCTCGAGCAATATCGGCAATGGCAACGTTGCTTTGCACGGCGCGATAGATGTCGACATCAATGGTGGCTCGAACACCTATGCCTCGGGCAAGCAGTGCAGTAGCTCCCTTGACGATCCATCCGTCGTCGACAATGTAGAGCCGAGCCAGGAAACGATCGTACGCCATCTGACGCTGAAGTTGAGGAAGACCCCACCGGCCTGATTGTGCAACCTCGTTGAGCCTGTCGGTGAGCGCTCGACGAAACGCCATCGGACTTGAATATGTGTGCTCGCGATCGCTCAACTATCTACTCCTGATCGTGGGCCTTGAAATGGCTGGGCAGCGTCAGTAATTTGCTGTATCGAGTCGCGGGCTTCCTTCATCCAATTCGCGCTCTGGTCATTCTTGGCGAGATCGAATAGCCAACGAAGGAGGGCGATGCCATCATCACGGCGAAGTCCGAATCTTGCGGCGTGAGGGGAGAGGCTCAGTGCGAAGGTTCCGGGATGATCGAAGGCCAGTCGGATGGAGTCGACGATAATCTGGGCGACGGCCCCTGGATCCTCATGATCGTAGAGGAGGTCCGAAGCGATTCGCGCTGGCCTGGTCACTGGTAGTCCACGTAGTCGAATCCATTCGACATCCGCGAGGGGGCGTCGGTGAAGACGAACATCTTGTCGCCGGCTCTGTTTGCGTAGCGTCAACGTGAAGTCGTGCCGGTCCGCTGGAAGATCGCCGACTCCATAGAGTGCAGCCGCTGACCGGTGAGACACGACGCCCTGTGTGGGAGTGCGCCCCCATGCGGGCACGCCGGGAGCAAGTTGCAGCCATGCAACGCGTAGTTCAAAGTGGTCCGGTGTGGGCGATCCCACCAGTCGATACACGCCGTGAGCGACTCGCTCGAGTACAGAGTCTGAGGCGGTGAGCCTGTCAATTGTCGTTGCGGGAATCGCCACGCTTTCGAGTTGACGGCGAGTGACCAACCCCCATTGCTCCTCAGCAAACTCCGCAATACGCATCAGGTTCGAAGTAGTCATTACGACTTCATTATACCCTATTTATAGGGTATAATGAAGCATAACTAACGATGGAGGCTTCCTAATGGCCTGAAAACGGGGTATTTTGAAGTATCAGTGAATCTTAATTCGCGCGTTGCGTGAAGGCTGATGACATGGATGAATGAACTTCGATCATTACTGTTCGTTGTTACCCGGCACAGTACAATGAGTCCCGTTTCAAAGAAGGCGGCGATGCTCGTTAGCGCTCTGACCCTAGTGGCGCCTGGCAAGGGGCCGGCGGTATAGGTTCAGATTATCTTCAAAAATGTTGCGTTTCGACTTATTAAATGGTAATTTTGTTGCGTTAGTGGTCGAAAGAGAGCCTTTGTTTCCATGAATGGTGCGCAAACGAATCCTTACGGTGTGCTGCGAAAAGTCACATCCGCTAATCGGGCTGAACTGAGCCGACGTGCCAAGGCTGGCGTGGCGATGCGTCTCGCTCCGGGAATCTACGTTGAGAACGCCGCGGCGTCACCTCAAGAGGTTACTAGGCATCACCTCTTCGCGATCGTCGCCATGATCTGGCCCGACGCCGTCCTGTGCGGAAGAACGGCACTCGATGGCGGCATGCCACGTGACGCAACGTTCTATCTCGCCGACCCGACGCGACGTCGTCCCACTCCTCTCAAACTCCCAGGGATCACCATTGCCCCCAGTCCTGGACCAGGGGCACTCCCGGGCGACATGGCGATGCCGAACGGACTGTTCATATCTGGTCCCGCGAGAAGCCTCGTCGAGAACGCTACCCTCCGGGGTCGTCCGGCACTCTTTCGGGCTGGATCTCGTGCAGTCGAAGACCGCATAGATGAGATGGCGCGTGCTGGGGGAGCGGGGAGAATTCGTGAGATCCTCACCCAGCTCGACGTCATCGCGCCATCATTTGAGCGCGAGTCGGTCGCCTTCGTCCGTGCGCGACTAGCGGCCCTACTGGGATCATTCGAAAACGGAGCGTTGAAGGTAGATTCCAGGCGCCTGAAGGCGCGTCTATCGGGCGAACCCTTCGATCAACGCCGCTTAGACCTCTTGCGAGGGCTGGTCGAAGTCCTGGGCCCGCGTGCGCCTCGACCCGCTCCCATGCTGGGAGATGCGGCACGCTGGGCGTGGGAGCCCTTCTTCGAGGCCTATTTTTCCAACTTCATCGAGGGAACGGAATTCGGCGTCGACGAAGCCCGCGGCATTGCCATCGACCACATCGTCCCCGAGGCACGACCCGCCGATGCACACGATATCGCGGCGACATACCAATTGGCGAATGATCCTCGTGACCGCGTGCGAATTCCGCATTCGGGAGAAGAACTGATTAGCGTCCTGCGAGATCGTCACCGTCTCTTGATGGCGGCGCGACCGGAGAAGAATCCGGGAGAGTTGAAGACGCGGATGAACTTTGCGGGTGGTTACCAATTCGTCGAGCCCGACCTCGTGCAGGGAACCCTGAGCCGAGGTTTTGATGTTCTCAATGGATTGTCGGATCCATTTGCCCGAGCCGTCGCGATGATGGTCCTCATCACCGAGTGTCACCCCTTTGATGATGGTAATGGGAGGGTCGCGCGTCTCACAGTCAATGCCGAACTCTCCGTCGCCGGACAGGTTCGAATCATCATCCCGACCGTCTATCGCAACGACTATCTTGCTTCCCTCGCAGGTCTATCTCGCGGCGTGGGGCGTGGAGAATCGCTGATTGCAGTCCTGGAGTTCGCTCAGCGCTGGACTGGGGAGGTGGACTGGCAATCATTCGATAAAGCTCACCGAACTCTCCAAGGTGTCAATGCCTACGTCGACCCTGGCGTTGCCGACGCCAGCGGTATTCGCTTGGTGTTCCCCTCGAGGTTCGACGAGACGGGACCCCATCGGCTGGAGGGCTGATCGGACCCTCCACGCCGCAGATCGCGGCGGTCCAACCGTGGGAATGCCTTCGAATTCACCAACGAGAGGAAATTCGTTATTCATAGTGCGTGGGGTCCATCGAGGCGTCTCTCGAGGATGAGTAATGGTTCGCCACATTGCCATGGTCCACTCGACCGTGGCACCTCACGACGACAACGTATCTCGCACATACGTCGACGTCGAAACCTCGCGTTGAGCCCGCGTAGAAGTTCAAGTGCGAATGATTGTCAACAACGAAGATCTGTAGAGCGGGAGGTCATCTCAGGCCATTGCGCACGGCCACCGTAGTCGAGCCTCCTTAGGGTGCAGCCCTCGTCGCGGTCACGCATCTCTCGATACGCCCAAGATGTGACGAAGCCTCGCGACGTCAAAGCCGGCGAATCCCGATTGGCCGACATCACGGCGGTCGAACTCATTCAGAACAGCGACGAGATCCTCGCGGCGTGTGGGGTCGCTCGCAGCTTGGCGCGGCGTCAATCCAGCCAGCGCCGGAATCGACTCATCGATCCAGGCCTCCTCTTTCTCGCGCATGAGTGCCTTCATGACCTCGCGAACCTCAAAAGGAGCTGGCTCATCGGGCATTCCAAGGTCGCCACCATCAGCCCGCCGTTTCTCTCTGGCGGTCGCGATATCACTGCGCTCATCTTCTAAGACATGCAGATCGGCGACGTTCTTACTCAGCAGTCCCAGGACCCGCTCCAGGCGTTCGACCGAGTTCGTCACGACGACCAAGGTGTCGTCAACACGACTGAGAAAGCAGCGCACCGCCGGGGATCGTTCGGTCTCAACCGTCTCGTTCCATTGGTCGTCGCCAATCGGCTGAAAGATGCGGTCCAGCGTCTCACGAAGTGTGCTCCAGGGAGTCAACGTCGGAGCCAATACCGCTCGACACATGACGATCTCCTCCCCTTCGTAGTTCACCATGGTGATCGGGCCGAACATCCCGCCCAACCATGCCGCGAGGTCGAGCGGATCTCCGCCTTCGTCGAGGACTTCGATCAGGGAGGCGCGATGCTGGACCGGTACCAACAAGATCTCGGACTCGATGGCCCATTGATCTCCTTCTTCCATGAGGCGTGCGAACAAGTAGTCGCCAACCTGCAACGTCTGTGAGGCGGTCCGTTCGCTCACGTCGACCACATCGCCGCTGCACGTGTCGAGGAGTCGGATCGAGGTTCCCGCAGTGACCTCAAGGATCTGCCAGAGCGATCGTCGAGCCCCCATCCACTCGAGCACCAGCAATCGCTCCACTTCGGGGAGCAAGGGCCCTCGGGTATCGATGAAGCGGACCAATGCGGCCGGGTTGTACGCCACAAGATCGACCAAGAACGGCGCCAGTCCCTCACTGCGATTCTCGTCGGCGTAGTGCATCGCGACATCGAAGACGTCGCGCATTCGCGCCGCATTCTGACGTCGGAAAGAAAACTGCATGATCTTGTGGTGCAATACCTCCCTCACTTGTGAGGGAGTGAGTTTGGGGTCGAACAGGCAGCAGACCTTGAACTTGCGACCCGAGCCGCAAGGGCAGGTATCGTTTCGCCCCGCCTTGGGCGACGAGATGGCCATCAGGGACCTGAGGTTCTCGATCGGCGTGTCGCCCTCTTCGAAACCGGCGCGACGTAGTAGCGAGATTGCCGCACTGAAATGTCCTCGGTCCGATTCGTACCACGACAGTTGGCTGAGGGCCGGAAGAAACGTATCGTCGGTCATGGAGGCGAGTTTGAGGAGACGCTCAGCCTCGAGTGTTCTTGCGTCACGCTCGGCGTTGAGGGCGAGAAGAAAGATGCCAGGGGCGCTCAGTCTGCCGTTGAGACTTGCCACTGCGCCAGCAAATTCTTCGAGTCGTCGCGATCCGGTATCGGCTCCAGCGAGCACGTACTCGACGAAAGCGGGTGATACTGCCTCATGGGCGAGTGCCTGTGCCACGCGACGAGCATCATCGACAAAGCTGCCCTCCACCACAAAGTCGCTCCAAGCCGCGAGGACCAGTTCAAAGGGTGCAGAACAGCATCGGTCGAAGTCAAAACTCTCGGTGATTTCGGCAATCCGGTGGCGGCGATAAATGACCCCGGGTGGCTCCGCCACCTCTCCTCGACGTTGCACCCACTCGCCATCGCACTCTAGACCCACCTGCTCGAGAAGATCACGTATCGGAGCGACGGGGGAGCGGAACAATGTACGGTCGCGACACAGTGTGTCGAGGACCACTTGGGTGGCGTCGTCCATGACGCCCTCCTCGTGAACCAATTCGAACGAGGCGAGGAGGGCCTGTGCCTCTCGGTCACCCGATTCGGGTGAGGAATGGCGAATCACTGTAGCCGTCCGGTTCCGTCGTGAAATGACCAACAACTCACTCGCCGCGACGTCGTCGAGCCAGCCCGGAGGCCCGACCAGGTCGTCACGGTCCGACTCGAGGTCGTCACCTATTTCGTTGTGCAGTCGGCCGCCGGTGGCGTAAGCCAGTCCGTCATCCATCTCGAAGCCCAGTGCGATGAAGTCCGGCACGACCTCGAGCGAACTTCGATCAAGTTCAGCCGCAGTCACCTCGTGACTGAAGAAGAGGCCGTCCAGCATTGAACTCGTCTTTGCGATGAAACCATCGTTTGTCGTCCAAACCTCGTCAGTGTCAAGGAGGAGATAGTCGAGTTCCTTAGCAACTTGATCATCGTCGTAGGGCTCGAGTGGGCCGAGCGCACCTCGACGCCGCAACGCCATGACGAGTTCGCTGAAGGTCGACGACGTGCCGTCCAATTCCTCGAGAACAGCTTCCATCAGTGACTCTTCGAAGTCATTGCTCATTCCAAAATGCTAGCGACGACGCGATGTCGCGGGTAGTCCCTTCACCGAATTGGAACCACTCGAACGTCGGGGTGTGGTGGGCTCACCACGCCAAGAGTGGATCATGGAGCCAACCGTGAATCCACTTTCGATCATTGCGACGATCGGAAGTGGAGTAAGCACCTCGATCGTGCCCCTTGGTCGAGCGCTCCGGTTTCCGTATCTCTGAGGGGCTCAGCGATAGACGAATTCATTCCTGATCAATAGAGCATCTGACGAATGTGGGTCTCGAATCATAGTGCCGCTACGCAAGTCATCGCGGTCAGCCTCGTAGATGACCTTTAAGCCCCTGCTATGGATGCGCGTCCGGTGTAGGTGCAGATCGATTGCTTCGAGGGAATCGTCGTCGGGGAAGATTCCCTGCCACGCGGCAATGAACTCCACTTGATGGTGGTTCTTACACATCCCGCAGGGACGATGTCCTGCGGCGAGTGCGGACGCCTCGTCCAGGAAGAAGAGTTCGGTATACCTGTCCTCTCGCATGAATTCGCGCGGAGTGGCCAGTCCCTTCGTCGAACAGTAGATCCACTCGATGTTGTGGAATCTCTTCGTGACAACGTAGTGCGAATGGATGAGTCCCCGGTTTCCGAAGAGCGTGAAGGGAGCGGCGTGCTGTGAGATCGTCCCATGTGGATCGACAATGTTAAGAATCTCGCACCCTTTTGAAATGACGATTCAACGATTACTCGACCCAATGACATCAACGATGACGGGGCCGGTCAAGTCGGACGATTGATGCCTTGGAGGCTCGTCGTTGGACGTGACCGTGTGGATGCCACAATGGTCGAAGACCCACCTCTGATTCGCAGATGGGCCAATTAATTGGTGGACCGTGCAAGGTCGGGGCGGTACTGTCTCCTGCGCTACCCGATTCGCGCCGGGCAAAGGGTCAATCTGCGTCCCTCACCGCACAAACGGTGACGGCGAATTCTCAAACGGCCGCACTACTCGTCACGCGTCCGGTACCCGACTTCATGTCCCGTACGAATTACTGAGAAATGAAATACTCCGGATTGTCCCTTGTCAGAGCCAGATACTAGGGTCTCCGACGGGGAGGCATTCTTTTGAGGAATCGTAAATTCATAATCGCCAGGGTGGTCGCCGTATCCACCATGGTTGTATTTAGTACTGGACTCTTGTCCTCGCAAGCCACCGCGGGGACGGTCGTGGCGATAAATTGCCACGCGAGGCTCCACGCTCGCGTTGATTTGGCAGGTTGCGATTTGAGCAGTCGCGACCTTAACGGTGCCAATCTCTCCGGCGCGAACTTGGCGGGGGCGAATCTCGAAGGTGTAGAACTCGTCCGCGCCAATTTGACCAGAGTTAATCTCACCGGAGCAAATCTCGACCTCGCGGACCTCTCGAGAACTCGCCTGCAAGGTGCGAATCTCTCAGGGGTGTCATCAGGTTCGGTCATCGGAAAGCCATTCCTTCCCGTCAGGTGGAGACTGGTCAGTGGCTACCTCGTTGGTCCTCGAGCGAACCTTTCGAATGCGAACTTCACTGCCGCAAATTTGGCACACGCGAACTTGTTTGACGCGCAACTTGCTAATGCGACTCTTACCGACGTTTCGTCTGGATCGGTGGCGGGAAACCCGATCCTTCCGGCCAACTGGAAATTGGTCGACGGCTATCTCGTGGGACCAGGAGCAAATCTCGCGAGGGCCAATTTGAGGAATGCAAACCTTTCGTTGGTTGATGCGAGCGGCGCCAATTTCACCAGTGCGACTTTGACGTCGTCGAATCTGCCTGGGGCGAATTTGTCCGGTGCCGTATTCACTGGGGCACGAGTTGCTGGTGCCAGGATGAACGGAGCGATACTGGATGGCGTAACGTCCGGATCGATTGTCGGTCGCCCGATCTTGCCCGGTGGGTGGCTACTCGTGAACGGCTACTTGA
>Ga0207933_1003054_pt1 | contig 10243 bp, 7 predicted proteins | sample NGESurdeep092012_4_FD_184488 | JGI IMG/M metagenome (GOLD analysis project Ga0207933, IMG submission 184488) | Arctic peat soil microbial communities from Barrow, Alaska - NGEE Surface sample F53-3 deep-092012 (SPAdes) | ecosystem: Environmental > Terrestrial > Soil > Wetlands > Peat ...
AGCGGCAACGCAGGCAGTGCGGGCAGCGCTGGTGCTGCGGGCAATGCGGGCAGCTCGAGCGCGTGCTCCGGCTTGCTGTGTGAGGACTTCGAGCAGGGCATGATCGACCCCGCGAAGTGGGATCTGAAAACGGGTGGGGGCGGGACCGCGGTCGTCCAGTCGACCCTGGTCAAGCACGGCAAGTACGCGCTGCAAGTGCACGGCCTGGCCGGCGTGGCGGATGACTACGCGCTGATCGTCTCGAAGAGCGCGCCCGCGGCGCTGAACGGCGCGCATTTCGGGCGCGCGAATTTTTACTTTACGCCCAAGCCGAGCAGCCTTCACACGCAGCTGCTGTTTGCCGGCAAGAACGGCACTGGCTCCTCTACCACCGGCCCTGCTCCCTTGCCAAAGCTGCGCTACATGGAAGTGGCGGACTACAATAATGGTGGCTGGCAAGCGGGCTTCGACCTGCTGGACGTCTCACCTTCGGTTGAAGAAGTGACGTATCCCGCCGGCAACCCGCAGCTGCCGACCGCGGCTTGGTCGTGCCTCGAGTGGCAATTCAGCGACGCTCCGGACAGCATCAATTTCTGGATCGACGGCAAGCTGGTCGGCACCTTCGACGACCAGCATGTTTCGTATCCTGCGGGTCACGCGGCGGGCACTCCGTTGTACAACGGCTCGAGCACGGGCCTGATCGGCGGCTTCGAGCTATTCGGCTTCGGCTTCCACGATTGGCACCCCAGCAAGGCCGCCTTCGATCTCTACTACGACGACATCGTGCTCGACACGAAGCGCGTGAACTGTTCGCCGTAGCTTGTGCGGGTCGAAGATTGCTGCCGCGAGGAACGTCGCGCGGCTCATGGTGTGCGCGCGTGCTGCGCGCAGCATGACTTCGACGTAAATTTGCGGCGCTTCGTTGCGTGCACAGTTGGGACACATTGACACGGCGGCACGTGACGCGATCCTGATGAGAAACTGCGAGCGCATCGCCGCCGCGTGTACATACTGCCCGACACACAGCGCTTGCCCGCGTGAGCCGTCGCAGTTTGTGACGCAGCGTGTGACGCAACGAAGGGAGCAGAAGCTTTGCAATACTCCAAGATCATTGGTTTGTGCGCGCTCGTTCTCGCCGCCTGCGGCGGCAATTCCGAACCCACGGACGGCGTTCAGAATACGCAGCAGCCCCTTGCGGGATCCGCCGCCCTGGGCGTAGTTCCCGGAGGTTTGCCCGCCCGACTCAGCGTTGGTCTCTTCGAGGACAGCGGGGCTACATGGCTGAAGAACAGCGGCGTGAAGTGGGACGTGCGCTATCGTTATTTTACGAAGAATTGGGTCAATAATTGGGGTTACTCCGCGTACGACGGCTCTTGGGGGTTGTCGTATCTGAAGGAGACCGATCAGCAGGGTTTCTTGCCTGCCATTCAGTACTACCAGCTGGTCGGAGAAGCGGGCGGCGGCGAGGAAGCGACGCTGTCGAAGGTGCAGACCGCCAGTACGATGCGCTCCTACTTCGGCGACTTCAAGATCCTGATGCAGCGCGTGAAGGACTTTGGCAAGCCGACTCTGGTGTTGATCGAGGCGGACGGGGTCGGCTTTCTAGAGCAGCAGAGCAACGGCAACGCGAACGCGTACGCGGCGGTTGCGGCCAGCGGCGTGCCGGAGCTTTCTGCGCTACCGAATACGGTCGCGGGCTTCGGGCTCGCTTATCTGGCGCTCAAGCAAGCGGTGGGCGCGTCCAATGCCATCTTGGGTCTTCACGTGTCGGCGTGGGCTAGCGGCAAAGATATCGCATCGTACAGCGTGACCGACCCGCTGCAGCCCGAGGTCGACAAAGCCTACGGCTTCCTGTCGCCGATGGGACTCACCAGCAACGTGACGGGCGCACAATACGACGTGCTCGTCGGCGACCCGCTGGATCGCGACGCGGACTATTACCGCGTCGTACAAGGCTCGGATCGCGGCTGGGATGCCAGCGATTCAGCGCCCATCAGCTCGCGCAGCTTCAACCGCTACGCCGAATGGCTACGGCTTTGGAACGTGAAATCCCAAAAGCGTTGGGTGCTTTGGCAGATCCCGCTGGGTAACTCGAACAGCAAGAACGTGTGGAACAACGGCGGCCCTGCCGAAGGCTACAAGGACAACCGTCCCGAGTATTTCTTTGCCGGCGGCACCGCTCACCTACAGAAGTTTGCCGACGTCGGTGTGATCTCGCTGCTGTTCGGCGCTGGTGCCTCCGGGCAGAGCACGTACACCAACGACACTTACAGCGACGGTCAGTTGTTCATGAAGAGCCACGCTGCAACCGTGTTGAACGCAGGAGGGGTTCCGATCGCGACGGGTAGCGGTGGTTCATCAGCTGGCGGCAGTGGTGGCGCGACGGGCAGCGGCGGATCTGCAGGCGGCGGCGCGACGAGCAGTGGCGGGAGCGGTGGCTCGCCTCCGCCCTCTGATGCGGCTCGCTACAACTTCGAGACGTCCGCTCAAGGTTGGGTGGCCGCGGGTGCAGGCTTTGCCGTGGCAAGCTCTACGGATCGCGCCTTTGCCGGCAGCCATTCCCTGAAGGTGACGCTCAGCAACGCGAGCAGTGGCTACGCGAAGCTCATCTCGCCGCCGATTCCGGCGGGCGCAACCGTGACATTCCGAGTTTGGATCCCGAGCGGGGCAGCCGTGGCGTCCATTCAGCCGTACGTCATGCAGGGCGCGACCGGAGGCTGGGCCTGGACCGGCAATTGGCAAGCCCTCGCCAACCTTCACCCGGGCGCGTGGAACACGAGCACAGTGCAGGTACCGGCCAACGCCAGCGCACTAGCTGAGGTAGGCGTGCAGTTCGCCCTGAACGGTGCACAGAGCGGAGCCGTGGATGTCGACGCGGTGAATTGGTAGACGGGCGCCTAGTTGAGACTGCTGTGCGGCGCCGAAGTTAGGTTCCGGCGCCGTCAGCTCTGCTGACGAACCCGAGCGATGTCCTCCACACGGTTCGACTCTCGCTCCAGCCAACGTTCCAACCTCTCCAGCGGAACGCCCGCGTCGCGCGCTGTGCTGGCCTGGCGCGTCAGTGCCAGGATTTTGCGTTGACGCAGGTCTTGTCGCCCACCGACGGCCTGCCACAGGGCTTCGACTTCGCCTGCGTTGAGTAGGCGCCAGCTGCCGAGCGCGAGGTTCGCGTCTGTGAGCGGGCCGATCTGGCGGCGGTGCAGGTGCACCAAGTGTAGGTCGAGCGCGCGACACATATGCCGGATCTGGCGTTTTTTGCCTTGGGTCAGCGTGAGCTCGAGCTCGGTGGCGTGCTCGCTGCGTGCTAAAATGCGGACCTGTTTCGCGTACAGTTGCTCGCCGTCGTGGGGTACTCCTGCGGTCAGCCGAGCGAGCCGCGGGTCCTGTTCCGAAATGGCGTCGTCGAGCCACAACCAGTATGTCTTCGTGGTCTCGTGATCGGGGCGCAGCACGGCGTTGGCGAGATCTCCATCGCTCGTGAACAGCAGGAGACCGGTCGTTTCGCGATCGAGCCGACCCACCGCGAAGCAGCCCGGCGGCATGGCGCGCAAATACGGAGACAAATCACTCTTGCCCTCGGGATCCGAAGCGGTGCTCGTCACATGCTTCGGTTTGTTGAGGACCGCGTACACCCGCTCTGGGCCGCCCGCTATGGCGATGCCGTCGAGCAGCACTTGGTCTTCCTCGAATACGAGCGCCTCCAGCGGCAGCCACTGCGGTTCGGCGCTCCCCGGGACGTGCACGCGTAGGCGACCCGCGTGCCAGCGCTCATCCACATCCTGTAGCGAGAGATTCAGGAGCTCTGCGACGCGCTTGCGGAGCCGGCGCGGCAACTGTCGTTCAGTGTCGGTACTCTGTGTGGGTCCAGTGACCATCGACGTTTTCGGGCTCAGCCTTGCATCACGTAACGAATTACGACCCAGAAGTGCAGTGCGCTCGCGACGAGCACGAACGCATGCCAGATCATGTGATGGTAGCGCAGACCACGCGCCAGGTAGAACGGTACACCGAGCGCGTAGACGACGCCTCCGGCGCTCAGGAGCAGCAGCCCTCTAGGGCCCAACGGCCCCCTCAGCGCGGGAAGAGCGAGCGCGACGAGCGCGCTCAAGGCTAAGTAGTAGAGCACAGGCCCGCCTGGACGGTGCCCGCGTCGCCGCACCAACGCTGCGACACCCAGCGCAGACAACAGCCACACCCCGAGGAGCAGAGCCAGTGCGGCAATGCTCTGAGGCACGGCCAACGACAGCGCCGTGTACGTGCCGGCGATGAGCAAGAAAATGGCACTGTGATCGAGGACGCGCAGCACGCGTTTGGCGCGCTCGTTGGTCAGCGGTATCGCGTGATACGCGGTCGACGAGGCAAACATCAGCACGAGCGTGAACCCATAGGCAGAGCAGGCCAGGAGTGTGCCGGCGCTTCGCGCCGCCGCGAACCTCAGCAGCACCACCACGGCAATTAGACTGAAAAGTACCCCGGCACCGTGCGTCAGGTAGTTGGCTCGCTCCTCGGCGACCGAATGTGGTGAAGCCATCTTCGCCAGTCTACACAACTGGCTGTCGACTGCGACGCCGCGCAACAAACCGCACCGGCGTTACACTAAAGACGGTGAGCGTGAGCTTCATCACGTAGCTGCGCCTCGCAGCGCGGGCAGACAATGTGTCTCCTCACGGGCGACTGATATCAGGCAGCGCGCTCTAAGGCGCGACTGGGGTAGCGGGCATTGCGTCGACTTGTCGCAGGGCCTTGGCGAAGTGAGGCACGCGCGCCGCCATGTCGTCGAGGAATTCAGTGATATTGATCGTGAAGTAGGACCATTGACACTGTTCGAAGATCACGACGCGCCGATGGGCCACGTTGCGGCGCCAATCGACGTCGGCCAGATTGGCGTGTCGATAGTAGGTGAGGCGCGCCACCTCCCGGAACACGCCGGCCTGCTGCAATAGCCGAGTCAGGTGGTCAGAGTAGCTGGTCCCGACGATTAGCGCGTCACGGGGGCCACCCGTGAGGGGTGCCGAGAGCACTGGCACTACTGCAGGAATGGGATCGATGAAGCGCGAGTTGTCCCAGACGTTGATTAGCTGCGATAGGTCGAGATCGCCGCCCTGCGCCGGGCTCTCCCGGCCCAGGTGACAGCTCAACGTCGAGCCGCCGGGGTTGGTAAGCAGCAGGTTGCCGACGATCTGCTTGGAAACTTCGCACGCGCCCGCATCTGTCCAATGGGTGCCGCCACTGTTGTAGAGCGGGAACTGCGGATGCTCGCGCGTGATCTTCAAAAATACCGCGTTGCCGTCGACCACAGGCACGCCCTGGTCGTGTAAGCCCCGCAGTAAGTCGTGGTAGCCGGCATCGGCGCGCGCCGCGCCGCCGGGGAGCACCAAGCTTGGCTTCAAGCGTTGACTCAAGATATCAGCTTTGTTCGGGTAAAAGACCACCATGAAGTCGATCCCGAGCAGACGGAACGCGCGAGCCGCGCGAGCCACTCGGCGCGTCGATTCCTCGACCGAGTAGTTGCTCCTCGGCGGTGGGTCCGCCTTGTACTCGCTGACGGCGTTATAGTTGTTCACGTAGTTCATCTCGAACAGCGTGTGCTGCTCTCCGAGCACGATGCTGATCCCGGTGTGCGCGGAGATATCGCGAAACAACGCCAGGTTCAGACTGTTGTCCGTGCGCACCAGGACCGGCTTCAGAGACAGCTGCTGTTCCAGCCAGGCTTCGAACTCGGTTTGGAACTTCCCGCTCCACAGGGCAGCGACAGAGACCTTCGGTCTGGTGGTTAGCGAGAACGTCCCCCACAGGTGCCCTCGGAACACCGCGTGATACGGCGTGTCCAGCAGCGCCGCCAACAGCAGTGCCAAAGGCAAGAACAGCAGAGCGGAGCGGATACAGCGCGCCATTAGAAACGGAAGTAGATGAACGGGTTGAACGTGGAATTCACGAGCGACATGACGGCTAGCAGAAAAGCGCTGAACGCGAAGCCAAAGCGAGCCAAATCAGCTTGGAGCAAGGCGTCCGTGCCTCCCCGCTTGCCGATCAGCCAGGCCACGAAAGCTTCGGCCTTGGGCCACCCTGTGACGAGACAGCCGGCGAGCCCCAGGGCACCGTAGAAGAGGGTGCGGTTCGGTATCAGCTCTCCCCAACTATAAAGCGCGTCGGGGCTGTTCAGCGGGTGCCAGCTCAACAGCCGCTCGAAGTAGCCTGCGGCGCGGCCCAAGTTCTGGGCACGAAACGGCACCCAGCCAAACATCACCAGCACAAACGTGAGCGGCGTCGTCAGGGCGCGCGGCAAGTGCGGTGCCCATTTGCGCCAGGATGGAGTCTGCTCGATGACGAGCCAGGCGCCGTGATATGCGCCCCAGGTCAGAAATGTCCAATTGGCACCGTGCCAAAAACCGCACACCAGGAATACGACGACTAAATTGCGGTAGCGTTTGGTTTCACCGGCGCGGCTGCCGCCGAGCGGAATGTACAAGTAATCACGCAGCCACGTAGACAACGAGATGTGCCAGCGCCGCCAGAAATCCGTGATGCTGGACGAAACGTACGGGGACTCGAAGTTCTCCTTGAAAGAGAAGCCCATCATTTTGCCGAGACCGATGGCCATGTCCGAGTAACCCGAGAAATCGAAATAGATTTGCAGTGTGTATGCCAAGAGGCCGACCCAGGCGTAGCTCGTCGGCACACGCTGCGCTTCGAGCCCGAACACGATGTCTGCAGTGGCTGCCACATGGTTAGCGACCAGCACCTTCTTCGCCAGCCCAAAGCTGAATCGCAAAAAGCCTTCGAATATTGTCTGAACCGAGCGTGTGCGCGCTCTCAGTTGCTGCTCCAAGTCCTTCCAACGAAAGATGGGACCAGCGATTGAGTGGGGGAAGAGCGAGAGGAAGAGCGCGTAGTCGGAGAAACGCTTCGCCGGCAATGCGTCGCCGCGAAACACGTCGACCAGATATGAGATCTCTTCGAACGCAACGAACGAGATGCCCATCGGCAGTACGACGTCCTGCCAAGGCAGTGCGCTCGCACCCAGGACAACCGCTAAGCGATTACCCTCATGCACGACGAAGTTTGCGTACTTGAAGTAGAACAGCAACGCGAGGTTCAGGCACACCGCCAGTGCGAGCAGCCACGAGCGTCGCCTGGAGCCGACCGCCGCGACAGCAATCTGACGACTGAAGACAAAGTCGACCGCGCTGACGACGATCAACACCGGCAAGAAGCGAGGCGCACCCCACGCGTAGAAGATCAAGCTGGCGAACAACGCAACGCCGTTGCGATAGCGAGCTGGCGCGAGCTGATAGGCGACGAGAAAAATCGGCAGAAAGCCGAACAGAAAGATGACTGAGCTAAAGGGCATCGACGCGGCAGGCCGTCAGGGCCTGTGCGCTTTAGGTACCCGAGCAAATTGCCCTTTGCAATCGATTGTGTCCGCGGGCTCCCTCGGGCGTATGCAGGCGGAGATCTTTGCTAGCGTTCCGCGCTCCGGCACATGAAGAGCGAGTTGCTATCGGTTTCGTTCGCGTTGGCTCTGCTTGCCGGAGCTTGCAATCAGGGGAGCGCGCGTGCGCCGAGCGCGGGCTGGGGCGAGCCGCTGCAGCCGCCGCTGCCTGCGGCGATGACAGCGGCTCCTCCGGCTCCGTCTTTGCCGCCGCCCACGCGGGTGACTTCGCTCGCAACAGTGTCGGCGCCCGCGGGTTGGGTGAATTTTGGTGGCCTGGTCTTGCCGGCGATCCCAGGTTTGACCGTGCCGGTCGCGAACGCGGCGGCTTCTGGCAGCGCGCCCGCTGCACCTGCCGCACCCGCCATCGGCTGGGTCACGATTGGCGGCATCACGGTACCGGCAATTCCGGGGCTCACGGTGCCGCTAGCGAACGGCGCTCCGGCGGCTGCGCCGACTGCGGCGTTACAGGGCCGCTGTGGCGCGGCCTCGATCAACGGGCATCGCGTGCCGCTCGATTGCATCACGCCCAACTACGGTGAGATCCCGTGGGCCTCGCGCTTGACGTTGAGCCGCGGCCTGCTGAGCTCGGGCAAGGGGTTCGCGGGAGCCGCGCCGCTGCCGACCACCGTGGATCACCGCGCTGACGGCACCGAGGGCCCGATTCGCGATCAGCAGGACGTCGGCGCGTGCACGGGCTTCTCGTTGGCCGCCGCCATCGACCACGCGTTTGCGCGCATCAGCGGCACGATCATGCCCGTGTCCGTGATGCACGTTTGGTCGCGTTATCACGATCCTTTGATCAGCGAGGCGGCTTCCGACAACAAGGGTCACGGACTGACCATCGAAGCAGACTGGCCTTACGACGAGAAAGCCGCCTGCTCTTGGGACTGCCAGGACTCCTGCCACGACGATCTGAAAGTTGGCTGTGCGCCGCCCGATCCGGTGCAAGTGAGCTCGGCGGACTCGCGCACGAGCGTCACACTCTCGAACGTCACGCGCTTGGACGAAACGGATCTCGACTCGTTCAAGGATGCGCTGGCCAAGGGCCAAGACATTTGGTTCGGTATGCAGGTCGATGCCGACTCGTTCTCGAACGTGCGCGGCGCGAACGCGGTCGTGCCAGACGGCGTGTTTCGCAGTGGCTCGGGGCACGCCATGCTGCTCGCTGGTTACAACGTGCAGAGCAACGGCACGTACTATTTGATTCACAACAGTTGGGGCAAAACCTGGGGCGACAACGGCTACGCGTGGATCCACGAGAGCACGCTCAAGAGTAATATCGAGAGTGCCTATCTGGTGGATGTTACGGTTTCGAACACGCCCAATCAGCCGCCGCCTCCCGCGCCGCCGCAGCCCCTGTGCCCAAGCGGCTCCAAGCCGGACAGCACGCTTGGTAGCTGCGCGCCGGCGTGCCCCGATGGCAGCCCGCGCAATTCGAATGCCTGTCCGGTCGCCAATCAGTGTCCGCCAGGCTACGTGAACCTGATTGGGCACTGCGTCGTAGCGGCGCCAGTCGTGACTGGGCAAGACGCGAAAACGGGTGTCCTCTACACCTGCTCGTCGGGTGGTTGCGCCTACGCGATTCCATTTGGACAGTCGGGCTGCATGCTGCCCTATTGTGCGAAGTCGTGTCCGGCGCCGAGATTCCAACTGACGGTCAGCGCGGCGGGTGCGGGCTGCTCTGACTAGCGAGAAGCGAGGAGCGCGCTGGCGTTTCGAGGTGCACGGCCGAACCTGCGAGCGCCCCAAAAAACAAGCGAGCTTGATGGCTGTGTGGTCACTGAGGCCGGCAAAGTCATGTGTTGGGGCTCGAATTACGCGAACATGCTCGGTTCGAACGTCGGGCGTCCGAGCTATGTGCCGCTCGAAGTTGCGTTTTAGCCTGGCGAGGGCGCGCCGCGACCACGCGCCAAAGTATGTCCGCGTGAACGACCGCTGATGCGCTACACCTGGCCTTGTCGTGACTATCGCCGTCGTTGCAGAGAAGCCCTCCGTGGGGCGCGACCTGGCGAATGTGCTCGGCGCCACGCGGCGCGGTGACGGAACGCTCTCCGGCAATGGCTACGTAGTCACCTGGGCCATCGGTCACCTGGTGGGTCTTGCTGAGCCTGAGGGGATTCGCCCCGAGTGGAAGCGCTGGCGGCGCGAAGATTTACCGATGCTCCCCAAGCGTTGGCCGCTCGCCGTGTTCGAGGCCACGCGCCCGCAGTTCGAGGTCGTGCGTCGCGTGCTCAATGCGCCAGACGTTGAATCGGTGATCTGTGCGACGGACGCCGGCCGCGAAGGCGAGCTGATCTTTCGGCTGATCTACGAGGCGGCGGGCTGTCGTCGCCCGGTTTCGCGCTTGTGGATTTCGTCGCTCACCGAGAGCGCGATTCGCGAGGGGCTGCGCCGGCTGCGTCCCGCGCGCGAATACGACGACCTGGCCAACGCCGCGCTCGGGCGCAGCCGTGCTGATTGGCTCGTGGGTATGAATCTGTCGCGCGCTTATGGCCTCGCGTTGGACGCGCCGCTGTCGGTGGGCCGCGTGCAGACGCCGACCTTGGCCATGCTCGTCGAGCGTGAGCTTGCCATTCGCGACTTCGTCCCGGAGGACTACCTCGAGGTGGTTGCGACGTTTTCACCCCGTCACCCCGTCGGGTATCTCGAAGCGAGTCGGGTGTCTCGAAGCGAGTTGCCGGAAGAGAAACAGCGCTATCGCGGCACCTGGTTTCGGCCCGGCGCGGCCAAGCACCCGCAGCGCTTGCCGCCCTCTGGCGAAGAAGCAAAAGCCGTGGTGGCGCGCGCGCTGGCGGGCGAGGCGCGTGTTGCCAGCGTCAATTCGCAGAC
>Ga0207933_1003055_pt1 | contig 10241 bp, 10 predicted proteins | sample NGESurdeep092012_4_FD_184488 | JGI IMG/M metagenome (GOLD analysis project Ga0207933, IMG submission 184488) | Arctic peat soil microbial communities from Barrow, Alaska - NGEE Surface sample F53-3 deep-092012 (SPAdes) | ecosystem: Environmental > Terrestrial > Soil > Wetlands > Peat ...
CGCCGGCGTGCGCGAGAAAAATTTTGGCGCGCGCGACGGGAAATTCGCGGCGGCGCAATGCTTCGTTTTCTAAAATGTCAGTCAGAGTCATGCGGGAAAGTTAGCTGCGAAAATAAAAAACGGCAAAGCGGAATCAAAAACTATTGGTGATTTTGAAGATGTTATTGAAGTAGCCGGTCCAGAATTGAATGACTTCGTAAGCGATCAGGATGACGATCAGAAAATAAGCGAGGCGCGGCGTCCATTGCGCGACGAGGTGAAGTTTGTTCGTGCCTTCGTCCCGATAATAAAGGTGAAGCCGTTGCAAGGTTTCATCCAGTTTGCCGCTGATTTCGCCACTGTGATAAAGATTGGAAAATGTTTCTGGAAAAATCGAGGATGACTGAACCAGTTCGGACGGCGTGCGGCCCTCGGCCAATGGCGATTTCCAGCGCGCAACCGTGCGACGCAGCATCGGTGAATTGCTGGCGTTCGCGGCGATTTCCCAGGCTTCCACAATGTTCATGCCCGCGCTGATGAGCGCTTCCAAGGCGGCGGACAAGCGGGACAGCGCCAGAAAACGGCGCGCGGTTCCCAGCAGGGGAATCGGATTCAAAAGCGATTCGATGAACGCGCGCCATTTTTCGCCGTGCTTGCTTTGCATCGCATGAATAATCAACGCGGTGGCGAGATAAATTGGCGCGAGCACCAGCGCGGCTTTGAAAAAAAGCAGGAGGAGGCTGGCATGGAATTGCGAGGCGGCAAATGGCAGGATGATTAAAAAAACGACGGCGGCCAGATGAATGAGCGCGATGGGATAAATGAATTGGGAAATCATTTGTTTGGCGACGCCGGCGCGGTCGTTGTAATAATCGGCCAGCAAACGAAAAGAGGCGTCGAGCCGCCCGCTGCGTTCGCCGGCTTCGATCAAGGCCATGTCAAATTCCGGCAGCCAGCCGATGCTGCGCAAGCTGTCAGAAAGTGTTTTGCCCTGGGCGAGTTCATTCAGAAAATGTTGAAGCGGCGCGCGAAATGAATGTCCCGGCGGATGGCGGCTGATTTGTTCGAGCGCGCCCACGACGCCCATTCCGGCGGACGTGAGCTGGGCGAGTTGATGATAAAGTTCGGCGCGCTGCGCAAGTTGGCGGGGCGTGATGATGAGCGGCATAACCGCGTCAAACGGCGACGCGGTCGAGGCTGGCCTTCAAATCGCGTTTGCTTTTTGCGCCGACCATTTGCTCGGCGACCTGGCCTTTGTTGAGGAGCAACAAGGTGGGAATGGCGCGAATGCCGTATTGCGTGGCCAGCGCCTGTTGTTCGTCAATATTGACTTTGCCGATCTTTATTTTGCCGTTGTATTCGTCGGCGAGTTCATCGAGCAAAGGCGCAATCATTTTGCACGGGCCGCACCATTCCGCCCAAAAATCAATCAAGACCGGCGTAGGGGATTGCAACGCCTGTTGTGCGAAATTTTCCTGCGTCAAAGTGACAATTAAAGGTGAGGCCATAAAATGCCGACGGCAAAAGATTTGCCAAAAAATTATTGGTTTATCGAGCCGTTCAAAATCAGCATCATCCAAACGGTCGTGCCGACGGCGGCAAGCGCGGCGATGCAGGCGGCGATGGAAAGGCCAACGTCCAATGCGCTGATGGTGGGCGCGGCGACAATCACGGGCGCGGGACGGGACACAGCCGCAGGCGCAGCGGCGCGAGTGGCAATGGGCGCGGCGGCAGCAGTGCGCGAAACGGCGGCGGCAGCGGGCAATCCGGTGGAGGCGCCGGTTGGACCGCCCGGCGGCAACGTCGGCAGCTTGATGGTCGGCGCCGCCGTTGGCTTGGGCGGCAGGTTGATGCGGACGGTTTCCTTTTTGGGCTGGACCTTGCCGGTGGATTTTTTCATCGGGTCGTTCGCGGACGCGCCCGGAGTCGGATTGTTTGAAGGAATGTCGGCCATAGTTTTAGTCCTGAAAGATAAACGGCGCCCGGCGGCTGTCAAATTTAATTCTAAAACAAAAATCGCGCCGGGGACGAAATGCGCCAAAGCAATTTTAAGTTTTTTCCTCGATCAATTCGCGCCGCGCGCCGCCGAGCAGTTGTTCGACAAAGCCCGTGGAATAAACGCCGCGCCGGAAATTCGGGTCTTGCATGATGGCTTGCTGAAAAGAAATGGTCGTTTTGACGCCGGTGATCATGTATTCGGACAGCGCGCGATTCATGCGATCCATCGCCTCGCGCCGGTCTTTGCCGTAAGTGATGAGCTTGGCGATCATCGAATCATACGTTGAAGGAATGGTGTAACCCGCATAAGCATGAGTGTCCATGCGCACCCCGCGCCCACCCGGTTGGTAATACATTTCAATGCGCCCGGGACTGGGACGAAAATCGTCAAACGGATCTTCGGCGTTGATGCGACATTCGATGGCGTGGCCTTTGAAATGAATGTCGCTCTGCTTGTGTTGCAGCGATTCGCCCATCGCAATCTGAATCTGATAACGCACCAGGTCAATGCCCGTGACTTCTTCCGTGACCGGATGCTCCACCTGAATGCGTTTGTTGACTTCCAGAAAATAAAATTCGCCGCGATCATCCACGATGAATTCCACCGTGCCCGCATTCGTGTAACGCGCTGCTTCCGCAATTTTTACCGCCGCCTTGCCGATTTTTTCGCGCAATTTGCGAAATTTATTTTCCAGCAAGGGCGAGGGCGATTCTTCGATAAGTTTTTGATTGCGCCGTTGAATGGAACAATCGCGTTCGCCCAAATGAATAATATGACCTTTGCTGTCTCCGAGAATCTGAATCTCAATGTGATGCGGATTCTCGATGAATTTTTCGATATAGACGCCGGAATTCCCGAACGCTTTTTCCGCTTCCATTCGCGCCGTGTGATAACCTTTTACCAGCGAAATATCATTGTGCGCCACGCGCATTCCGCGGCCGCCGCCGCCCGCGACCGCCTTGATCATGACCGGATAACCAATGCGTTTGGCGATGACCAGCGCGTCCTTTTCATTTTCCACGATTCCTTCCGAACCGGGCGGCGTCGGCACGCCGGCTTTTTTGGCGAGCGCGCGGCTCACGGCTTTGTCTTCCAGCGCGCTCATGGCTCGCGGACTGGGGCCGATGAAACGGATATTGCAACTTTCGCAAACCTCGGCGAAATGCGCGTTCTCGGAAAGAAAACCGTAACCCGGATGAATCGCGTCCACGTCGGCGATTTCCGCCGCGCTCACAATACGATCAATGCGCAGATAACTTTCCGACGCCGGAGCTTTGCCGATGCAAATCGCTTCATCCGCCAATTGAACGTGCATGGAATTCACGTCTGCCTCCGAATAAACGGCCACCGTGCGAATGTTCAATTCTTTGCACGCGCGAATGATGCGGACGGCGATTTCCCCGCGATTGGCGACCAAAATTTTTTCAAACATGGACGTTCAGTGAAACAAACAATTTAGCGGCTTTGGTTGATTTTAATTCGGCTTGATCTTGAAAAGCGGCTGTCCGAATTCCACCGGCTTGCCATTTTCCACCAAAACCTGGGTGACGATTCCTTTGGCTTCCGCTTTGATTTCGTTCATCACTTTCATCGCTTCAATGATGCAAACCACCGTATCGGAATTGACTTCCGCGCCGATCTCAATGTAATTCCCGGCTTCGGGCGAGGGCGCGCGATAAAAAGTTCCGATCATCGGCGATTTAATATCCACTTCACCTGTTGCCGCCGGTTGCGCCGGCATGGCCGGGGAAACAACTGAAGGTAAAATCGGCAGCGGAACTGTCGCTTCGTCAGATTGAACCACCGGCTGCGCGCAGTTCCACCCGCGCTTCAAACGAATTTTGGAATCCTGCCTTTCCAATTCAAACTCCGTGATGGAGTTTTTTTTCATCAGGTCAATGATTGCCTTAATATCTTTTAAATCCACAGCTCGTTTTCGTTAAAGTTTTTCAAAATTTGAGTTGAATGAAGAAAGAAATCAAAACTCAAAATTTAATTGAATGATGAGAGAACAATAATTTCAACAGGCTGTTTTCGTCAAGCAGAAATTGATTTTGAGAAATTTAATAAAAGCAAAGACAGTCATTGAATTCAATTTAATGGCGGTTTTTTGAAATCTTTAACGTGAACGGCTGCGTCTAACGCCAAAAGATAGGATTGCGAGCCGAAACCAGTAATTTGGCCGCAGCAGACAGGGGCGATGAGCGATTTATGCCGGAATTCTTCGCGCGCATGAACATTGGACAAATGGATTTCAATCGTCGGAATTTCTGCGGCAACAATGGCATCGCGGAGCGCGATGCTGGTGTGCGTGTAAGCGGCGGCATTGATCACGATGACGGAAAAATGCTTCTTTGCGTCCTGAATCCAGCCGACCAGTTCGCCTTCGAGATTGGATTGACGAAAATCAATTTCTGCACTGACTTCTTTGGCGCGTTCGCGAACTTTCGCCTCAATGTCCGCCAAAGTCGTGCGGCCATAAACTTCCGGCTCGCGCTGGCCAAGCAGATTCAGATTTGGCCCATTCAGAAAAAGAATTTTCATTCGAGCAGAAGCGTAGTCATTTATCGGAATTTTGTCGATTCGATTTCCGGGCGCAGCAGCAGGCAGCCCAACAATGTAAAAACCGTCCAGGCCAGCGCCGGAATATAAAGGCTGAATTCGCCGATCCCTTGAATGAACCAGCCGAGCAAGCCAGCGAAAAGGGCGAAGGCGATTTGATCCTTGGATTTCCCAACGCGCCGACCAAGCGTGGCCAGCGCGAGAAAAATCCAAGCCGCATAAAAAATTCCGCCGCCGATTCCTGAATCCGAAAATTGTTCGAGATAATCATTATGCGCCAGCCGCGCCATTTCGGATTCCGGCGATTTGAGTTGCGCGTAAGGCCGCTGAAAAGTTCCCGGTCCGGTGCCGAACAACGGATGCGTGAAAGCCGTTTGCCCGGCGGCGCGCCAATAATCGAAGCGGGCGCCCACGCTGGTTGCGCCGGCGGAAAAATAATTGTGAAAACGAAGGGAAAAAATTCCGAGGCCAAAAATGATGACGATGGCCAGCGCGGCGATTTTTAATTTCGTCGGCCAACGTAACCGGAACAAATATAAACCGCCAATGGCAATCGCAATCAACCAGCCAAGTTTTGAGCCGCTCCAAAAAAGTCCTGCGCCGCCCAGAAAAATTGTCAGCGTGATGACGGCGGTGCGAATGACCGGTTTCATTTTGGGTGTTGAATGAAAAGCCAGCGCCAGCGAAATGGGAAAGAGCAGCAAAATGATTCCCGCGAGCGCGTTGGGATAAACCAAAGTTCCGTTGACTCTGGCGCTGGCGAATTTGAGCAGGATTGCAGGATTGGCGACCTCCGCGCCGTTGGTATTGATGATGACGCGCTCATGTTTCATTTCCAGAAACATTTTTGGCGGAAGATTGGTCCAGTTGGCGCGCTGGCCTTCGACGAGCAGTTGATGGCTTTCCGGAAATTCAAAAAGCCGCTGGTCAATGGCTTTTACCAAACAGAAAATAAAGGCGGCCAAAATTCCCACGAGCAAAAAATTCAGCGCGCGTTGGCTGCCAAAAAGAAATGCGCCGAGAAAATAACACGCGACGCAGCCAAAAAATTGCCAGAGCGTTGTCGCGGTCAGATCGGCGTCCACAGTTTGACTGGCGGAAAAAATCTGCCAGCCGAGCCAAAGCAGCGGCAAAAGCCAAAGCCATTTTGATCGCGGCCAGCGCAAATTTTTCGGAAAGACCAAAATTGCTCCGACAATCGCCAGCGGCAAAAAAATCCAGTTGGCCCAATGCGTCGGCCACGCGTCGTTCCAAAAATCAGAAAGCGAAACTGGCGGTGAAATTTCCCGGTCAAGAATGACGGGATTGCCAAATTTCCAAATGGTCAGGCCGAGAAAGAGTCCAAACGCAAGGGCGTAAAATTCAATCCCGTTAATTTTTTTTTGGGTTGGCGCGGATTTCATGGGCAGATTTTAGCCGCGAGCTTCGCATTAAAAATGCAATTTGAGCAGGCTGACTTCGAGGGCCAGCGCTTCCTGCACGTTGGTGTGAAGCATCCGTTGCGCGCGTTCGAGTGTTTGCAAATTTTCCAAAGCCTGCCGCGCTGAAATCCGTTTGGCGACGGTTTCCGCGCCGGAAATTTCCGGAAAATTCAAAAGCTCTTTTCCAATGGCGAGTGTGTGCAGCCAGATGTCGCGCAGCCAGGATTGCAGCAGTGAAAGCAAATCGGCGCGCTGGCGGCGATATTCGGATTCGACGGCGGCGGCCAATTCATCTTCCCATTTGTCGCGCAAATTTTTTTCAACTTCGTCATATTTTTCGAGCGGCGACCGCGCGGCCAGATTTTCGTCCACGCGCGCGCGGATTTCGCCGAGTTTTTGGAGCAGCGAATCCAAAAGCCGGTAACGGCCAAACAAACTTTTTTGTTCGCCGGCGGCGAGCGCGCCGAATTTTTCCAGCCATTCGGTTTCGGAAAAATCCAGTTTGCGTTTGCCATCGCCAAAAAAATTCAGGCGCAGGCAGCGGGACAAAATGGTTTCCAAAATGCGTTGCGGTTCGGTCGAGAGCAAAATCAAAACGGATTGGGCGGGCGGCTCTTCGAGCGTTTTCAAAAAAGCGTTGGCGGCTTGCGGATTCAAGCGGTCGGCTCCGGCGATGACGGCGACTTTGAAATTGGCCTCGCCCGGCTTGAGTTGGATTTGCTGCATCAAGCCGCGCATTTGTTCGACGGTGATGACGCGCGACCTGGATTCGGGGCGCGTCCAATGAATGTCGGCGTGTGTTTCGTTTTCAATTTTGCGGCAACTCAAACATTCGTCGCAACAATCGGTCGCCGCGCCGTCAATTTTGATGGGGTTCTGGCAATTGAGAGTTTTGGCCAAAGTGCGCGCGAGCAGTTCCAATTCTTCCAATTGATCGCCGGCGAATAAATAAGCGTGGCCGAGGCGACCGCGCGCGAGCGAGCGTTGGAGCAGTTGAACGCCTTGCGTCATTCTTGGGAAATTTTTGAAAGCCATTGCGAAAAATGCGGACGCGGTGGTTGAAAAACTGAAAAAAGATTTCGCCTTTTTGGCGCGGATGTCAATCTCAAATGAGACCGGGCAGTTCAAGGCAGCGTCAAAATCTCCGGGCGCAACTGGCCGATGAATTGGTTGGGTAATCTTTTATCAAACGAACCGGCCACGGGTTTTTCCAAACCCACATGGCCGTCGCAAAAAACCACGTTGGCTCTTTGCGAATGGCGGAAATGGCCGTTCGGTTGGTTGTTCGCGTTGGAATAATTGGTTTCCAAATCTTCATAATAAAACTCCTCGAACATCGGATGCGTTGCCGATGCGGGCGCTTGAAACGTGTTGACTTGCGCCGCGTCGGCGAACAATGCGGTTTGCGCCGGACGCAAAATTTTATTTGCGTTGACTGGAGTTTGATTTTGCACGGTATATTGCGCACACAAATAGGCGTTGCAACCGTAACTGAAAACCACGTTCGTGCCTTTGGTTTTGAATTGCGGCGAATTCCAAACCGGTGACGGACAAAGCCGCACGTCGCTGCCGTGCAAATACGGAAACAAAGCGCCAGTGGATAAATCGAAAGCGCGCTGGCCTTCAGGCACGGCCGAGCCTTGCAGCCAGCCGAACCACCATTGCTGGCCGGTTGTTGTTGATGGAAAAGAGCGGAAAAAAAATTTTCCGGCGTTATCGCCGAGATAAATCTCCGTGGCCAGCCCAAGCTCGCGCAAATTGTTCGCGCAATCGGCGCGTTGCGCGGACAATCTGGCTTTGGCCAGCGCGGGCAAAAGCATCGCCGCCAGAATGGCGATGACGACGATGACGACGAGCATCTCGATCAAGGTAAAAGCGCGGCGTTTCACGGAAGGTCGGCGCGGACGCGATAAAATTCTTTTTCAACCGGCAAATGGGTTGCCTGCAAAATTAGATTTGTTCCATTGCCAAAAGCCGGCGGCGCGGCAGAAATCCAATTTTTGAAATCAGCGGATTCTTCGAGGGTGTAAAGCCAATTGGGGTCGCTGGCAAATTGAATTTCCCCGGCGGCAAAACTTTTTGCCGAATCAATGGGCAGCGGTGTCGCGAGGGCGAGATTGTCCACGGTGCCATGCGCCAAAATGGAATCGCCAAAGCCATCGTCGGCGTAACTGCTGATGGCGAGAGTGTCGAACTCAAAGTCGCCGAGCGGGCCGTAATTCTCGACGATGGGCAGCGAGGTATAAATTTGTCCATTCGTATAGACCACGCCGGAAATGCTTTCTTCGCCGGCGCGATGAATGAGCACGACCCGGTAAGTCACGCCCGGATTGAGCGGTAAATTATCATAGGCGAAAGACAAACCGGCAAAGCCCGGTTGCGAATCTTTCAGCGTGGCGTCAATGGAAGCCAAGTCGCCATAGTCATCGGCTGGATAATAATCGAACTCAAACAGGTTGGGCAGCGGACTATTGGCGCGGGAAAAATCGGCGTTCGTCGCGTCGGAAAAATGCAGCAGCCCGACGGCCAGTTCAAAGCCGTAACCGAACGTCGTCGCGTCGCTTATCTGCAAATCAAACTGGACGCAGAAACTGTCATTCGTCGTGAGAGTCAAACCCAGTGGATGATAAAAATAACTGTTCGGCTGCGACGAATCCCACGTTACGTCGAGATTTTGATTGGTGGAATCCCAATGGAAAAGTTCGGCCTCTCCAAAATTTTTCCAGCCATCGAGCGCCGGGTCGGTGGTGAACTTTTCATAAACCAAGGTCGCCTGCGCGACGGACAGGATGGACAAACTGGCAACGGCAATTATCAAGCAGATTTTTTTCATTACTGATCTTTCAATTTTGTCCGCCGAAAATAATTTTTCATGCGAACGATTTTTACGATTGAGAGACCAGAGGGAAGTGAAGTGAGAAGTTTGAAGTGCGAAGTGTGAAGTAAAATGCAATTCGCACTTCAACCTTCTCACTTCGTCCTTAAACAAAAACGCCTTCATTCCACAAAACAAGAAATGAAGGCATTCAAGAATCCAAACGAAAACAGTCCGGTTGGCTGGCCTCATCCTTCTCTTTGCGGAGAAGTGCCCCGATACGCTCGGAGCCGACGAGTGCAATCAAACCGGTATCCTGACTTCGGCCTCAAACCTCATTCCGCCTTCCCGTTTCGCGAGCGAAACAGTGGCACTGGAATTTGTAGCCGTTACAGTGGCGCAACCGTCTCCGATTTTCACGGAGTTCCCTGACATTTGACTGCGATGTTGGCGGAAACTTTTCCGCCGGTTTCAAAGAGCGGTTCCTTTTTACGCCGAATAATTTTTTTGCCAAGCAAAGTTTTTCGTGCGCGGAAAACTTGCGCCGAAACGCCAGCATTAACATAATGTCCGTCCAAAAATTTATGAACAAAGCTCCCATTCGAGTCGCCATCACCGGTGCTGCCGGACAAATAGGATATTCACTTCTTTTTCGCATCGCTTCCGGCGCGGCGTTCGGGCCGGAACAGCCGGTCATTTTACATCTCATTGAAATTCCCGATGAAAAAGCACAGGCCGCGCTCGGCGGCGTTTGCATGGAACTCGACGACTGCGCGTTTCCGCTGCTCAAAGGAATTGTCCCGACGTCAAGCCTCGACGAAGGTTTTCGCGGCGTGAACTGGGCGTTGCTCGTCGGCGCAGTTCCGCGCAAGCAAGGAATGGAGCGCAAAGATTTGCTCGGCATCAACGGGAAAATTTTCACCGGCCAGGGAAATGCCATTGCCAAAAATGCCGCGAGCGACGTGCGCGTGCTCGTCGTCGGCAATCCGTGTAACACCAATTCGCTCATCGCCGCTAACAACGCGCCCGGCGTGCCGAAAGAAAGATTTTTCGCGATGACGATGCTCGATGAAAATCGCGCCAAAACGCAGCTCGCAAAAAAGGCAAACGTGGACGTGACCGCTGTCAGCAATCTCGCGATCTGGGGAAATCATAGCGCGACAATGTATCCTGATTTCTTCAACGCGAAAATTTCCGGCCAGCCCGTCACCAGCGTCATCAAGGACGAAGCGTGGCTCAAAGGCGAATTCATTTCCACCGTGCAACAGCGCGGCGCGGCCATCATCAAGGCGCGCGGACTTTCGAGCGCGGCGAGCGCGGCGAATGCCGTCGTGGACATCGTCCGCCATCTCACTACGCCGACGAAACCCGGTGATTGGTTCAGCGTCGCGGTTTGTTCGCCCGGCGATTATGGCATCGAGAAAAATTTGATCTTCAGCTACCCGATCCGCACCGACGGCCAGAA
>Ga0207933_1003056_pt1 | contig 10240 bp, 12 predicted proteins | sample NGESurdeep092012_4_FD_184488 | JGI IMG/M metagenome (GOLD analysis project Ga0207933, IMG submission 184488) | Arctic peat soil microbial communities from Barrow, Alaska - NGEE Surface sample F53-3 deep-092012 (SPAdes) | ecosystem: Environmental > Terrestrial > Soil > Wetlands > Peat ...
GTTTCGCATCCACCACCTGGCCGTGGACGATGCCCAGCACTTCGGCCAGCGCCCCAAGCTCGAGGACTACGACCACTTCACCTACATGGTGGTCCACGGGGCCTCGTCCGATCAGACGTCCACTGATGAGGTCCATTTCATCTTCGCCGATCACTTCGTGGTCACCGTGCACCGGGGACCGTGCCCGGCCATGGACGACGTCCGCCAACGGGTGGCCCACCGCCGGCCCTCGGATCTCGAGTCACCCCAGATCACCCTGATCTACCTGATCATCGACCAGCTGGTCGACAGCTTCTTCCCCATGCTCGACCGGTTCGACGGGCAGATCGACGACCTCGAGGACGCCATCCTGGTCAAGCCGACCGACGCCCAGCTGGGCACGCTGTTCGCCATGAAGCGGTCGCTCATCACCATCCGCAAGGTCATCACCCCCCAGAGGGACATGTTCGCCAGCATCACCTCGGGAGTGGTGGAGCTGCCCGGCGTGTCCGCCGACGGCCAGCGGTACATGCGGGACATCTACGACCATCTGATCCGCATCAGTGACCTGGTGGACGGCTACCGAGACCTGCTGAGCGGGGTCATGGACACCCATCTCTCCACGGTTTCCAACCGCCTCAATGTGGTCATGAAGCAGCTGACCATCATCGCCACGGTCTTCCTCCCGCTGACCTTCCTCACCGGGTTCTTCGGACAGAACTTCTCGTGGCTGGTCCGTCAGATCCAGGGCGGCTGGCCCTTCCTCTTCTTCGGTCTGGGTCTCGAGCTGCTGTCGGCCATCGGGCTGCTCTACCTCTTCCGCAAGCGGGGGTGGCTCGGCGGTCCGACCGACTGAGCGGGGCTCCGCCGGTCTGCGCCCGACCCGCGGACCCGCTCCTCCGCGGTGGCTCGACCGTGTTCCTATCGCCGCCGCCCGGCGGCCGTGACCGCCCTCACCGACCGGTACGACAGCGTCGACAACACCGAAGCGCAGGACAGGACCGACGCCACCCCGAGGAAACTGCCCACCGAGGCGACGGATAGGGCCGAGCCAACCGATGCCACCGATCCGAAGGACCCAATCGACCCGACGGAGAGAATCGACCCCTTGGAGTTGATGCTCAGGAAGGAGTCGGTCGAATTGATCGACCACCGGGAACGCCGGTCGCACGGGGCCACGGGCTCAGTCTGCCCGACGCTCACCGATCGTGCCGCTACTTGGTGACGACGGCATTGCCGGCCGGGTCGACCACGTACCAACGGCCCCCGGCGTTGGTTAGGGCCTGACCGGTGGCGGTGCCCGGTGTGCGGTCCGGTGGCCAGAAGTAGAGCGGCCAACCGTTGTAGGTGATCTGGACGGTGCCGTCGGTGCGGGGCGCCGTGCCCAGAAGGGACGGTTCGACGCCGGGCCCGGCGGTGGGCCTCGACACTCCGGCGGGGAGCAGGGCCGGCGGCCACTGCACCGCACAGATGTCGTAGCAGCGGGAGGGCGTGCCCTGGATGTCGGTCTCGAACAGATAGAGGGCAATGCCCTGCCCGTCGACCAGCACCGGTCCCAGCCCGTTGATGTCCTGCACCTTCACCTCGTACCTGGGTCCCCGCTCGAGGACCGGGCGGGTCCCGGAGAAGGGTGAGGACACCGCCGTGCCCGACGAGGTACACCCGCCGAGTGCAACGGCCACCGCCACCGCGGCGGCCACGGCCGACACCACCCAACGACGGTCGCGCCCGGTGGGTACGGACGCCACCGGTTCCGTCGTCACCGGGCCGCGCCTCGCCCTCGGAACGTGACCAGGGCCGGGGCCGGGTAGGGACCGACCCCCGGCCGCCATCCGGCGGCCAGCTTCTGGTCGGCGATTCCGTCCTCCGCCCAGATGTGGCACGAGTCGCGGGCCCACGGGCTCCCGCCGCCGCTCATGAGATCCACCGCCTCACCCTGCACGACGGAGCGGGCCCGACGGGAGGTGACCGCCTGCACGACCACCGGGCCCAGGGAGCGGGCCAACTGCTCGAGGTGGGTGCAGCCCCGTGGTCCACCGAAACGGTTCTGGACCTCGCGCGTGTACCCCCGGGTCACCGACAGACCGGCCAGACCGGCGAAGGCGGCGGTGATATCCGGACACTCGGTATGGGGAAAGGTGCGCATCTCGGCCGAGGCCTCGGTGATGGTCAGGTCGGCGACCCTCACCGTCACCCGGAGCTCCATGTCGTGGACGGTCCGGACCGACCGACCGTCCTCGGCCCATGGCCGAGAGTCGCTCAGCGATCCCACCACGACCAGGGTGTCGCCACCGTCGAAGGCCTCGTACTGGATGGAGCGACGGTGAAGGGGCACCGGCCCGCCCGGCCCGACGGCGTCGGTGGCCTCGTCGGTGGTCACGCCGGCGCGGGAAGGTCCACGATGCTGTACGACCAGAGCTCGCTGTGTGCCCCGACCGGACGGGCTTCGGCCGAACCCTCGCCGGCCCGTTCGGCCTTGGACCGGTGTCCGTGGGCGAAGGCCGGTGACGCCACCCAGGCATCGAAAGACGCCTCGTCGCGCCAGCGGGTGAGCACCAGCCACACCTCCCGGTCATCGTTGGGTTGGAGCAGTTCGAAGCCCTCGAAGCCGTCGGCGCCGTCGACGGCACCGGACCGCTTGGCGAACCTACGGGCCAGCTCGTCGCCGGATCCTTCCCGGACGGTGATGGCATTGATCTTGATGACGGTCATGACCCGATCATGCCCCGCCGGGAGGGTAGGTCCAAATCACGCGCCGGGAGTGAGCCGTCCCGGGCGATCGGAGGTGGTCACACCTACGTAATTACGACGGTGTGATACGGTAGAACCGCTGGTTGACCGTCAGGTTTGGGTTGAGGGTCAACCTCTGATCGAGGTGGAGGAGTGGGAGTGACGGACAACGCAGCGGCCGACGGCGTCGGCAACGGGGAGTCGAACCACCAGCCACGGGCCGGCCGGGTGCAATACCAGGGTGTGGCCCGCGCCGACGACGGCTACCGGGGCGCCCAGGTCTGTGCCCTCGTGGGCATCACCTACCGCCAGCTCGACTACTGGGCCCGCACCGGCCTCCTGCGGCCGTCCATCGCCGACGCCACGGGTAGTGGGAGCCAGCGGCGCTACTCCTACGGCGACGTGCTCGAACTGAAGGTCATCAAGCGCCTGCTCGACGCCGGTCTCAAACTGCAACAGGCCCGTCAGGCCGTGGAGTGCCTGCGCGGCGACCTCGGGGCCGATCTGGCCTCCTCGCAGCTGGTGCTGGCCGGAAGCCGGTCGGTCCTGGCCCAGTCGGACGGCGAGGTCGTCGACCTGCTGGCCGGAGGTCAGGGAGTCTTCAACATCCTGCCGCTGTCCGGCGTGGTCTCCGAGCTCGATGCCGCCATCATCGAAATCGGCAACGAGGCGCCCGCGCCGCGTCCGGCCGGTCACCCCGCGGCCGACTACCTGGCGTCCGCCGAGGCGGCCGAGCGTTGACGCAGGCCGCTGCTCGTACCGACGTCAATCCCTTCGCCCCGGTGAAGCGATTCGCCCACGAGTCCGAACAGCGGTTCGCCCGTATCCTCGACTTCTACGGTGTGCTGTGGGAGTACGAGCCCGTCGAGTTCGCCCTGGAGTGGGACCCGACCGGTCGGCCCACCGCCGGCTTCCGACCCGACTTCTGGCTGCCCGAGCCGGGCCTCTTCGTGGAGCTGACCACCCTCAACCAGCGCCTGGTCACGAAGAAGAACAGCAAGGTCCGTCGGCTCGGGCTGCTCTACCCCGACGTCCGGGTCACCGTGCTCTACCAGCGCGACACCCTGGCGCTCCTGGCCAAGTACGGCCTGGCCGGTGACGGACTGGTCTCGTCCGCCGTGGCCCGCATCGCCTGATCCGCCACGCCGGTAACCTTTCGACGTGGCCGACACCCCGCTGTCCCTCTCGGACCACGCCGACCGTGGTTCCGGAGCACCGCTCCGGCACACCGCACTGATCGACGCCCACCGCAGGCTGGATGCCAAGCTGGTGGAGTTCGGCGGCTGGGAGATGCCCCTGGCCTACCCCGACGGGACCATCGCCGAGCACCGGGCGTGCCGTGTGGACTCGGTGGTCTTCGACGTGAGCCACCTGGGCTCCGTCAGGGTCGAGGGGTCCGACGCCTTCGACCGGCTCCAGTCCGCCCTGTCCAACGACCTGCGCCGCGTGAGTCCGGGTCGGGCCCAGTACACCCACCTCCTCGACGAGGCCGACGGGTCGGTGGTGGACGACATCATCGTCTGGTGGCTGGCCGACGAGACCTTCGACGTGATGCCCAACGCCTCCAACACCGACCGGGTGGTGAGGGCCATCGGGGGAGAGGACACCACGGCCACCCGCTGCATCATCGCCGTGCAGGGTCCGCACGCCCGGACCCGTCTGGCCCCGGTGGCGCCCGAGGCCGCCGCCGTGCCCCGGTTCGGTGTGACCCCGTTCGTGTGGGACGGCGTGGCCTGCGTCGCCGCCGGCACCGGGTACACCGGCGAGGACGGGGTGGAGCTGGCCGTTCCCGCCGACGCCGCCGACGCCCTGTGGACCGCCCTGGTGGCCACGGGGATCAGCCCGGCCGGTCTCGGGGCCCGTGACACCCTCCGACTCGAGGCCGGACTCCCGCTGCACGGACACGAGCTCGGCCCGGGCATCACGCCGCTGCAGGCCGGGCTGGGCTGGGTGGTCGGCTGGGACAAGGACCGGTTCCGCGGCCGCCAGGCCCTCGAGGCCGAGCGCCGGGACGGTGTCCGTCGCCGCCTGGTCGGTCTGGCCACCGACGGCCGTCAGCCCCCTCGCCAGGGGGGGACCGTCATCGGCGGGGATCGGTCGGTGGGCACGGTGACCAGCGGGAACTACTCGCCCATGTTGGGCCACGGTATTGCCCTGGCCTTCGTGGACACCCCCGGGGACGGTACCGGTCCCGGCACCGAGGTGGGCACGGCCCTGGGTATCGAACAGCGCGGACGGCTCCTGCCGGCCCAGGTGGTCGGGACCCCCTTCGTCCGGGCCGGCCAGTGGGCCTCGACGGCATGACCCGCACGGGGGCCCGGCATTGGGCCCGCACCCGTCCGGTCCGCTAGACACGACAGCACCAACCTTCGAGGAGGAGCCCCATGGGCACCTATATCCCCCACACCGACGACGAAGTGGCCAGCATGCTGGCGTTCCTGGGTCTCGACTCGGTCGACCAGCTGTTCGCCGTGGTGCCCGAGGCCCTCCGCCTCCAGCGGGGCCTCGAGCTGGCCGACGGGGTAGGTGAACCCGATGTCCTGGTCCATCTCGAGGGCCTGGCCGATCGGAACCGGGCCCGGTCCGACCGCCTGGTGTGCTTCGCCGGAGGAGGGGCCTACGACCACGAGATCCCCTCGGTGACCCGGGCCCTGGCCGGTCGCTCCGAGTTCGTGACGTCCTACACGCCCTATCAGCCCGAGGTGGCCCAGGGCGTGTTGCAGGCCATCTTCGAGTATCAGACCATGGTCGCCCGTCTGGCCGGGCTGCCGGTGGCCAACGCCTCGCTCTACGACGGGGGGAGTGCCGCCGTGGAGGCGGTCAACCTAGGCGTGGCCGCCTCGGGGCGGGCCTCGGTGTGGGTCTCGGCCGGTATCCATCCCCACTGGCGCCAGATGCTGGCCACGGCGGCCCGGGGCACCGGGCACCGGATCCGGACCGTTCCCCTGGTCGACGGGGTGACCGTCTGGCCCGACGAGAAGGCGTCCGGTGACGATCCGCCCGGCGTGGTGATGGTGGGCTACCCGAACTACCTCGGCTGCATCGAGGACCTGGCCGGGGCCCGGGCCCTCTGCGACCGGACGGGAGCGCTGCTGGTGGTGGGCGCCGACCCAGTGGCGGCCGGCCTGTTGAAGTCGGCGGGGGAGTGGGGGGCAGACGTGGTGGTAGGCGAGGGCCAGGTCTTCGGCACCACCCTGGGCTTCGGCGGCCCCTACCTCGGACTGTTCGCCTGCGCCGCCGCCCATGTGCGGCGGCTCCCGGGCCGACTGGTGGGGGAGACCGTCGACGTCGAGGGCCGCACGGCCTACGTGACCACCCTGCGGGCCCGCGAGCAGGACATCCGTCGCGAGAAGGCCACCTCCAACGTGTGCACCAACCAAACGCTCATGGCGGTGACGGCCGCCATCCAGCTCGGGTGGCTGGGCACCTCAGGACTGGTGGAGCTGGCCCGCCGGTGCGCCCGGGCCACCCACTACCTCCGCTCCTCGCTCCTGGCCCTGGACCGGGTGGAGCCCTTCGCCCACGCCCCGGTGGTCCGGGAGTTCGCCGTGCGCCTCCCGGTGCCGGCCGCCGTGGTGGTCGAACGGATGGCGGATGCCGGGTTCCTGGCCGGGATCCCTCTCGGCCACGAGTTCGAGGGCGGCGGGCACGGGCTGCTCATCTCGGTGACCGAGCGGAGGACGCGGGACGAGATCGACGCCTACGCCACGGCCCTGGCCAAGGCGGTGGCGTGATGCCCGTCATCGACAACGGACCGGGTACCGACGCACCCGGCGGCCGGGCTACCAGCGCCCCCCTGCTCGGCCGCCACGCGGAGCCCACCCTGTTCGAACTGTCCCATCCGGGGCGGAGCGGCTGGTCCTTCCGCACGTCGGGAGTGCCGGAGCTGGACCTCGACGAGCTGATTCCCGCGGCCCACCGCCGCACGGAGCCGGTGCCACTGGCCGAGGTGTCCGAGCGTGACCTGGTGGCCCACTTCACCCGGCTCTCCCACCGGCAGTTCTCCGTGGACCTCGGGGCCTACCCGTTGGGTTCGTGCACCATGAAGTACAACCCGAAGGTGTGCGACACGGTGGCCGGGCTGGCCGGATTGGCCGGCGTGCATCCGGCCGCCCCGGCGTCGCTGACCCAGGGGTGGCTGGCCCTGCTGGTCGAGTTGGAGGAGGCCCTGTGCGAGATCACCGGCATGGCGGCGGCCACTTTGCAACCGGCGGCGGGCGCCGCCGGAGAGCTGACCGGCCTCCTGCTGATGCGAGCGTGGCATGAGGCCCAGGGCTCGACCCGGACCAAGGTGATCATCCCGGACTCGGCCCACGGCACCAATCCGGCGTCGGTAACCCTGGGCGGCTACGAGGTGGTCACCGTGCCCAGCGACGAGCGGGGCTGCGTCGACATGGCCGCCCTGGCCACGGTGCTGGACGAGAACGTGGCCGGCATCATGCTGACCAACCCGAACACCCTCGGACTGTTCGAGGAGGACATCGCCCCCATCGCCGCCGCCGTCCACGAGGTGGGCGGTCTCCTCTACTACGACGGGGCCAACCTCAACGCCATCCTGGGCGTGGTCCGACCCGGTGACATGGGCTTCGACATCGTGCACATGAACCTGCACAAGACCTTCGCCACCCCCCACGGCGGGGGAGGACCCGGCGCCGGCCCGGTGGCGGTGTCCGAACGCCTGGTCCCCTTCCTCCCCGGACCCCGGGCCATACGGGTGGCGTCGGACGACCAGACCCCGGTGTTCGCCTGGTCCACTCCGGAGCACAGCATCGGCCGGATGCACACCTGGCACGGGAACTCCCTGGTACTGGCCCGGGCCTTGGCCTACATCCTGGCCAACGGGGGGGACGGCCTCCGCCAGATCGCCGAAACGGCCGTCCTCAATGCCAACTGGATCCGTCAACGACTGACCGGTACCTACGACGTGCCCTTCGACCGCCCCTGCATGCACGAGGTGGTCCTCTCGGTACGGACCATCAAGCAGGCCCACGGGGTCCGGGCTCTCGACGTGGCCAAGCGACTGCTCGAGGAGGGATTCCACGCGCCCACCGTCTACTTCCCGCTGATCGTGGACGAGGCCCTCATGATCGAGCCCACCGAGACGGAGAGCCCCCAGACCTTGGAGGCCCTGGCGGAATCCCTCGAGCGCATCGCCTACGAGGCGGCCAGCGAGCCCGAAGGGACCATGGCCGAATTCCCCCGACACACCCCGGTGCGCAGAGTGGACGAGGCCCGGGCGGCCCGGACCCTCATCCCTACCTACGACGCCCGAAGCTGAACGGGAGGGGCCGGCGTCCGTGGACGGCATCTTCACCACCCGCTTCGTGGACCCCTACCTCCGGTTCCACAAGTACATCTACGAGCGGTCCGACGGCCGGTTCGGGAAACACAGCAACCGGGTGCCGGCCCTGTTGCTCACCACCACCGGCCGGAGATCCGGACTGGCCCGGACCAACGGGCTGACCTACTGCCGCGACCGGGGTGACCTCATCGTCGTGGCCTCCAACGGGGGGAGTGACCGGCCCCCGGCCTGGCTGCTCAATCTGCAGGCCCGGCCCGAGGTGACGGTGCGGGTGGGGCGCCGGGTCGTTCCGGCCACCGCCCGGGTGGCCGACCCGGACGAGCGGGCCCACCTCTGGCCGCTGGTCAATCGGACCAACCGCGGGATGTCCCGCATCGTCCACCTCGGAGTGACGGGGCGGTACGACGTCTACCAGCGGCACACCATGCGGACCATCCCCGTGGTCATCATCACGCCCGAGCGGGAGCCGGTCTGAGCCGTCGGCGCTCACTCCGGCGGTACCGACTCCGCCTGTGGCGAGTGGGCCGGAGGAGCTGAACGTCAGTCGAGCAGGTCGGGCTGCTCCCGGACGATGCGGTCGAACAGGGGCTGGAAGCTGAACCAACCGGCCAGGTGCGAACCGACCTGGGAGGCCGTGGTCCGGGCCATCTCCGGATCGATCAGGACCGGCGTGCCCGCTGAGGAGGCGAGCAGTTGGGCCTGGCAGGAGCGCTCCATGGTGATGAACCACCAGGCCGCCTCGTCCACCGTGTGGCCCACGGTCAGTAGACCGTGGTTGCGGAGGATGGCCGCCTTGTTGCCGGCCAGAGCGTGGGCGATCCGCTTGCCCTCCTCGAGGTCGAGGACCACTCCGGTGTAGTCGTCGAACACGGCGTGGTCCTCGTAGAAGGCGCAGACGTCCTGGGTGATGGGATCGAGGAGCTTCCCCATGGCCGACCACGACTTGCCGTAGATGGAGTGGGAGTGGGCGGCGGCCACCACATCGGGTCGGGCGGCATGGATCTGGGAGTGGATGACGAAGGCGGCCGTGTTGACCGGCTTGTCGCCCTCCACCACCTCGCCCTGGTGGTTGACGAGGATGAGGTCCGAGGCCCGGATGTGCCCGAAGTTGACGGCGAAGGGGTTGACCCAGAAATGGTCGAGCCGCTCGGGATCACGGGCGGTGATGTGGCCCGCCACGCCCTCGTCGAAACCAAACTTGGAGAACAGGCGAAAGGCGGCGGCCAGGCGCTGCTTCCGATAGGTCCGATCCTCTTCGGGGGAGTCGAACACCTTGCCGGGTGTGTACTGGACGATCTCAGGCATCACGCCTCCTTCTGCTCGGCCCCTGTGGAACTCCGAAGCCTCCATCCCCGCTCCGAAGTGGGCTGACGAAACCAGTGTACGCCGAGCCGACCGCGGCTCCGGAACTGCGCCCGTGTGCTCCGCAGCGGACCGTCCGGGACCGTCCGCAGCCGCGGTCGTCCCACCGGATCCCCCTGGGGGGCCCTACCGGCACGCGATGAGGTCCCCGGACTAGCCGGGGACCTCATCCCTACCGCCCCTCTGATCAGGTCAGAGTTTGATGGGCTTGCCGGGGAAGTTCACGACCAGGAGCCCGCTGCCGTTGTAGGCGCAGACCGTGGCGCTGAACTTGCCTCCCTGCAGGGCGGATGCCGTTCCCCCGGTGACCGTTCCCTTCGACTTGACCTCGTAGACGTTGGCGTGGCCCGCGGGGGGCGTGCACTTGTCGGCCTTGCCGCCCTTGAGGGCACCGGTGAAGGTGATCACCGTCGTCTTTCCGGACGTCCAGTGGATGGTCTCGGTACCTGACACCGAAGTCGTCCCCGTGACCTGGACCGAGGTGGCGGTGCCGCCGCCACCTGTGTCCGCCGAGTCCGTGCACCCCGACAGGGTCTCCGTCGTTCCATTACCGGTTTCGGCCGTGCACGAGGCCTTCACCACTTTGGCGCTGGCCATGCCGCCGGGCAGTGCGACAGCCAGCGAACCTGCACTGACCAATGCCCCACAAGCGATGAGCCGAACTGAACGATTGCGCATACTGCATCTCCTTGTTGACATGGACGACCCGGTATCCGGCCCGTCCCCCTCCCTTGGTTGCGAGCAGAAGCATCTACTGTAAAACGCAGAACCTCCTATTCTCAAGAGCAGAAGCTACCAGTGTTGCCCCGTCCTCGCCCGGATGATGGCCGCTCCCCACTTCCGCCGGCATGGACGATCACCGGTCGG
>Ga0207933_1003058_pt1 | contig 10235 bp, 8 predicted proteins | sample NGESurdeep092012_4_FD_184488 | JGI IMG/M metagenome (GOLD analysis project Ga0207933, IMG submission 184488) | Arctic peat soil microbial communities from Barrow, Alaska - NGEE Surface sample F53-3 deep-092012 (SPAdes) | ecosystem: Environmental > Terrestrial > Soil > Wetlands > Peat ...
GAAAAAATGCCATAAAATGAAAGATTGGTGATGAAATAAATCAGGTGAACCAAAAATTTAGCAATAAAACTGATGGCTATTGCAATAGCCACCGACATGGCCGCAATGGTAATAAGCCGTTTCTTATTTTCAGTAAAATGAGGTTTTACATCTTCAGCGTCTAAGGTTGATTTTAGTGATACGGAGATTGGAATACCCTTTTTAGTCAGATTTTTCTTGATCATTAAGCTGCAAATTTTCTTTTTCTTTCGGCGGCAAAAGTATGGGTTGAGGAAGTAACTCCCAAAAGTCGTTTATTTTGACGAAGCAATTTCCCTGTAAACGTTTTCAAATCCGGGATATCCTACATCCATAAACCATAATTCGTATTATTTGTTTCTTTACTGTTAACCTGAGAATCGGCGAGTATTTGTTAAGTCTAACACATAATATTTCATGCACGATTTCATTTCCGGCAACAATTTCCGAAATTGCAGCCTAAATTTCTATTGAATGGCTTATAATAACAGGTTCAGTCCTTCTCAGTCTTCTACGCCGGTTGTATTGAATCTTATCATCATAAACGTAATCGTTTTTGTCGCGCAGTCGGTGCTTGATAAGTCCGGATATGATATTACCGGAGGCAATACCCTGGGCTGGCTTACCAGTAGAATAGGACTATGGTCAATTGATACAGGGCTTTTTAAGCCTTATCAGTTAGTTACCATGATGTTCGCCCATGGTGGTTTTTTTCATATTCTTTTTAATATGTATGCATTATGGTTGTTTGGTGCAGCTTTAGAAAGACTTTGGGGGCCAAAAAGATTTTTAATTTTTTATTTGGTGTGCGGTCTGGCAGCATCGGTTACTGAATTGTTCCTTGTGCCGGTGGGTTTCTCTATTGGGGCTTCCGGTGCCGTAATGGGTTTGTTGGCTGCGTTTGCTTATACTTTCCCTAATATTGAATTCTTTATTTTACCAATTCCTTTCCCCATCAAAGCCAAATACCTGGCTATAATTTACGCAGCTATTGACCTATTTAGCGAGTTTTCAGGTTTTGGTGGCAACGTTGCCCATTTCGCTCACCTGGGTGGTTTGGCAATGGGATTAATTCTTTGTATCATCTGGAAAAAAGCAGGAAAAAACAATTATTAAATTTAAATTTCCCTGGTTTTAAATCACGGTAATTCGGTATTTTTACAAAGCATACATTAAGCAAATCATAATGGGCGAGTCAGAAAGATATATGGATAGGCGTTTCAAAAAAATTTCTCTGGGTGATGATAATAACGCATTGATGGCGTTGGTAGGCATGAATGCGTTGCTTTTTGTTTCATTTGGCCTTATTCAGGTTATTTTTTACCTGTCCCAATCTTCCGAAACTGCCTTTCAATATGAAATATTAAGATGGTTTATTCTTCCAGCGAAATTAACATCGCTTGGTGAAATGCCATGGACAGTTGTTACTTATATGTTTGTTCATGTAGGTTTTATATACACAATTGTCAGTTTGCTTTGGTTATGGTTTTTCGGGACCATTCTTCAGGATTTGGCTGGAAATTCCAAAATAATACCACTGTATATTTATGGAGGTTTGGCCGGGGCAGTGGTATTCATAGCTTCGAGTTATGCGTTTCCGGTGTTAAGAGATCAAATTGAATATTCATCTATGCTCGGCGGTAGTGCGGGTATAATGGCTATCGCCATCGCCACTACGACACTTGCTCCGGATTATCGGTTATTCAAAATGCTTAATGGAGGGATCCCTTTATGGATACTCACCATCCTTTATATTGTCATTGATCTTTCGGGAAGCCAGGGAACGGCGCATAATCTGGCGCACCTTGGAGGCGGTCTTACTGGATTTCTATTCGTATTAAGTTTGCGCAAAGGTTACGACTGGAGCAAGTGGATGAATCAACTTTATCATTGGTTTGTTAATCTTTTTAATCCTGATAAGCCGGTTCGCAAGCAGGCACAAATCAAAGAAAAAGTATTTTACAATACACGCGGACAAACGCCCTTCATAAAAAGGCCCGTAATAACGCAAGAACGCATAGATGAGATCCTTGACAAAATTAATCAAAAAGGGTATAGCCATTTGAGCGATGATGAAAAAAATATCCTGAAAAAAGCCCGGGAAGCTGATTTTTAAGTCTCCTATATACAAAACTGCTGTCATTATTAAATGGATTGGATTAAATGAAAAAACCTTTTTTTCGCAGGTTTACTGAAAAAATATTAGTCGTATCCAATATCGTTTTAGCCGTATTTTTTATCGCAGGCGCCAATGTAAAATATTTTGATCCTACCCATTGGTGGTTTTTAAGTTTATTTACGCTTTTATTACCTTATCTGTTGCTTGCGCTAATAATATTTATAGTGTTGTGGCTGTTTGTAAAACCGATTTGGAGCTTAATTTCATTGGCAGTAATTTTCGCTTCATTACACGCTGTTAGGAATGTTTTTCCGTTACATTCTACACCTGATTTTGACATGGTAAAAAAGATTGGAGATATCAGGGTTATGAGCTGGAATGTAGAATTGTTCAACATCCTTCATCACAAAGATGAGCCACAGAATAAACAACAAATGATTGACCTTATCAATGAATACAACCCTGATATAGCTTGTTTCCAGGAAATGGTAGCCGGAGAAAACAAAGAAGCCATTAATTACTTTCCTGATATTGAAAAGAAATTAAAATTTAAAGACTATTTGTATTCTTACCGCGTAATAGACGACTTCGACCGTTATCATCACTTTGGAATTATCGTTTTTTCAAAATTTCCTATCGTTCGAAAACAAACATTGGTTAATAATCCAAACAGCTACAATTCTACTTTTCAATTTATAGATATATTATACGGAACTGATACGCTTAGAGTCTTTAACATTCATCTTCAATCTCTGAAGTTTTCAAAAGACAATTTAAATTATTTGGATAGCGGGAAGGTAACTACGCAAAGCAATCTTTCTGAATCAAAAAATATTATTTCAAAAATCAAATTGGGTGTTATAAAAAGGTCCGCACAGGCAGATTTTATCAAAGATGAAATGAATCATAGTCCATACCCGATTATTCTTTGTGGCGACTTTAATGATGTGCCGGTATCGTACGCTTACGAAACGATTGGCAAAGGACTGCAAAATGCTTTTGTAGAAAAGGGGTCGGGCATTTCAAGAACTTTCAGTTCCATTTCACCCACTCTGAGAATTGATAACATTTTTACGGATAAAAGATTTATAATTATCCAATATAAAAGAATAAAAAAGTTACTAAGCGATCATTTCCCGATAGTTTCAGATATAAGATACTGTCCTGCAAAACAATAAAAATTTATTAAATAGACGTAGTTTTTAAACGGTAGTAATATCTTTACCGTGCTGGTGTTGTGTAAAGGCAACGAATGACTATAATATAAAACAGTAAAATCTCTATGCCCCTTAAAGTTTATAATTCACTTACCAAACAGAAGGAAGAATTTGTACCTATCAATCCACCTCACGTAGGTATGTATGTATGCGGGCCTACCGTAAGCGGCGAAAGTCATCTCGGGCATGCAAGGCCTTACATTACTTTTGATGTCGTGTACAGGTATCTGTTATATCTTGGCTATAAGGTAAGGTATGTTCGTAATATCACCGATGCGGGACATTTTGAAGAAGAAGGGCGCGAGGCGGAAGATAAAATTTCAAAAAAGGCGTTGCTGGAAAAAGTGGAGCCCATGGAGTTGGTTCATAAATACACTAACCTGTTTCATTGGGCGTTCAGGCAATTGAATACATTAGATCCCAATATCGAACCTACGGCTACCGGACATATCGTTGAACAAATCGGGATGATTAAAGAACTAATCGAAGTGGGATATGCGTATGAAATAAATGGCTCCGTTTATTTTGATGTAAAGAAATACGCGGAAAATCATGAATACGGAAAATTGAGTGGACGGGTAATAGACGACCTACTTGAAACAACACGCGAACTCGAAGGGCAGGATGAGAAAAGAAATAAAGCCGATTTTGCTTTGTGGAAATCCGCACCGCCCAAGCACATTATGAGATGGAACAGCCCGTGGGGCGATGGTTTTCCGGGATGGCATATAGAATGCTCGGCAATGGCTACTAAATACCTGGGTGCTCATTTTGACATTCATGGTGGGGGTATGGATCTTATGTTCCCACATCACGAGAGTGAGATAGCACAAAGCACTATTTGTAATCATGTATCTCCCGCCAAATATTGGATGCATAATAACATGATTACCGTGAACGGTAAAAAAATGGGAAAGAGCTACAATAACCAAATTACACTTACTCAATTATTTAGTGGAAATCACCCACTGCTTTCACAGGCATTTCAGCCAATGGTGGTTCGCTTTTTTATTTTACAAACTCATTATCGTAGTACGCTCGACTTCAGTAGTGAAGCACTGGTAGCAGCTGAGAAGGGGTTGAAGCGTTTGTTTGATGCCTTTGATATATTAAAAAATCTCCCTGAAACAAAATCGGAAGATCCTTCCGATAAGGAACTTGATGAAAAAATAAATGTTTTGATTGACCAATTTGAAGAATTCATCAATGATGATTTTAGTACCGCAAAGGTGCTGGCCAATATGTTTGAAATTGTTCCGGTGATTAATTCCTTTAAAGATGGGTTAATCAAAATGGATGCTATTTCTTCAGTAACATTAAAAAAATTAAAAGATGCCTTTGCTGTTTATCTCGAAGAAATTTTAGGTCTAAAAGATCCCTCGGAAAATTCCGCACAACTCTCCGGCATCATGGATTTACTGATTGACATGCGCAAGGAGGCGAAATCTAAAAAAGACTTTTTCACTTCCGATAAAATACGGAATCAGTTGGCAACACTTGGGATAGAAATGAAGGATGAAAAAGATGGTAATATTAGCTGGGGACAACTTTGAGCTTTCTGTCTTAAGCCTTTTGCTTTTAGCTTTGAGCATCGCTTTAAGCATTTGTTTGTAAATTGCGGCCTTACTATTTTTTAATGAATCTATGAAGAAAGTTAGTTGTTTTCTTGCATTTGCTATTGTACTTTTCTCACAAGTATTAGTTGCTCAACCGAAGTATGAATTCCGTGGTGTGTGGGTAGCAACGGTGGTAAACATTGATTTTCCTTCCTCAAAAAACTTAAGCACACAGCAGCAAAAAGATGAGTTCATTAAATTGCTCGACATGCACAAAAGAAACGGAATGAACGCCCTTATCGTACAGATAAGGCCGGCGGCAGACGCGTTTTACCCTTCGCAATACGAGCCATGGAGCGAATATCTGACTGGCAAACAAGGGCAACCTCCGTCTCCCTACTATGATCCGTTAAAGTTTATGATAACGGAAACGCATAAACGCGGCATGGAGTTTCATGCGTGGATGAATCCTTATCGTGCTGAATTTAAAATAGGAAAATCATCTATTTCACCAACCCACATTACAAGGCTACATCCTGAGTGGTTTATCGATTATGGTGGCGTAAAATATTTTGATCCTGGAAATAAAGATGCTCAGAATTTTGTGGAGAATGTAGTGAGGGATGTGGTAAAGCGTTATGATATTGATGCCATTCATTTCGACGATTATTTTTATCCTTATCGCATCGCAGGGAAGGAATTTAACGACCAAAGTTCATTTGCGAAATATGGCAATGGTATGAGTCGGGATGATTGGCGTAGAAGTAATGTGGATTCAATAATCCTTCATTTGAGCAAAGCCATTAAAGAAGAAAATAAATATTGCCAGTTCGGTATAAGTCCATTTGGGGTTTGGCGTAATATTGACAAAGACCCTGAAGGCAGTAATACAAAAGCCGGCCAGACCAATTATGATGATCTCTACGCCGATATCTTATTGTGGCTGAGGATGAAGTGGATAGATTACGTAGTTCCTCAATTATATTGGGAAATCAGTCAAAAAGTAGTAGGCTTTGAAGTGCTTACAGACTGGTGGGCCAACCACTCTTATGGAAGGCAATTGTATATCGGCCAAGGAATTTACAGGGCGCTGGAATCGAAGTCGTATGCATGGAAAAATAAAAATGAACTTCCCAATCAAATAAAATTTTTGAGGAAGTACCCGCAGATCCAGGGAAGTGTGTTTTTTAGTAGCAGCACTTTTAGCGCTAATCCCAACGGATGGAACGATAGCCTCCGAAATAATTATTACAAATATCCTGCTATTCCACCGCCGATGGAATGGATCGATTCTGTAAAACCTGAAAAACCAATTCTATCATTTGACAGCACCCGATCGGCTTTTGTGACTAACTCTTTGGATCTTTATTTGGGCGAAAAACAAAAAAATGATCTGATTAATCGTTACGTTATTTATCAGTTTAGCAATTTGAATGACATGGACGATAACGATCCTAAAAATATAAAAGAAATCATTCTTTCAGGTAATAACTTTTATCATTTCGATTTAACAAACGTTCCAGCAAACCAAGCCAAAATAATAATAGCAGCAACTGCACTTACCAGAACAAATAATGAGAGCCTGCAAAGTGATTATGTTTTTTTAATACGAAAAGGAAATGCCTGGCAAATAGTGAAGGAAAAAACCAATTGAATTGAATGAAAAAAAATATTTCAGAGTTCGGAGTCTGATTTTCGTTTTTTCAATAACAAAAAAAGCGACACTCTTTTTATAAAAGTATCGCTTTTGAACTCTTTAATGACTCAGTTACCAGCCTTTTTTGGCAACACCATCTTTCACTGCTTGCAAAGCATTTGCCTCACTTAGCATGGTGGTCATTTTATTTCCTTTTCCATCATTACCCTGGGCCATATAACCGCCGCGTGAAGTTTTTGTAATCACTGCCTCTTGCATAGGAACATTTTTTTCTTTGGTTTTCATGCAATAAGCTGTTAACATTTTTGCCATTTTAATTGTGTTTATAGTTTAATAATTTAATTCCTTAAATCCGATGTCAAGTGACACAGAAGTTTCAAATTTAGGGATTTATACTTATTTCACGTCATATATTTCCTAACATTATTTTTTTTGCTGGATTCGGATTTAAAATCCAAAAGATGATTCCCTTAAGTTCATTACTTGAATGTATTTACATGGTTCTTGTCCATTTATCAATGATTTACATTTTTTATTTCTCATAATTCATCACTTTAATTTATTTTTGGCGGCCACAGATTATAATTTCATGCCATTAGACAAATCCATTAAAACAGTTTTAATTATAGGTTCGGGTCCAATTGTGATTGGGCAGGCCTGTGAATTTGATTATTCCGGAAGCCAGGCTGCACGAAGTTTGCGTGAAGAAGGAATAAAAGTAGCGCTGATTAACAGCAATCCTGCAACCATCATGACTGACCCCATGATGGCAGATAAAGTTTATCTGCTTCCGCTTACCGTGGAAAGCATTGAGCAAATCATAGAAGAAAATCGTGAAACTGAATTCCCCATTGATGCTGTGCTGGCTACTATGGGAGGTCAAACGGCCCTTAACCTGGCAAAAGAAGCAGATGAAATGGGTGTTTGGGAAAAAAATAACATTCGTTTAATCGGTGTAGACATCAAAGCGATTGACAAGGCGGAAGACAGGGAAAAGTTCAGAGAATGGATGCTAGAAATGAAAATTCCTGTTGCGCCGGCTAGAATAGCTAATTCGTTTTTGGAAGGAAAAGAGATTGCCCAGGAAATTGGATTTCCGTTGGTAATTCGCCCTTCATTTACCTTAGGCGGTACGGGCGGCAGCATCGTGTTTCAAAAGGCTAATCTGGATGAAGCCCTGAACCGGGGACTCACAGCATCGCCAATGCACGAAGTGCTGGTAGAAAAAGCTATGATGGGATGGAAAGAATTTGAACTGGAATTGTTACGTGATGATAATGACAACGTCGTAATAATTTGTACCGTAGAGAACTTTGATCCGATGGGAGTGCATACAGGAGATTCCATCACCGTGGCACCTGCAATGACATTGAGTGATACTGCCTACCAAAAAATGAGAAATACCGCGATTTCGATGATGAGAAATTTAGGGAATTTCGCAGGCGGTTGTAATGTACAGTTTGCCATAGAGCCTCATACAGAAGATATTATTGCTATAGAAATCAATCCACGCGTAAGCCGCTCATCTGCACTGGCAAGCAAGGCTACGGGATATCCCATTGCGAAAATAGCCGCTAAACTTGCAGTTGGCTTTACTTTGGATGAATTAAAAAATCAAATTACGAAGACCACTTCCGCCTATTTTGAACCGGCATTGGATTATGTAATTGTAAAAATTCCACGCTGGAATTTTGATAAATTCAAAGGGGCGGATGATACGCTTGGTTTCCAGATGAAATCGGTTGGTGAAGTGATGGCCATTGGGAGAAGCTTTGCGGAAGCCGTGCAAAAAGCTTGTCAGAGTCTGGAAAATGACGCGGTAGGGTTAGGATATTATGGAAAGAGTCTGATGCATGCAGAAGAAATTGTTGAATATTTAAAGATTCCAAAATGGGACAGAATTTTTAGGATAAAAGATGCATTGATGATTGGCGTCAGTGTAAAACGTATTTGTGAATCTACCGGAATAGATCGTTGGTTTATTTATCAGATACAGAAGATTTGTACTTGCGAAAAAGCACTCGCAGAAGTTACTTTAGAAAATATTTCACCGGAACTTTTCAAAGAAGCTAAACGTCTCGGGTTTAGCGATGAGCAAATAGCAAAGATCATGAAAGATGGAAGCACCGATGAAGATATTTATCAAAAAAGAAAAGCGTTGGGAATTACCAGGGTATATAAAATGGTAGATACATGCAGCGCAGAGTTTGAAGCGAAGACGCCTTATTTTTATAGCACTTTTGAGTGATCGAATTCTTAGAAATTAGGCGGAAATAAAATTTTTACAATTGGTATTACGATAAGCAAATGAATAATAACATAATCTACAACGAATCTACTCCCTCTTCCAAGAAAAAAATTATCGTCCTCGGCAGCGGCCCAAACCGCATAGGCCAGGGAATCGAATTTGATTATTGCTGTGTGCATGGATTGCTCGCCATAAAGGAATGCGGTATGGAAGCTATCATGATCAATTGCAATCCTGAAACTGTTTCTACTGATTTTGACATGGCGGATAAATTATATTTTGAACCTGTTTTTTGGGAACATATTTGGGAAATAATTGAGCTTGAAAAACCAGAGGGCGTAATTGTGCAACTCGGTGGACAAACCGCTTTGAAACTAGCGAAAAGACTGCATGAAAAAGGGATAAAAATTATCGGCACTTCCTATGACAGCATGGACATTGCTGAAGATCGTGGTCGTTTCAGCGATACGCTGAAACAACTTGAAATTCCTTATCCAAGGTATGGCACTGCACATGACACTGACGAAGCGATTGAGATTGCGCACCAGGTAGGTTATCCTGTTTTAGTAAGGCCCAGTTACGTTTTGGGTGGACAAAGGATGCGCATAGTTTTAAATGACGATGAATTGGAAAGTGGGGTTTTGAGTTTATTAAAACATTTACCGGGAAATAAAATTTTGATTGATCAGTTTTTAGATCGTTGCCAGGAAGCGGAAATCGATGCCATTTTTGATGGTGAGACTTTTCATGTAATGGGTTTGATGGAACACATTGAACCTGCTGGCATACATAGTGGTGATAGCAATGCGGTATTGCCTCAGTTTAATTTGTCTCCTCTGATTGTTCAAACGATGGAAGAATATGCTGAAAAAATTGCAAGAGCATTGCAGATAAAAGGGTTAATCAATATTCAATTTGCTATTAAAGATGGAATTGTGTATGTAATTGAAGCCAACCCACGCGCATCGCGCACTACACCTTTTATTGCCAAGGCTTATCAGATTCCCTACCTCAATGTCGCTACCAAAATAATGCTTGGCGCAGCGAAGTTGAAAGATTTTAAATTTGAAAAAAAGTTAAAAGGCTTTGCAATTAAAGAACCTGTTTTCTCTTTCAGTAAATTCCCCAATGTAAATAAGGAACTCGGTCCCGAGATGAAAAGTACCGGTGAGGCTATTCGTTTTATAAAAGACCTGCGAGATCCTTATTTCAGGCAGTTATACAGGGAAAGAAGTATGCATCTTAGCAAATAATTTTGCCGGAACTACCAAACGAATACTGATAGTAAACGAACAAATATTCCAGATTTTTATTTATAAATTAATAGAATAAATCGTTTAAGTCGTGAATACCTTTTGATAAATGGGGTCACTCTTAACCATTCTTTCTAGAAGGTTGTGAAATATAGTTTTATCAAATC
>Ga0207933_1003060_pt1 | contig 10231 bp, 7 predicted proteins | sample NGESurdeep092012_4_FD_184488 | JGI IMG/M metagenome (GOLD analysis project Ga0207933, IMG submission 184488) | Arctic peat soil microbial communities from Barrow, Alaska - NGEE Surface sample F53-3 deep-092012 (SPAdes) | ecosystem: Environmental > Terrestrial > Soil > Wetlands > Peat ...
AAAACGCAATGCGAATATGCACCGGATCCATCATCGGATCAAAACGCATCAAAACAATAGTGAATTAAGATGTTTTGGCAACCTATGAAATTCGGTTACGGAATCGTTGCGGAAGTCTTCCGCTTTTTTCGAAAGCAGGTAAAACGTTCCCGGCGCCGAGTAGATTGCATGTAACCGTATCGAATAATAGAGGACAGCAGGAGGAGCACCGATTATGCCCAGGTTCGAGAGTATTCTGTTTCCGGTCGATTTCTCCGAACGTTCCCGCGCCGCGGCGCCGTTCGTTCTCTCGATGGCGCAGCGTTACAAAGCGAAGGTGGTGGCGCTGCACGTATTGCAGCCTCCGCCTCCTCTTTACGCGGGAATGAACACGGTCTATCCCGAGGTGTACGACTTCAAAGGTATTTCGGCCGATTTACAGGTGGAACTGCGGAAGTTTGCCGAAGCGGAGTTGCCCAAAGTCGACGTCACCTGCGTGGTGGAACCGGGCGATCCGGCGATGGTCATCGCCGAATATGCGGAGAACCATAAGATGAGCATGATCGCAATGCCGACACACGGGTATGGAGTGTTCCGGCGGGCGTTGCTCGGGTCCGTCACGGCGAAAGTGCTGCACGATGTGCCGATACCGGTCTGGACCGCGGCGCATGCACCGGAACCGTCGCATCGCGCCCATCCGCAGCCCCGGCATATCCTGTGCGCGCTCGATCTCAAGCCCGGGAGCGATAACCGGCACACTCTGGAGTTCGCGATTCAACTCGCAAGCGAAGCGCACGCGACGGTTGAACTGGTCCATGCGGCACCGGAGGGTCAGGTGGAAGCGATGGCGAGCGAGAGGCGGATGGAAGAACTGCTGATTGAGGCGGCGGGCGCGAAACCCGTCCGGATCGAGGAAGAGGCCGCTGGGCCTGACGTCGAGGCGGTGGTGAACGGAGGCTCTGTCGCTCACATGGTGCGCAGCCTTGCGCTGAAAAAAAGGGCGGACCTGGTGGTGATCGGCAGAGGGGGCATCCGGACCGGGATGGGGCGGTTTCGGGCGAATGCGTATTCCATCGTGCGGGAAGCGCCGTGCCCGGTGATGAGCGTGTAGGGATGAGCGTATAAAGCTACACTTTTAATTGCGCATGAAGCCCTTCCGGTTCCTCCAGCCCCGGAGGGTTACTTCGGGAGGCGAACGCCGCGGCGTCACGCCGGAGCGCTCCACCTCTGGGCACTCGGGGTGGGTGCGGTGATTTCGGGCGATTTCTTCGGCTAGAATTTCGGTCTGACGGATGGCGGGTTCGGCGGCATGATGTCCGCGCTGTGCCTGATCGCGCTCCTGTTCGCCGGGCTGTGCTTCAGTATTGCCGAAATGTCTGCCGCGCTGCCGCATACGGGCGGCGCGTATTCCTTCGTGTGGACGGCGATGGGGCCGTGAGCCGGGTATACATTCGCCGGCCGGATCTCGGACGGCGGTTGAGGGAGGAATCGCGCCTGTTGCTGACGTCGGCGCAAGGCCGGTTCGATGCGGTGTTTGCGATCGCCGGCGGACTGTAAGCTGGCTCCATTTGTCGTGGTGGAGCAGGGTCGGGTGGCGATCGGTGACGAAATCGGAGTTTGCCTCGGCGCCGCGCTGAGCGTTGTTCTGATCGGGGAGCGCCCGGGAATGAGTGCGGCGGACAGCCTGGGCGTTTACCTGAGCTGGAATCCGCATCCGGGGCTCACCGATGCGGACCGGAACTGCATTTCCAACATTCGTGCAGAAGGGTTAAGCTATGCTGCAGCCGCCGCGAAGCTGGTGTTCCTGATGAATGAGGCGAGGCGCGGGAAACTATCGGGAGTGCGGTTGAAAGAGGACGCGAAGGCGCGGGAATCGTAGGAAGAGGGAAGGTCATCCGCACCGATCAGCGTGCGGATAACCCTCCCCTTTACTGCTTGCCGGTTATTGAACGGCGATCGTGACGGTGTTGGACTGGACGCCTCCAATGCTGATGACCAGGTTTACCGCATTACCCGAAAGAGCGGCGTCCGGCACCACCGCGTTTACCTGGTAGAGACCGGCGAATCCGGGCGCCAGGCCGGAATAGGACACCTGAGCCGCCGCACCACCGATGGTGACAACGGGCAAGGTGGTGGTGATCGAGAGCGGGCTGGATAAGCCCGGCGCACCGGTTGCAGGCTGATTCGAAACCGGTCCGAGGCCGGTGCAGAAGATAGCGATGTATTCGCCGCGCATCACCGGCCGGGCACCGGTACCTTGAGGCGCCGCGAGTACGGCGGTCGGTGCGATTTCCACCGCTCCCTGGCCCGTTCCCAGCATGTTCAGCGAGAAGATACCGGGAGAGAATGTAGCGAGACTCGCGTTCTGTGGGAGGGAAACCAGGCCTCCCGCCGTCGCAGTCACGGGAGCTTGCGTCTGGCCAGCGGACTCCCACGGGATTTGCAGATTCGCCTGGCTACAAGAGGTCATATACAAGGGTGAGCCCACATTTCCTACCTGGAAGCTGGTTCCTCCGAGAGTCGCGGACAGGGGGAATGCCGTGGCAGAAGTGAGAGAAGAGGCCAGGTTATTGCCAAAAACGGCCGCAATGCTGCCTGCGGCGACAGTTGGCGCCCAACTGGCTGCATTGTAGATGCCTCCCAACGCGATATAGGGTGGAGGACTTGTGACCGTGTTGGAATTCAGCGTGATAGCTCCATTGAGCGCCGCCAGCCGGCCATTCACGGTTGCGCCGGCGCCCAGTGTAATGGATTGATCGGCCAGGATGCTTCCGAGGAAGACAGAGTTGGCGCCCAGTGTGGCGGAAGTGCCCACCTGCCAGAAGACGTTGAAAGCCTGGGTTCCACCCGCAAGAACGATGGAACGGCCCGCGGCAGTGGTAAGCGTGGAGGCCACCTGGAATATGAACACCGCGTTGATATTCCCCTTCGCGTCGAGAATCAGATCGCCCGACGAGATTTGCAGAGACGAAAGGGACTGATAGAGACCGGCGGTGAACGTTTGTCCGCCAATGTCTCCTGTAACGGTGACAGGGCCAACCGACCGCGCGACCGCGTCCGCATAGGCGGCGGTAACGTCGGCCATCCCTTTCGCTGCAATCGCGTCGCCCGCGTGGATCGTGCCGCTGAATGTCCCGGGAGGAAAGCCGGTTATGGAGGTCCCGGGACTTACACCGATGTCACCGGTAACTACGGTCGGCCCTGAGTTGATGATCGTGGAGCCGGCCAGGACTGCAAAATTGGCAAGGCATACAGGGGTCTGGCCGGTCGATGTCCCGGTGTTGAAACTCCAGGTATAGTTGCTTTGCAATAAATTGCCCGCAAGGTCAGCCGCGGCGCTCGTAATCGTGGCGCTGTAGAGAGTGTTTGGCGCCAGATTGTTCAGAGGCCTGAAGGTAGCGGACGTGCCGGCGTAAGTGACCGTGCCCGGCACTGGCGTTGTCCCTTGCCGCAAAAGGAACGTTGCCGTGCTGATTGTCAGAGGGTTCATCAACTCACTGAAGTTTGCCACCACGTTCGTGGTAGCGGTCACCAGCACGGCGCCGCTCGGGGGAAGTGTGGAAATCACCGTTGGCGGAGCGGTATCCACCGTGGCACCCGTGGTGAAGGTCCATGTGTAGTTACTGACCAGCGCATTGCCCGCGAGATCCGTTGCGCCGGTGGTAACGGTGGCCGTAAAGGGAGCATTCGGTACCAGTCTGCTCAGTGGCATAAACGTGGCCGTTACCCCGGAATAAACCACCGAGCCCGGGATAAAGGCACTTCCCTGCCTCAGGGTGAACGTGGTGGTGGTGACGGTCAAGGGGTTCATCGCCTCGTCGAACGTGGCGGACAGTGCGTTGCCGACCGGCACATTCACGGTGCCGGCGACCGGGGCGGTGTAGCTCACTATCGGCGGCGTAGTATCGGGCGTCGCGCCAGTGGTAAAGGTCCAGACGTAGTTACTGACCAGAGCGTTGCCCGCGAGATCCGTCACGCCGGTGGTAATGGTGGCAGTAAAAGGAACGTTCGGCGCCAGGCTGCCTAAAGGCGTGAAGGTGGCGGTTACTCCGGAATAAATCACCGCGCCGAGGACAGGCGTGCTTCCCTGTTTGAGAGTGAAGGTGGTGGCAGTGACGGTCAAGGGGTTCATCGCCTCGCTGAACGTAACGGTCAGCGCGTTGCCGACCGGCACACTGGTGGCGCCCGCGGCCGGGACCGTGGAACTCACTGTCGGAGGAGTGGTATCGGGTGTCGCGCCGGTGGTGAAGGCCCAGACGTAGTTAGTGACCAGAGCGTTGCCCGCGAGATCCGTCACGCCGGTGGTAATGGTGGCCGTGAAAGGGGCGTTCGGGGCGAGGCTCGTTAAAGGGGTAAACGTGGCGGTTACGCCGGAATAGATCACCGCGCCCAGGACAGGCGTGCTGCCCTGTCTGAGCGTGAACGTGGTGGTGGTGATGGTCAAAGGATTCATCGCCTCGCTGAACGTCGCGGTCAGGGCGTTGCCGACCGGTACATTGGTGGCGACGGTGAGCGGAACGGTGGAACTCACTGTAGGAGGCGTGGTATCGGGCGTCGCGCCCGAGGTGAAGGTCCAGACGTAGTTCGTGACCAGAGCGTTGCCCGCGAGATCCGTCACGCCGGTGGTAATGGTGGCAGTAAAAGGAACGTTCGGCGCGAGGCTGCTTAAAGGAGTGAAGGTGGCGGTTACGCCGGAATAAATCACTGCGCCGAGGACAGGCGTGCTTCCCTGTTTGAGAGTGAAAGTGGTGGTGGTGATGGTCAAGGGGTTCATCGCCTCGCTGAACGTCGCGGTCAGGGCGTTGCCGACCGGTACGTTAGTGGCGCCGTTCGCCGGGGCCGTGGAGCTCACCGTCGGGGGAGTGGTATCGGGCGTCGCGCCGGTGGTGAAGGTCCATGTATAGGTACTGACCAGAGCGTTGCCCGCGAGATCCGTCACCCCGGTGGTAATGGTGGCGGTAAATAAGGTGCTAGGAGCCAGGCTCGTCGATGGCGTAAACGTGGCGGTTACACCGGAGTAAATCACCGTGCCCAGCACAGGCGTGCTTCCATGTTTGAGAGTGAACGTGGTGGTGGTGATAGTCAAAGGGTTCATCGCCTCGCTGAACGTCGCGGTCAGAGCATTGCCGACCGGTACATTAGTGGCGCCGCTCGCCGGTATCGTGGAACTCACCGTAGGCGGGGTGGTATCGGGTGTCGCGGCCGTTGTAAAGGTCCAGACATAGTTTGCCGCCAGAGCGACGCCCTGCGGGTCTTTGGCCCCGGTCGTAATCGTAGCGGTAAGCAGAGTACCTGGCGGGAGAGTGCTCGACGGCGTAAAGGTCGCGGTTACGCCACTGTAGACGACGGCGCCTGTAACCGGAGTCAAGCCGTTTGCAACGGTAAAGGTAAGCGAGGTTATCGTTGCCGGGTCCATCGCTTCGCTGAAGGTTGCCGTGAGGGCGCTGTTGACGGGAACGGCCGGGGCATGACTTGCAGGGGCAGTGGAAGTGACCGTTGGCGGGACTATCGCCGGAACGCCACCGACCAGCGGGCCTGGACTTGTGCCCGGCGACATGTCCAGGGTAACGTCGGTAACCGCCAGGGCTCTGCCGATGAGGGACGCGCCAGTATTCATTATGACCGCCGTGGCGCTCAACGCATTTCCATAAAAGACAGCTCCCGTGCCGAGCGTCAGCCCGGCACCGCCGCCGATCTGCCAGAAGACATTGTTCGCCTGCGCGCCGCCCGTCAGATTGACATGGGCATTGCTCGCCAGGGTCACGTCCCCGGATATCTGGAAGATCCAGACAGCATTCGGTCCGCCCGAGAGTGTGACGCCGGTATTGTCCACCGAAACACCCGTGGTCCATTTATAGAGGCCGGGAACCAGCGTCATCCCGCTGATATTGCCGGTGCCAAGGTTAGTGAAGTCCGGTATTGTCCGGCCGGCCGCATCCGTATACGCGGTCGCCATATCTCCTATGGCCGTCCCCAGTAAGGTCGAGTCCTGGACGGCACAAGGAGCGGGGCCGGCCGCGTCAACCGCGTATATCGTCCCGGTTACTTCAGAGCAGGTTACATGTATAGCGGCGCCGGTTATAGGACTCGCGCCGATGTTGCCGACAATCGCGGAGGGAGGCACGTCTGTAATTCCCGACTTTGAGAGAATCACGAAATTGCCGGCCGTTCCAAGATTCACCGGCGTGCGCACCGATTGCGCCATGATGCTCGATGGCGCTATGAAAAGCGCCAATGCTGCAAAAGCCAGGAATCCGGGAAGCGTCTTTGCGGATTGGCCGAGCGCGGCGAACGGCGGTAATAGCCTTGACGGGCCCGGGAACGCCACCGGCGGGGCCGAAATGGGCGCTCGCCTGAGATTGACTACGACCGGCTCATCCGTCAGGTTAAGCGGCACGGGAACAGCGCGAGAAATGCCGGCCTCGAGCGCCTTCCGGTCGCGATCGTCATTCCTGGCCCCCGGGTGATTTGCCGCAGTCGTCAGCGCCATCCGACACAAGGTGTCCACTGCTTCGAATAGTTTCATCTCTTCGCTCCTGATTCTATAGTGTTCCGATCGCTTCGGGTTCGGTTCAGTGTGAGGCAGATCCCGGCGACGCACACGCTCACGCGCGAGCACGCTTACGGCCATACGCGCTGAATCGTCGCCAGGCAACGAGTTTGACGGCCTCGTGTTCGAGGGATCGGGTCGGGCACGGACTCTGTGCGGTCACTTCATCGGACGTCGCTGGCGCCGGAAGCGGGAATGTTCGGTGGGGAGGTGAGAAGAATTTGCATCCTCTTTGAAACCAGCCGAGGTTTGAAACCAGCTGAAGTGTCCGGCGGCGAGCGCTGAAAGTTTAATGAATTCCTTATTACTGCTTGGTTACTATTTACAGCAGCAACGTCTCGATCCGTTTGGCATAGACCATTTCTTCGCGGGACGACCATCCGAAAACAGTGAACCGGCCGTCCTGCGACGCAATGAGCGCGATCGCATCGCGCTGATCGTGCGCGAATTGCGCGGCCGAGAGATGTCTCGTGCCCCCGAGCTGGCCAGGCTCGGCGATCACGGCGGACGTTCCTTCGATCGGTTCCGTGACGATCACGGTATCCACCTGGCCCCAACTCGCCCGCCGGACGATTTTCGCGCCAAACGCGAGCAATTCGTACTGATCCGTGACGACGGTGGCGCCATCTACCGCGGTCAGGCCCGCAATACCATCGACCACCCGGCGCAGGGCTTCCTGCCAACGGCGGGTGGATCTTTCAGCCGGATCCTCCCCCATCAGGTCCGGGAGCGCGCGGAAGGGTGGCGCGACCCCGTATGTAATCGGCTGCAGAATCGACTCCTGCCACAGTTCGGTGGCGGCCGGTACGACCAGTAACGACCCGCCGCGCCCGTGTGCGCGCATCGACACCGCGAGCGGTATCAGTACATTGAGGGGGCCGGCGGCATCCAGTTCCTGCTGAAGGCCTATGAGGGGCGTGATGACTTTCGGACAATCCGCCGCGGTGGCAGCCTGTCGATCGATGACCTTAACCTCGTCTCCCTGAAGCACGGCGACATTGACGAATTTGCCGGACTTGTCGCCGCGGCTGCGCTTGATGACCAGCAACCCGGGCGCAACCACCTCCAGCACAAAGCAGAATTCCGGCAGATTCCGGGCAGCCCCCCACACCAGCAATTCCCCGCCGCGGCGGCAGACGCACAGGTGAATGCCGGGGCGCTCCACGGCAGGGCCCAGCCGGGTTAAGGGCTGCGATGCAAGCGGAATCGGGCGTGCGAAGATTAGCGGCAACTCTACGTGCGGGAGAGCGACGAAGGCGAGAGTAATCCGGGGCGTGTAGGTTTCTTCCCGCCGCAGGCTGGCCCAGAACGCCACGTCGATCATGGCTTCAATGGTTTCGACGTCCGGGAGGAGTTCGCTTCCCGGTGCCAGGTGCCGGGCATAGTGCGGGAGGACCCTTGCCGCGGCGGCGCGCGCGGCCGGATATGCCGGTTGTGTCATGAACATAGTGTCCAATGCGGCGTGTTCTACTGGACAGAAGCCATGCTGGCCGCACTGACTCGCGCCGTGAGCCCGACACTGGAATCCTGTGAACTGACCTGGCTGCCTCGCCGGCAGATCGACATCCGGCTTGCGATGGAACAGCACCACGCCTATGAGCACGCCCTGGCCGAACTGGGGTTGCACGTGATTTCACTGCCTGCCGAGCCGGATATGCCGGACGCAATGTTCGTGGAAGACCCTCTCGTAGTGCTGGACGAACTGGCGATAGTGACCCGGATGGGCACCCCGGCCCGGCGCGGCGAGAGCGAGAGTCTGGCGGCCGCGGTGGCTGCGTTCCGCCCTTTGCGGCGACTGCGCGAGCCCGCAACGCTGGAGGGTGGAGATGTCATGCGGATCGGCCACGATTTGTTTGTGGGCCGAAGCAGCCGCACCAATGCCGCGGGCATCGCGCAATTGCGGGCCGAAGCCGAACCGTTCGGATATGGTGTGCATGCGGTGGAGGTAAGCGGTTGCCTGCATTTGAAATCAGCCTGTTGTTCTATCGGAGACGATAAAGTTCTGGCCAACCCGGCGTGGCTGGACGTGGCGGCCTTCCACGGCTTGCGAGTCATTGAGGTGCCGGATGACGAACCGGGCGCGGCCAACGTCCTGCGGATTGGCGATACGGTTCTCATGCCCTCCTGTTTCCCCCATACGGAAGCACTCCTGCGCCGCGAGGGTTTGAATGTGCGAACGGTGGACATATCGGAATCGATCAAGGCAGAAGCCGCCATCACCTGCTCCAGCGTCATCTTCGAAATTCGTTCCGGGACCACGTGAAGCTCCGGCGTGAACTCGGCCTCCGCGATCTTTCGCTTTTCCTGATTGCCTGCATTGTCGGAACACGCTGGATTGCGTCGGCCGCACATGCCGGTCCCGGTTCAATCCTGCTCTGGCTGCTGGCCGCGCTTTTCTTCGCGATTCCTCTTGCCATTGCGACCGCGGCCCTGACGGCCAGGCATCCCGAAGCCGGCGGACTCTATGTCTGGACGCGCTCCGACTTCGGCCCCTGGCACGGATTCCTCGCTTTCTGGGTTTATTGGATGGGCATTGCGATCTGGTTCCCGAGCGCCGCCATGTTCTACATGAGCATCGCTGCCTCGATGCTTGGCCCGGAGTACGCACACCTCGCGGGCAACCGGACGTATCTTCTCGTTTCGTCTCTGGCCGCTATATGGATCGCGCTGGGCACGAATCTGGTGGGCGTGAAGATCGGCAAGTGGACGGAGAATCTGGGGGCGTCGGCATCGTGGGTGCTGGGGGTGCTCCTGGCCGTGGTGGCGGCGCTCGTATGGAAGAAACGGGGGATGGCGACATCGTTCCATTTGCTGCCCGAACGCAACTGGGATACGGTGGGCTTCCTCGCCACCATCGCCTATGCAATGACCGGTATCGAAATGGCCGGTTTGATGGGTGGCGAAATCCGCGATCCCGAGCGAGACCTGCGGCGCGCGGCGTGGATCTCCTCGGTATTCGCGACGGCGTTTTACGCAGGCACGACGCTGGCGCTGCTGGTGCTGCTCCGGCCGGAGAATATCAGCGAGTTGAACGGGCTGGCTCAGGCGGGCGCCGAGGCCGGGCGTGTGCTGGGCACCGGGTGGCTCCCACCGGCAATTGCGGTGCTCGTGCTGGCCACCGCCATCGGCCAATTCGGCGGACTGGGTTCGTCTGTATCGCGCATGCCGTTCGCCGCCGGTGTGGATCATCTGCTGCCCGCGGCTTTTGCGAAGATCCACCCGCGATGGGCCACCCCGTATGTTTCGATTCTGATCTTCGGCGGACTGGCATCGGTGCTGCTGATCGCCATTCAGTTTGGCGATACGATCCGCGGGGCCTACCAGACGCTTGTATCGTTGATGGTGATTGCCGGCTTCCTGCCGTATCTCTATATGTTTGGAAGCGCCTGGAAGGCGGGAAAGCGTCTGAGCGCCATCTCCGGGTGGAGCATTACCGTGCTGGCGATTCTCTGCTCCGTGGTGCCGACAGGCGAAATCCACAACGTCTGGTTGTTCGAGTTCAAGCTGGCCGCGGGGACTTTCGCGGTGATCTTTTCGGCATGGGTGGTATATCGCCGGGCGAGAGCGATAGAATCTCGTTGACAGTATTGGACGGCTATTGGGACGTCGTTAGTAACAGAAACAGGGCTTGAGAGTTGTGGGAAGCTGGCAGGAGCGGCGCGGCAGCCAAGGCCGACGATTCTTTGGCGCTTGCATGCCCGA
>Ga0207933_1003061_pt1 | contig 10229 bp, 7 predicted proteins | sample NGESurdeep092012_4_FD_184488 | JGI IMG/M metagenome (GOLD analysis project Ga0207933, IMG submission 184488) | Arctic peat soil microbial communities from Barrow, Alaska - NGEE Surface sample F53-3 deep-092012 (SPAdes) | ecosystem: Environmental > Terrestrial > Soil > Wetlands > Peat ...
GTGTCCGGTGCCACCACGGCCCGGCCGGCGCCGGACCCCTTGCGTTCCGGTCTCGTCACTGCCGTATCATCGTGGCTGTGACCGCGCAGGGGGCAGGCGCCGACAAGGGGGGGAACACCGTGGAGAACAAGCCGAAGGCCCTGGCCTTCTATCTCCCCCAGTACCACCCCATCCCCGAGAACGACGAGTGGTGGGGCCCCGGCTTCACCGAGTGGACCAACGTCAACCGGGCCCGTCCTCTCTACCCCGGCCACTACCAGCCCCACGTCCCCTCCGAACTGGGCTACTACGACCTCCGGCTCCCTGAGGTCCGCCAGGCCCAGGCCGACCTGGCCGCCGCCCACGGGATCTCGGGCTTCGTGTACTACCACTACTGGTTCAACGGGAAGCGCCTGCTCGAGCGGCCGTTCGACGAGGTACTGGCCTCGGGATCGCCCGACTTCCCGTTCGCCCTGTGCTGGGCCAACGAGGAGTGGACCCGCAACTGGGACGCCAGCACCGGTCGGGTGCTGATGCCCCAGGAGTTCAGTGACGCCGACGACCTGGCCCACATCCGGTGGCTGGCCACCGCCTTCGCCGACGACCGCTACATCAGGATCGACGGCCGTCCGCTGATGCTGATCTACCGGGCCCAGCAGCTGCCCGACCCCAAGCGCACCTTCGACCTGTGGCGGGAAGAGGCCCAGAAGCTGGGTCTGCCCGACCTGTACCTGTGTTGGGTGGAGAGCCACGGTCCCCCTCCGGGGGGGCCGGCGGCCTTCGGTCTCGACGCCAGCGTGGGCTTCATGCCATTCTCGGGCGAGCGGATCTTCGAGCCGCTGCAGGGTACGCGGGGTCACCGCGTCCTCGACTACCGGTCGGCCTACCTGGCGGCCATGGACCAGGCCGAGGTGCCGTGGAAGCGCTTCCCCTCGGTGATGGTCGGATGGGACAACACGGCCCGGCGCCCCTACGGGGCCACCATCTTCGAGGGTGCCACCCCCGACGCCTACGAGCACTGGCTCCGCCTGGCCGTCGACTCCACGAGCCAGGTCAGGGAGGAGGAGAACTACCTCTTCATCGTGGCGTGGAACGAATGGGCCGAGGGCAACCACCTGGAGCCCGATCAGCGGTACGGCCGGGCCTTCCTCGAGGCCACCGGGGCCGTCCTGTTGGGCTCGGAGGCCCCCGGGGCACTCCGCCCCGGCGAGCTTCGCGCCTCGGCCACCAACGGTGACGTGGCTCCCGACGAGGCCTACGACTACGTGTATCCCTTCGAGCACAACAGCGCCGTGGGCCACGCCGCCGGACTGGTGCAGCAGCTGGTCGTCGGATCCGAGGCCGCGGTGGTGGACCTGGGGGCGGGGACCGCCGTCGTCAGCCACGCCCTGCGCCAGGCCGGGCTGGCCTACCACGGCCTGGAGCTCCACCCGGTGGCGGTGGAGTTGATGCAGCAGGCCGGCATCGGGGCCACCCAGTGCGACCTCACCGACCTCGACATGGTGCAGTCCACGCTGGACGAGCTGGGCGACGTCGGGGCCCTGATGATCCTCGACGTCATCGAGCACCTGACCCAACCCCAGGAGCTGCTGGCCACCCTGGCCGCCTGGTCGCTCAAGCACCACGAGGCACCCCTGGTCGTCTCGGTGCCCAATGTGGCCCACTTCGACCTGGGCCTCGGACTGTTGGCCGGCCGGTGGCAGCCGACCGAGACGGGGATGCTGGACAGCACCCACCTGCGGTTCTTCACCCAGGAGACCTTGGAGCGCATGTTGGCCCGGTGCGGCTGGCGGGTGGTGGCCCGCCACGACTTCGAGGCCGTGCGCACCGACCGGTACGACGGGGAGCTCAACGACCATCTCCCGCTGGAGATGGTCGGGGCGCTGCGCACCATGGCCGACGCCCTCAACCCGGCCAGTGCCGTTCAGCAGTTCGTGTGGGCCCTCAAGCCGTTCCCCGTGGCCAACCCGCCCGAGTCCTTCCTGCAGGCCGTGGCGCCGGATGAGGGTGACGGCGCACCGGTCCCGGCCGCCGAGGCCGAGCTGGACATCCGCCGGTACCTCAGCACGGTCGGGCTCCTGGCCAGCGAGCAGAGCCGGCGGGTGGCCGGCGAGCAGCGCCAGCACCGGGCCAGCGCGCCGCGGCCGGCCGCGACGGAGCCCGCCGTGGTCGCCCCCGGGGAGCGACCGGACGACTGGCTGCCGATCTGGAAGCAGTGGGCCCTCAACTTCGCCTACCGCTCGCCCCGTTCGTCGGCCCTGTTCCAGAAGCTGTACAGGCGGCTCCGTTGAGCCACCGGTGACCGCCGAGCCCGTCGGGCCGAGGGTCGTGGTAGTGGGAATGCACCGGAGCGGCACCTCGGCGGTCACCGGCGCCCTCGGGGCCCTGGGACTCCAGATGCCCCGCCCCGGGGACCGCATGGCCGGGGGCGAGAGCAACCCCGAGCACTGGGAGAGTCTCTCGCTCAGCCTTCACGACGAAGGCCTGCTCCAGTCCCTCGGCGGGAGCTGGGACGCGCCGCCCGACCTCCCGCGCCACTGGATCCACACGGCCCAGGTGGCCGGCGGAGTGCGCTCCGGCGCCGTGCTCGCCGCGGCCTACCCGGACCCGGGGCCGTCCGCCGTCAAGGACCCCCGGATCTGCCTCCTCCTCCCCCACTGGCGCACCGTACTTTCCGCCCCGATGGTCGCGTTGCTCGTGTGGCGGTCCCCGCTCGACGTGGCCCGGTCGCTGCGGCGGCGTGACGGCCTCCCTGTGGCCAGCGGCCTGGCCCTCTGGGAGCGCTACAACCGGTCAGCCCTCCAGGGCCTGGCCGGGGCCGACGCCTATGTGACCAGCTACGAGTCGATCCTGGCCGACCCGGCGGCGTCGGTGGCCGCGTGGACCGACTGGCTCGGATCCCTCGACCGGTTCGGGGCGTACCGGTCCGGGTGGGACGCCGGCCGGGCCGTGGCCGCCATCGCCCCGGAGCTCCGGCACCACGCCACAGCGTCGGCCCCCGATGGGGGGGACCTGCTCTCGGCCGAGCAGCAGGACCTCCTCAGCCGGCTCGAGGGCCTGGCCGGCCGCCACCGGTCGTTACCCGACATGGGACTTGGGGAGGAGACCCCGTGGGCCACCGCCGTGCTGGCCGGGCGGCGAGAAGCCACCCGGGGGGCACGCCAGGCGGCCGAAGACCGCCGTCGGTTCTGGGCCGTCCGCCAGCGGTGGGCCCAGTCGCAGGCCGAGCTGGCCCGGGCCTCAGCCGATCTCGGGACGGCACGGGCCGAACGGGACGGGGCACGGGCCGAGCGGGACGGGGCCCTCGAGACACTGGCCGACACCCAGGCGGCGTTGGCCGACGCCGACGCCAAGCTGTCCCAGCTCTACTCGTCGAGCAGCTGGAAGGCCACCAAGCCCCTGCGGTCGTCGCTGGCCAAGGTCGAGCAGTGGCGTCGCCCCCCCGGTCCGGGATCGGGGCACTGATGGGGATCGACCGGTGGGCCCGTACCGCGTTTCTCGCCCTGCCCGACTCGGTGCAGGCCCGGGTCCGGCACCGTACGGGCCACCTGGCCCCCTGGGAGGACGGCCTGCCCCCGCGGGCGCCGGCCTGCCCCCCGGGCACCAGCGTCGGGCCGCCCGACTTCGTGGGTGTGGGCGTGTCCAAGTGCGGGACCTCGTGGTGGTTCAGCCTCATCCTGGCCCACCCCGACGTCCACGGTCCGGTCAAGAAGGAGCTGCTCTACTTCAACCGGAACTTCTTCCGGCAGTTCCGCGACCGCCGACCCAGTGATGCCGAGTTGGAGGCCTACCACCAGTGGTTCCCGCGCCCGGCCGGCGCCATCACCGGCGAATGGACCCCGTCCTACCTCTTCTCCTACCGGATGCCTCCCCACCTGCAACGGGCCGCACCCGGGGCGAAGCTGTTGGTCCTGTTACGGGACCCGGTCGAGCGGTACCGGTCGGACATCTCTCGGCGCATGCCCCGGCGCCGCCTGCGCAACGTGCGCTACCGGGGCCTGGCCCGCGGCTTCTACGCCGCCGAACTCGCCCCCTGGGAGGAGGCGTACGACCCGGACGACCTGCTCATCCTGCAGTACGAGGCCTGCACCCGAGATCCGGCCGGCCAGCTGGCCGCCACCTACCGGTACCTCGGTCTGGACGACAGCTTCCAGCCGCCCCAGCTCCACGCCGCCGTGAACGCCACGGCGTCCAAGCGGGCCGTCGACCCTGGCTTCGTCCGGCTGCTCACCGAGCTGTACGAGCCCGATGTGGCCGTCCTGGCCCGCCGCCATCCCGAGATCGACCTGCGCCTGTGGCCCCACTTCGCCCATCTGGCCGGTCGGTAGGGCCGGGCTGGTCGTGGGTCAGGCCGGGTCGGACCCGATCGTTCATCGGTACATGGCCCGGGAACGGGTAGGAGTGCCCCCATGCGCGTCCTGACCGTCGCCAACCAGCTGGGGTCGTGGGGCGGGATGGAGCGGAGCCAGCTGACCGTGTGCCGGGCCCTGGCCGAGCGGGGCCACCGGATCGACCTGGTGTACGTGGACGCCGGCGACTTCACCGAGGAGTGGCGCCAGGTGGCCGACTCGATGACCACCGTGGCCAGCACCCTCCCCCGCACCCGGGCCCCCCTGACCACGTCGTACGCCGTGCTGGAGGCGGCCCAGGGCGTCCGGGACCTCCAGCCCGACGTCATCTACGTCTACCGCTACCTCGACCTCCCCTTCGCCTCCGCCGTCGGTCGTCTGACCCGGGCACCGGTCGTGCTCCACCTCGGTCTGCCCGAGCCCGACCGCCTGCCCTTCGTCATCCGGCGCAGCCTCCCCACCGTGGCCATGACCCTGGCCGTCTCCTACGACACCGCGGCCCGTTGGCGGGACAGCCCGCTGCTGGCCGACAGCGTGGTGGTGGTGCACACCGGGATCGACATGGACATCTACACCCCGGCCCCGGCCGGGGAGCGGAAGGTCACCCGCCGGGCCCTCGGCATCGCGCCCGATACCTTGCTCGCCCTCTTCGCCGGGCGCATCTGTCCGGACAAGGGCCTCGACGTCCTGATGGAGGCGGCCCGGCGACTCGACGCCCGCCTCCCCCGGTTCCAGCTGGTGGTGGCCGGCGGCCCCACCTTCGGCACCGATCCCAGGGAGGCCGACCGCTACCGGAACGAGCTCGAGGCCCGGGCCGGGCCGGCGGACATCCGCTGGCTGGGCCGACAGCGCGACATCGTCCCCCTCATCGCCGCCGCCGATGTGGCCGTGGCTCCGAGCGTGTGGGCCGAGCCGTTCTCCCGCTCGGTCATCGAACCGTTGGCCTGCGGGGTCCCGGTGGTGGCGTCGGCCGTCGGGGGCAACCCCGAGATCCTGGTGGACGGACTGGACCGCTTCCTCGTGCCCCCCCGGGACCCCGGAGCCCTGGTCGAGGCCATCGTCGGTCTCGAAGGATGGCGGGACACCGAGCCCGAGCTCGGCGACCGCTGCCGGAACGCCGTCGTCGACCGGCTGGCCCTCGGACGCGAGGTGGACACCGTAGAGGCCGCCCTGGCGTCCGTGGCCCGCTACCGACCCGTGGACCCGTTGGAGACGTATCGCTGACGATCAGGCCGGGCGTCGCCGGCCGGACAGGCCTCCGGTCGCCGTGCGCTCCTGCATCGGCTCGACCGGGAACCGGATGCCCAGGTTCCCCCGGAGCCCGTCCCACAGTCCCCTGGCCATCACCCCCAGCCGCTGGACGCGGCCGTCCTGCTCCCGGAGCAAGGCCCGGGCCAGCAGCTTGGACACGCTGCGCGGATAGCGACCCAGCCGTCGCTTCACGTAGAGATGGACGTAGAGCATGTTGCGGGCCTCGTAGTAGTACTTCCACAGCGGTACGCCCCGGCCCTGGCGGATGGCCGCGTGGGCCACGATGGCATCGTCCACCACCCGGCGGGGAAAGCCGGCTTCGGGGATGCGCCACTGGAGATACTCGGTGTCCTCGGCCCACCAGAACAGCTCGCCCATGGGCAGCCCCACGGTGAGGATGATCTCCCGCGACACCACGAAGCCGCACCACGACGGCCACACGTCGAGGGATCCGTCGGGCTGACGGGACTTGGGAAAGACGAAGGCCTCGGTCGGATGCAGCCGGGCCACGGCCCAGAGCCGCTCGAGGCAGTCCGGCTCCGGGGCCATGTCGTCGTCGAGGACCCAGGCGTGGCCGAATCCGGAACCGAGGAACTCGGCCAGGGCCTGGGAGTAGCCGCCGGCGGGTCCGGTGTTGATGTCGGACCGCACCACCCGGACGGCGGGCATGCTCGGATCCGGCTCCAACACCACCGGTGGTCGACTGGCGTTGTCCACCACCAGTACCCCGTCGGGCGGCATGGACTGGCCGGCGATGACCGCCAGGCAGCGGGCCAGGGAGGCGGGGGCGTTGTGCGTGAGCACCACCGCCATGATGCGCCGATCCACGGGCTCCACCTCGGCGCGCAGGACCATGCTCAGGGCCGGTGGGCCAGCACGAACCACCCGGTCTCGTCCCGGGCCGCGTCGACCACCAGTCCGGCATCGGCGAACCACGGTGCGAGCTCGGACCACACGTAGCGGTGCTCGACGGGCGCACTGAGCCGGTCGAAGGTGTCGAGGACCAGGCTGCGCAGGGGCTTGCCCCGGTAGGCGTCCATGGGCAGGCCCGAAAGGGTGCGGGACCCCCTCCGGTCGCCGTACTCCCCGGGCACCACCACGGCGTAGTAGAGCAGGGCGGCAATGGGGGTGCTGATCAGCTTCAGGACCGGGTGAGGCAGACGGACCGTGACTTTGCGGAGCGCGGCGGCGGCGGCCAGGGCCGTCGACCGGAGGCCGGGGTGGGGAGGGCGGCTGTAGAGATAGAGGAGTACCTGGCCTCCCGGGGCCAGGTACTCGAGCAGGCGGTCGAAACCGGCCTGCGGATCGTCGAGGTGGTGGAGGACTCCCAGACTGGCGATGAAATCGAAGGAGGCCGGGGCGAACGGGGCGTGGCGGAGGTCGGACCGGACCACCAGGACCGAGGGGAAGGTGGACAGGTTGCGGGCAGCGGCCTCCACCGCCGAGGACCCGTCCAGTGCGGCCAGGGACCCGAGGTGCTCGGCCAGGAACCGGGTGTACCGACCCTTGCCGCAGCCGGCGTCGAGGCCGACCTTTCCGTCCAGTCCCGACAGGTCCACGTCCCGGAAGTAGACGTCGGCGAATCCCTCGTCCTCGGTGCGGACGTCATCGAAGTTGTTCCACTCGAAGCCGAAGCTGGCGAAGGTGGCGCCGGTGGACCCCTCGGGCACCGACCCGCGTGAGCAGTCGAGGTAGCCGTCCTGCATCGGCCAGCGGTGGCCCGACGGGCACTCCACCGCTCGGTCGTCGCCGTCGGGCTTCACCGTCTCCCCACACTGCGGGCACCGCAGTCGGTCGATGATCTGATCCGGGATCACCCTGGTCCCCCCCGTTGACGCACGCTCACTCCCCCACTGCCACGACCGCCGCCGACCCCACTGCTCCCGTCAGCTGCACACTACTGCCCCCGGGCGACTACGCCCGGTCGAAGGCGGGCCACAGGGAGAGGTCCAGTTCGGGGACCAGCCCGGCCAGGGCGATGACATCGGCCGCGTACAGATCCACCAGCCGGTCCCGGGTATCGGGATCGAGGTCCGCGCCCGGACCGGTCCGGGCCGAGGTGGGCTGGCGCCCCCGCTCCGGTCGGTGTCCGTCGTCGAGACCGAGGAACCGGTAGGTGGCGGCCAGATGACCGTCGCGGTCCCGGCGACACTGTTCGTACTGGAGGACCTGTACCCGGTCGGCAGGCACGTGGGTGAGCACCTGGGCCAGCTGGGCGCCGTAGAAGCCGCCGTCGACGGCATCGGCGATGGCCGTCCCCGTCTGGGCCACCCGGTCCTCCTCGTGGCCGACCAGGGCCACCGGCAGCCGTGCCAGCGGGTCGCGCACGATGAGCAGGATCCGGGCGTGGGGGGCGGCCCGGGGGAGCAGGGGCGCCACCCACGGGAGCGACGAGTAGGTGGGTGTCCACTCGCCGGCGATGGTCCCGGGCCGGCGCGGGAACCACCCCTCGTACTGCGCCCGCCGGTCGGGACCGAACGGGCGGGTGGCGAAGTGGGACAGGTAGTGCCGGGCCGGCGGGAGGTCGGGTCGGTTCGAAACCTCCGGGTGGTCGGCCACCAGGCGGTGCCACCACCGGGCCCCGGCTGACGTCGCTCCCATCCCGATGTAGTCAGGTGGACCTGTGGTCTCGCCCGGAGCGGGCGGCGGCGGGATCAGGCCTGAGCCGTCCTCGTCGGGCTGGAACCTCCCGAGGGCGTGACGGAGGTCGGCCCGCTGTTCGAGCGGCAGCCAGCGGTGCAGCCCGAGCGGGAGCCGGCTCAGGACGTCGGCCACCACCGGGCGGGCGGCCCCGGGCCGGCGCCCGTGGCGGGCCTCGGCTGTCACGCCCCACCGGCCCGGGCGCTGGGCCACAACGAGCGGTCGAGGTGCGGGAAGAGAGTGAAGACCTCGTCCATATCGTCGGCGTACAGCTGGGCCAGACGGAGGCCGGCTTCGGGATCGAGGGGCCGCTTGGTGCCCGAGGCGTTCACCGCGGTGCGCAGGGAGTCGGGTCGGTGGGCGTCGTCGAGGCCGAGGAACCGGTAGGTGCCGGCCAGCTGGCCGGCAGGGTCGGCGCTGCACTGTTCGTACTGGAGCACCAGCATCCGGTCGGGGTCGAAGTACCGGAGGTAGCGGCGGAGGGACCGGGCGTAGAAGCCCTGCCGGACGGCATCGGCCACTGTCGACTCGGTGGCCAGGGCGCCCTGACTCAGCCGGAAGGTCAAACCGGAGCGGAAGCGCTCCACCGGGTCCCGCAGGATCACCAGCAGCCGAGCGTCGGGGGCCGACCGGGCCAGCAGGGCGGCCACCCACGGGTAGGCCAGGTAGTCGGGGGTCCATTCGCCCGTGATGGTCCCGCGACGGCGCGGGAACCATCCGTGGTAGCGGGCCACCTGGGCCGGGCCGAACGGCTCGGTACCGAAGTGGGACAGGTAGTGGCGCTCCTTGTGGAGATCGGGGCGGGCCGTGACCCCCGGGTGGTCGGCGATGAGCTCGTACCACCAGGACGTCCCACCCTTCTGGACGCCGATGCCGACGAAGTCGGGGGGTCCGGCCGTCTCGCCGGGTCCGAGGGCCGGAGGAGTGAAGTCGAACCCCCCCTCCCACGGGGCGAAGTACCCGGCCCGGTGGAGCAGCGCCGTCCGCGTCCTCGGGGACAGGCTCCGGAAGGCCGCCCGCGCGGCGCGGGGTGGGCGCACGGCCTCACCATGCCACAGCGCCCCCTGGCGCCACAACGGGCCACAGCGCCCCCTGGCGCCACAACGGGCCATCCGGCCCACTTTCTGCACCCCAGTCCCCGTCACCTGCGGCGTTCGTTATCATGAGCCCTGGTGAGGGGGAGGTGCCGTGCGTTGATGAGTGACAAGTGCTGTGCCGTCCGACCGGCGCGGGCCCCTCGATGACCAGCCTCCTCAGCGTGGTCATGCCCACCCACAATCGGAGTACCCAGCTCGACAAGGCGGCCCGATCCGTGCTGGACCAGGCCGGTGCGGAGATCGAATTGGTCATTGTGGACGACGCCTCGTCCGATGACACTCCGGCGGTGACCGAGCGGCTGGGCGGGGACCGACGGGTGCGGGTGGTGCGCAACGACGAGTCCATCGGACCCGGGGCGGCCCGCAACAAGGGCATCGCCGCCACCAGTGGTGACCTGCTCGGGTTCTGCGACGACGACGATGCCTGGCTGCCCGGTGCGGCCGGCACCCTGGTGGAGTACCTGGCCGCCCACGCCGACCTCGGTGTGGTCACGTCGTGGCACCAGGTTGTCCACGACCTCACCGGCCGCACCGTGGCCTACCGGGGACCGCTGGTGTTCGGAGCCGAGGACCTCCTGTGGTTCAACGTGGTGGCCCTGCCCTTCGGCATCATCCGTCGCTCGCACTTCGCCGACGACCTGTCCTTCGACGAGAAGCTGCCACCCTGTGAGGACTGGGACCTTTGGTTGCGGTGCGCCCAGCTCCGGCCCATCGCCGCCGTCCCCCAGGTGCTCTACGAGTACCACCAGCACGGGGGGGAGCGGGTCACCAAGGAGGGCTCCGGCGACCGCGGCGGCCGGCAATTCTTCGTCGACAAGCACGAGGCGGAGATGACCCCGGCGTGTCGGGCCTACCACCGGGCCTCCATCGCCCATCAGGCCGCGGGCCGTGGCGCACTGCTCCGCGAACTGGC
>Ga0207933_1003062_pt1 | contig 10219 bp, 12 predicted proteins | sample NGESurdeep092012_4_FD_184488 | JGI IMG/M metagenome (GOLD analysis project Ga0207933, IMG submission 184488) | Arctic peat soil microbial communities from Barrow, Alaska - NGEE Surface sample F53-3 deep-092012 (SPAdes) | ecosystem: Environmental > Terrestrial > Soil > Wetlands > Peat ...
TGGTGGACTACATTACGCTTCGGCTACGCCTCCGCTTCATTCCGTCCACCAGCCTGTATCCAAAAATCAATTAAAAAGTCTACTTTAGATATGTACTAAAAAGGGGAAGCCTACAGTTACACTTTTCCTATCGTTGTTACGCCGATACTATTCATTTTTTTAATTACATTTTTATCAGAATTCTTTAAAAGAAAATTATCTTTAAAGCCCATACTACCCATTGTTATTTTTATGGTTGCTTTAGTATTGAAATTATTTCACCGACTTGAAATATGTTTTAACCAATAAGGGCCAATATCAGAATTTTGATATGTATATTATGCAATATGGAAGCCTTGGTTCGGCCATAAAGAGTTTATTCAATATTGTCTGGATATTTACTTCCATGTTTTTCTTTGATAAGGCTTATAATACTTATTTTTTGTGGTTACTAAATTTTGTGAAAATAATTGTTTTGATCTCGGCTTTATCTGGATTTCTCTTAGTATTCTACAGGAACTTAATAAAATTGAAAACTCAAAAAATTAAATATTTCAACACAATTAGTTTCTTAAGTGCCCCCGAAATCGAAATATATTTATTGGGTTTGTTTTTTGCAACATTAGTTTTATATTTTCTTAGAATGTTGCCGGTTGGGACCCCTCGTATCAATTATTTTTGTTTTACTTTTTCAACCTACTTTCTGATTACAGGAGTCTTCTTTATTATCAAAAAATTCAAAAAAATAAAATATTTTTTATTACCGATAATACTTTTTGCATCAGCTTTTCCCGCCATTCAAAGTAATATTGACGAAATAAAGGGGACCAACCTCAACTTCGATCAAAAGATATATGTGAATGTAGGAAAAGCAGTAAATACAGCTCAGTCTGATCATTTACCAATTGTGGTCTTTTATAATGAATTCTATCCTTCCAGTATTATGGAAGGACAAGAAGGCTTAATAATTAAAGCGCATCATGATTTTAAACCCAAAGATTCTATTCCGGTTTTTGTAATTGGTAAAAATGACCTGGCGGCAGCTTTGAAAAATCTAAAAATTGATAGATATGTTTTTGTTACAAAATATAGTTATAAAACTATTTTGCCTTAAATATTAAATGAAAAAAGTAGCATTGGTCATTATTTACAATCATCAATACAATAAGAATATTGAAATTGTAGAGCGCATCTATAAAAACAGGTTTAGTAATATTTATCATTTAGTTCCATTTTATAATGGTGATAGAGACAATGTGATTCCCGTTTATGAAAGTTCTTTTTATTTCCAGGGTTATGTAGCCCAGGGATTCAAGAGTTACTTTAAAGAAGAATATAATCATTATATTTTTATTGGCGACGACCTCTTATTAAATCCCATTATAAATGAAAGTAATTACCAATTTCATTTAAAATTAAATAGTGATACTTGTTTTATACCAAGGCTGTCTTCTCTGAACGAAAATGCCGGTTTTTGGAATATGAATGCTAATACCTTGATATGGGAATTAGAATTTCCCGGTGTTGAATCGAGAGACAAATTTCCTTCACACGAGATGGCTGAGCAGATGCTCCGGAAATTTAGTGTCGAAAATAAACCAATGAAATTTGAACAGATATGGAAATCCCCCGCATCATTTAAAGAATGGAGAAGTAAAATATTCGGTGAAAAGTTTTATCATTTACGTAGGCTTAAATACAAACTTACAGATAAGAAGTACAATAGTTATTATCCGCTAGTAAGAAGTTACTCTGATATTTTCGTGGTAAGCGCTGATGCTATAAAATTGTTTTGTCATTATTGCGGATTATTCGCTGCATCAAGATTATTTGTCGAACTTGGATTACCAACTTCATTGGTGTTTTCTGCAGAGTATATTAATACAGAGAAAGACCTTGATTTGAAAGGAAAGGCTTTGTGGACTACAGAAGATTTTAAAATATTAGATAAGTATGAAAATAAACTGGCCAGGTTATTAAATGATTTTCCTAAAGATCAACTTTATATCCATCCTGTAAAACTCTCTAAATGGGACACTAATCTATGAAGAAAAATATCGTTATTACTTCTATCTTTCCGCCAACCGAGGCAGTCATCTGTTTTGCGGGATTAGATGAATTCCGGGTAATTGTTGTTGGAGATAAAAAATCACCAACAGATTGGCATTATGAAAACGTACACTTTTATTCGATAGAAGAACAGGATAAAATGGAATTTGAACTAGTGAAGGCATTGCCCTATAATCACTACTGCAGGAAAATGATCGGGTATTTAAAAGCAATGGAGAGTGGCGCTGATTGTATAATTGATACTGATGATGATAATATTCCAAAAGCCAATTGGCATTTCCCGAAAGTTGAAAATAATTATGAGTGTATCACAGCGAATAAAGGTTTTGTAAACCTCTATCAGCTATATACTGACAAAAAGATCTGGCCCAGAGGATTGCCGCTGAATTTAATATCTAAAAAGTTTGACCTCGAAAAGGAGCTTGAAAACTGCAATATCAAAGTCGGAATCTGGCAAGGCCTCGCAGATGAAGATCCGGATGTGGATGCCATCTATCGGCTTACAGATGATACTCCCTGTTATTTTAATGAAAGAGAGCCGGTGGTATTGAAGCAGGGAACATTAAGCCCGTTCAATAGCCAGAATACGATGATAAGAAAGGAACTCTTTCCATTATTGTACCTGCCTTCGTACGTCACTTTTCGCTTTACAGACATTTTAAGAAGCCTGTTGGCGCAGCCAATTATGTGGCTTTACGGTTATCATTTGGGATTTACGAATGCAACAGTCGTTCAAAAGAGAAATCCTCATGACTACATGAAAGATTTCATTTCAGAAGTTCCCATGTATGAGCAAGGAGAGAAAGTAATAGAACTGGTTTCCGCAAGCATATCGTCAACCAATAGTATTGAAGATAATTTATACAATGCCTACCAATCTTTGTTAAATGCTAAAATAGTTATCGATAAAGAAATGAGTACTCTGGAAGCGTGGCTGAAAGATATTAAAAAGGTGGTTTAATGGTTTTGCTAAAGTAAAAATTGCTAACAGAAATTGATACCGCAATACCTGTCAGTGTTTTAATGACAGCTTATAACAGGGAGGATTTTATTGCCGAAGCAATCGAAAGCGTTTTGGCTTCAGAGTTTGAAGATTTTGAATTGATCATTGTTGATGATGCCTCTACGGACAATACCCTTAAAATTGCGAAAGCATACGAAATAAAAGATAGACGTGTAAAGGTATTAGCAAACGAACAAAACCTGGGTGATTACCCTAACAGGAACAAAGCGGCATCTTATGCAAAAGGCACTTACATTAAGTATGTAGATTCTGATGACAAAATTTTGCCAAATGGTTTGGGCACCATGGTTTCTGTTATGGATAAGTTTCCAGGGGCTGCATTTGGATTCAGCGATTGCCACCCGGGCCATAAAAAAAAATACCCGGTTTTATTAAGCGGGGAACAAGCGTTGCGAAAACATTTTACCGGTGGTGGGTTATTACAGGCAGGCCCGAGTACTTCCATTATAAGAAGGAAAGATTTTAATAAAATGGGTGGTTTTAGTGATAAACGCTACGTAAGTGATTATGATTTGTGGTTGCACTTTTGTCTTTTTTATGCTGTGGTAATTTTTGAGCCGGATTTGGTTTGGGTGCGTTCACACGAGGGCCAGGAAATGGATATGGGTAAACTACCTTATTATAGTTTGAATTATAATTTGCACAGAGATTTTATTAATAATACTGCCAACCCCTTTACAATAGATGAAAGAAAAAAGTTGTTATTTAATTATAGGGTTCTTCTTGGGCGCCGTGTCTACCAGCGATTAATAAAATTGTTCGGTTTTAAACGAACCTGGCAAACAATTAAATCTGCCGGTGAGAATGCAGGTGTTTTTATTATGGCTTTTTTACCGATGAAAAAATTGGAGTATAAAGATGTTGAACAATAAGCCTTTGGTAAGCGTTTTAATGACAGCTTACAACCGGGAACAATACATTGCAGAAGCAATAGAAAGTGTGCTTGCCTCAACTTATACCAATTTTGAACTGATTATAGTGGACGATAATTCTTCTGATAATACAGTAAGGATTGCAAAAGAATATGCGGAAAAAGATGCAAGGATAAAAATGTATGCGAATGAAAAAAATTTAGGGCAATTTCCGAATAGAAATCATGCTGCTGGCCTGGCATCCGGCGAATATATTGTATATGTAGATTCTGACGATGAAATACTTTTTGATGGAATTGAGCGGCTTATTAATGTAATGAATTCTTATCCGGAAAGCTCATTTGGGATGTTTTCCTCTACAGGTGATGAAGTGGCTATCTTAAAATCGTATGAGGCAATAAATAATCATTTTTTCAAGAGCCCCTTTTTATTATGTGGGCCAGGCGGTACCATTTTACGCAGGAGATTTTTAAATGAAATTGGAAGATACCCTGTTGATTATGGAATCCCTGGTGACATGTTTTTTAATTTAAAGGCTTGTTGTTATTCCCCGATAGTTCTCATCCCATTTGAGTTTATGCACTATAGAAGGCATGAAGGCCAGGAAATCAATAATTCTTATGATTATCTATATAACAATTACAAATACTTGAGAGACGCATTAATAAAATTGCCTCTTCCAATAAATGCCCAACAAAAAGTATGGTTGGATAAAAAAAACAAAAGAAGGTTCCTTGTGAACATTATCAAGTATTATTTGAACACATGGGATTTAAAAAAAACCAAACAAGCGATTGAAAAAACCGATTTCGGTTTTAAAGATGCTATGGCGGGGCTTTTTCAATAGAGATTCTACTAAAACTATTTAAATCCATAAAATGCACCTTAACTCAAAACTTCTGATTCAAAAGTATGCAAAGCCTTATTTTAAAAAGGGCTTTAAAGTCCTGGAAATAGGGCCTGATCAAATTCCTTCCACTATTGAAAATTTGGTGGGTGAATCATTGACATGGCACACATTAAATATTTTTGACGACCCACGCCTTACTTTCCCTTCTTCTCCAGAGTACACATTCCCGATTGGTGATGAGGAATATGATATTGTAATTTCTGCCAATGTAATAGAACATGTAAAAATGATATGGGGGTGGGTACCCGAATTGGCAACGGTTACTAAGAAGGGCGGCCATGTAATTACTGTAAATCCTGTAAGCTGGGGTTATCATGAGGACCCGGTTGACTGCTGGAGGATTTACCCTGAAGGAATGAAATCGTTATATCATGAAGCAGGATTGACTGTAAATCAATCAACAGCTGAAAACCTGGAAAGTTTGCATTTATACAATAAGCCATTTAATTCCCTTAAAATGTGGCCAGGAAGTAGTATGAACTCAAAAAAAACTAAGGAAATAATTAAAATGACAATTGGTTATCCCGTTACAACTTCTATTGATACTATTACAATAGGAACAAAATGAAAGTGTTAGATGCATTAAAATTCCATAGCATAAAATGGATAAGAATGTATTGGTACAACATTTACTATCGCATAAAAAAATGGAAAAATTTACGTGGTATATCTCTCCCGGTTTATTTGAAATATGGCTATTCAGTATTACGCTTTATAGACGATGGCAGCTACGAATGCGAGGAAATGAACATCATAGAAGCAAGATTGAAAAGCTCAGACAAAGTTCTTGAATTGGGAACAGGCATTGGTTTTATCTCAGCTTATTGTGCGAAAATTGTAGGGAATCATAATATCCATACTTATGAAGCAAATCCTTTTATGGAAGAAGTGATAAGAGAAGTGTATGATAAAAACAACGTGGATCCAAAATTTGAAATTGCCTTGGTGGGTGATAAAAATGGCAGCAATGAATTTGTAGCACAAAATGATTTTTTGTCTTCTTCTCAAAAACATGCAAGGAAAGATGGTAAAAAAATTTCTGTTCCTCTTTTAAATTTAAATGATATCATACAAAAATATGTACCTTCTTATCTGGTAATGGACATAGAAGGCAATGAATTGGAGGTTTTTTCTATTATTGATTTTCAATCAATCTTTAAGGTACAGTTTGAATTGCACCCATCCCTTTTGAAGTATGATGAAATTGATTTTATTTTTCGAAAGCTCGCTGATAATCATTTTGTAAAAGACGATATTTTAAGTACTAATAAAAACTATTATTTCGAAAGAAAAAAATTACCATCTTGAAAGTAATTTTTTGCCTCCATCATTTTTTACCCGAATACATCGCAGGTACCGAAATATATACCTATAACCTGGCAAAAAATCTAAGTGATTCAGGTGTTCAAACACTGGTACTGATTCCAAATTTTGGGAACGATGAAACAAAAGAATATGAATGGCAGGGGTTAAGGGTGATAAAGTACGGCGAGAATAGTATTGAAGATAGAAAAATGATCATGGGTAAAAAGAAGCCGGATGGGCTGAAAGAATTTGTAAGAATTATTGGCAAAGAAAAACCGGATATTATTCACTTTCATGAATTGGCACCCGGTAGCGGGATTAATATTTTTCATGTGGAAAAGGCTTATGAGCTTAAAATTCCGATAGTACTTACTTTTCATTTATCTTATTATACATGTTTCAAAGGGTCGTTAATATATAAAGATGTGGAAAAATGCGATGGGCTTATAAAAATAAAAAGATGCACTGAGTGTGTATATTTTTCAAAAGGCATCACAGGTATAAAAGGTAAAGTTCTGAGTAATGCAGCTTTATCGCTTTACAAAACAGGGATTAACACAATGGGGTTAAACAACAGTGTTGGAACAGCATTGGGGTTTCCTTTTGTTATCGATAAAATAAAAAAAGACCTGCTACGGCTTGCTTCCTTTTCTAACAAAATTGTAGTGCTGACAGAATGGTATAAAGAAATATTGGAAAAAAATGAAGTGCCCACTGATAAATTGGTACTTATAAAACAGGGGCTTACTAATGAATTAAAAATAACTTCCGGGAATATACATATCAGGCTTCCTTTAAAAATAGTTTTTATTGGCCGTATCAGTGAATTGAAAGGGCTTCATCTTTTAATTGATGCAGTAGATACAATACCCGAAGAAAAAATTTCATTAGATATTTATGGACAGGAAACTGGAGACGATTATGCTACTTCCTGCAAGCAAAAATCAACTTTAAAAAACAATATTTATTGGCACGGGACAATTTCTTCTGATATGGTAATACCAACTTTGTCTCAATATCATGCTCTTTGCCTTCCCTCTACTTTTTCGGAAATGAGCCCCCTGGTAATCCAGGAAGCATTTGCAGCAGGAATTCCTGTTATCGCCTCAGATGTTTATGGAAATGCTGAGCAAATAAAAGACGGCATTAACGGATGGCTGTTTCGATTTAAGGATAGTAATGGCCTTGCGCTTAGGTTGCAGGAGCTTATTAATGATCCACGCAAATTAGAATCTGCTAAGCAAAATTTCCCCTCGGCCACTTCATTTAAGGAAGTTGCAGGAAAACATTTCGAATTGTATTCAAAAATTCTTGGCCAATAATAATAGTTTTCTGAAAATCCTTTTTCTTACCACCCACAACCTGGCTGCCAATCCACGCCTCGTAAAAGAAATAAAACTGGCGCTTCAACATAATTATGAGGTAGAAGTAATTTGCTACACTTTCAGAAACTGGAGTTATGAAATCAATGATAAAATGTTGCAGGAATTTCAAAGCCAGCGCGTAAAATTCCATTGTATTGAAGCTGGTAGAAAAAATATATTTGATTGGTTCATTGCTGTTTCAAAAGAAAAATTAGCAAGGCTCTTTTCACAAATATCATCCTTAAAAAATGCAGCATTGGCAAATGCAGTTTCACGAAGAAATGTTGGTTTACTGGCAGCAGTGAACAAAATCAATTCAGCAGATTGGGTGATAGGGCATAACCCCGGCGCTTTGTGGGCAACGCTTACTGCCGGTGAAAGATTGAAATGTAAAATGGGTTTTGATGTGGAAGATTATCATCCCGGCGAGGGAAATGATGTGCAATTGCAAGGGCTTACCAAAAAGCTCATGGAACAGGTATTGCCAAAGATGGATTATGTTTCATTTGCAGCGCCTATGATTCGAGAAGCGGTAAAGGAAGATTTGGGTAGTGAAGGGAAGAATTGGGTTACAATCCTGAATTATTTCCCCTCAACAGAATTTATTACACCTTCAAGTATTGAAGGGCCTCTTCAATTAGTTTGGTTCTCTCAAAATATTTCATGGGGAAGGGGGCTTGAATTGGCCATACCTTCGATAAAAAACAATAAAGAAAATGTGGAGCTCCATTTATTTGGAAATATAGATGCACGTTTTTATGATACAATTTTAAAAGGTATTGAAAATATTAAGGTGCATTCGCCTTTACCACAAAAGGAACTACACCAGCAATTAAGCCGTTTTGATATTGGGCTTGCTTTGGAATTGGCAGATGATAGAAACAGGGGCTTATGTATTACCAATAAAATATTAGCTTACCTGCAGGCGGGATTATTTGTTTTAGCCAGCAATACATTGGCACAACAGAATTTTCTCATTCAATTTCAAGATGTTGGTATCATTAATGACATTTTAAAGGAGAGAAATGCCTCTGTTGTTATTGATCAACTGGTTGCCAAAAAGGAACAAATCAGAAATCAAAAAGAGTTTCGTTTCTTGCAATTTAAAAATAACTGCTGGGAGGTTGAATCAAAAAAAATATTAAAAACCTGGAGGCAGTCCAAAATTTAAACTACCTTAATATGAACGATGAAATAAAACCAGGTATTCATGAAACTTCCAATTTTTGTATTATTATTTTTTGCCACAAAAAAGACTTTTTTCTCACTGAGATACTGGTAGCAAGCATCAGGTATTATTATCCAGCCGTGGAAATATATTTATGCAAAGATTTGCTGAATGGCGATTTCGAGACAACCAGCATGGAAAGATTTTGGGAAGTGAAAGTGCTGGATCTTGGTATTTCAAAATTTGGATGGTCGGCAGGAAAAATGCATTTTTATTTATCAGATAAACTTAAGGGGAAAAAAGTATTATTGTTAGATTCCGATATCGTTTTCACCGGAAGAGTATTGGATCGTCTGATACCATTGGCTATGGAAAATGATGTGGTGGTTAGCCCTGAATATCATAAAGGCAATGAAGGTGAATGGTTAAAAAAGCAATTTTATGATATAGATGCTGTTCAAAAAATGCACCCGGACTTCAGGTTGCCCGGTTATTATTTTAATTGCGGCCAGTTAATAGCGAGAAGTGAATTATTTACCGAGGATGAAGTGCAGGGTGTTTTTGATAAGAACAATTTTCCATTTTGGACAAACATAAAAGATTTCCCATTGGTAGACCAGGCAGTTCTTAATTACCTTTTGCCATATAAACAGCAAAAAAATGAAATTAAAATTGCCAAAGACGAGTTTTATATATGGATCGATACCGATGTTGCCAGGCAAATGGATTTCAATGGAGTAATCAAAGGTGAAAAATACCCGTACATGCTTCATTGGGCTGGAAACGAAAGAATTCCTTATATCTATGGAATGTTTAGAGGTGATATACTGGTTTTTTTTCAAAAGTTATATTTTAAGAAAATTCCGTACGGCCGAATCAAAAGATTTGTTCCATTGGTTCCGTCAGGCATTGATTTTTTGATAAGGTCGACTTATCGCCTAATGAGAAAGAATTATAGAAAAATAAAGGCAAAATTAAAAAATTAGAAATGAAAATTAATTTTGCGAAATATAAAAACTCCATCCTGCTCGCCCGGCAAAATAATCCTAAAAGCACTTACACTCAAATTGTACTTGAGAAGCTCATTAAAAAAGCTAAGAGCAAATATGATTCTTTGAGATGCTTGTTATTAAAAGACAGCACGTTTATGGAATCGGAAGACTTATATATGTGTAGCCTTCTTCCAATAAAAATTATTGATCAGGTAATAAAAGAATTTCATCCACGGTCAATTTTAGATGTAGGGTGTGGCACCGGTGTTTCATTGGAATATTTTTTAAAGCATAATATTGATGCAATTGGAGTTGAAAACTCAAGATTAGCAATAAAGAAAAGTAATGTAAGTGATAAAATAATCCGTCACAATCTTAAAACAGAACTTAGCCTGAAGAAAAAATTTGTAGGATTAGGTATAATGAGAGCAAAGATAATATTGGGCTTGTTTAAGACTAATTATTTTAGTATTTTTACGGCTAAATTAATTAGTTATGTTTAAAGGTATAAATGCCATTGATTTCGGAAAACGAT
>Ga0207933_1003063_pt1 | contig 10214 bp, 7 predicted proteins | sample NGESurdeep092012_4_FD_184488 | JGI IMG/M metagenome (GOLD analysis project Ga0207933, IMG submission 184488) | Arctic peat soil microbial communities from Barrow, Alaska - NGEE Surface sample F53-3 deep-092012 (SPAdes) | ecosystem: Environmental > Terrestrial > Soil > Wetlands > Peat ...
CACCGTGCTCGAGCAGAATCCGGCCGACGCTACATTCGGCTTCGGCGTGGTGTTTTCCGATCGGGCGCTCGAATTCCTGCGCGAGGACGACGCGGAAACTTTTGCAACCATCACGCCGCAGATGGAATCTTGGAACGACATGACGCTCGTGCACCGCAACGAGCGCACCGTGATAGATGGCATTGGCTTTGCCGCCATCGGCCGGCTCAAGCTGCTGCAGTTGTTGCAGGCGCGGGTGCGTTCCGTTGGCGTGGAGCCTAAATTCGACCGCGCAGTTGTCACGCTTGACGACTTCGACAATTTCGATCTGGTGGTAGGCGCCGACGGCGTCAATTCGCTGGTGCGGCGATCCTTAGCTGATGAGTTGGGCGCGAGTGCGAGTTACGGCGCCAACCGTTTCGCCTGGTTCGGTACGCCGAAATCCTACGACACGCTGACGCAGACGTTTCGCCACACGCCGATCGGCGATTTCAATGCGCATCATTACCGCTACGCGACGGGGCGCAGCACTTTCATTGTCGAGGTGGACGAGGCGACCTTCAATCGCGCCGGTTTTGAGCGCATGGAAGATTCGGAATCGCGCGTCCTGTGTCAGAAAGTTTTTGCCGACGCGCTCGATGGTAAACCGCTGATTTCCAACAACTCAATCTGGCGGCGCTTCCCGCTCGTTCACAATGCGCGCTGGTACCATGGCAAATACGTGCTTATTGGCGATGCGCTGCATACCGCGCATTTTTCCATCGGCTCGGGCACGCGGCTCGCCATGGAGGATGCTATCGCGCTCGACAAGGCGCTGGCCGCGGCGGGCGACGATGTCGCGGCGGCGCTGCCGGCGTTCGAGACGGCGCGCCGGCCGGTCGTCGAGAAAATCGTCGCCGGGGCCAATGCCAGTGCCACTTGGTATGAACATTTCGCCGAGCACATAGAACTTGCGCCGGCTGATTTCGCCATGAGCTACATCACGCGCTCGGGCCGCATCGATATCGAGCGGCTGCGCAAGCTGTCGCCGAAATTTGTCGGTTGGTATGAGCGCGAAAAAAGTTAGCTGTTGCTTTTTTCCAAGGCGAGCCTCCTTGCTTGGCCGCCCGATTTGGAGGAAAATCCCGTCAACCATAAAAGCCGGGGAGAGGCGTCCATGGAAATCATTCCGCTGGGTCCGGGTTTTGCCGCCGAGCTACGCGGTGTCTCGCTCGCCGATGTCGCCGCCGACGATGCCGCCTACGCCGCGGCGCGCGCGGCTTTCGAGGAACATTCGGTTTTGGTGTTTCGCAAGCAGAGCGTGACCGACGACAGCCAACTCGAATTCTCGCGCCGCTTCGGCCCGCCGGAGGTCACCAAGGTAGGTTCGCTCGGCACCGGCAGTCATTTCATTACTCTGACCACCATCGGGCCGGACGGCAATGTGGTGCCGCCGGATCACCGCTACGCGTTGCGCAATCGCGCTAACCAGCTCTGGCACACCGATTCATCGTTCAAGTCGGTGCCGGCGCTCACTTCCATACTCTCGGCGCGCACAATCCCGGCGCGCGGCGGCGAAACTGAATTCGTCTCGACTCGTCTGGCCTTCGAGCGGCTCGACGCGGGCCTGCGCAAGAAACTGGAAAGTTCCTTCGCCTGGCACGATTACAACCATTCACGCAGCAAGATCGCGCCCGGCCTCGCCAGTCCCGAGGAGCGCGCCGCGCTACCGCCTGTGTGCTGGCGCATGGTTTGGAAAAACCCGGTCAACGGCCGCGGCGCCATCTACCTCGCCTCGCATGCTTATGCGGTCGAGGGCATGGAGGAGGCTTCTGGCAAAGCGCTGATCGAGGAATTGACGGAAGCTGCCACCAAGCCGGAGGTGAGCTACGTGCATCAGTGGCAGAGCGGCGACGTGGTGATGTGGGACAACCGCGCCACCATGCATCGCGGGCGGCCATGGCCGGCGCACGAGGCGCGGCTGATGGTGCGCACCACGATCTCGGCCAGCGCTGCGGACGGCCTGGAGTCGATGCGCCCGCCTTCACAGCAGGCGGCTGAATAAGTTAAGCCGCTTTCGTGCCCAGCATCTGCCGGGCGTCGCGACGATATCGCCCAGAATTTCGGCGATGCGCGCCGCCTTCTCCACCAGAGCGGTAGCCCATAGTTTTTAATTTTTAGGTTTTTAATTTTTAGCCGACACCTCAGTCCTTCTCTTCCTTGAAGGTGTCGCGGTAGGCGTGCGCTGGATAGACGCCGAGGATGGTCAGCTCCTTGGAGAAGAAGGCGAGCTCCTCGAGCGCGAACACCAGCGCGCTGTCGTCGGGGTGTCCCTCGACGTCAGCGTAGAATTGCGTGGCGAAGAAATTGCCGCCGACCATATAGCTTTCCAGCTTGGTCATGTTGACGCCGTTGGTGGCGAAGCCGCCCATCGCTTTGTAAAGCGCGGCTGGCACGTTGCGCACGCGGAACACGAAGGTGGTGATGGTCTTGCGCTGGCCGGGCGGCGCCCATTTCTTTTCAGGCGAGAGCACGATGAAGCGCGTGGTCGAGTTAGCTTCGTCCTCGACGTTCTCTTTCAAAATATTAAGGCCGTAGATTTCCGCCGCCAGCCGCGAGGCGATGGCCGCGCGCGTCACGTCTTTGCTTTCGGAGACCTCGCGCGCCGAGCCCGCGGTGTCGGCGGCCACTACCGGTTTTAATTTCAGCTCGCGGATGGCCTTGCGGCATTGGCCGAGCGCCATCACGTGGCTTTCCACCGTCTTGATGGTTTTCAGCGTGGCGCCCTTCGGCGCCATCAACTGATTGCGGATCGGCAGAAACCATTCGGCGATGATGTGCAGCTTCGCGGTCGGCATCAGATGATGGATGTCGGCGACGCGGCCGGCGATCGAATTCTCGATCGGGATCATGCCGAGATCGACATCGCCGCCGGTGAGCGCGCTGAAGCAGTCCTCGAAAGTCGGGCAGGGCACCGGCTCGTGGTTCGGATAGGCTTCACGGCAGGCGAGATGCGAATTCGCCCCCGGTTCGCCCTGGAAAACGATCTTTTTCTTGGCCATTTTGCCCAGCCGCCTTGTGCCGCAGTTGGGTTGCAGACCTGGCAGTCCAAGTCAACGCCGCCAGCCCGTGGCCCAAAACATCCCATGCGGTTTTGGTCCCGTAATGGGAACTTAGTACCAGTTAGTGGATTAATCGTTGGGGCGTTGCGTACGGGCATTATTAATATGCTGCATCGTCGCGAACTTTTGGCTGGTGTCGCATGGCTGGTGGTCACCGGCGTCTCCGCCCGCGCAGGCATTATATCCGGCAAACTTCCCTGGGCGCCCAACGCAGGGCATCCACCCAATCCCGCGCGACTGGGTCCATGGCTTTATTTTACCAGCCAGGAAGGCGCCGCGGTCGAAGCGCTTGCCGATCGCATAATCCCGCCGGATTCCCAGACCCCCGGCGGCAAGGACTCCGGCTGCGCGGTCTATCTTGACCGCCAGATGGCCGGTCCCTACGGCCATAAGGAAGGCCATTACAACCGGCCGCCGTTCATGCCCGGCGCCAAAAACTTCGGGCCGCAGTCCAAGGAAGGACCGGCGCAGAAGTACCGCGACGGTCTCGCCGCGCTCGACAAATATTGCCGCGCCAGTTTTTCCGGCAAGGCGTTCGCTGAGCTTTCGGACGCCGACAAGGACAAGACCCTCAAAGGTCTTGACGACGGCAGCGTCAAGCTCGAGGGGGCCGATGGCAAGCCGCTCGACGGCAAGGCGTTCTTCACGCAAGCCATCAAGGATATCCAGATGGGGTTTTTCGCCGATCCGATCTATGGCGGCAATCGCGACATGGTGTCCTGGAAGATGATCGGCTTCCCCGGCGCCCGCTACAATTATCTCGACTGGATCGATCGTCACAACGAGCCCTATCCACTGCCGCCAGTGAGTCTCGCAGGCCGCGCGGAATGGACGGCGAAGAGGTAAGGCCATGGCGCGCAAGCTTCCCAAAAAGGACGTCGTCATCATCGGCCTTGGCTGGACCGGCTGTATCCTCGCCAACGAATTGACCGACGAGGGGCTCGACGTCATCGCCATCGAGCGCGGTCCATGGCGCGACGCGCCGACCGATTTCCCGACTACCTACGCGCAGGATGAATTGCGCTATCATATCCGCCACGAACTGTTCCTGCGTCCGGATCAGACGACTTTCACGTTCCGCAACAAGATGGACCAGACAGCGCTGCCGATCCGCACCTGGGGCGCGTTCATGCCGCCGAACGGCGTCGGCGGCGGCGGTGTGCATTGGAACGCCGAGACGTGGCGGTTCCTGCCGAGCGATTTCGTACTCAAGACGCATCTCACCGAGCGTTACGGCGCGTCGTTCATCCCAGAGGACATGACGATCCAGGATTGGGGCGTCACCTATGAGGACCTTGAGCCGCATTACGACGCCTTCGAATATCTATGCGGCACCTGCGGCACGGCCGGCAATGTGGACGGCAAGATCATGGAGGGCGGCAACCCGTTCGAGGGCCCGCGCTCGCGGCCTTATCCGAATCCGGCGCAGAAACAGGGCTTTGGACACACTTTGTGGGGCAAGGCTGCGGCCGGACTCGGCTATCATGCGTTCCCGCAGCCGTCCGGCAACATGTCGCGCGAATACACCAACCCGCTCGGCGTCCGGCTCGGCCCGTGCACCTACTGCGGCTTCTGCGAATGGTTCGGCTGCGCCAATTACTCGAAGGCGAGCCCGCAGACCACGATCCTGCCGGTGCTGGTACGCAAGTCGAATTTTGCGGTTCGCGACAATTCCGAGGTGACGAAGATTAACCTCGACCGCTCCGGCCGGCATGCGACTGGCGTCACTTTCGTCGACACCAGCGACCAGGAGTGGGAGCAGCCGGCCGACCTTGTCATCCTCTCCTCATTTTCGATCTTCAACGTGCAGATGCTGCTGCACTCCGGAATCGGTCAGCCCTACGACCCCGTCTCCAATACCGGCGTGATCGGCCGCAACTACACCCACCAGACGATGTCGAGCGTCGACGGCTTCTTTGACAAGTCGAAATTCAACTTCAATCCGTTCATCGCGTCCGGCGCGATCGGCATGGTGATCGACGAGTTCAACGGCGACAATTTCGACCATTCACAGGTCGGCTTCGTTGGCGGTGGCTATCTTACTTATGCGCAGACCAACGGACGGCCCATTACCACGACGCCGACGCGCCCCGACATGCCGAAATGGGGCGCGGAATGGAAGAAGGGTGTCAAGGACAACTACCTTAGCACTATCAGCGGTGCAGGCGTGCACGGCAGCATGTACAGCTATCGCGATGTCTACCTCGATCTCGATGCGGCCTATAAGGACCGGTTCGGTCGTCCGTTGGTGCGCATGACCATCGATTTTCACGACAACGAGCTGAAGGCCGCCGCCTACCTCACCGACAAGCTCGACGAGATCGTCAAGGCGATGGGCGCCCAGCAGACGAAGAAGAAGCCACGCAAGGGGCCTTACGACGTCACCGCCTACCAGACGACGCATCTCAACGGCGGCGCCATCATGGGTACCGATCCCAAGACCAGCGCGCTCAATCGCTATCTGCAAAGCTGGGACGTTTCCAACCTGTTCGTGATGGGCGCCACCGCCTTTCCGCAGAACGTCGGCTACAACCCGACCGGCACTGTGGGAGCGCTGGCGTTCTGGTCCGCCAAGGCGATCCGCGAGCAGTATCTCAAAAATCCGGGGCCGCTGGTCCATGCGTAAGCCGATGCAAAAAATTTCAATCGGGACGGCCACGGCGGCGCTCATCGCAATGGCCGGCATGAACATCGCGTTTGCGGGCGATCAGGACTTCAGCCAGATCGAAAAAGGCCGCTATCTAGCGACGGCCTCTGACTGCGTCTCCTGCCACACGGTGCCCGGCTCCGGAAAGCCATTCGCCGGCGGCCGGCCGATCGAGACACCGTTTGGAAATATCACCTCGGCCAATATCACACCGGACAACGACACCGGAATTGGCGCGTGGACCGAAGCGCAATTCAATAACGCAGTGCGCAATGGCATCCGGCCTGACGGTTCGCGGCTTTATCCGGCGATGCCGTTCACTGCGTATACCAAGATGTCACGCAAGGACGTATCCGCGATCCGCGCCTATCTCATGTCGATCGACGCGGTGCACAATCGAGTCAAAAGCAATACTTTGCCGTTCCCGTTCAACATCCGTGCTGCGATGCGGATTTGGGACGCGCTCTATTTTACCAAGGGCAAATTCAAGCCCGATCCGCAAAAATCAGCGGAATTAAATCGCGGTGCATTTCTTGTCGAGGGGCCGGGCCATTGCGCCGCCTGCCACACGCCGAAATCGTTTCTCGGCGGCGACAAGAGCAGTGAATACCTTCAAGGTTCTCAGCTTCAGGGTTGGGTGACGCCGAACATCACCGACGACAAAACCTCCGGGCTCGGCACCTGGTCAGCCGACGACATCGCGACCTATTTGCGCACCGGCCACAACCGGATCACCGCTGCGACGGGCCCGATGGCGGAAGAGGTCGAGAATTCCAGCTCGAAGATGACCGACGGCGATCTCAAGGCGATCGCGGCCTATCTCAAATCGGTGCCTGGTAATTCAGGCGATACTCAGCCGATCAAGGCCGATGATCCAGTAATGATGGCGGGCCAGGCAATCTTCCACGATCAATGTTCGGCCTGCCACTCGATTGACGGCAAGGGAGTGGCGCAGTTGTTCCCGTCGCTTGCGGATTCGGCGATGCTGCGCTCACGCGATCCCCGTAGTGCGATCCGGCTGGTTTTGCGCGGTGCGCGTAGCGCCTCGACCGATAAGGAGCCGACGGCGCCTGGCATGCCATCGTTCGGACGCCAGCTTAATGACGATCAGGTGGCGGCGGTTTTGACTTATGCCCGCAACGCCTGGGGACGGCCGGCGCCGGCGGTCACGGCGGCGGATGTCAGTTCGGCGCGGCGCCAGCTTCGCGCCCGCACCGACTAGCTCAGAATTTTTCGCGCTTTCGCCAATTCCTCGGGCGTGTCGACGCCGAGCGGCACGCTTTTGACGATGGCGACATCGATGCGCATGCCGGCATCAAGCGCGCGCAACTGCTCAAGCTTCTCGCGCTGTTCGTTGGCCGAAGGCGGCAGTTTGACGAAGCGTTCCAGCGCTGCCCGCCGGTAGGCGTAAAGACCGATGTGGTGATAATGCGGTCCCGGGCCGGTCGCATCCGCGCGGGTAAAGATAGTCGCGCGAAAACGGCCCGATAAAGCGGGCGGCCCGATCGCCTTGACCACATTGGGATTGGTCAGCTCGGATTGATCGGTGATCACCGCGGCGAGCGTGGCGATATCTACCGCCGGATCGGATAGTGGCGCGAGCGCGCCGCGGATGTCGGCGGGGTCGAGGGTCGGCAGGTCGCCTTGCACATTGACCACGATTCCGATGCGGCGCTCCGGGTCGATCGCCTCCAGCGCCTCGTAGATGCGGTCGGAGCCGGATGCATGATCGGCTCGCGTCAGGATGGCGCGGCCGCCCGCCTTTTCCACAGCCGTAGCGACCGGCTCCGAATCGGTCGCCACCACCGCCTCGCCGATGTTGGCAGCCTGCGCGCGGCGCATGACGTGCACAATCATCGGCACCCCCGCGATATCCGCCAAGGGCTTGCCGGGCAGGCGGCCGGAAGCCATCCGTGCAGGGATTAGAATAATCGTGACGGGCATTTGTTCGGCTACCGCACCTGAACGAATGTCGAGTGTCCGCGGCGCTTATACGGGTTGCCAGACTGGAGGCAAAACGGTATCTGTCCGGCGCTGCCATGACCTTGGCGGCAATTCCGGCCGGTCCCGCCTCGCGCCCCTTTCGGGAGCCTCTTTTCGATGAATTCCTTCGAACTCAACAAAATCCTGGGCGCCATTCTCGGCACCTGCCTGATCACACTCGCGCTCAGCATCGGCGCCGGCGCAATTTTCGCCCCCGAGAAACCTGCCAAGCCCGGTTACGCCATTGCGGCCAAGGAAGCGGGCAGCGGCGAGAAAGCCGCGCCCAAGGCGCCCGAGCAGCCGATCGAAACGCTGCTGGCCACGGCCTCGGCGGAAAAGGGAAAGCAGACCGCCAGGCAATGCCAGGCTTGCCACACCTTCGAAAAGGGCGGCCCCAACCGGGTTGGACCCAACCTCTGGGGCATCGTTGGGGATAATCGCGGCGAGGGCCGTGGCGGCTTCAACTTCTCCGCCGCCATGAAGGCCAAAGGCGGCAAGTGGACCTTCGACGAACTCAACAAGTTCCTGACCGATCCGCGCTCATACATCCCGGGCACCGCGATGACCTTTGCCGGCCTGTCGCGCGAGAGCCAGCGCGCCGATGTGATAGCCTTCCTGGACACGCAGACGGACCATCCGGTGCCGTTGCCGAAGGCGGCAGCCAATACGCCGGCGGCTCCAGTTCCGGCCGCAGCTAATGCGCCGGCTCCGGCCCCGGCGGCTGCACCTGCGCCCGCCGGCGCACCGGCGGCGCCGCCACCCAAGAAGTGAGCCTATCGGCAGTCAATCCGCGATACGGCCGGGTCTAGCCCGGCCGTTTTGTTATGCGCGATGCGGCGCGTGGCCGCTGGTGGCGGACCGAAAAACCGACATAATCGCCCGCGATTGCTTACACGGCGCATGACGCGCCGGACCATTGTCTTGGAAGTCTTGTCTTGAAAGTATTGCCGATGAAATTGACCCGCCGTTTCATTCTGCGCAGCAGCGCCGCGGCGCTGGTCATGGGTACTGCGTTGGACGCGCTCGGTCTGGCTGGCCCCGCAAAGGCGCAGCCGATTCCGGCGCAGACGAAACAATGGAAGCATGGCCTTTCGCTGTTCGGCGACGTCAAATATCCGGATGGCTTCAAGCATTTCGACTACGTCAATTCGTCGCCGCCGCAGGGTGGCACGGTGCGGCAGATCGCCTTCGGCACTTTCGACAATTTCAATCAGGTGGTCTCTGGCGTGAAGGGCAGCCTCGCGATGGGCACCGAATTGGTCACCGAATCGCTGACCGCGCCGGCGCTCGATGAAGTATCCACCGAATATGGTTTGCTGGCCGAAGCCGTCAGCTATCCGGACGACCGTTCCACGGTCACCTACCGGCTGCGCGCCAATGCGCGCTGGCAGGACGGCAAGCCGGTGACGCCGGAGGATGTTATTTACTCGTTCGGGGTGTTCAAGCAGAACAGTCCGCAACTCGGCGCTTACTACCGCCACGTGACCAAGGCGGAAAAAACGGCGGAGCGCGAGATCACCTTCACGTTCGACGGGCCGGGCAACCGCGAACTGCCGCAGATCGTCGGGCAATTGCCGGTTTTGCCGAAGCACTGGTGGGAGGGCACCGATAAATCGGGCAAGAAGCGCGACATCACCGCCACCACGCTGGAGCCGCCGCTCGGATCGGGACCGTATCGCATCAAGGATTTCGCGCCCGGCCGCACGATCGTTTATGAGAAGGATCCCAATTATTGGGGCAAGGCTCTCAATCTGAATATCGGAAGCAATAACTTCCAGCAGATACGCTTCGAATATTTCCGCGATTCTACCGTCGCGCTTGAAGCGTTCAAGGGCGATCAGGTCGACTGGCGCACCGAGAACAGCGCCAAGAACTGGGCGACCGCTTACGATTTTCCGGCCGTGCGCGACAAGAAGGTCGTGTTGGAGGAATTTCCGATCCGCAATTTCGGCGCGATGCAGGCCTTTGCCTTCAACACCAGGCGCGCCAAGTTCAAGGATCCACGCGTGCGCCACGCCTTCAACTTCGCCTTCGATTTCGAGGAGATGAACCGGCAGATTTTCTTCGGCCAGTACAAGCGTATCGCCAGTTATTTCGAAGGCACCGAGCTCGCCTCGTCCGGCATTCCGGAAGGCAAGGAGCTGGAAATCCTGCAAAGCATGAAAGACAAAGTACCGGCCGATTTGTTCAGCAAGCCTTACACCAATCCGGTCGGCGGCAATCCGCAGAAGGTGCGCGACAATTTTCGTCAGGCGCTCGCGCTGTTCCGCGAGGCCGGTTACGACATCAAGGATACCAAGCTCACCGACAACAAGACCGGCGAGCAATTCAGCGTCGAATTTCTGGCCGAGGACCCGGCCACCGAACGCTTCGTGCTGTTCTTTAAACCGTCGCTGCAACGCATCGGCATGAACGTGAACGTGCGCGTGGTCGACAGCGCGCAATATGAAAACCGGCTGCGGCAATGGGATTTCGACGTCATCGTCGCGTCCTGGGGCGAGTCG
>Ga0207933_1003064_pt1 | contig 10206 bp, 10 predicted proteins | sample NGESurdeep092012_4_FD_184488 | JGI IMG/M metagenome (GOLD analysis project Ga0207933, IMG submission 184488) | Arctic peat soil microbial communities from Barrow, Alaska - NGEE Surface sample F53-3 deep-092012 (SPAdes) | ecosystem: Environmental > Terrestrial > Soil > Wetlands > Peat ...
CATTCATAATCGGATGTATCATTTTTCTGCCTCAGAAAGCTGGCATTCATCCAGCGCAAGTCAAAGCGACATCGTAAAGAACTAAGGGCGCTTAAAGGCAAAGCTGAAAAATGCAGGCGTGTCTTTGCCTGGGGCGAACAATTGCGAAAGCCTGATTGGCCGCCTTCGCCGTCGAACTAATAGTCGTTTCGGATTGGGCGGTCGCCGGCGATTTGTGGCGTTGGAGGCAACGCGCTCGTTGTATTCTTGTTACAGTTTCGGGATGAAACGCACCACGCTCTTGTTGGGAGAACGCGAAAATGTATTTATTGTGCTGTTTTAATATCAAAAAGACTTTCCATCGTGGGGGCGCTCTGCATATAGTACTTATACACCAGCGAAGATCGGCTCCTAGTTGCAATTGAGTTTCCCGTGTCGGGGGTGGGTTGTGGGGTCTAGTAAAAAAAATGCGTGTCTGTGTGAGATTGGCTTCTTCGCGATTTCAATATTTGCTGTATTTGTGAGTGGCGCCCGCGCCGACGATGAAATTTCCTCCGCAAAAAAGGCCGGCTATTCGTTATTTAACCCCGTTCCCGATGCGCAATTGCGAGACTTCAGTACTGACAGACCGGGAAAGTCACACAGTTCGAAAACGGTGGACGCCGGACACTTTCAGATCGAGTCAGATTTTATCATTTATACGCGGGATACGGGGGGGAACGACCGGCCAAGTACGCGTGCCTATAGCATTGGCACACCAATATTCAAGTTCGGTGTTACCAACTCGATTGACGTGGAAGTAGCAACCGCGTTTTACAATTATCTCAGTCAATCGGGTGGTGGGTCCCCACCGCTGGTTGCGAAGGGATTTGGCGATACGGCCGTGGGCGCAAAGATAAATGTGTTCGGCAATGATAGCGGCAATCAATCATTGGCCGTATTGCCGTTTGTAAAGCTTCCCACAGCTGCGTCCGGCATTGGAAATGGTTATGCCGAATATATGTTGAATGCGCCTTACACGATCGATGCTAAGCCGTGGTCCCTCACGCTAGAGCCAAATTTCGGAATTCTTCGTAACAGCACAAACGCTGATTACCGCGAGAATTATGGCTTTATCGCAAATCTGAATAGATCTTTTCTATCCAATAAACTTACCGCGGCAATCGAAGTTGCTGCCGACTTTAGTTCCGAATCTGGGGCAGAGCCCAAGGTTAGTATTGACCCCTCGCTGCAATACTTGTTGACGCGTGACTTACAAATTGATGTCGGTATTTATATTGGTGCAAATCGCGCAACGCCGAAATATATCGCTTACACCGGCGTATCTTATCGATACTGATTTTTCTCCAGCCATTTGAAGAGTGCTGCTAGTTGATTCAAGCTAGGCAGTGGGGCCTGTAGCCCCATGCTGGGGCGTAAACGACAGCACCATTTCGGCCTAAGCGAGCGGCCAGAACCAGAACACAACGCCCACCACTGCAATTAGTAGGCCGCTGACAATTTCGCCGTACCGCTCAAATCGTCCAAACCGAACCTGCTCTAGTCCCTTCGCCGAATAAACTGACAGGACGACGTAAGTCACTATTGTTGCGGCGGCAAACACCAGCGCCATGATGATTAGCAACCCTAGGCCGTACTGACCGGCGGCAAAGAACGCCGGAATACCCTCAATCATGGGTGATGATCCAAGAATCAAAAGCAAAGTCATTCGCGATCCAGTTTTGGTGTCGTGGCTGTGGCCGTGGTTATGGCCGTGATGATGGTGGTGTCCGTGCTCATGGCCGTGTTCGTGCACCATTTCGCGCCACGCTCCGACCGCGACCCATAACCCAAATCCCACAAGAGCCAGACTGGTCGCGGTTTCGACCCATCCGCTAAAGCGGGTGGCTATAGCGGCCCCGGCGCCCCAAAACAGCACCGCTATCAATAGCGTCGAGACAACGTGGCCGGTGCCAGCTTGCAATGCCGCCAGCGCGGTTTCTCGCGTTGACCACTTTCGTTGGCGTGCCATCAGGACAATCGGCAACCAGTGATCCGGCACCATCGTATGAAGGACGCCAACCGCGAGGACGGCACCGATGAGGAGAAATTCTGCGGAGTTCAATGTGCACCACCAATCTGAACCGCAACCATTTACGGCAATTCCTTTTACGCGACTAGGTCATTCCACGTTTAGAATTAGCGTGAGGCCGCCCGCGCCCTTCTGCTCGACGTTGTTGTTGGTCGTGTGATGCGGGATGTGGCAGTGAACGACCCACTTGCCCGGTTTGCGGGCTTGCCAAATCACGTCATAGCGCTGCCCGGGGCCGATATTGACGGTGTCAGCCATGAATCGCGCAGCCTCGGGAAGTTGCTCTCCGTCGCGCGCAATCACTTGAAACGGACCGCCATGAACATGCATGGGATGCACGAAATTGTTATTGGTCCCGATGAATCGAAGTTTGATCGTCTGTCCGACTTTCATCGAGATGGTGTCGGTTTCGGGATAGGCCTTACCGTTGATCGTGAAATAGTTCGGCATGCCTCCTTCCATCAGCATTGCCGGAAATGTGAGGCCCTCGCGTTTCAACCATTCTTGTAACTGTATGGTATATTCCATGTCGGCGTGGAGTTCGGCCGACGGATTTTTCGGTGCAATCAGCAGGGCGCCGTAGAGACCTAGAGCTTGTTGGCGGTCCGAATGGTCGTGACTGTGATAAAAATACGTTCCGGATTGTCCAACGACGAATTCATACTTGTAGTTGCCGCCCGGCTGGATGGGCGGCTGGGTGATCTTAGCCGGACCGTCCATCTCGTTCGGAACGATCAACCCGTGCCAGTGGACCGTCGTGGTCTCGGGCAGGTTGTTGTGGAAATTGATCCGGACGTGGTCGCCCTCGGTAAGCTGTAGGCGGGGACCCGGTACCTGATGATTATAGGCATAGGCTTCGACCGAAACATCCGGCAAAATATTCCACCGAATTACCGATGCTTCGAGATCAAATATTTTCACGCCGTCTTCGATTCGCGGTTGAAGCGGCTGATCGCCGCGCGCGTCGGCTGGTGCCTGAAATGTCACTTCGCGCGGTGGTACCGCCGCCATGTCCCGCATTGCCTCGGCGGGTGTATCGAACGGCATGATCATGCCAGGCGGCATGATTGATCCGCCGACATCTTTGGCGCTCAAGTGAAGGTTGACCCAAAACCCGGGGACGACCATTCCGCTGATCAGAAGGAACAGGGTCACGCCGGCCATGGAGGAGAGTTGCGGCACGGTCGCGTCGCTCATCATGCCGTGGCCAGCATGTCCTTCGTGTTTCTTCGACGCACCCTTAGCCTTGGCGACATCGAACTTGCTGCCTTTTGGCCTCTCGGTCATCAAGCCATGCTTGAGTTGGCGTTTCACCATCCAGATATTGAATGGATAGGCGAGAATAAATCCCGCCATTACTCCAATCGACATGACGGCCCAAAAAGCCAGTTCAGTCGGCTCCATGGCGCGCATGTCGCGGCCCATCATCAGAAGGCTCATGACCGGGGCCATCGCCGCCATCATGGCGTTCATGCTTATAAACTCGGGAAGGAAGGACTTTCTGACATTTTCCCAATAGGTGCCGCCCATCATTTCCTTCATGAATAGAGATTGGAAAATAAACAGTCCGAACGAAAAACCAGCAACATATTCCACGATGAGGTCCAGCCACATCGGCAACCCCAGCAGAGCCGTGATCACCGCGGCGAGAACGATTCCGGTCGCATCACCCGCCACGCAGTGTATCGTGCTGCCGACACCCTGCTTCCACAGCGGTGAGATGAATTGTTCGTGCTCGCCCGGACGCGGCTCTTTGTCCGCGAGTACGTACAGCAAAAGGCCGAACGGTCCCATGTACAGGGTGACGAGGATGAAGCCCCATCGCATGACGCTGGGCTCGGGATTATTCCGGAACTGATCGACGCAGACATAAATGGTCGACGTAGCCGCGAGCACAAACCAAACGATCAAATAATAGTCATAGGGTAGGGCAATCACCGGCTTCTTCCCTTATTGTGTGACTATTTCGTTTTCTGAATTTTCGTGAGGGTGAACTGGCCGTTTACCTGATCGGCCTCGAACTTAACGTTGTCACCCGGCTTGACGACCTTGAGCAAGGCCGGATCCTGGACGTGATAGACCATCGTCATACCGTCTTCCATATCGAATTTCTTAATCGGCCCGTGCTTGATTGTGATCTTGCCTGCAGCCTCATCGATTTTCTTTACTTGTCCGCTCACGGACTCGGATTGGCCACAAGCAGCCTGCGAGCTCGCAAGGAACGCAGCCATCACGAACGCCATAGATTTTTTGAACATTTTCCTCTCCCGCTGTGCTTTTTGCCGCACTCGAACGAACTTATTTCACGATGATTGTGCCGTGCATTCCGGCTTCATAATGACCGGGAATGAGACAAGCGAATTCGAATTCGCCTTGCTTTGTAAATTTCCATAATATTTCGGCGGAGGTGTATGGGGTCAGACGCTTTCCATTTGGATCGTCGTGTTCCATTTTTGGAAACTTTTTCATGAGTTCTCCGTGCTTCCTATTTTCTGGCACAGTTGCCAGGAGAAACTCATGACTCTCGGTGCCTTCATTGAACAAGATGAAGTGGATTTGCTCGCCTTTTTTGACTTCGATTCTCGCCGGGTCAAAAAGCATCTTCTTGCCATCTTCTCGCATGCTGACTTTGATGGTCCGGGCGGGCTTCTTTGGATCGCCTGCTTCGCCTGCGGAAAAATGCTCGTGGCCCTCATGGGCGGAAACATGGATTGGCGCGACGCCGAATGAAAACAGCGCCGCCATAAAAGCCGTGCCCAGCAATGTCGAGAAACGATAGATATTCATGGCCTGCTCCTAGTGTTCGTGAGATGGAGATTTACCACCCGGCTTGACCACATCGAATTCGGTGGTGGGAGCGCGAGGTGATTTGTTTTCTTGCGCACGCGGTGCTGGGCTCGGCTCGCCGTTGAACAAATAGGCGACCGTTCCTTCGGGATTCTTGTACGGGCCGGGGTCTTTATAATCGTCACGCGTGAGCCCCTCGCGCACTTTTATGACAGAGAACATGCCGCCCATTTCCATCGGCCCGAATTGCCCGAAACCCGTCATCATCGGCAGCGTGTTGTCGGGCATCGGCATTTCCATCTGACCCATCTCGGCCATGCCCGACGCCCCCATAGGGGTGTAATCGGGCACCAGTTTGCGAATGGTCTTGGCGAGGTCCTTTTGGCTGGTACCGATGAAGTTTTTTATCTCATGACCCATCGCGTTCATCGTGTGGTGCGACTTGTGGCAATGGATCGCCCAATCGCCCGGCTCATCGGCGACAAATTCGACAGCCCGCATGGCGCCGACAGGGACATCGGTGGTTGCTTCGGGCCGTCGGGCACTTTCCGGGACCCAGCCGCCATCGGTGCAGGTCAGCGTGAAGGGGCCGCCGTGTTTATGAATCGGGTGGTTCGTCATGGTCAGATTGCCAACCCGAATTCGGACCCGGTCGCCGCGTCGAACAACCAAAGGATCAATGCCCGGGAACACCCTTGAATTCCAAGCCCAGAGAGTGAAGTCGGTCATCGTCATGACCTTCGGCATGTAAGCGCCAGGGTCGATGTCGTAGCTCTGCATGATGAAGACGAAGTCACGGTCGACGCGGTGAAGGCTCGGATCGCGGGGATGGACCACGAAGTTGCCCATCATCCCCATCGCCATCTGCACCATCTCATCGGCGTGCGGGTGATACATGAAGGTGCCGCTTTGTTTAAGAACGAACTCGTACACGAAGGTCTGGCCGGGCTTGATCTGCGGCTGGGTCAGGCCGCCGACGCCATCCATGCCGTTGGGCACGATGAGGCCGTGCCAATGCACGGTGGTGTGCTCCGGCAATTTGTTGGTCACGAAGATACGGACTTTGTCACCCTCGACACATTCGATGGTCGGCCCCGGCGACTGGCCGTTATAGCCCCAAAGATGCGCCTTCATTCCCGGCGCCATCTCGCGCACCACCGGCTCGGCGACAAGATGAAATTCCTTCCAATCGCCGTTCATGCGCCACGGCAGCGTCCAGCCGTTGAGCGTGACGACTGGCTGATATGACTGGCCGATCTGCGGCAGGACGGGAGGCTGCATAATAGGGGAGGTTGCGGTCACTGCGTCAGGAAGGCTGGCCGCCTGCACTCGACCACTTGCCGCCGCAACACCCGCAAGCGCGCCTGCCGAGAACCCCACGAAGTTGCGCCGTGACAAGCTCATGCTCTTCTCCCTTTTCATTGGTGACCAGCCGGCTCGGATGAAACCGCTGTGGTGGAGGAGTTGATGGAGGTGTTGACCATGCTATTGCCGCCAAGTATTGCCGATTCCAGATTGGTATCCGCCAGCCAGAAGTCGCGCTGCGCTTCAATGGCGACGATCATTGCCGCGATGCTTTCGCGCGATTCTGCAAGCAGCGAGAACACATCGATCTGCATGGCGTTGTAGCGCAGGAGGGTTTCGTTTGAGATCAGCTTGCGAAGCGGTATCACGTCACGCTGATAGCGGCGGGCAATGTCGAAGGCCGATCGGTATTGTTGATAGGCATCGCGCGCCTCAGAGCGCACGCTAACCGCCTTGGCCGTCAGGCGATTGATGGCCTGGCTGTAAGTCGCCTCCGCCTCGCGCAATCTTACTTCACCAAAATCGAACAGCGGCACTTCGAATTCGACGCCCACGCCTCGTTCCGTGGCGGAATCCCCGGCTGGCTCGCGAAGTCGCCGTTCGATGCCCGAAACCTCAAGTAGATTGATAAATCTGGTTGCCTTTGTAAGACCGTAAGTCTTGGCAAGCGCCACGACATCGATCCGTGCAATCTGGAGATCGACGCGGCGGCGCACCGCTTCAATCTCGACGGATGCCTCTTTGATGGCACGCCGTGGCAAGACGGGCAGGGCTGCCGGGAGAGTAAATGCAATCTCATTGCCCGGCAGGCCCATTGCCCGGATAAGCCGCTCGCGGCTGCTGACGGCGCGCTGCCGAGTCGTCGCAAGACGTGCCGCGGTCTCGGCGTAGAAGAGTTTGTTGCGAGCCTGATCGAGCTTGGTCATCGTGCCGCTTTTACCGAGGCGCTTGGCAAGTTCGACGGCGGTTTCGGCCGCGGATTGCGTCTGCGCAAGGAACCCAACCAACTGGCGGCTGGCGACGGCCTCAAAATAAGCGCGGCGTGCTTCAAATGCGGTACGTAAGGTTGCCTCGATCGCGCGCAACTGCGCTTGGTTGAAACGGTCGCTTGCTACATCAGCCCGCGCCGGAAGCGTTGCCAGCGACAGAATGTTGGCGACGATCTGGGCTTCGAATTCGAATGCGCCACTCCCCGCAATGCGCGAAACGCTAAAGCGCGGATTGGCGGGAAGGCTCGCCCGGACACGCGCCGCTTCGGCGATGCCAAGTTCGTTATACGCCGCCTGTAGTTCTCGATTGTTCAATAGCGCAATCTGCACGGCCGCTTCCGCGCCAAGCGGGCGCCTGAGCAAAGCCGCAACAGTCCGATGGGCGGAAGCGATATCCTCATCGCTGCTCAAAGCAATCACATTCTTATTCAGGGATGACTTCGCCATGCCGCTCACGGCATCCATGCCCTGATCCCCGGAAAAACTGGCGCAGCCGCTCAGCAGCGTTAACGATGCCAATGCGCCGACGCCCAGACGAGCGGCACGAAGCCCTTTGGGATTACCTCGCCACCGTCCGGCAACACGGACGGAGCGCAAAAATCGCGCAAACATAAAGCCTCCCATGACGGAAACGATCAAGCCATGCGCCGCCAATCGCGGACGCATCAACTCGTAAGATCGTTGTCAGGCGATGGGAGGTCTGTGGAGGGGGCTCGGCGCGCGACCGGTCAAACCGATCGCGAGCGGGGGCAATACCGGCGACGCTGGCGCGGTTATGCCGAACATAAAGCCGGGGTCATGGACAAGGGCGGACACGCAAAACAATCCGCAACAGCTTCCGCCATGGACCTTGCCATCTGAATCTGAGTGATCGGCCGGTACGCCGCTTTGGTCATGATGGTGGATGGTCCCATCCGCATGCATGTGAGACATCCCCGCATGCGCCGGTGGTGCGCTCATTTCGGTCAATTCGGCAAGGCAATGAAACGCTGTCGGGCTGTCGGCAAATGCAACCGCGGCCGAGGGCGCCAAAACGCAAAACGCGTACGCAAAGGCAATAAAGACCGCCGCTCGGCTCCGGAAGTGTTTCGTCAGATTACGCATCGCGGTTTGGTGCACCGATTTAGGGTTGCTACTTATATACCCTCGGCCCCCTTGTTCAAGTCTGTAATCCATATACTATACCCCCCTATATTAAGCTGAAGGGATGTCCAATGGCCCACACCGTCCGCGAGAAAGCCAAACTTCTTGGGCGTGTGCGACGCATCCGGGGGCAGATGGAGGCCCTAGAGCGCGCAGTTGAAGCCGAAATTGGCTGCGCTGATGTACTTCAGCTCATTGCCTCGGTGCGCGGTGCCGTGAACGGCTTGATGGGTGAAGTAATGGAGGATCACGTTCGCTACCACGTGGCAGCTCCTGCACTGCCCGCAAAGGAGCGAGCCGAAGGCGCCGATGAACTAATCGAAGTCGTGCGCGCGTATCTTAAGTGAGGAGCTAGAGATGACCGACACCCATCCGCAGAGGCATAGCCACATATTCCTTGACGAAGGCCATGAAAAGAATGAACGGCGCATGTGGATGGTGATTGGGCTATGCAGTTTGATGATGATTGCTGAAATCGTCGGTGGCATCCTGTTTGGATCGATCGCACTGGTCGCGGATGGGTTGCACATGTCTACCCACGCCGGGGCGCTTCTACTCGCGGCGTTAGCATACACTTATGCTCGCAAGCACGCCAACGATGGTCGATTCACTTTCGGCACCGGCAAGCTTGGTGATCTTGCCGGATTCACAAGTGCCGTCATTTTGGCAATGATCACGATGCTTATCGCCTATGAGGCAATCACGCGACTGTTCTTACCGGTGCCGATCAGCTTCAATGAAGTGATTCCGATCGCCTTTGTTGGACTCGCAGTCAACATTGCGAGCGCATGGCTGCTGAGCGGGACTAACCATCATCATGGACACGGACATCATGCGCACGGCCATGACCACGATTCTGATTCCCACCGCATTAGCGCCTCAGACAAGTTCCTTATCCTGACGATTTACGAAGATGGCGTGCCGCCACGTTTCAGGTTGAGTGCGGAATCCGGAACGACTTTATTACCTGCGAGCACGATTATTGAAACTGTCCGCCCCGATGGTACACGGCAAGAATTCAAGATGGTCAAAAGGGAGGGCTATCTTGAATCTGTGGATGAAATTCCCGAGCCGCATGCCTTCAAAGCGTGTGTGGCGATCGGTAAGGGAGATCAACGCCGGGAATATCCGGTCGCTTTTGAGGAACATCAGCGTGATCAGGCGATGCATAGGGACAACAACATGCGAGCGGCCGTCATTCATGTGATTGCCGATGCCGCAGTATCAGTATTGGTCATCACCGGCTTGCTGTTCGCCCGGTTCAAAGGCTGGCTCTGGATGGACCCGATGGCCGGCATTGTAGGATCGCTTGTGATTGCGAGCTGGTCTTTCGGATTGGTCCGCGACACGGGGGCTATCTTGCTGGATATGAATCCCGATCGAGGAATGTCGGAGCGCGTACGAACTACAATCGAGGCCGATGGCGATTGCTTAACCGATTTACATCTTTGGCGTCTGGGGCCCGGTCATCTTGGGGCAATCCTATCGGTAGCCACTGCAAAGCCGAGGGGCCCGGAACATTACCGACGGCTGCTGGATCGGTTTCACAATCTATCCCACGTAACGATCGAGGTCCTACAGGCGAAAACCCCGATACGCTTGTCGCCGAGTGTTTGAAGTTTTCCGGTTCGAATCTTGAAATTTTGTTTGATGTAATGTCGGCAAATGGCACTTAGATGGGGTAATCGGCCGGCGCAGCTTGTGGATAGCTGAAGATTTTGGGTGCTGCGCTTCAGGCTGATGGTGAAACGAGGTCCGTTGACACAGCCTCAAGCATCAGAGCCGAAGCTGTTGCTGGCAGCTTGGGAGGCGCCAGCGGATCGATCGGCAACACCAATTGGCGAGGGCATGACGACGTAATGCAGATACGGTCGTTCCGGGGATCGGGAGAACCCCCGTTTGGGTCATCGCACCTTAAAGTGCGTGCTAACG
>Ga0207933_1003065_pt1 | contig 10205 bp, 10 predicted proteins | sample NGESurdeep092012_4_FD_184488 | JGI IMG/M metagenome (GOLD analysis project Ga0207933, IMG submission 184488) | Arctic peat soil microbial communities from Barrow, Alaska - NGEE Surface sample F53-3 deep-092012 (SPAdes) | ecosystem: Environmental > Terrestrial > Soil > Wetlands > Peat ...
GTGGTACACGGCCGAATCTTCAAAGTTCGTCAGCGAAAGATCGCCGTGTGAATCGAGGAGTGACCGAATCGCTCACTCGCCCTTGATACAGGAGTCGACCGAGCGGCTGTCGACGGCCGTTACTTCGAATCGAGTCGGGATGCTTACATCGCCTCTTTGATACCGTGACGAATCAACCACCAGTTCATCGGGTAGCTAGTCGCGAATCCGATCACCATTCCCACCTGCATTAAGAACCAGAACGCGGCGTGGTTCGTCGACAGATGAGGTGAGGAGAAAAAGACGAACTGCGTGATGGCCATCCACCCAAAGAGTCCGATCTCGAACGCAGTGAGCGAGAGAAAGTCGGCCTTGGCGGCCATCTTGAGACCCTCGCCCAGCGCGAGGTGGCGCATGGGGGCGATGGCGAAATACTGAAACAAGATCCCGAGCCCGAGCGCGAGGACGTAGTCAAAGACGTACTCCACGGGTAACGCCAAACCTAAGAGTTCGAGTCCGAAGCCAAATACTGTCCACTCCGCGATCACGTCACCGAGAGTGCATCCCGCGCCGCAGTGCGTTGCGCTGACGGCGACTTTGGCCCAAAAGGGCCTTTCTGGCATAGCTCCGGAGTGACTCTGCATCCACCGGTGCGACGCCGAGCGTCCCCACTTGGCGTAGGCAACGAGGGCGAGCGGACCGAAGTAGAGCGCGGTCACCGGCCAAACCACTTCCATAATTCTCATGTGCTGTCGGTAGTCGCGTAAGAAGATGTCGGCAAGGATAAGGACGGCCGATAACAACGCCAGGGAGATTAGGGTCCACGACACGATAGTGAGCCATGCGGGGACACCGGTCACGTAAGACCTCCAAATATGGGCAGTTACGAAGAGCCTAGGACTTGACAGTTGTGTCCACCTGAATGCGGCGGGAAAGGGGGTATGACCAGTTATACTTTGCCCATGACCAAGACCAATCAATTCGTGAAGACAACCATTTCGGTTCCAATTGAGGTGTATGCCCGTGCGACGCGCCGCGCTAAAGAACTCGGTACCAGTCGTTCGGCGTTCTTTGCCGGTGCAGTAGAAAAGGAACTAGAAGCGGCCAACTCGTCGGCTGGCGTGATTGACCGCATTAACGCAGTGGTCGACGCCGTCAATGACGACACGAGTGACTTCTCAAGGACTGCAGCGCACCGTCAGCTGGCGAAAGACGACGGCACGAAGTGGTGATTCAGCGCGGGGACGTCTACTGGGTGGACTTAGGAGAACCACAAGGGTCGCGACCCGCGAAGCGTCGACCTGTGTTGATCGTGTCTGATGACCTTTATAACTCGAGCAAGTTGGCCACCGTAGTGGCAGTCACCCTCACGGGCACACTCCGCCTAGGCGATATGCCAGGCAACGTGCACATCGCTAAGGGCGAGGCCGGGATGACGCGTGCATCGGTGGCTAACGTGACGGCCCTTGTCACATTGGACAAGTCCGAGCTCGGACGCCGTACTGGCCGTGTGCGGCCGCTCACTCTCGAACGCATCGATGAGGGCTTACGGGAGGTCCTTGGGCTTTGAGTGTCAATTGGAGTCAGGAAACGTTCGTCACTCCCAAAGTGAACGTCATGACGAGTTCGTCCGCTTGGTGGAGGAAATTTCAAATTTCTTCGATTTTCTATCTTGAGTACGGCGACCGTTGGGATCCACGAACGTGAACGTTCAGGTCCTCTGGTGGGCCGCCCGGGTCTCGATCCCGGCACCTTGAGAGTGTTTCCAGAACGTCCACTGACGTCCATCAGCGTCCAGATTTGTTGGTCGAGCGAAGTAAGTTGTCCACCAACGTCCACTGACGTCCTCTCACGTTTGATCTCGTGGCTAGACAGTTGGCTAGACCCAGGCCCGTTTCAGGGTCAGGTCACCATCCAGTTTCGAGGGACCGACAGTGAGGGGTTTGAGTTGCGGTTGGGGGAGGAATAAAAGATCTCAGAGGATTCACTCGGGAACTTTCCCGGCACGACTCATTTCGTCTCTCTATTTTCCCTGTCGATATTCGTCAGAATCTGAGGCTGCTTCAGGTCGGCTATTGTCGCTTGCCTGACGCTGGACGGGCCCCGCAACACGTGGCGCACTTGCGTCAGCAACCAAGCGCGTAACTAATCGCCGAACAGACCTTGCGCATGACGTCGTCGTCGACTTTTCCGACGGGACCGGTGAGCGAAGCCTGGGTGAGGGTGTGAAGACCATCGCAATTGATCACCGACGGCCGGTCCAGGCCGACTCTGACGTGATCGATCTCGACCTCTGCGGCTAGTCCACGGATCGAAGTAGTTACTTCGGCCACTGTGACGAGTTCCCGGACGTCGAGTACCTCGGAACGCGTGAGCACGAGGACAGGTCTGCTCTTGCGACCGACGTGGGCCAACCACAGTTCTCCGCGTTTCACGTCTCGCCCCACGTTTCAGCTTCGGTCCAGAACGTATCCACACGTTCGGGACGCCTCCGGTAGGCCTCTCGGTCTGATTCTGCCAAAGCGACACGCACGGCATCAGCCACTCCCTGACGCGCCGCCGCGGAAATATTCACGCCGAGCTGGTGAGCGCGCTCGGCCATCTCCTCGTCCAGGGTGAATGTGGTCCTCGTGGAAGCCATACGTCCATGCTATCAGAAAATGATGGAGAATGATGCATTGATTAAGTTCCATCGCGGCCCCAAGGCATTCAACCTAATTGGCCACACGGGCACCGGAATCGCAACACGCTTCATTCCGTTCCTATCTACAGGGTGCCTGTATCTTCGACGTGGAAGTACGGAGAGTTCGGCTGCGACAATCCCAGATGGAGGGATTGAGCAGCCAGTCATTGAGCGTGCGGGTTCACGTCCGGCCTTCGACACCAACATTCTCCGGTACCTTGAGGCCGACCTCCGCGTAGTGCACATTCATGGCGATACTTCCGACCACTTTGACCTCCAGGTGGTCTGGGAAGACCTTGATCCACTCCAGCAGGTTCTGAACCAGGACGCGTCGCTCACGGTCGTCTGCTTCAGCCCAGATGGTCTCTATGTCGAGATCAGCCAGTATCCGCGCCACCTCCTCGAATTGCACCTCCAGGTCGGTTTGGAGGCGTTCCTCGTGGCCCTCCAGGGCGAGTTGCTGGCGAACAGTCTCAATGGCAGCGGCGATGCGGGTCTCCTCTTGATGGAACCCTTCGGCGCTGATCTTGTCCGCGTAGTGCAAGTCAAGGAGTTTTCGCCGTTCGTCGTTGAGTTTCTTGAGAGTGGTCGCCGGTGCTGCCCGTCGGGTCCGGCGCGGCGCCGCCGCCGCGTCCGGGCCCCCACCGGCCAGCCGACGGCGAATCGCCTCTCGCAGACCCTCGTCGTGGCCGACAAGTCGAAGACCCAGGACCGCAGCCGTCGCAAGTCCCTGATTGCTCCGAGAGGGTTGATCGCAACCTTGCCCGCGATGGTGGCACTTGTAGGTCAGGTGTCCCTTGCCGTTCTGGGCGACGACCATGCGCTTAGTACAGAGTCCGCAGACGACTCGACCAGAGAGTGGATCGTGGGACTGGCGAACTCTCTTGGCCGTGCCCCGATGCGCCGCCAGCCACTCCTCCTCGCTCACCAGGGGCTCATGAGCGCCAGGGTGCCAGTCCTTGCGGTGCAGGACTTCGCCTCGGTAGATGCGCGAGTCGAGGATGGTCTTGACGGTCGAGTACTTGATGCCGGTGCGCTCTTCAATGGTGCGATAGGAGTGACCCTCGCCGCGCAGGCGGAAGCATTCGATCACGAGAGTGGCTTCGGTGTTGGGCACCAGGAGGTGGTCAATCAGGTCGTAGCCGGTCTTGGGTCGGTTGATCCAGCGGCCCTCCTTGACGGCGCGGTCGTGACCCATGCGCACGTTCTCCGCGAGGGCGTCGCGGTAGTACTCGGCCTGTCCACCCATCATCGAGAAGAACCAGCGGCCCGCCGGAGTTGACAGGTCGAGGTTCTCACAGACCGAGTGCAGGGTGACGCCGTACTTGTCGAACTTGTCGCGCAACTCTAAGAGGTCGCCGAGATTGCGAGAGAGCCGGTCGAGTTTCCAGACAATGACATGACTAGCGTGGCCCGCTTCGACGGCGGCCAACAATTGCTGCAAGCCCGAGCGCAACATGTTCTTGCCCGACACGCCCGGATCGAGGAAGACAGTGACCTCACCTAAGTCGCGCAAATTCGAATACGCCCTAAGTTTGTCCGTCTGGCCCTCGATCGAGAACCCCTCCTCCGCCTGTTCCTCCGTTGACACTCGGCAATACGCCAGGGTTAGCACGCAGTCCTCCTTTGGGTCCGGTGTTCTTGTTCACAATACGCAGAGCAATACTCACCATCACCGAGGCGACTGCGTCGAAGTCGGGCGGCATCATCATGGCAGTCCGTACTTGTCCTTCTTTTCGGTGATCCGCGACGACATCGAACGACCCGAGATACGCGAGTAGTAGTTGAGTTGGCGCTCCAGGTTGGGGATGAGGTCGATCATCGAGGCCGAGTCGGTGAGAGCGCCGAAGTTGGCGAGTTGCCCCACGAGTGAGGGCATCAGGTTCGAGAGCAGTCCGGCCTGTTTGGCTCCGTAGGCGCGTTCGATGCCGATGGAGTCGCCGGCGATGCGGGCGCGTTGGACGACCTGCCACGCGGGGGAGATGGGCCAGCGAGCCTTGGTCTCGTCGTTGGTGGGAACGCGATGCGTCAGCCAGTCCTGGGTGAGGTAGTGCCACATGGAGCCAGTGACAGCGAGAACTTCGTCGGGAGTCGAGACTCCGAACTGACGCAGGACCTCGCGGTGCAGCTCGAACTCCACTCGCAGGACAGGGGCTGACGGATCGAAGACCTCGCCCCAGAGTTCCCTCCAGTAGGCGGTGCCGTTCTTGGCCGACTCGATGGTCTTGTCGTAGAGACGAGCCGAGATGGTGCCCGACTCACGCTTGCCGATCTTGAGGCCGTTGAACTCCTCGGCGTTCTCGAACAAGTTCCTTGCGTCCGCTCGACAGAGGAACTCTCGGCGTTGGTCTCCCGTGACGTTCCAGCCCTGGAAGTCTGCGTAGAGGTCGATGCGGCTCACTTCGAGCAGGACCGGTCCGCACTGGGATTCGAACAGCGTCTGGGCCCACTCGACGACGTTCTGCACTCCGTAGCCGTGTAGGAACTCGGCCCGGGGTTGCACACGGATCGCAGGAATCTTGGGCTTGGGTGAGAAACCGATGCGGGCGTAGGGGTGGTCGAGACAGTAGCGATAGAGGCCCCACTTGCGGGGTTGTAGTTGCAACACCAGTCCAGCCAGGACCATCTCGACTGGGCATTCTTGTTGGTCGGCGAGGAGACGAAGACGGCTCAGTTCGGCGAGGAAGTCAGCAGGTAGTGCGGCGCGACCCGAGAGATAGAGGGCATCCACCCCAGAGGAAAGTTCGACGACGGAATCTACTTGCATACTTGCAAGTGTAATTACACCGGTGTGATACTCGCAAGTCCGCGACTATAGGAATTACTTAAGAACGCTTGGGCGGCCGCCCCACCTTGGTGGCTGCTGATGCCCAGTAGGCCTTGGGGTCGATGGTGATACCCGGCATTACGAACACGTCGGGGTGTTCGCCGGTCATGTTGCGAAATCGAGCCACCTTTCGCCAGATCGTGGACTTGTGCATACCGAACTCCTGGAGCCCCTCGAAGCCGCCGTAGAGGTGCCACATGACCCAAAACCCGATCATGTCCTCGACCATTTGACTGCCCAGAGGCTCCAGGGCAGTTTGGACGCGGGCCTTGACGAAGGGAGGCGTGCGACGATCCACAACCTTGACGTAGGACTTCCAAGCTTTCTTGGCTAGTCCCTGGCCCTCGGGGGATTCCATCGGATCAGAACGAAAGTCAGAGGTCATAGTCGCATCTTAGCGAGTGACTCTGACACGCGGAAATCGACCGGGGGAGAGAGGAATGTGTCCCAATGCAGTTTGCGGGTGCTGTTATACAGGGAACGCACCCTCCAGAGATGCGACGCCCACTGATTACCTCGACGCGCGGATGATTGGATCATCGCGATACTTAGTCCCTAGGCTTGAATGGATAGGGTTGAACACCATTTTCGGAACACCACGCTCGGTACCTATCAACATCTCTAGGTGGGAATGATCTCATGCCGAGACGAATTCCGAGTGCGGTAGAGGCGGATCGGTGCATCCGTACAATCTCGATCCATGTCTTCATGTTAAAAACAAGCCATATACCTAACGCCGCAATTCCCAGGCCCACGACTGCCGGAATGTTATTGAATCCTCCAATAAGTATTAGGACGAATCCGATCACTGAAGCAATCCATCCTCGATTTTGACACTTGTAATATTCGATTCGATGTGTTGCTGCTTCTTCCCCAATTCGCCACGTCCATTCTTGAAGAACGAGTTCTCGAATTTTGGGCCTTGGAACCCTTGAAACGGTAGACGGAACTTCGGATTTTGCCATCAGTTTCTCCCGAGGTCGAAAACAATGAAACCCTAACTCGGAGGACGGTCCTATGCATTGCTTAACGGAACACAACAAAACGCCAAATCGTGATCGCAGAAGTCATCGGAAAGTCAGGAAAGCGGTGCTACGTATAGCGCATTCAAGACCCATTTTGTTTGAAATATGCCGAAAGGCGCCACTCGGAGAATGTGCAAGTCGGCCCTTCGATTTGAACCCGCAAACTGCATAATTTCATTCATTAGACTCGCTGGACCTCACTGACAACCTTTTCTGATTCAGCTTGCGCTGAACAATCATTCAATCAGGAAGGTGGAGAAGGTATTTCTTTCCCACACGTAAGTGTTGCGACCGTTGGGTTCCACGAGCGTGAACGTTCAGAGTCTTATGGTGGGCCGCCCGGGTCTCGATCCCGGCACCTTGAGAGTGTTTCCAGAATGTCCACTGACGTCCATCAGCGTCCAAATTTGTTGGCCGGACGAAGTGCAATGTCCACCGACGTCCACTGAAGTCCACTCACGTTTGACCTCGCGGCTAGACAATTGGCTAGACCAAGGTTTGTTTCAAGGTCGGGTCACCATTCAGTTTCGAGGGGCCGATGGCGAGGAGTTCGAACTACGGCTGGGAGAGGAAATGAAGAACGACTGACCTCTTGCGTGCCATAACCTTCCAAGCGTTTCAGTGGTATTCACTCGAGTCCAATGCGTCCTGCATTGGTGACTATTTTGGTGCGCCGCGGTAGTGAATAACCATTTGGCTGTAATTGCCCTTGAATTATTTCGGGGCCAATGGCGCTTGCCCGCATCAGGCCTTATGTCGATTTCTGTTCGGTCAGAATCAGGAGTTCCTCCCTTGGCGTTCTCGTGCTGCCCCGGAGGGGCCCCGCTAGGAGGTCGGACTGCCACAGTGAAAGTTGCAGGAGATTGTCATCGTAACGGTCTCGTACATATTCGAGTTCAAACTCGAAACGATTCATCACGCCGAGGACTTGACGATTGGCAGTCTTGGCGTAGGTGCCCTCGTTCATGGCCCAACGCTCGGTGGCGATGAATAATGGATTGACGCCGAGAATCTCGAGCATGACACTAAGACTTTCTGGGAAACGTTCCAGAAGTGTTGTCGCGGGTGCGAGTGGAACCAGCAGCGGCAACAGCGTCCGCTCGTTGACAAAGAGTGCGACCTGTGGTCGCCAGAACATTGCCGTCGCATACCAGTTCCCGAGCGACGTTGTGGGGACCTCAACGGTTGGGGCGAAGGGCTTTTTTACCCGAGTGAGGAGTTTCTTCGTCGCGTGAATGGTGTACATACTTCTTCAAGTTTGCACCATCTTGAAGTGACCCCATCCGTAAATCGAAGTTCAAGAAACAGCCAAACTTTGGGTCTCCGACAGTGACAATCCAGCGCGAGTTGTATTGTGGGTCCCTTCGGATCGTAAGCCGACTCTGAACAATTGAGGGCGAGTCGTGCACGCCGCGCCGCGCGTCGGATGTGGACCAGACGGTCTTATATAGGAAATCCGCTATTAATAGGTATATTGAGGTAGATTCCAGGGGTGAATCCAGTTGAAAACCCCTATAGCCCGGGCGCCGGTTCTCGGCCACCTGCCCTGGTTGGCAGGGACCGCGAGATCGAGGCGATGGACGTCGCCCTTCAGCGATTAAAGCTTGGTCGAGATGGTCGCAGCCAGATGCTGACGGGTCTTCGCGGAGTGGGAAAGACGGTTCTCCTGGTCGAGTTCGAGACCCTGGCTGAGAGTCGAGGATACTTTCACGAGCACATTGAGGTATCCGAAGAGGGAGTGCTCGCACCGGAACTGGTGGGGGCGTTCCGCCGGGTTTTGCTCGCCATGGACGCTAAGCGTCGTATCGGGGAGCGAGTTCGCCGAGCTCTAGGCATACTGAAGGCCTTCAGTTTGAAACTACCCGACGGCCTTGAAATCAGTATCGACGTCGATGCCGTCGCAGGTCCGGCAGATTCGGGAAACCTCTCGAGCGACTTGGCGGCGCTCTTTGTTGAGCTAGGCGAGGTGGCTCGAGCGTATGACACAGGCGTCCTCGTCACCATCGACGAGCTCCATTACGTGGACTACGCAACGCTCACCGCGTTGATCACCGGCCTTCACCGCGCGTCACAGCTCAATCTTCCGATCGCCGTGGCGGGGGCTGGGCTGCCGTCACTAGCTGCGCTCACCGGTGACGTGAAGACGTACGCTGAACGCCTTTTCGAGTTCTCGACCATTGGTTCATTGAGCGACGATTTGGCGGGCGACGCGTTGACGATTCCAGCGCTCGACGAGGGTGTCACGTGGCAAGACGGCGCGCTCGCTCGAACCCGAGAGGCGAGCAGGGGCTTTCCCTACTTCATCCAGGAGTTCGGCAAGGCCGCGTGGAATCTTGCCGACGGACCGGACCACATCACCCTTGACGACGTCGAGCGGAGTATGCCACTTGCCATTGCTCAACTGGACGACGGATTCTTTCGCGTTCGGATTGGCAAGACCAATGACTCGGAGCGAGCGTACTTGCGGGCGATGGCTGAACTGGGTCGGGGTCCGGTGAACTCTGCGGATGTCGCCAAACTCCTCGGAAAGACCACCAACGCGCTAGGTCCAACACGCGACGCCTTGATACGGCGGGCCATGTGCTTCTCGCCCAGAAGAGGACTCATAGAATTTACGGTTCCCTTGTTCGATGAATACATGATTCGCCTCATGCCCCAGATATGAGTCAGTCTTTGAGTCAACGCTGACGGGTGCGTTTGAATCTTAAAGAACTGAATATGTCTGTATACGCCTGAATAGGGGAAATCTCGTATTGAGTCGGTCAATCTAATTTGCTGCCCTCCGGTCAACCTTCAGTGAGACGGTCTGGGCGGACAAATTAATCAACCAAGAGGGCGGAGAAGGAATTTCCTTCCAGTTCCTAAGTGTTGCGACCGTTGGGATTCACGAGCGTGAACGTTCACACTCTGCCAGTGGGCCGCCCGGGTCTCGATCCCGGCACCTTGAGATTAAAAGTCTCCTGCTCTTCCCGATGAGCTAGCGGCCCTGTGCACGGAGTTCAGCGCTGAACGCTGCTCAAACCCCGGACAATTGACATTAGTTGATGTCGCGCATCGATAGGTTGTCGCCCAAGCCTTCTCTGGGCACTCACTTTGTTGTGCTGACCGAAAGTTACTTACTCAACATGTCACGAACGAGCGGAATCACACGTTCGCCGTAGAGTTCGATGCTGTGCATGAGGAGGGGATGAGGGAGTCGACCCGAACTGTACTTCATGTCGAATCTCGCCATCCCCAGAGTCGTAGCGGTAGCCGCAATCTTTCTGGCGACTGTTTCGGGTGACCCCACGTACCAAGAACCATCTGGCCCCGTGTCTCTCTCGAATTCTGAACGCTGTATTGGACCCCAGCCCCGCTCGGCTCCGATTCGATCACGCATCTCCTTCAAGTAGGGCCACAGTTGATCCTTCGCTTGCTCGTCGGTATCGGCGACGAAGCCTGGCGAGTGGATTCCTACGGGGAGGTGGGGTGATCCCAAGCGATCTAATTCGCGGTAATAGAGGTCGATGAGTGGTTTGAAACGTGCGGGAGCTCCGCCGATGATAGCCAGCATGAGCGGCAGGGCGAATCTTGCGGCGCGCGCCACTGATTGGGGGCTACCGCCGACGCCGATCCACGTCGTGAGACGTCCCGATTCCGTCGTGGGGTAGACCTGTTGATGCTCCAGTGTTGATCTAGTCGTGCCGCGCCA
>Ga0207933_1003067_pt1 | contig 10196 bp, 8 predicted proteins | sample NGESurdeep092012_4_FD_184488 | JGI IMG/M metagenome (GOLD analysis project Ga0207933, IMG submission 184488) | Arctic peat soil microbial communities from Barrow, Alaska - NGEE Surface sample F53-3 deep-092012 (SPAdes) | ecosystem: Environmental > Terrestrial > Soil > Wetlands > Peat ...
CCATCAGGACCAGATCCACGCCGAGCTGATGCAGTCGGTGCTGGAGGTGACGACGCCCGTGTGCCGCACGGCCGGCGACGTCATGCGTTCGCTCTCTCAGCTGCGCGCGTACGTCGCCGAGATTGCGCGCTCGCAGGGCTGCCGGTTCGGGTCGGCCGGCACCCACCCGTTCAGCCTGTTCGAGCGGCAGCGGATCACCGCGCGCGACCGGTACCACCAGCTCGTCGACCAGCTGCAGTACATCGCGCGGCGCGAGCTGATCTTCGGCATGCACATGCACGTCGCGGTCGACGATCCCGAGAAGGTGATCAAGGTGATGAACGGCCTGCTGATCCACCTGCCGCAGATGCTCGCCCTATCTGCATCGTCGCCGTTCTGGCGCGGCGAGCCGACCGGCCTCTCCTCGAGCCGTCAGATGGTGTTCGCCGCATTCCCGCGCTCGGGGCCGCCGCCGCCCTTCGACGACTACGCCGACTACGCGGAGGTCGTCGGGCAGCTCGAACGCACGGGCTGCATCGCCGACTACACGCACATCTGGTGGGACATCCGCCCGCACCCGCGGCTCGGAACGATCGAGCTGCGCGTCTGCGACGCCGTGACCAGACTCGAGGACGTGGTCGCGATCGCGGCGTTCTTCCAAGCGATCGTGAAGATGTATTGCGAGCAGTTCGAGGCCGGCAAGGAGATCCCGAGCTGGCACCGCATGCTGACGACCGAGAACAAATGGCTGGCCGCGCGCTACGGGCTGGAGGCGCCGATCATGGATCTCGCAACCGGGCGCCGGAACCGCGTGCCGGTGGCGCAGCTGATCCGCCGGACGCTCCGCGAGGTCGAGCCGCACGCACGCGAGCTCGGCTCAGAGCGCGAGCTCGAAGGCGTGCGCGAGATCCTCGCCCGCGGGAACGGCGCCGACCGGCAGCTCCGCGTCTGGAACGCGAACCGCGACATCGTCGAAGTCGTACGCGAGATCTCGGTCGCGACCGAGCCTGCCGCGATTTCTAACTGAGCTGCCAGAGGCGGCCGGCGGGTGAGTAGCCGAGCGCGACCGCGTGCGCCTTGTCGCGCTGCACCACCTTCCGCTCGGCCAACCCCACGACCGCCACCGCCTCGCCGTTGCCGAGCGCGATGTGCCGACCGTCCGGAGCGAGCGCTGCACTCGTCGTGTTGCCGACGTTCCAGTACGGAAGGTCGATGCGGAACGCGTCGCTCACCTTGCGTGACGGAACGTCGATCGCCACCACGCGCCCGTAGCCAGGGCTGACCGCCCAGAGCTTCGACTGGTCGCGCGAAAGCGCGAGCGTCCACGTCGTGGCGGAGCCGTAGTTCCCCGTGCCCGGCAGATCGACGCAGCGCGCCGTTGCGGCCTGCAGGTCGAGCACGTGGATCATCGAGCCGCCGTTCGGGCCGAGGTAGAGCGTGAACAGGTAGCGGCCATCGGCAGATGAGAGACGCGAGAACGGCGAGCCCCAGATCGTCGACGACTCGTGCGGATCCTTGAGCGGCTTCGGGTCGAGCCGACCTGTGCCGACATGCACGAGCCGCACCTGGTAGCCGCCCAGCGCCAGGTACTTGATCAGGAAGAGGTTGTCGCCACGCAGGGCGTCGAACGACCACTGCTTGCCCGCGAGCGTGAACAACCGTTGCGCATGCCGCGAGGCGACCAGGAACCTCGTGCCGTTCGGCGAGACTCTCGTCAGCACCGCCCGCGTGCCGTCCTGCGAGACGCCGGCGAGGCTGTACTCGACATCCGGGAGCGTGATCGTCGCGAGCCTCGTGCCACGGCTCGCGTCGTACCAGGCGAGCGCGCGGCCGTCCTGATGGACGAGCAAGCTGCCGCCGGTGAGCCCAGCCGGCAGGACCCAGCGCGTCTTGCCCGTCTCGAGGTCGACGACCGTGACCGGCTTTCCGATCGCGGCCCGGAAGCCCAACAGGCTGCCGTACTGCCCGATCGTGAATTGGCTCGCGGCGCAGTTGAGCGGCGAGCACGCAGCCCCCTGCGCTGCGCTCGGAAGCGCAAACGCGGCTGCGGCGAGGACGAGCGCGAGACGCTTCATGCTCTGAGATACGCGTGCGGGACCCGCAGAGGTCCCGGCCGCGTATGGACCTCGTGAGCCTCCTGCGTCGTAGAGTCGGCGGGTGTCGGATGAGCGTGCCTGGATCCGTGGTGCCCGCGAAGGGTCGGTCGCGGACCTCGAACGGCTCTTCCGCGAGCATTGGCCGCGCGCGTACCGCGCCGCCCAACTCGTCACCGGGGACGACGCCGCAGCCGAGGACATTGCGCAGGAGGCGTTTCTCGCCGCCGTACGCAACCTCGACCGGTTCGACCGGCGCCGACCGTTTGCGCCTTGGTTGCACCGGATCGTCATCAACCGCGCGATCGACTGGACGCGGGCACGCAAGCTCCGTGCCGAGGTGCAACTCGGCGACTACCTCCCCGCGCCCGGCGCGCCCGACCCTGACGGCACGACGCTCAGCCGGATCGCCGAGCTTGCTCCCGAGCAGCGCGCGGTCGTCGTGCTTCGCTACGTGCTCGAGTACACGCCCGGTGAGATCGCCGAGCTGCTCCACCTTCCGCGCGGCACGGTCAACTCGCGGTTGCGGCGCGGGCTCGACTCGATGAAGGACGAGTTGTGAACGACACTGCGGAGCAGCATGACTCTGCGGAGCAGCGCGCGTGGGACCTCGTTCGCCTTGCCTTCGAGGAGCGGACACCCGCCCCGCGCCGGCGGAGGGTGAGCGCCAGCCTCGTGCTCGCCGCCGCCGGAGTCGTCGTTGCGGCGATCGTCGTCGCGGCGCTCTCACCGCCCGGCCGCGCTGTGATCGAACGGGTGCGCAAAACGGTCGGCATCGAGCACGCCGAACCGGCGCTCTTCTCGCTGCCGGCGCCGGGTCGCCTGCTGGTCGTCTCAGCCGAGAACGGCGGGGTCTGGCTGGTCCACGACAACGGCTACAAGCGTCGCATCGGCTCGTACGACGACGCAGAGTGGTCGCCGCACGGGCTGTTCCTCGCTGCGACGAAGACGAACGAGCTGGTCGCGCTCGACGCGGAGGGAAACGTGCACTGGTCGCTCGCCCGTCGCGGCGCCCGCTGGCCGCGCTGGGAGGGCTCGCGTACCGACACGCGGATCGCCTACTTCGCGCAAAGCGGCCTGCGTGTCGTCGCGGGCGACGGGACCGGCGACCACCTGCTCGACGCCTACGCCGGCGACGTCCCGGTCGCCTGGGATCCCGCGCGGCTGCACACGCTTGCCTACTACTCGGGCGGCGCGATCGTGCTGCGCAACGCCGACACGGGCCGGATCGTGTGGCACTCGCCGATCGGCGTGCTGCCCGCGAAGCTCGAATGGTCGGACGATGGCCGAGACCTCGCAGTCGTCTCGGCGAAACGCATCGTCGTGCTGAACGCCGCCGGCCGCGCTTTCCGGACGATCTCGATGCTCGGCGCCGAGCTGCTGGACGGGACGTTCGCACCCGGATCGCACCGGCTCGCGGTCGCCATCCGCCTCGCGGGTCGCAGCGAGGTACGCGTCGTCGACGTCGACCGCCCGGGCCACGCGACGTTGCTCTTTGCCGGCCCCGGTGTCTTCGGCGACATCGCCTGGTCGCCGAACGCGAAGTGGCTGCTCGTCTCGTGGCCGACCGCGAACCAGTGGCTCTTCCTGCACGGCAAACAGGTGCGCGCGGTGGCCAACATCGAGCAGCAGTTCCCGCGCGCCGACCACCTCGGCCCGATGCTGCAGCTGGCGGGGCGCTGGTGCTGCACGACCCGCTAGTCTCGATCCGTGCTCACCGTCGGCGACCGCGCACCCGAAGCCACCGTCTTTCTGGGGCCGCACGAGCCGGTCACGATCGCCGAACTCGTCGAGGACGGCCCGAAGCTGCTCTTCTTCTTCCCGTTCGCATGGTCATCCACGTGCACGAACGAGATGGAACTCCTGCGCGACCGGAAAGAGGAGTTCGACGCGCTCGGCGTGCAGCCGATCGGCGTCTCGCGCGACTCTCCGTGGACACACATCGCGTGGCGCCAGGTGCTCGACCTCAATTTCGGGCTGCTCTCGGACTGGAACGCCGAGGCGGTGAACGGCTTCGGGATTGCGTACACCTATCGCGGCTTCAACGAGGTGGCCGAGCGGTCGGCGTTCCTGATCGACGAGCAGGGCGTGATCCGCGGCGCCTGGAAGTACGACTCGGGTGAGATCCCCGATGTCGACGCGTTGCTCGAGGCCTGCCGGACGGACTTGCATCCGTCCGACCAACCAGCCTGAGTTCTCGCGGCAACCAGATTGCGGCCCGGGTGTCAGACACCGCTTTTGTGTCTGACACCCTCTTTGGATGCCAACGACAGGCGAAATGGTGTCTGACACAAGCGCAGTGTCAGACACCCGAACGCGGTAACCAGGTTGACGTGATGGGCGGGCCTTGAGGCCCGCTGATCACATACCCATCGCGTGATAGCCGGAGTCGACGTAGAGCGTCGTTCCGGTGACGTTCTTCGCGCCGTCGCCGAGCAGGTACTCGGCGGCCGAGCCGACGTCGTCGGCGTCGACGTGGCGGTGCAGCGGCGCGCGCTCCTCGACGATCGCCTCCATCGTCGGGAAGCCGGCGATCGAGCGGGCCGCGAGCGTTCGCACCGGCCCCGCCGAGATCGCGTTGACGCGGATGTTCTTCGCACCGAGATCCCAGGCGAGGTACTTGACCGATGCATCGAGCGTCGCCTTCGCGACGCCCATCACGTTGTAGTGCGGCACCGCGCGCTCACCACCGAGGTAGGTCATCGTCACGATCGATCCGCCCCCGGCCGCCTCCATGAGCGGCTCGGCTGCCCGCGTGGTGGCGACCAGCGAATAGGCGCTCACGTCGATCGCCATCCAAAACCGGTCGCGCGGCGTATCCGTGAAGCGGCCCTCGAGATCCTCGGCCGCCGCGAACGCCACCGAGTGCACCAGGATGTCGAGCTTCCCGCCGAACACCTCACCCACCTCGCCGAAGACCCGGTCGATCGCCGCGTCGTCGCGCACGTCGAGCTCCGTGACGAGCGGGCTCGACACGGTGCCGGCCAGCTCGCGCACGTTCTTCTCGATCCGCTCGCCCTGGAACGTGAAGGCAAGTTCCGCTCCGCCGTCGGCCAAGCGCTTCGCGATCGCCCACGCGATTGAGCGCTTGTTGGCGACGCCGAGAACGAGTGCGCGTTTTCCCTCGAACATTGGTCGCCGACTCTATCTCCATTGGCTACGCTGCGGCACCTTGCGTCGCCTCCTCCTTGTCTCGGCAGTCGTCGGACTGCTGGCGGCGACCTCTGCCTCCGCCGCACTCACCCCCGTGCGCCGCGGCACGGGCGAGGCGTCGCTGCCACGCGTCCGGGCCGGCACGATTGCGATCCCGGCGGCGCACGCGCGCGGCCTGACGCGCGTGATCGTGCGCCTCGCTGCTCCCCCGCTCGCGGCCTGGAGCTCCGGCCGGACGCTCGCGTCAGCCGCGCGTACCCAACACCTCGACGTGCACAGCGCCGGCTCGCGTACGTATCTCGCGCACCTCGCCCAGCTGCAGACCGTCGCCGCAGCCGAAGTCCGCACGGCCATCCCGCAGGCACGGATCCAGGAGCACTTCTCGATCCTGCTCGACGGCTTCGCCGTTCAGCTCCCGGCGCGCTCGCTGCCGGCACTGCTCCGGGTACGTGCGGTCAACAAGATCTATCCGAGCCTCAGCTACTTCGCGACGATGGACAACGGCCCGTCCGTGATCCACGCCACCGATCTGTGGGCGGCGACGGGACACAAGGGCGAAGGCATGAAGATCGGCGTCGTCGACACCGGCGTCGACCCGACCAGCCCGTTCCTCAACCCGACCGGGTTCTCGTACCCCGCCGGCTTCCCGAAGGGCGACGTGAAGGAGACGACTCCGAAGGTGATCGTCGCACGCGTCTTCCCCGGCCCCATCCGCGACGCGCGCAGCAACAAGGCGTTCGACGACACCGAGCCGCACGGCACACACGTCTCCGGCATCGCGGCCGGCGACGAGGGCACGAACGCGCCCGCCGGCCCCGACCATCCGGCCACGGCCAACCTCTCGGGCGTCGCACCGAAAGCGTGGATCGGCAATTACCGCGTCTTCACGATCCCCACCCCCCTCGGCCACGAGGCTGACACGCCGGAGATCGTCGCGGCCTTCGAGGCAGCTGTCGCAGACGGGATGAACGTGATCAACTTCTCGGGCGGCGGTCCGCAGACCGATCCTGCGAACGACGCGATGTACGAGGCGGTGCACAACACCGCGCTCGCCGGAGTCGTCCCCGTGATCGCCGCCGGCAACGACCGCGACGACTACGGGCTCGGCACCGCCGGCTCGCCGGGCAGCGCCCCCGATGCGATCACGGTCGCAGCGGTCTCCAACTCGCACGTGTTCGCGCCCGCGCTGAGCGTGGTCGGCGGCCCACCGTCGCTGGGCGCGATCCCGATCCAGGACGGCGGTGCGAAGCTGCCGGGCGGCTGGTCAACGCTCGACCAGACGCTCGTCGACGTCTCGAGCGTCATGGGCACCGACGGCAAGCCGGTCGACACCCACCTTTGCGGCTCGGCGACCGATCCGAACAACGGCCTCGGAACGCTGCCGAAGGGCTCACTCGCGGGGAAGATCGCGCTGATCTCACGCGGCACCTGCACGTTCAGCTCGAAGGCCGAGCGCGCGCAGAACGCCGGGGCGGTCGGGATCGTGATGATCGACAACCGCTTCGGCGAGGCGAATGCCATTCCGATCGCCCTGCCGCTGCCGGCGGGAATGATCGCCGACCTCGACGGGCAGCAGCTGCGCGCATACGCCGCCGCGAACGGGGGCCGCGCGACGATCCGCGTCTCGGCCGGGATCGAGGAGATCCAGACCGGGCGCAGTGGCGTGATCACGAGCTTCTCGTCGGCCGGCCCGACCGACTTCGGCCATCTGCTGAAGCCCGACATCTCAGCCCCCGGCCTCGACGTGCTCTCATCGACGCCGCCCGCGACCACCGGCTCGACCTTCTCGGTCTTCGCCGGCACGTCGATGGCCACCCCGCATGTGGCGGGAGCCGCCGCGCTGCTCTTGCAAGACCACCCGGGCTGGTCCGCCTGGCAGGTCAAGTCGGCGCTGATGTCGACCGCCGGCCCGGCGTGGGGCAACACGGCTCGCACGCAGGAAGCACCTGTGCTGCTCGAAGGCGCGGGCCTCGCGAACGCGTTGGCGGCAAACGACCCGAAGATCTTCACCGACCCGCAGTCGCTCTCGTTCGGCCGCATCGACGTGTCGACCGGTGCGCAGCGCAACTCGATGCTCGTGACCGCAATCGACGCAGGCGACGGTGCGGGAACCTGGTCGGTGTCGATCGCGCCCCAGTCGCAGACGGCCGGCGTTCAGATCGACGCACCCGTCCAGGTGACGATCGCCCCCGGCGGTGACGTGGCGATCCCGATCGTCGTCCGCGCAGCAGCGAACGCCACGATCGGAGAGAACTACGGCTTCGTGGTCATCAGCTCCGGCGGCGTGCAGCGGCGCGTGCCCTACGACTTCCTCGTCGAGCGACCCGCGCTGCGCACGGCGCCCGTGACCAAGCTGACGAAGCTCCAGACCGGCGACACCGCGACGGGCACCAGCCGCGTCTCGCTCTACTGCTGCCCGGCAGCGCCGTTCGGGCCGCCGCCGACCTACACCGGTGCACCGATGAACGAGGACGGCGCCGAGCACCTCTATTCCTACGACGTCAACGAACCGGTCGTGAACTTCGGCGTCTCGGTCATCTCGGAGACACCGGGATCGCTGATCGACCCCTTCGTGCTCGGCTCGAAGGACGAGAACGACGTGCAGGGTTACGCCGGGACGCCCGTGGACGTGAATTCGCTGACGTACGACTCGAACCTCGACATCGGCGCGGCCGGCGTGCAGTTCCCGCGGCTGCAACGGTTCTACGTCTCGGTCGACTCGCGGGCCGATTCGTTCACTAACCGTCCCCAGCCGGGCCAGTACCTGCTGAACTCATGGGTGAACGACGTCACCCCGCCGACGATCCGGGTGCTGACAACGCTGATCACCGCGGGCCGCCCGACGATCGTGGCGCAGGCGATCGACCTGGGCGCCGGCGTTGATCCCGCCTCGCTCGTTCTGTCGTACAACAAGGCGCTGATCGGAGCATCGGCCTACGACCCGGTCAGCGGCCTCGTCATCTTCGGCCTGCCCCCGGCGGCCCCCGCGCTCAAGTCCGGCAAGCTCACGGCGACGGTGGAAGCCTCGGACTATCAGGAGGCGAAGAACATCAACACGATTGGCAACGCCTTGATGCCGAACACCGCGATCCGTAAGACGAAGCTCACCGTAGTTGCCGGCCCGACGGTGACCTGGCTCACGCCACCCGCGACCGGGTGCACGACGAAGACGGCAGAGCTCGCGGTCGTCGCCGGCTCGGCCAGGCAGGTGAAGAAGGTGACGTTCGCCGACGACGGCAAGACGATCGGCGTCGATCGCAGCGGCGCAGCCGACATCTTTAGTCACAGCTGGAACACGACGAAGCTGCCGAAGGGCGTCCACCGGCTGACCGCGACGCTCGTTGACGCTGCAGGCCACACGGCCTCCGCGGCCCGCCAGGTCAAGCTCTGCTCGAAGTAGCCGTCGTCAGCGGCGCCTCGTCGGGGATCGGCGCCGAGCTGGTGCGCCGCCTGCAGGCCCGCGGCCTGCACGTCGTGGGGCTTTCGCGGCGCGCGTCGCAGGCGAATGAGCACGAGCCGTGCGACGTTTCCGACCGCGACTCGGTCAACGCTGCCGCTGCTCGCGTGCTCGAACGGCACCCGGCAATCGACTTGCTCGTCAACAACGCAGGCGTGGGTGCGCGCTCGAACTACCTCGACGCGAATGTCGAGCGGATCGAGGAGACGATCCGCGTCAACTATCTCGGCAGCGTCTGGGTGACGCTCGCATTTCTTCCCGGCCTCGCGCGCGGCTCGCACATCGTCAACGTCGTCTCCGTCGCGGGCACGATCGCCGGCGGGCCGTACTCGGCCTCCAAGCACGCACAGCTCGCGTTCTCACGTTCGCTCACCGCGGAGCTGGCCCCGCGCGGAATCGCGGTGCACACGATCAACCCCGGCTTCATCGAGACGCCGGGCTTCCCGCAACGCGAACGGCTCGGCCCGCTCGCAGGTCGCATCGTCGTCGACCCGCCCTTCGTCGTCGGACGGCTGCTCGACGCAGTCGACCACGGTCGCCGCGAGATCTTCGTACCGCGCTGGTACCGCCCGGTCGCCTGGGTACAGGCGCTGCTACCCGGCGCGGTAGCCCGCGTCTACGGCCGCTCCAAGACGAACCAGCCGACGACCGCCTCGTAGCCTCGAGGAGCGAGGGCTTTCGCCCGCTCGCGCTCTGGGCCGTCGCAGCCTGCGAGGTCGAGGTAGGCGTCGAGGTCGCGAGGCTCGCGCGTGATCTCTTCCCGCCGCAGGACGAGGTTGTACGAGTCGAAGAGCCCGCGCAGGTCGGCATCGGCAAGCACACGCGTCGTTGACGGGTCGCGCGCCCGCTCGAAGCGATTCAGCTCGCCCGCTGCCAGCGGATCGACCGGCGCAACCTGGTCGGCGACGAGAATCGTGCCGCCCGGCCTAGTCACTCGAACAAGCTCGGCAACGAGCAGCTCGGGCCTGCGGGTGTGGTGCAGCGTGCGGAGTGTTGCGGCGACGTCGAAGCTGAACGAGTCGAACGGCAGCTGCTCGCCGTCGCCCACGAGCACCTCGACGTTCGCGGGAGCCTGCGCGCGCGCCCGCTCGGCCAGCTCGGCATCGCTATCGACCGCAACAACCTCGCGCGCGTGTAGGGCGATCGCGAACGCCAGCGCGCCGGTTCCGGTGCCGACATCGAGCACGCGCTCGGTGCCCTGAAGCCGCAAGAGCGCTTCGACGCGGGTTGCCAGCGCCGCGGCTCGCTCTTCCTGCAGCACCGCAAACCGGTCGGCCTTCGTCATTGCACGACCGTCATTTCGCAATGCGGCGGGCGCGGGTCGGCGCGGAGTCGATCCCGCAGGCGAGCTCGTAGGCGATCGTGCCGGCGACTTCGGCGTGCGCTTCGAGTGTCAGACCGTTACCCACGATCGTCACGGTAGTTCCAGCAGGGTGGGCGCGGTCGAGCTCGACGGCGGCCGCGTCCATCGAGATAGCGCCCACGACGGGCCGAGGCTCACCGGCGACGAGCAC
>Ga0207933_1003069_pt1 | contig 10195 bp, 8 predicted proteins | sample NGESurdeep092012_4_FD_184488 | JGI IMG/M metagenome (GOLD analysis project Ga0207933, IMG submission 184488) | Arctic peat soil microbial communities from Barrow, Alaska - NGEE Surface sample F53-3 deep-092012 (SPAdes) | ecosystem: Environmental > Terrestrial > Soil > Wetlands > Peat ...
CATACGGACAGCGGAACGGCGCGATTTTTCCGTCGAGCCGCCCTCTGAAACTCTCCTCGATGCCCTCGCGCAGGCAGGCATCCGTCGCGACGGGGTGGGGAAGGTGGATGATCTCTTCGCCGGCCGAGGCATCGTTTCCCGCCACACCAGCGGGAATGCGGAGGGAATCGGCTTGATTCAAGACTGGCTTCTCAACGGGCCGGATAGAGGGTTCCTCTTCAGCAACCTTGTAGATTTCGACCAACTGTACGGCCACAGAAACGACGTTTCGGGCTTTTTGGGGGCGCTACGCCAATTTGACGCAGCACTGCCAGGGCTTTGTCGTGCTCTCAGAGAGGAAGACCTGCTGTTTATCACCGCCGACCACGGCAACGACCCGACTACTGCTTCGTCCGATCATGCTCGTGAGAATGTGCCGCTTCTCGCGCTCGGTCACGCCGTACGGGCGGGCGTGTCTGTTGGTCGCAGGGCGGCGTTCGCGGATCTCGGCGCGACCGTGGCCGAATGGTTCGATCTGGGCTTTCGTGGTGTAGGAAGTTCGTTTCTGAGCGAGATCCTGGGTTGAGCGATCAGTCGTTGAAGCTTTCCGCCGACGGTGCGCGCGCCAACGCGTACGCGCCATACTCGGATTTTCACGTCGGGGCTGCGCTCAGGACGGATGCTGGAGACGTGTACGTCGGCGCGAACGTTGAGAATGCGTCATTTGGTGTATGTATTTGTGCAGAACGGTCTGCGCTGTCTGCCGCGGTCTCGGCGGGTGCGAGAAACTTTAGCGATCTGGTACTTGTAAGTGACGCGGTTGAACCTGTGCCACCGTGCGGTATTTGCCGGCAGGCGCTCGCGGAGTTTGCGCCGTCGTTGCGGATAAAGAGTTACGGGCAGGGTGGAACGACAGCAGAGTGGTCATTGGCAGAACTCCTGCCGAACCAGTTTCGACTCAACGAATCGAACGGATTTACGGAGTGATATTGAAGAGATGGAGTTTCCGCCGCCTTGGTGCTTCAGTCGCCGTTGCGGCCATGACGGGACTGGTGGTGATTGGTTGTTCGGAGAATCTGGATGGATCGGCGGGATGCCCGCTTACCTGCGCCGGAGAGTCGGTGCAGATACATACCGTAACGCTCGACGCGGTGTCGCTCGACACGACGGTGCTCGGCGGTCTCGGACTTGGTACGCAACCGCAGATGCTGCTTGCGAGTCGAGGCGACACTCTCGACACCAGGGTGATCATTCGATTTGACACGCTGCCGTCTACGAGCCAGGCTAGCGGCAGTGCCAGCGCTGTGCCGATTGCGTATCTCGATAGCGCTGTACTGACGTTGCAGGTTGATAGCGCTGCGATCAATGTCGGCGCTCCTGTGACACTTTCTATATACGACGTTGACGATTCGACCGCCGTGGATGACACGACCGCCAGCGTCGTCGCACAGTTATTCACTCCATCGCGGCTGATAACGAGCATACAATTCCCAGCGGGCGAGGTTGTCGATTCGCTGAAGATCCCGCTTCCGAGCGCTTTCATGCTGGCGAAAGCGCAGGCTCATGCCCGGTTGCGTTTGGGAATACAGGCCAGTGCGCCCAATAAATCCGTGGAATTCCGTGTTTTTGCGAGCGAGTCCGGATTCGGCGCCATGCTCTCAACTCGGACGTCTCCCGACACGTCGATCGCGCCAATTATCATGAGTCCCTACTCCACCACACCGACAGACAATGCGTCGATCGCGAGCAGTTTGGCTGACTTCACGATAGTGGTGAAAGGAACGCCTCCTCCTCCGCCAGGCACGCTGACGGTTGGCGGGCTGCCGGGCACGCGCTCATATCTGCGCTTCAACATCCCGCCGTCGATTTCCGACTCGTCGCTTGTAATCGCCGCGACTCTGCTTCTTACGCAGCAGCCGAGCGCGTCGCCGGATCCGACGGACACGATGTACGTCCAGCCAATTCTCGTACTCGCTGGCGCAGGTATCTCGGACCCCGTGCGTGCCGCGCAGATTACCGCGCCGGTTACGGTGGTAGGTCTGGCGCCGCTGAAGACCGAGCCTGGTGGTTCCGGAGTTCGTGAAGTACAGATAGGCCCGGTATTCCGTTACTGGTCGGTCCAGACTGCGGCGCAACTCCCGCGCGCAATTGTGCTCCAGAGTGCTGCGGAAGACTATTCACCACAACAGGCGCTGTTCTATTCCTCGTCCGCAAGTCCGGACTTGAGGCCGAAACTTCGGATCAGCTACACACCTCATTCCCGGATTGGCGTTCCATGAGGAAGGCATTTTCAATTTGTGCAGCTATCGTAACAACATTCACCACTGCTGCTGCGCATGCTCAGGGTTCAGTCAGTCTGCAAGGATTTGGTTATCCGCCTGGCGAGCTCAGCACACGCGCGCTTGGCACGGCAGGCGCGCTGGGCGACATCGATCCGCGATCTCCGATCAATCCTGCCGCGCTTGGCATTCGCCCCGCGGCACAGATCTACGCGCAGTACGATCCGGAGTTCCGCCGAGTCACCGCGGGTGGGATCACCGCCGGCACGACGACTTCACGCATGCCTAACATCGGCGGTGTTCTTCCAATCAACGATCATTTCGTGATCGGTTTTTCTGCCGCGACCCTGCTCGACAGGACGTGGCAGACAAGCAGCGCACGCCTGGGGGATTTCGTCACCGACACGGTGCCATTCAATGAGCGGCTCAAAAGTGATGGAGCGCTTACGGATGTACGGTTCGCCGTGGCCTATTCCCCCAATTCCCGCATACATGTTGGCGTCGGGGTACACACTTTCCCGGGATCGATGCAGCTGACGTCAAATGCACTGTTTCCCGATACCACGGATTATCAGAGCATCACTCAGCTCAGTGAGGTCAGTTTTTCCGGGAAGGCGTTCTCTGCTGGCGTTGCTGTTGACGTACTACCCGGACTCAGTGTGGCGTTCAGCGGCCGAAAGGGTGGTACAGCCAGGATGTTCGTGAACGACTCGCTCTTCACGACTTCGAATATCCCTGACAGTTACAGTGGTTCTGTCGCATTTTCCGGGATACCGGGCACGACGGTCGCGATTCGTGGTCAGCATGATGATTGGAGCCAGATGACCAGGTTGAGTTACGCCGGCGCGACGGGCGTTGATGCAAACGATGTGAGCGCGGGTGTGGAATCCAGCGGCCCTCAGCTTGGCGGTTTCCCTTTGCTGTTGCGAGTCGGAGTTCGTCGTCGTGACCTCCCGTTCCTTGTCGGAACGCAGACTGTGCAGGAGACGTCCTTTGGTGGTGGAATCGGTGTACCGATCGCGTACGATCGGGTGACTTTCGATATCGCGGTGCTGCACACGAGCCGTACCGGTGTAGCGGGCGTCACTGAGCGGGCCTACAACCTCAGCTTCGGGCTGCAGGTGCACCCGTAGCGGTCGCATGGTCGACGAATCGAAGCCCCCGTTGATTCTTGTCGCCGACGACGTTCCGGCGAACGTGGCGCTTCTGTTCGATCAACTCGAGACGCTGGGATTCAGAACGATTGCTGCGGTTGACGGACCTTCCGCAATAGCGGCGACGGTCGAACATCGACCGGATCTGTGCATACTGGACGTTGCGATGCCGGCCGGCGATCTCGGGGTAGACCACCGGTCAACGGGCTTTGAAGTCTGTCGTCGCATCAAACGGGACCCGCGCACGTCAGGCATTCCCGTCATCTTCGTAACCGCGCTCAACGACATCACGGACCGCGTCAAAGGGATCGAGGCAGGCGGTGACGATTTCCTTACCAAGCCGCACAACAGGATGGTACTCGGCGCCCGGGTTCGCAGTCTTCTCAAACTGAAGGCCGCGACCGACGCGCTCGAAGAGAGTTACCGAAAACTTCGCGAGTTGGAGAAGGTGCGCGACGATCTGATGAAGATGATCGTGCACGATCTTAAAACGCCGCTGACGTCGGTTCTTGCGACACTCGAGATGGTCGGTGATGGCGACTTCGGTGCGATATCGCTGGACCAGCGACGCGCGCTCGGCGACGCAGAAGCTAAAGCCGAGGAGCTGCTCGGACTCATCGGCGACCTGCTGGAAGTGGCAAAGGTCGAGGAGACCGGCATGGTGTTGAGTCCGGTGGAAGTCGCTCCGGCCGCCTTTATCGCCGAAGTTCTCCACGAATGGGATGTCCGGTTCACTCAGGAGCACGCGACAATTATGACGAGCATCGCTGAGGACGCGCCGACGTTCGACGCGGACAAACCGCTGCTCAAGCGGGTGTTCTCGAATATTCTACAGAATGCTTTGACGCATTCCGGCACGACGATCGAACTAAGAATTTCGGTTCGCGGCGAGGAAGACGGCGTGCTTTTCGGAATCCAGGATAACGGACCGGGCATTCCGGAAGAATTTCACGATCTGATCTTTCAGAAATTCGGGCGAGTCAAGACAGCCCATGTTCCGCGTGTACGCAGCTCAGGGCTTGGACTCGCCTTCTGCAAGTTGGTGGTAGAAGCTCACGGTGGCCGCATCTGGGTGCGAAGTGCCGCTGGAGAGGGGAGCACATTCTACGTGCAGTTACCAACACACATTCCATCGACTTTACGGTAACCGCATGACGCGTCCGACTGTGTACATTGAAACTTACGGCTGCCAGATGAATGTGAGCGATACCGAGTTGATGCTCGGTAAACTCACTGCGTCAGGCTACGATGCTGTCGACGGCCCGGATGGTGCCGATGTGATTCTCGTGAATACGTGCGCCATTCGCGATCACGCCGAGCAGCGCGTAATAGGCAGACTTGGCGAACTCAAGCGCCACATGTCGCCAACGGCAGTGATGGGAGTCACCGGCTGCATGGCCCAGCGACTGGGTCCCGTATTGCTGCAGCGCACGCCTCATGTCAGCATCGTGATCGGTCCGGACGGGTATCGCGCACTTCCGACACTGATCGACGATGCGCGACGCGGGATCAGAACGACCGCGACCAGTTTTGACATGGAGGAGCACTACGAGGATTTCAAACCGCGCCGTTTTGACAAGGTGAAGGCATGGATCCCCGTTCAGCGCGGCTGCGATTATCGGTGTACATACTGTATCGTGCCGTATACACGTGGACCGGAGCGCAGCCGCGCTCTGGCGGATGTGGTTCGAGAGACGGAATCTGTCGTCGCAGATGGAATGTCAGAGGTCGTTCTGCTTGGCCAGACAGTGAATTCCTATTCGGATGGGACGTATGATTTCGCTGATCTGCTTCGTGCGGTTGGTGGAGTTGCGGGGATTCGTCGGGTTCGCTTTACGAGCCCGCACCCCAACGATTTCAGCGACAGAGTAATCGAAGCGATCGCGGCGACACCGACCGTTTGCGAGCACGTCCACCTTCCCATGCAGTCCGGATCATCGCGGACGCTCAAGCGGATGCTTCGACGTTACACGCGTGAGGGCTACTTCGAGTGTGCGGAACGGTTGCGCGCCGCTGTGCCAAATCTTGCCCTGACAACAGACATCATCGTGGGATTTCCAGGTGAGACAGACGAGGACTTCGCCGAAACGTTGAGCGCCGTACGTGAAGTCGGTTTTGACGACGCATACACGTTCAAATTCTCGATGCGCGACGGCACTCCGGCAACCAGATTACCCGTCGAGCTGCTAGTGTCGGACGAGGTTGCGAGCGATCGGCTCGCGCAACTCATTGCCGTCGTGCGTGAAGGTTCTCGCGCCCGGAACATGGCCCATCTTGGCAGTCGCTGCGAAGTTCTGATCGAGAAGGAAGCGCGCCGCGGTGGCTTGCTCCAGGCCCGTACACGTGACTTCAAGACCGTCATCATGCCGGGAACGCCGGATATGATCGGCAACTACGTGGAGGTGGCGCTTACCGGGACAACGGGTTCCACATTCACTGGGGCCGTTGTGCGATCACGCGAACCACTCCCGATGCAGTAATTGGCTGATGGTCGCGCGCAAAGCAGGTGATGCGCGCGTTGTTTGTAGCGTACTGTGGATGCGCGTATGCCATCCATAATGTGGATACTCGTATCGATTTCCGGCGGTTTCTTCGCAGGATTTACGCTCTCATGGCAAATCTGCCTTGCGGCGTGTGGCGTACTGGCGTGGCTCGCCGCCGCCGAGCTCGTCCCATCAGCTTCCATACTGTATTTCGCTGCCGCGTGCGCAGTGGCTGTCTCTGGCCCCAGGCCTGTTCGGGGGTTTCACTCGTCTACTCGGCCCGATCCAGAGTTGCTTGGTGAACGAATGCGGTTGCGCGCCGCAAGCGCGATTGATCGGGCGTTCGAGACCGACGCGCCAACCGCGCGTGCGCTACTGGTCGCGGATCAGAGTGAGATTCCGCGCGACGTAAAGCAGGCCTACGCTGACGCTGGGATCGTTCACATGTTGGCGATTTCAGGACTCCACGTATCGATAGTCGCGGCGTCCCTCGCGCTGGTGTTGAATCTCATTCGGATACCCGGGCGCCTCGCGTCGTTCATGACGGCTGGTATCATCATTGGCTATGTGTTCATGTTGGGCTTTCCTCCGCCGGCGCTGCGGGCAGCCGTGATGGTCTGCACAGCAACCGCTGCGCACGCGAGCCAGCGCCACACATCCCGGTGGAGTATTCTCGCGCTCGGGGGTATCGTTCCACTGGTGAAGCCGGAGACGGTGTTGGCCGTGGGATATCAATTGAGCATGGCTGGCATGGCGGCTGTCATCGCCGCAGGTGCGCTGACCAAACGCGGTCGGCTCCGGAAACTTCGAGGCTGGCGACGGAGTATAGCGCAATCGCTAGTCGTTTCCGGCGTTGCTACGCTCGTTACTGCACCGCTGGTGGCGTGCTCGTTTGGGCGCCTCAGTCTCATTGGCCCCATAACCAATCTTGTCGCAGACCCGGTGATCGCCGTGGTTCAACCGATGCTCTTTCTCGCGCTGGTATTATCTCCATGGCCCGCGGCCGCGCATTTCGTCGCGGCGGCTGCGCACCCGCTCCTGGTAGCGTTTGAAACAGTCGCACGCACCGCGGCCTCCGTCCCGTTCGCAGCCATCCCGGTCTCCGTCTCCCCGGTGGCAGTTGTGCTCTCGATAGTCGCAGCAGTGGCTTTCATCGCCGCGTGCACGAGCCGATTTCCGGGTCGCTCCATGGCGATTGCGGTCACTGCGCTTTCCCTGACGATCTGGACCGCGTGAAATTGTCGGTACGCTCCCTGATGCAGGGGGCAACTGGTGCCCGGGTCTGCCTACCCGCAGACGTCGTCGCAGCATTTCCTGAGCTGAATACGGTGTCCTGGCGGCAAGGTGGCCTTCCGCTCCGGATCGGTGGGTGGTTTCTGGGCCAGAAATCGGTTGCCGCGATCACGCTTGGCACTACCGTGTTCCTCGTTGCCGCCGAGCGTTCCTCGCTGCAACTTCTTCTGCACGAATTGGGGCACGTAAGGCAGTACCGGCGGGACAAAGCATTCCCTATACGTTACCTTTGGGAGTCGATCCGCATGGGCTACGCGCGGAACCGTTTCGAAACAGAGGCCGATCAGTTTGCCGAGGAGGTCTTATGGTCAAGCACACAGCGACATCCGTTGTAACGATCGAACGGTACATCATCGAGCAGGAACACCTGTATCCTGATGCGACCGGTGAGCTGTCCGGGCTTCTTTACGACATCGCGCTGGCCGCGAAAATGATCGCCAATAAGGTACGAATGGCCGGCCTCGCCGACATTATTGGTGCCACCGACCACGAGAATGTTCAGGGCGAAATCCAGCAGAAGCTGGACGTCCTGGCCAACGACATGATCATCAAGGCGCTTGACCATAGCGGTCGCCTTTGCGCCATGGCGTCTGAAGAAGAGCCGGACATTATCCAGATACCGGAAAACTTCCGGTGCGGAAAGTATTGCCTCCTGTTCGATCCGCTGGATGGCTCGTCCAACATCGATGTGAACGTCCCGGTCGGGACGATTTTCTCCGTGCTCAGCAAGATCACGCGCGGCGCGCGCGGCGAAATGGAAGACATGCTGCAACCCGGTCGTCGGCAGGTTGCCGCAGGCTATGTCATCTATGGTTCCAGCACCATGATGGTGTACACGACAGGGCAGGGTGTACATGGCTTTACGCTCGATCCACAGATCGGTGAGTTCCTGCTATCGCATCCGAATATCACAACCCCCGAGCACGGTCGATATCTGTCGGTGAATGATTCGTATGAGCAAGTTTGGAACGATGATGTTCGTGCGCTGATGCGCAGATACCGAGGCCTGGACGGAGTGCGCGATCCCATGAGCGTGAGGTACGTCGGGTCGCTTGTGGCAGACTTCCATCGGAACCTGCTCGGCGGCGGGCTGTTCGCCTATCCGGCAAACGAGAAGAATCCGCGCGGCAAATTGCGCTTGTTGTACGAAGCCAATCCGCTCGCGTTCATCGTTGAACAGGCTGGCGGTCTTGCCAGCAACGGAAGCATGCGCATTCTCGATGTCGAGCCCACAGATCTGCATCAGCGGACGCCGCTGTACATCGGCAGCAAGAACGATGTGATTACGGCCGACCTGATGCTGTCCCAGCCAGTGCTCGCCGAGCAGGCGTAGTAGCAATATTGAGGGTGCGCGAAGCTCCTGAGTCGTCGTCTTTGAGCCCGCCACGGGCTACATCCGAGCGCGAGACGTCTTCGGCAATTCCGATCAAGGTTGTGTATCGGCCCGAAGATGCCGCTGTGAATTATTCAGAAGACCTCGGCGACCCTGGGCAATTCCCATTTACCCGTGGCGTCCAGGCGAGCATGTATCGCGGACGCCTCTGGACGATGCGCCAGTACGCTGGTTTTGGCACCGCCGAAGAAACCAACGCACGCTTTCGCCTTCTTCTGGCGCGGGGGCAGACTGGACTGTCGGTGGCGTTCGATCTACCGACGCAGATGGGAATCGATTCCGACTCTCCACGTGCGCTCGGTGAAGTTGGTCGCGCTGGCGTAGCGATTGACACCGTCGAAGACATGCACGCGTTGCTTGCGGATCTCCCGCTCGAAACCGTTTCTACGTCAATGACGATCAATGCGACTGCATCCACATTGCTCGCGATGTACATCGTCGTGGCAGAAGAAAGGGGCATTGCGCGCTCAGCATTGCACGGCACGATCCAGAACGACCTGCTCAAGGAATACATTGCTCGCGGCACATACATATATCCGCCGGGACCAAGCCTTGATCTGATAGCGGAGATATTTCGCTTTTGCGCTGATGAAATGCCTCGCTGGAATCCGATTTCGATTTCGGGATATCACATGCGGGAAGCCGGTGCAACGGCGGTGCAGGAGCTCGCATTCACGCTTGCCAACGCGATCGAGTACGTAAAGCGTGCAATCGGGGCAGGGCTCGATATAAACACGTTCGCACCACGGCTGTCCTTCTTTTTCGCATCGCATAACGATCTTTTTGAAGAGATTGCGAAATTCCGTGCAGCCCGGCGCATGTATTCTCGAATCATGCGCGAACGATTCGGTTGTGATGAGTCTGGTTGCCGGATGCGGTTTCACACTCAGACGGGCGGCGTCACCTTGATGGCGCAACAGCCGCTGAACAATGTCGTTCGCGTCACCCTGCAGGCGCTTGCTGCCACGCTGGGTGGTACGCAGTCCTTGCATACAAATGGGTACGACGAAGCACTCGCGCTTCCAACTGCAGAGGCTGCGACGCTCGCGCTTCGGACACAGCAGATTATCGGATACGAATCCGGGATCACCAGTACCGTGGATCCTCTCGCTGGCAGCTATTTCGTCGAATCACTTACCGATGAACTTGAGAGCCGCGCGATGGCGCTTATCCGGAAGGTCGATGATTTGGGCGGCGCCGAGCGGGCTGTGGCCGCCGGTTTCTTCCAGGAAGAGATTGCGCGGAGTGCTTACGAGTTCCAGTTGCGTGTGGAGGCCGGTGAGACTGTGATCGTCGGCGTCAACAAGTTTGCGGACGGCGCTGAACCTCCGATGATTCCATCGCCCGATTATTCAGCGCTCGAACACGAGCAATTGGAGAAGCTTGTAATAGTCCGGCAAAACCGCGATCAATCGCGTGTGGCCGAGACGCTCGCCGCGCTTCGAAGCGCGGCGAGCAGCCAAACGGGGGCGGCGGCGGCCGAAACCAGCGAGACTCGAACTGGAGTTGATGGGGACGGCCGTACGTACCTGATGCCGCTGATTATCGAGGCCGTGAGAGCCCGGGCGAGCGTTGGAGAGATCTCCGATATCCTCTCCGCCTGCTGGGGAGCGT
>Ga0207933_1003071_pt1 | contig 10188 bp, 6 predicted proteins | sample NGESurdeep092012_4_FD_184488 | JGI IMG/M metagenome (GOLD analysis project Ga0207933, IMG submission 184488) | Arctic peat soil microbial communities from Barrow, Alaska - NGEE Surface sample F53-3 deep-092012 (SPAdes) | ecosystem: Environmental > Terrestrial > Soil > Wetlands > Peat ...
GAGAACGGCGTGAAGACCGTCGAAGATCTCGCTGGTTGCGCCACCGACGACTTGACCGGCTGGACCGAGCGCAAGGACGGCGAAAGCAAGCATGAGCCGGGCTTCCTCGACGGCCTCGAAGTCGCGCGCGAGGACGCGGAAGCCATGATCATGCAGGCGCGGCTGAAGGCCGGCTGGGTAACGGAAGCCGAGCTCGCTCCGCCGGCCGCGCCGGATGCCGACGCTGCGCCCGATACGGCGCCGCAAAGCTAACGGAGCGAAACGCCGCTCATGTTGGCGATAGCGCAAGAGGACGAAAAAGAGCACGAACTCGATCGCGGAGCGGGCAAAGCCGCTACGGGAAGCGAGCGGCATTGCGCGCTAAACCGCATGCTCAAGCCGGTCGAGGAGATGATCCGTTTCGTCGTCGGCCCCGACGGCGATGTCGTGGCCGACATCAAACGCAAGCTGCCCGGCCGCGGCATCTGGATCACGGGCACGCGCTCCTCGCTTGAGGAGGCGATCAAGCGCAATGTGTTCGTCCGCGCCTTCAAGCGCAACGTGCGTGTCGCTCCTGAGTTGGCGGCCACGACCGAGCGGCTGCTGGAACGCGCCGCGCTCGACGCGCTGGCGATCGCGGGTAAAGCCGGCGGGGTGATCGCGGGTTTCGCCAAAGTCGAAGCGGCACTTGGCCGCGGCGATGTCGTGGCGGTGATAAACGCCGCGGATGCTGCGGCGGATGGAAAGCGCAAGCTGGACGCGGCGTTGCAACGCAAAACACCCGGAAAAACGGGCGAAATTGCACACATCGCGCTTTTTTCCGGCGCCCATTTGGATTTGGCATTGAACCGCCCAAATGTGGTACATGCAGCCCTGCTTACCGGGCCCGTGAGCGACACTTTTCTCGCTCGCGTCAGGCGCTTAGAGCGCTTTCGGACCGGAAATTCGCCCGAACTGGTTAGCGCACTCGCGCCGGCTGATGGCGCACAAGGATTGAATTTGGAATGAGCGAAACGAAAGACCCTGGCGAAAAGAAACTCGGACTCGGCAAGCTGACGCTTAAACCGCGCGCCGAGACGGGCGTGGTGCGCCAGAGCTTCAGTCATGGCCGCAGCAAGCAAGTCGTGGTCGAGAAGGTCAAACGCCGCAGCCTCGGCGGCGTGGCCGAAATCAAGGCCGAGCCGGCGCCGGTCGAAGTCGTCAAGAAGCCCGAGGCCGCCAAGGCCAAAGCCGTACCGGCGCCCGCCGAAGCACCGAAAACTTCCGGCGTCGTTCTGCGCACTTTGACCGAGGAAGAGCGCGTCGCGCGCGCCCATGCGCTCGCCGATTCGCGCGTGCGCGAAGCCGAAGAGCGCAAGATCGCCGAGGAAGAATCCCGCCGCCGTCAAAGCCGCGAAGGCATCGACAAAACCGAGCGCGAAGCCGCCGAGACGCGCAAGCGCGAAGAAGAAGCACGCCACAAGACCGAGGAAGACGCCAAGCGCAAGGCCGGCGAAGTCGCCAAGAAGCGTTTCGGCGAAGACGAGATCAAGCGGTTGGCTGCCAGCCGCATGACGCCGGAAGTCGATGAGGATGACGGTCCGTCCAAGTCGCGCCGGCCAGGCGCCGCGCGTCCGGCCACCGCCCGTCCGGCAGCGCCCCGTGCCGCACCCCCGAAGGAGCGCGGACGCCTTACGCTGGTCACCGCCTTGCGCGCCGATGAAGTGCGCGAGCGTTCGGTCGCCTCGTTCCGCCGCCGTACCCAGCGCCTCAAGGGCCATGCTTCGAACGAGCCGAAGGAAAAGCTCGTGCGCGAAGTCACCATTCCCGACGTCATCACCATTTCCGATCTCGCCAACCGCATGTCGGAACGCGCGGTCGACGTGATCCGCCTGCTGATGCAGCAGGGCCAAATGTTGCAGATCAACGACACCATCGACGCCGACACCGCGCAACTGATCGCCGAGGAAATGGGCCATAGCGTGCGCCGCGTCTCGGAAGCCGACGTGGAAGAAGGCCTGTTCGACAAAGTGGACGACGCGGAAGCGACCACGCCGCGCGCGCCGGTCGTCACCGTCATGGGCCATGTCGACCACGGCAAGACCTCGCTGCTCGATTCCATCCGTTCGGCGAAAGTCGCGGAAGGCGAAGCCGGCGGCATTACCCAGCACATCGGCGCCTATCAGGTCACAGCGCCGTCGGGCGCCCGCATCACCTTCATCGACACGCCCGGCCACGCGGCATTCACCGCCATGCGCGCGCGCGGCGCCAAAGTCACCGACATCGTCGTGCTGGTGGTGGCGGCCGACGACGGCGTGATGCCGCAGACCATCGAAGCCATCGATCATGCCAAGGCGGCCAAGGTTCCGATCATCGTCGCCATCAACAAGATCGACAAAGCCGACGCCAAGCCCGACCGCGTGCGCACTGACTTGCTGCAGCATGCGATCCAGGTCGAATCCATGGGCGGCGACGTTGTGGACGTCGAGGTTTCCGCCACCAAGAAAACCAATATCGACAAGCTGCTGGAGATGATCGGCCTGCAGGCAGAAATCCTTGACCTCAAATCCAATCAGGAGCGTCCGGCCGAAGGCACCGTGATCGAAGCCAAGCTCGACCGCGGCCGCGGCCCGGTGGCGACCGTGCTGGTCCAGCGCGGTACGCTCAAGGTCGGCGACCTCGTGGTGGCCGGCGCCGAATGGGGCCGCGTGCGCGCGCTGGTTTCCGACACCGGCAATCCGATCGACACCGCCGGCCCCTCGACCCCGGTCGAAGTGCTCGGTTTCTCCGGCACGCCCGATGCCGGCGACCGCCTTGCGGTGGTCGAGAACGAAGGCCGCGCCCGCGAAGTCACCGATTACCGCGCCCGTCAGAAGCGTGAGAAATCCAACGTCCGCGCCACCGGCATGCGCGGCTCGCTCGAGCAGATGATGGCGCAGGCCAAGACCTCGGGCCGCAAGGAATTCCCGCTCATCATCAAGGCCGACGTGCAAGGCTCGCTCGAAGCCGTCAACGGCTCGCTGGAAAAATTGGGCACCGAGGAAGTGGCAGCCCGCGTGCTGCACGCCGGCGTCGGCGGTATTTCCGAGAGCGACGTGACTTTGGCCGAGGCGTCGGGAGTTCCGATCATCGCCTTCAACGTGCGCGCCAACAAGGAAGCGCGCGAGGCGGCCGAGCGCGGCGGCATCGAAATCCGCTACTACAACATCATCTACGATCTCGTGGACGACGTGAAAAAGGCGATGTCCGGTCTGCTGGCGCCGACGCTGCGCGAGACCATGCTGGGCAATGCGCAGATTCTGGAAATCTTCAAGGTCTCCAAAGTCGGCAACATCGCCGGCTGCCGCGTCACCGACGGCACCGTGGAACGCGGCGCCAATGTGCGCCTGATCCGCGACAACGTGGTGATCCACGAGGGCAAGCTCTCGCAGTTGAAGCGCTTCAAGGACGACGCCCGCGAAGTGACCGCCGGCATGGAATGCGGCATGGCCTTCGAAGGCTATCAGGATATGAAGGCAGGCGACGTTATCGAATGCTACCGGGTGGAGACGATTCAACGCTCGCTGTGAGTCCAATTCTCACACGCGCGACTTAGAAACGCTCCGCCTTTTTCCGCAGCAAGCCGTGAATGACCGGAAAACTTCCGGCCATGACAAATGAGTTTTGGGTTTAGTAATGCCGCGCAAGAAATCACACCGTGACAGCAGCGCCCTTGGCGGCTCGCAACGCCAGTTGCGCGTCGGCGAACTGGTGCGTCACGCCATGGCCGAGTTGCTGGCGCGCGGCGAGGTGCACGATCCGGTGATCGAGACCCATCTCATCACCGTGCCGGAAGTGCGCATGACCCCCGACCTGCGGCTCGCCACCATCTACATCATGCCGCTGGCCGGCCGCGACGCCGACAAGGTGCTGGCAGCACTTGAGCACAACAAGAAATATCTGCGCGGCGAAATCGCCCAGCGCATCAATCTGAAATTCGCTCCGGACCTGCGCTTTCGCGTCGACGACCGTTTCGCCGAAGCCGATCGTATCGACAAATTGCTGCGCTCGCCCGCGGTCAAGCGCGATCTCGATGACGGGGCCGACGATGAATAAAATTCTGGACGCATCGGATTCATCTTTCACCTCCCCCCTTGAGGGGGAGGTCGATCAATGCCGGCTAGCCGGCATTGATCGGGAGGGGGGTAATCCCGAAGAGCCCGTGCAAGTTTCTACCCCCCTCCCTGTCCCTCCCCCTCAAGGGGGGAGGGAACCAACAGGCGAGGACGGAGGACGCCCGAAGCCCAAGCAATTCAAGCGCGACAAACGCGACGTGCATGGCTGGCTGGTGCTCGACAAGCCGGTCGGCATGACCTCGACGCACGCCGTGAGCGTCGTGCGGCGGCTGTTTTCCGCCAAACGCGCCGGTCACGCCGGCACGCTCGACCCACTTGCGTCGGGCATGCTGCCCATAGCGCTCGGCGAAGCCACCAAGACCGTCCCTTTCGTGATGGACGGCCGCAAGCTCTACCAATTTACCGTGCGCTGGGGCGAGGAACGCGACACCGATGACGCCGAAGGCCGCGTCGTTGCATCAAGCGAGCAGCGCCCTTCGCCCGATGCGATCCGCGCGCTGCTGCCGTCTTTTATCGGCGCCATCCAGCAGGTGCCGCCGAAATACTCCGCCATCAAGATCGAAGGCGAGCGCGCCTATGACCTCGCCCGGGAAGGCGCGGTGGTGGAGTTGGCCGCCCGCCCGGTCGATATCGGCTCCCTCGAGCTGATCGAGACCCCCGGCCCCGACCACACCGTTTTTCATGCGGAATGCGGCAAAGGCACCTATGTCCGCTCGCTGGCCCGCGACATGGGCCGTGCTTTGGGCTGTTTCGGCCATGTCAGCGCATTGCGAAGGGTCGCGGTCGGCCCGTTTGGCGTAGAAACCATGATTTTGCTGGAAGATTTGGAGGCTCTATGCCATAGAGCCGCTGCCGGCGAGGGAAGCCTCGCCGACGCGCTACTGCCTGTCGAGACCGCGCTGGACGACATCCCGGCGCTGGCCGTCAGCCAGGCAGATGCGGCAAGGCTGCAACGTGGCCAAGCCGTTTTGTTGCGCGGACGGGACGCTCCCAATTTCCGTGGGCCAGTTTACGCCACGGCTTCGGGCCGACTTGTGGCTCTTGCCGAACTGGACCGCGGGGAAATCGTCCCCAAGCGCGTGTTTAACCTGGCCGGGCTGATGGGCAGCGCCGGCGTGAAGAAAGGATGACCGATGTCGGTTACCACCAGCCGCAAGGCTGAAGTCATGAAGGAATTCGGCACGAAGGCGGGCGACACCGGGTCGCCGGAAGTGCAAGTGGCGATCCTGTCGGAACGCATCAATAATCTCACCGAGCATTTCAAAGCCCACGTCAAGGACAACCATTCCCGCCGTGGATTGCTCAAGATGGTGAGTCAACGCCGCACGCTGCTCGATTACCTGCGGCGTACCAACGAAAAGAGCTACAAAACTTTAATCGAGAAGCTCGGCATTCGCCGATAATTTAATTCCGCGTGAGGCGCGCAAATCGCGCCCCGCGCGTTCCGTGAGCGAATGCATTGACGCATCCGCTCGTATGATCCGGCGGCGATGGCGCTGCCGGCGACAAGCAAGAGCCGAAACAGATCGTCTCTGATCGTCTCTTGCGACAAGGCAAGGCTCTGAACGCCATGGCAGGATCGCCAGACACTTTCCGCTCTCCGCATCAAGCGGCGACGCGTGTTAGTCTCTTGCCGTCTTGCTCATGGCTTTCGGATCGTGCCGAAAACCATGAAAGAAAAGTACAATGTTCGACATTCATCGAGTGGAACTCGATTGGGGCGGGCGCAAGCTCGTTCTTGAAACCGGCAAGATAGCGCGCCAGGCCGACGGCGCGGTTATCGCGACCTACGGCGAGACCACCGTGCTGTGCGCGGTGGTGGCGGCCAAGCAGCCGAAGGAAGGCATCGATTTCCTTCCGCTCACCGTCAACTACACCGAAAAATATTACGCGGCCGGCCGCATTCCCGGCGGCTTCTTCAAGCGCGAGCGCGGTCCGACCGAAAAGGACACACTGACTTCGCGCCTGATCGACCGCCCGATCCGCCCGCTGTTCGCCGACGGCTGGCGCTGCGACACGCAGGTGACCTGCACCGTGCTCTCGCACGATCAGGAGAACGATCCCGATATCCTCGCCATGGTCGCCGCCTCCGCCGCGCTCACGCTCTCGGGCGCGCCGTTCATGGGCCCGATCGGCGGCGCCCGCGTCGGCTTCGTCAATAACGAGTACGTGCTCAATCCGACACTCGACGAAATGAAGGAAAGCCAGCTCGACCTCGTCATCGCCGGCACGCACGACGCCGTGATGATGGTGGAATCGGAAGCCAAGGAGTTGTCCGAGGAAGTCATGCTCGGCGCCGTGATGTTCGGGCACCGGCATATCCAGCCGGTGATCGACGCCATCATCAAGCTCGCCGAGAAGGCCGCCAAGGAGCCTCGCGACCTCGCCGTCACCGACAGCAAGGCGCTTGAAAAGGAAATGCTCGGCATCGCCGAGAAAGAATTGCGTTCGGCTTACGCGATCGTGAAGAAGCAAGATCGCCAGGACGCCGTCAGCGCCGTCAAGAAAAAGGTGATGGCGCACTACTTCCCGGAAGGCCAGGATACCGGTCAGGCACCCAAGCACGACAAGCTGCTTGTCGCCGGCGTGTTCAAGGAACTCGAAGCCAAAATCGTTCGCTGGAACATTCTCGATACCAAAAAGCGCATCGACGGCCGCGATCTTTCGACCGTGCGCCCGATCGTTGCGGAAGTCGGCGTGTTGCCGCGCACCCATGGCTCGGCGCTGTTCACCCGCGGCGAGACCCAGGCTTTGGTCGTGGCGACATTGGGCACCGGCGAGGACGAGCAGTTCATCGACGCGCTGCAGGGGACGTATAAAGAGACGTTCATGCTGCACTACAATTTCCCGCATTACTCGGTCGGCGAAACCGGCCGCACCGGGGCGCCCGGACGCCGCGAGATCGGCCACGGCAAACTCGCCTGGCGCGCGATCCATCCGATGCTGCCGGGCAAGGATGAGTTTCCCTACACCATCCGTCTGGTTTCGGAGATCACCGAGTCGAACGGCTCGTCGTCGATGGCCTCGGTCTGCGGCGCTTCGCTGGCGCTGATGGATGCGGGCGTGCCGCTCAAGCGGCCGACCGCCGGCATCGCCATGGGCCTCATTCTCGAGGACAAGCGCTTTGCGGTGTTGTCCGACATCCTCGGCGACGAGGATCATCTCGGCGACATGGACTTCAAGGTGGCCGGCACCGATGGCGGCATTACCTCGCTGCAGATGGACATCAAGATCGCCGGCATCACCGAGGAGATCATGAAGGTCGCCTTGGCCCAGGCGAAAGACGGCCGCCTGCATATCCTCGGCGAAATGTCGAAGGCACTGACTTCGGCGCGCGCCGAATTGGGCGAACATGCCCCACGCATCGAGTCGTTCAAGATTCCGACCGACAAGATCCGGGAAGTGATCGGCACCGGCGGCAAGGTGATCCGCGAGATCGTCGAGAAGACTGGCGCCAAGATCAACATCGAGGACGACGGTTCGGTGAAAGTTGCCTCGGCCGACGGCGAGTCGATCAAGGCGGCGATCAAATGGATCAAGTCGATCGCCTCCGATCCCGAGCCCGGCACGATCTACGAGGGCAAGGTGGTCAAGGTCATGGACTTCGGCGCCTTCGTGAACTTCTTCGGCGCCAAAGACGGCTTGGTGCACATCAGCCAGTTGGCGGCGGGCCGCGTCAACAAGGTCACCGACGTGGTCAAGGAAGGCGACATCGTGAAGGTCAAGCTGCTGGGCGTGGACGAGCGCGGAAAAGTGCGTCTCTCCATGAAGGCGGTCGATCAGGCCACCGGCGAGGACCTCGAGGCCAAGCAGAACGCGGGCGCTCCGGCGCAAGGGGCCGCGGAGTAAATTTCGCACCGAATGTCAGTGATAGGGCGGCCTTCGGGCCGCCCTTTTTATTTCGGTGCCCGGGTACTACGATCAGACCTTACCGGACCCATTCCATATACGCGCCGCAACCACCACTTTATTTGCAGCGCAATCTCAGTGCAGGAGAGTTTCATGGACGCAAAAACCGACGGCAAGGGCGCGGGCAAGTGTCCGTTCACGGGTGGCAGCGGCGGACACAGGAACCGCGACTGGTGGCCGGAACAGCTCGACATCCAGGTGCTCCATCACAACTCGGCCAAGTCCGATCCGATGGGCAAGGATTTCGACTACGCCAAAGAGTTCAAGAGCCTCGACCTCAAGGCCGTGATCAAGGACCTGCGTGCGTTGATGACGAACTCGCAGCCATGGTGGCCTGCCGACTTCGGTCATTACGGCGGACTGTTCATTCGCCTCGCATGGCACAGCGCCGGGACCTATCGCATCACCGACGGCCGCGGTGGCGCCGGCGCCGGACAGCAGCGCTTTGCGCCGCTCAATGCGTGGCCGGACAACGTCAACCTCGATAAGGCGCGCCGCCTGCTGTGGCCGATCAAGCAGAAATACGGCCGCAAGATTTCCTGGGCCGACTTGTTTGTGCTCGTCGGCAACGTCGCCCTCGAATCGATGGGCTTCAAGACATTCGGTTTTGCCGGCGGCCGCGCCGATACCTGGGAGCCGGAAGAACTGTACTGGGGTCCCGAAGGCACCTGGCTCGGGGATGAGCGCTACAGTGGCGAACGCCAACTGGCCGAACCGCTCGGCGCGGTGCAGATGGGCCTGATCTACGTCAATCCGGAAGGTCCGGGCGGCAATCCGGACCCGCTCGCTTCGGCGCGCGATATCCGCGAGACGTTTTTCCGCATGGCGATGAACGATGAAGAAACCGTCGCGCTCATTGCCGGCGGACATACGTTCGGCAAGACGCACGGTGCCGGCGATCCGTCACTGCTCGGTCCCAATCCGGAAAGCGGCGCGATTGAGGATCAAGGGCTCGGCTGGAAGAGCAAGCACGGCACCGGCTCCGGCGCCGACGCCATCGGCGGCGGCCCGGAAGTCACCTGGACGCAGACACCGATCAAGTGGAGCAACCATTTCTTTGACAACCTGTTCAAGTTTGAATGGGAGCTGACCAAGAGCCCCGCCGGCGTGAAGCAATGGGTTGCAAAAGACGCCGAGGCCACGATTCCCGATGCGCATGACCTATCGAAGAAGAAGCTGCCGATGATGCTGACGTCGGATCTCGCGCTGCGTTTCGACCCGGCCTACGAGAAAATCTCCCGGCGTTTCTACGAGCATCCGGATCAGTTCGCGGACGCTTTTGCCCGTGCCTGGTTCAAGCTGACGCATCGCGACATGGGCCCGCGTGTGCGCTACCTCGGCTCATTGGTGCCAAAGGAAACGCTGATCTGGCAGGACCCGATCCCGGCCGCCGGAAGGCCGATCAACGACAAGGACGTAGCGGCTCTCAAGCAGAAAATCCTCGCGAGCGGTCTATCGGTATCGCAACTGGTTTCGACCGCCTGGGCGTCGGCCTCGACATTCCGCGGCTCCGACAAGCGCGGCGGCGCCAACGGCGCGCGCATCCGCCTTAGCCCGCAGAAGGATTGGGAGGCGAACAATCCGGCTGAACTGACGACAGTTCTCAAGAAACTCGAAGCGATCCAGAAGGCGTTCAACGACAAGGCTAAAGGCGGCAAGAAAGTCTCGCTGGCCGATTTGATCGTGCTCGGCGGCGGTGCCGCTATCGAAAAAGCCGCAAAGGCCGCCGGTGTCGGCGTCAAGGTGCCCTTCACGCCGGGACGCGCAGACGCCTCGCAGGCGCAAACCGACGTCGAGTCCTTCGCGCCGCTCGAACCGCGCGCCGACGGCTTCCGCAACTACATCCATAGCGCAAAGCCGCAATTCATGGCGCCGGAAGAAGCCTTGGTCGACAAGGCGCAACTGCTGAGGCTGACCGGCCCGGAGATGACGGCGCTGGTCGGCGGTCTGCGCGTGCTCGGCGCCAATGCCGGCGGCGCCAAACACGGCGTCTTCACCAAGAAGCCCGGGACTTTGACCAATGACTTCTTCGTCAACCTGCTCGACATGGGCACGGAGTGGCAGCCGGCGGGCTCCGACGGCGTGTACGAGGGCCGCGACCGCAAGACCAAGGCGGTCAAGTGGACCGGCACGCGCATCGATCTGATCTTCGGATCGCACTCGCAAATGCGGGCACTGGCGGAAGTCTATGCCTGCGCGGACTCGA
>Ga0207933_1003073_pt1 | contig 10181 bp, 9 predicted proteins | sample NGESurdeep092012_4_FD_184488 | JGI IMG/M metagenome (GOLD analysis project Ga0207933, IMG submission 184488) | Arctic peat soil microbial communities from Barrow, Alaska - NGEE Surface sample F53-3 deep-092012 (SPAdes) | ecosystem: Environmental > Terrestrial > Soil > Wetlands > Peat ...
ACCAGGGGATATGTGGAGCGGCGGGTGCTACTCGCGGAGGCGGTAGGGGACGTCGGCGCGCTGGCCGAAGCGATGATTCAACTGGGCACGCACTATCACGGAATCGGCGGGCCGGCCACCGCTCGAGCACTCTATGAGGCTGCCGCCGACATCTCCCGGGCGAACGATGTGCCAGGAACGCTGGCGCGTTCGTTGATCAACATCGGTACGGTTCTCATGAGCCGTGATCTTCCGGCGGCGATCGAAGCGCTCCGCGAAGCGCGCGACATAGCCCGCCGTTCGGGCGTCGTCTCGATGATCGAATTCGCGGAGGGCAACTATGCATCGACTCTGTGGCTCGCCGGACGGCTGAGCGATTCGCGCACCGTTGTCACCGAGGCCGCCGCAACAACGGCGACCCCGTCCATGCAGAGCCTTCTCGCATGTCTCCAAGCCAACATCGCTGACGCCACAGGCGAGCCGGTGCCTGCTTCGCCGCATGCGGCGGGCACTGGTGGTGCGTGGGATCGCGCTGGGTTCGGATACCTCGAGATGCGGCGGCTGCTTGCCGACGGCGACGCTGCCGCCGCAGCGGCGACGACGGAGTCGACCCTCGTCCACGTGCTGGCCGCAGGGGGCCTGGACGACGACTTCTGCTGGCTATGGCCCCCGCTAGTAAAGGCGGCGGTTATGGCTGGTGACGCACCGCTCGCGACGCGTCTCCTTGAACCGGTCACGACCGCTTCTCAAGGCATCATCTCCGCGGCAGTCGCCGCCCAGTTGCGGTACCTGCTCGGGTTGGTCGGCGCGCTCCGTGGCGATGATGCCGGCCAGGTCGAAACGAATCTGCGTGCTGGCGTAGCCGCACTCGCCGAGTTCGGGTACGTGGGTGCGAGCGCGCGCGCTGAGGAGGATTTGGCCCGCTGGTTGATCGGTCAAGGCCGCGCCCATGAGGCCCAGCCACATATCGAGCACGCCCGCTCGGTCTACGAGGCGATGGGGGCGACCGGGTGGCTGCGCACGCTCGATTCCGAGGTCGCGGCGAGCCTCGCGCCCTAGCGCCAGATGTACCGAGTTCGGCAAAACGCCTCCGCGCGGGCTCGCGTACTGATCAACTATGTGTCGTCGCTGATGGGTGGGACCGACGACTGGGGATGAGCGCGCTGCAGGCGAAGTTGTGGCACGTCACTGTCACGGTTGGCGGTGACTCCATGGAAACCGGACTTGTCCGGGCCGCCCTTGAGCGGCTGTCGGGCGAACAGCCATTTCTACTCTCCGGCCGGTACAGCAGTGACAAGGCTGAGGTCCGTTACTGGGAAGAGGCGCCCGAGTGTGCCGACGCCGCCGCCCTCGCGCTCCGGCTGTGGGGCGAGCACCGGTCGACCGCCGGCTTGCCGCAATGGCACGTGCTCGGGATCGAGGTCGTCGACCGCGAGATCTTCCAGCGCCGTGGCGGCGATGCGGCGGTCTCGCTCGTCGCACCCGCCGGGGGATGGCGGCCCTTTTAGCAGGTGCGGCATATCCTGACGCCGTGGGCACTGACACTGGACCTGACACTGCTGCCGACGTGCTGGCGACCGCGCAACGTGCGCGCTTCGCATCGACCAAGCTCGCCACCGCTTCGCGTGCGGTGAAAGACGCTGCGCTGCTCGCCATTGCCGCCGCGTTGGTGGCGCGCGTCGATGAGGTGCTTGCGGCAAACAAGGTGGACGTCGAGGCAGCGGCCGCGTCGGGCGCTACCGCTTCGTACATCGACAGGCTGCGACTCGACGCGTCGCGGGTCGAGGCCATCGCGGCCGATGTCGTCAAGACCGCTGGGCTGCCGGATCCGGTCGGTGAGGTGCTGCGTGGCGGTGTCCTGGCGAACGGGCTGGAGTTGCGGCAGATTCGGGTGCCGCTCGGCGTCGTCGGCATCATCTACGAAGGCCGGCCAAACGTCACGGTCGATGCGGCCGCACTGTGCTTGAAGAGCGGCAATGCAGTGTTGTTGCGCGGATCGTCGTCCGCGTTGTCGTCGAACCAAGCGCTGGTAGCGATCCTTCGCGATGCCGTCGCGTCCGCCGACCTGCCTGCTGACGCGATCCAACTCGTACCGGGTGCCGGCCACGAGGCGGCCAAGCACTTGATGCGGGCCCGCGGGCTTGTTGATGTGCTGATTCCACGCGGTGGCGCAGACTTGATCCGCAGTGTCGTCGAGGAGTCGACCGTGCCGGTGATCGAGACAGGCGTTGGCAACTGCCACGTCTATGTCGACGCCGATGCCGATTTCGACATGGCGATCTCGATTCTGGTTAACGCCAAGACCTCACGGCCGAGTACCTGCAACACCGCGGAGACATTCCTCGTGCACGCCGACGTCGCCGATGCATTTCTGCCGCTGGCGCTCGCTGCTTTTAGCACGGCAGGTGTCACGGTGCACGGCGACGAGTTGGTTGCGTCGATGAGCTCCGACGTCGTGCCTGCGACCGCGGCCGACTGGGACACCGAGTACCTCTCACTGGACATTGCAGCAGCCGTCGTCCCCTCTATTGATGCAGCCATCGCACACATTAGGAAGCACGGCACTGCGCACAGCGAGGCGATCGTCACGCGATCGCAAGCTGCCGCGCGGACCTTCATCGCCGAAGTCGATGCGGCGGCCGTGCTCGTCAATGCGTCGACCCGGTTCGTCGACGGTGGCGAGTTCGGATTCGGCGCCGAGATCGGCATCTCCACGCAGAAGCTGCACGCGCGAGGTCCGATGGGATTGCCGGAGCTCACGTCGACGAAGTACGTCGTGGTGGGCGACGGGCACCTCCGTTGAGCAGACGCGAACGAATGTGCGCAAGAACCCGCGTGAGCTACGGCGGGTGAGCGGGGGAACGCCCGCGAGCGGCCCGCGGGTCGGAGTGATGGGCGGCACGTTCGATCCGATCCATCACGGGCACCTCGTTGCGGCGAGTGAGGTTGCGAGCAAGTTCGGGCTCGATGAGGTGATCTTCGTCCCGGCCGGCGCGCCGTGGCAGAAGGCTGATCGAGCCGTGTCGCCGGCCGAGGATCGCTATCTCATGACGGTGATCGCGACTGCGTCGAATCCGAGGTTCTCCGTGAGCCGGATCGAGATCGATCGACCTGGTCCGACGTACACCAAGGACACGCTGATCCAGCTGCGCGACGAGCTGACGGCTTCGCGGGGAGCTGTTCCCGCGCTTTTCTTCATCACCGGTGCCGATGCGCTGGCTCAGATCTTGTCCTGGCAGAATGCGGAGATGTTGCCTGATTTAGCCCATTTTGTGGGGGTAACTCGACCTGGACATCCGCTGGCGCAGCCGAATGAGTTGCCCGCTGGCGCGGTCAGCCTGGTGGAGATTCCGGCGCTGGCAATTTCTTCCACCGAATGCCGCGAAAGAGTGAGGGGTAACCAGCCGATCTGGTACCTCGTGCCAGACGGAATCGTTCAGTACATCTCCAAGCGCGGCTTGTACCGGGTGAGCCCGTGAGCGGCAAGCACGGTCGACCCAAGACGACGCGGCGCGCGCCCGAGCCCGTCGGCGCCGCCGCGCCAGCTGGGGCGACAAGTGCGACGGCTGCTGCGGGCAGCTACGTGAGCCCGGCGAGTGAAGCCTCAGCGCTGGCGGCGCTGACCTGTGTGCCGCCCGCGCCCGTCGAGCAACTGCCGCCGGTGATTCACAATCTGCCGCTGCCCGACTTCGACCGAGACAAGCCACTGGGGTCCACCGAGCCTGTCGGCACCGCTGATCCTGCCGCGGGCGTCGAGTCCTTCTTGACGGTTGAGCCCTTCGAGGACCCGGAGCCGTCGACCGTGCCGGCCGTCCTGCCGCTCGGGAACGAAATCCTGCCGTCGTCGTCCAGCAAGAGCGGGTCGGTCGGTGGCCTGTTCGCAGGTCGCCGACGGCTGCTGTTCGTCGTCCTCGCTCTCGTCGTTGTCATTGGGCTTGTTGCTTGGCTGCTCTCGGGCGGGTCGGGCAAGTCCGGCAAGAGCGCGCCGGTGGCGGCAGCGGCCGGTCGTACCCAGAGCACCTTGTTGATCGAGCTCAAGGGCAGTCTTGCGGTCGCTGTCGACAGTGCGCTGCTTGCGCACGACCCGGGCAACCACGAGGGCGCCGTCGTTCTCGTTCCGTCAAATGTGCAGACGCAGGTGCCGGGCTTCGGGTCGATGCCCTTCGGGCAAGCGCTCAGCGTCGGAGACCCGAGTGCGCCGGTCGGTGCGTTGTCCGATCTGATCGGCGTAACCGTTGACGGATCGTGGACGCTGACGGGGAGCGGTCTCGCTGCGCTGGTCGACAAGGTCGGGGGAGTCACCGTCGCAGTCGACAAGGACGTCACGACGACCGCGAACGGGACGACCGCGATTGTGGTGCCAGCTGGTTCGCAGAAACTGAACGGCGCCAACGCTGCGCTGTTTGCGAGCTTCCAGGCCGCCGGTGAAACCGACCAGGCCGAGTTGACGAGGTTCGACGCCGTACTGAAGCAGGTGCTCGCAGGCTTGCCGAAGACTCAGGCCGGCTTGGCCGCCATGCTGGCGAGCCTCGGTGCCGGTTCGACTTCGACATTCGAGCCGGCGAGACTGGCCACCTTCCTGCTCGGCCTTGCTGCGGATAACACCGCAGGCTCCATGACTGACCAGGAGTTGCCTGTCACACCGCTGTCCACTGGTTCCGGCCAGGACGCCTACACCCTCGACACCGCGAAAACGGCGACCCTCGTCAGCACCGAGCTCGCGGCATCCGTCCCGGCCAGCCGCAAGGCGACCGGTAACCGGGTGTACGTGCAGAACCAGGTCGGGACACCGGGGCTCGGTGAGACGGCACGATCGAGGCTCGTCGCGGCAGGCTTTGTCTACATCCAGGGCCAGAACACCGCCGACATGCCCAATGCCACCGCACCCTCGGTCGTGGTGATCCTGGCGCCGACGTCCGCGCAGATCGACCAGGGGGACGCCGTCGCCCGCGCGCTGGGCCTGCCGATATCGGACGTCCGGGTCGCTAACGATGGATTTACCGTCGCTGACGTCCTCGTGAAACTCGGGGCCGACTACAAAGGATGAGACGATGGACGGGTGACCGCTGCTGAGGGCGGCCAACCGACAGGAGTCCACCAACGCATGCGACTGCTTGACCCGATGCCCCGATGACCGCATCTCCCCGAGCTATCGAGCTCGCTGTCGCCGCCGCCGAGGCGGCCGCCGACAAGCTGGCCCACCACATACAAGCTTTTGACGTCAGTGATCGACTCGCCATCACCGATATCTTCGTGCTCGCGTCCGCGCCGAACGACCGTCAGGTGAAGTCGATCGTCGACGCCGTTGAAGATCGCCTGCGCGAGATGGGCGCCAAGCCGCCACGGCGTGAAGGTCAGCACGAGGGCCGCTGGGTTCTGCTCGACTACTCCGACATCGTCGTGCACGTTCAGCACGCCGAGGAGCACACGTTCTACGCCCTTGAGAGACTGTGGAAAGACTGTCCACAGGTGCCGTTGCCGGAGCACATCACGGAAGGGCTCAACCAGCCGGACGCCGAGAGCTTCGACTCGCGTGGGGCAGCGGCCGCGGGTCACGGCTGAGTGGGCACTCGCACGGTGCTGGTCTGGCGACACGGCCAGACCGCGTGGAACCTGCAGCGGCGGTTCCAGGGTCAGCTCGACGTTCCGCTCGATGATCTAGGCCGGGCCCAGGCGGCTCGAGCCGCCGCGCTACTCGCCGGCTTCTCGCCGTCCGCCATTGTGTCTTCGGATCTTGTTCGTGCGCGCGAGACCGCACAGGCGCTGGCCGACGTCACCGGGCGGCAGATCGCGACGGATCCGCGGTTGCGTGAGATCGACGTCGGTGTGTGGCAAGGACTCACCTTCGATGAGGTGGCCGAGCGTTATCCGGTCGAGGCAGCGTCGTGGCGAGACGGCGGAGACGGACGGCGCGGTGGTGGCGAGAGTCTCGTCGAAGTGGGCGCACGAGCGGTTGCGGCGGTCGACGACGCGCTGATGTCTCTTGCGGACGGCGGGACGCTCGTCGTCGTCACCCACGGCGCCGCTGGTCGAGCGATCGTGGCGTCGATGATCGGCCTGCCGACGCCGTGTTGGCGGTCGCTCGGGTCGCTGGCGAACTGCTGCTGGTCGCTGCTGAGGGAAGCGCCGTCGGGGTGGCGGCTGTTCGACCACAATGCGGGCTCGCTGCCGGAGGTCGTCGTCGGCGACGACCGATGATCTCGGTAGCAGGACGGCGGCAGTTGCGCGTCCGCTAGACTTCCCGACGCCCGGAAGGGCACTTTGGGGCTTTAGCTCAGCTGGTAGAGCACTTGCCTGGCAGGCAAGGGGTCAGGGGTTCGAGTCCCCTAAGCTCCACTCCCATCACCGCAGGTCAGGGCCGGTTACGACGCTGTAAGTCGTGCCGGCCTTCACCGTATTTGTGGAACGGCGAGCCTAACGGGGAGCATTTTTGGTTTGGAAGTCCGGCCGCGGGCCGCATCGTGGATGTTCGCTTAATTGAGGTCGGCCCGGCGGAAGGAGATAACCGCCGTCAGCAGTGCGCCGGCAGTGGCAAGGATCATGACCGCGAATTCGGCGACGCTCACGCCATGGCTGATTTGGTTGTTGCCGACCGACCAGTAGAAGGCTGAAATGTAGCGGACTGGTCGAAGCCAGTGGATGGAGGTGGCCAGCGAGCTGAGTAAGTAGGACGCGGCGGCGATGGTAGCGCCGACGCCGAGAGCAGCCCCGCGCCCCGCGCCAGAGGCACCGATGGCCATGGTGATCAGGCCGAATGTGAGACCGAGGAACACCGAAGTGACGGTGACTCCTATTAGGGGGCCGATGCCGACGTGCAGCTGGAATGCTGGGCCGACGAGGACGCAGACGGTGACCCCAAGCGCCAGCGCGACCGCTTGGGCGAGCATTGCACTGGCCTTCTGAAGGACGATCGTCCGCCGCCCGATGGGCAGGGTCGCGATGAGGGCCAGGGTGCCGTCTTCGTCTTGGCCGGCTAAGCATGCGGCGCCGTAGCCGATGGTAAGGAGCAGCATGATCAGCGGAAGCAGATTGCCGTAGATGTTGCCATTGAGCCAGCCGCCAGGGGAGGTCAGAGGCCCCTCGACACCGAACAGGGCTGCGGCGCTGGATTTGGCAAGGCTGTCAAGGGAGGTCGTGTTCTTAAAGGACGGGTATAGGGCGACGACGGCCAGGGTGTAAAGGGCCATGCCAACCGTGTAGCCGACCGTGCTGCGGCGCCGCAGGGTGAGGTCGAGGCGGAGGACTTTAGTGTCCATCGGATCCACTCCTCAGTGTGTCGGAATGCGGCGTAGCGCCAGGTTGGTAGTAGCTCAGGAAGAGTTCGTCGAGGTCGGCTGGCCGGGCGGACAGGTCGACGGGATCGTCGTCGGCGATGAGTTTGAGAGCCGGTCCGATGTCCCCGATGACATCGAGGGCTACGTAGGCACCGTCGACAGTTGTCACCTTGACGCCGGGGCAGGCGCGCAGGCTCGCCGGATCGACCGGGCGCCGGAAGTGCACTTCCAGCTTGCGAGGCGAGGCCGCGCGCAGTCGCTCGACGGAATCCTGCGCGACCAGTCGCCCGTCTTTGATGATCGCGATCTCGTCCGCTACGCGCTGCACTTCGTCGAGTTCATGGGAGGACAGGAAGACTGTGCGACCTTCGCCGACAGTTTCGCGCAGGAGGTTCCCGAACTCGCGCTGCACCAGGGGGTCGAGCCCGGATGTGGGCTCATCGAGGATCAGTAGCTCAGGGCGGTGCATGAACGCCAGGACGATGCCAATCTTTTGACGGTTGCCCTTCGACAGTTTGTGTACCTGACGATCAACCACCACCTGGAACCGCTCGATCAGTTCGCCGATCAGCGGGTCGTCAGCGAGGCCGCGGGCCTCGCGGAACCAGTCGATGTGCTGGCGGCCGGTGAGTCTGGGATAGAGCGCGAGATCACCAGGCAAGTAGCCGACGCGGCGGTGGAGTTCGACGGAGCGGGCCGTTGTGTCCAAGCCAAGCACGGTCGCCGAACCGCGGGTGGGTCGTTGCAGCGCGAGCAGCATCCTGATGGTGGTCGATTTTCCTGCTCCGTTCGGGCCGAGGAAGCCAAAGACTTGGCCGGCTTCGATGCGCAGACTGAGCTGGTCGACCGCGACCCGGGAGCCGTAGTGCTTGCTGAGACCGACGGTCTCGATTGCGGAACTCATTCGCACGCTCCTCGTTCGCGGGGCACGCCGCCGCCGGTGCCTGTCGCTGCCGGCAGGGCGGTAGAACGCGTCACGGCGAGGAAGCCGCTGGGCTCGGAGCTGCGCCGGAGGCTGCGCTCGATTCCGGGCGTGGCGGTAGGAGAAGTTGGCTGTAGTCGGAGCGCACGAGCGGCTGACTCACTAGCGTTCCATCGGTAAGCGGCACATCGGCGGCCACGCCGTCCAGACTGATCTGTACGGCGTCGATCCCCGGGTAACCCACCGCGGTCATAACGACCTGTGCGGTCGCAAGAATCTGCTCCTGTCCGCGGATGTCGCCAAACGTACTGGCGAGGTCGATGTTCGCGACCGAACCGCTAAACGTCACCCGATTGAGGATCGGGTTCGTGTTGATCGCCGTCACCAGTCCTGACTGCGTCTCCGCATCTGTGGGACCTTGCAGCAGGCTGCGGAGCAGCGCTGACAGGGTCGACGTCTCGCTCGCAGGTCGGTGCACGGCGACAAGAACTCCGTTGCGCACGAGATAGATGGTCGACGTCGACGCAGGTTGGGAGGCCGAGGGTGCGGGGCTGTCCCTCGGTGACAATAGTTCGGCGGGGATTGCTCGGCTCGGGATCGACGTGGCATGACTTTGGATGCCCACTCCGCAGCCAGCGAGCAGCATCGTCATGAGACCGGCGGCCAGGGCAATTCTTCTCATGGGTTTCTTCTCATGAGTTCCGCGCGGGGAGTTCGATGGCGAAACGCGACCCGCCGCCGGGTCGATCCTCGACGGAGATCGTTCCTCCGAGCAGAGCAACGTGCTCCGCAACGAGGGCGAGGCCCAGCCCGACTCCACTGCCTTCGGCTCGGCGGCCGCCGCTGCCTCGGCTGAAGCGCTCGAAGATGCGGATGTGGTCGGAGTTAGGGATGCCCGGTCCGGCGTCGTCAACCTCGAAGCGGACGCCGCCACTGGCCGTGCGGCACAAACCGACGCGGATCACACCGCCGGCATAGCGGTTCGCGTTCTCGACCAAGTTGGAGAAGGCGCGCTCCATCCGCCGCTTGTCTATGCTCACGCGCGCCGAGGAGGCGTCAGCGGAGATGTCTAGCCAGGTCGTTGGAGAGATTGCCGCGCCCAACCGTGATACGAACTCTGCAGCGAGCACGTCGTCGAGGACCAGAGTGGTCGCTCCGGCGTCGGCGCGCGAGATTTCGAGCAGATCCTCGACCAGCTTGTGGAACGCCCTCATTTCCGACCGCATGAGCTCGAGGGCTTGTCGTTGAGGCGACGTCCAGCCGTCAGTGTTGCGCTCGAGGACGCTAAGAGAGGTCGCCAGCGTCGTGAGCGGAGTTCGCAACTCATGGCTGACGTCGGAGGCGAAGCGTGCGTCCCGGGCGATTCGCATTTGCACCGCGTCGACCATGGCGTTGAATGCTGCGGCGAGGCGCGCGAGTTCTCTGTCTTCGGTCGCACGCAGGCGCGTGTCGAGTTTGCCTCCTGCTATCTCTCCTGCCGCCGTGGCAACGTCACGCACAGGTTGAAGCGCGCGTTTGCTCGCCCAGCTGCCGAGAAGGGCGCCAGCGGCGGTGGTGATCAGCGCGGCAACGCCGAGGGATGCCGACAAGATCCGTAGGGTTGAGTTGAGTTCGGTCAGCGAGAAGACTTGGACGTAGACTGCGTCGGCGGCGCGGACCGGCACGCTGACCGCAATTGCTGTCGTTCCGGCGTAGCGGAAGCGTTGGCTTGCGGCAGCACCGCTGAGCGCCTTGGCGGTGAGGTCGGGCGGGAGCTGCGTTGGTCCGAGTCCGACCGAAGTTCCGAACCAGCTGCCGCGGCGGTAGATGAGCGAATCCGATTCTGCACCCGATGGCAAGGTGGCGAGGAAGTTGGTGATATCGACGTTGCTCGTCCGTAGCTCGGAGCGAACTAGCAACGCGTTGGTGAATGTCTGATGTTGCGCGGAGGCTTCGCGTTCTCGTAGCAAATAGTTGCGTGCTAGGCCCAACGCCAAGATCGCCATGGTTGCGGCGAGCAGGAATGC